>Ga0207646_10007499_pt1 | contig 11072 bp, 11 predicted proteins | sample KBSK5502metaG_FD_184343 | JGI IMG/M metagenome (GOLD analysis project Ga0207646, IMG submission 184343) | Corn, switchgrass and miscanthus rhizosphere microbial communities from Kellogg Biological Station, Michigan, USA - KBS K5-50-2 metaG... | ecosystem: Host-associated > Plants > Roots >...
GCTGCAGCCAGATTCGGCAACCTAGGGGTCGACCGTAAGTGGGTACCGTGATGGCGATCAGCCGCCGGCCTGAGGCGGTTGGCACGATGGACAAATCCCAAGGTCGCAGGTTCGATCCCTGCCCGGCCCACTCGGTGCTACGCGGACGCAGCAAGCGCAAGCGCGCCCAGCACCCCGGCCCGCGGGCCGAGGGCGGGGGCTGTGACGAAGCCGGAGATCCCGTCGCCGAGCACGGGGGCGTCAAGGTACCTGTTCATCAGCCCGACGATCTCGCGCTGGACGAGCTCCAGTAGCCCCGACCGGTTCATGACGCCGCCGCCGATCACGACCCGCTCGGGCGAGAGGACGCAGATGACGCAAACGATCCCGAGTGCGAGGTACCGGGCTTCCAGATCCCAAGCCCAGTCGTCGTCGAGCTCGGCAGAGGGCTTTCCCCAGCGCGCCTCAATCGCTCGGCCGGAGGCCAAACCTTCCCAGCAGTCCCCGTGGTAGGGGCAGACGCCCGGAAACGGGTCCGCGTCTCGATCGTGCGGGATTCGCATGTGCCCGAATTCCGGGTGCAGCAGCCCGTGGAGGAGCTTGCCGCCGACCATGCCGCCGCCGCCGATGCCGGTTCCGACGGTGATGTAGCAGGAGGTGTCGAGGCCTTGCGCCGCCCCCCAGCGGTGTTCCCCGAGCGCCGCGGCGTTCACGTCAGTGTCGAAGGCGACGGGCACGCCGAGGCGACGCTTGATCTCGCGCGCGAAGTCGGTCTGCGCCCAGCCGGGCTTCGGGGTCGTCGTGATGTACCCCCAGGTCGGGGAGGCCGGATTGCCGTCGAGGGGCCCGAACGAGCCGATCCCGATCGCGTCGACCGGCCCTTCGCGCTCGAACCACGCAACCGTGCGGGCGATCGTCTCGGCGGGAGTCGTCGTCGGGAGCGTCGTGGTTGCGCGGAGGTCGTCCGGGCCAGTGCCGATCGCGCACTCCCATTTCGACCCGCCGGCCTCGATGCCGCCGTAGACGGTCAAGCGGCCGCGTCCGCCTGGGCCCCGCACGACCTGCGAACCGTCAACTGACCCGGTAAGACGACGACGTGCTCGCGGGCCGGCCCACGCCCCTGGATCCGCTCGAGCAGCAGCTGCGTCCCGAGCGTCCCGAACGTCTCCGCCGGCTGCTCCAGCGCGGTCAGAAACGGATAGAGCCGCGAAGCGTATTCGATGTCGTCGAAGCAGACGAGCGCGACGTCGTCCGGAACCTCGAGCCCGGCGCTTCGCACGGCTTCGATCGCGCCGAGCGCGACGAGGTTGTTGACCGCAAAGACTGCCGTGGGGCGATCCTCGGTCGAGAGGAGGCGGCCCATTCCCTCGAGGCCGCCGTCCGGATTCGGAGTCGTCTCGGCGACGAGCGCCGGGTCGAGCGGCAGGCCCGCCGCCTTCAGCGCCGACTCGTATCCCTGACGCCGCTCGCGTGCAGTCGAGACCTCGTCTTGCTCGACGATCAGCCCGATGCGCCGGTGGCCGAGCCCGATCAGATGGTTGACGAGCCGTTGCGCACCCCCGACGCTGTCGCCGACGACTGCGTCGCACTCGATTTCGGCAACCGTCCGGTCGACGAGGACGAACGGGACGCCGAACCTGGACAGCCGGGCCAACTGCGGTTTCGACCGGTCGCTCACCGGCGCGATCGCGATGCCTTCGACCCGGTGAGCAATCAGCTCCTCGATTACGTCGCGCTCGACCGCGAGGTCGGCGCGAGTGTCGCAGAGGATGACGCGGTAGGCGGAGCGCCGCGCGACTTCCTCGGCCGCGCGAACGACCATCGTGAAGAACGGGTTGGCGACGTCGGGCACGATCACGGCGAGCGTTCCGGTCCGGCGGCCGCTCAGGCCGCGCGCGAGCCGGCTCGGTATGTAGCCGAGCTCGGCGATCGCTTTCTCAACGCGGCGCTGCGTCTCCGGGCTGACGCGATCGCTTTGGTTGATCACCCTCGACACCGTCATCGGCGAGACGCCGGCGAGGGAGGCGACGTCCTTGATCGTCACGTCGGCTGATTTCGCACGCACTCCGAATCCTTGGTAGCGGTACCACAGAGTACAGCGGAGACCTTCGTAAACCAAGACGCTTTGGCTTGACTATTACGCCATAAACGTGTTATCGGTACCACAACCACGGGCAAGGGAGGTATCAGATGCGCAGGCAACTCAGGCGTCCCGCACGGCGGACGCTGGGTCTCGCGGTAGCGCTCCTCGCAGTCGTTGTTGCCACGTCGGCGATCGTCGCCGCCGCGTCCGCGACGACAGGGTCGAAGAGCGCGACCATCAAGGTTGGGCTGATCACGAAGGACGCAACGAACCCGTTCTTCGTCAAGATGCATGCAGGGGCGACAAAGGCGGCAAAGCGGCTCGGTGCGACCCTGCTCTATGCCGCCGGGAAGAGCAGCTCCGACAACGCGGGGGAGATCGCAGCGATCGAGAACATGACGACCGCCGGCGTCAAGGGGATCCTGATCACGGTCGCGGATGGGAAGGCCGAGAACGCCGCGATCGCCAAGGCGCGGAAGAAAGGCGTCGTCGTGATCGCTCTCGACTCGCCGACGGTTCCGCAGAGCGCGACGAACGCCCTCTTCGCGACGAACAACTTCAACGCGGGAGTCCTGATCGGGAAGTACGCCCGCGCAGCGACGAAGGGCAAGAAGGTGACGATCGGAATGCTCGACGAGCACGCCGGATCGTCGGTGGGCGCCCTGCGCCACAACGGCTTCCTGAAGGGGTTCGGGATCAGGAGCGGCAACAGCCAGATCGCCTGCGTCGGTAACGGCGAGGGTCAGACGGCACCGTCGCAGACGGCGATGGAGAACTGTCTCCAGAAGAACCCGAACATCAATGTCGTCTACACGATCAACGAGCCCAGCGCGGCCGGCGCGTGGACGGCGTTGAAGAACGCCGGCAAGACGCAGGCCGCCACGACGATCGTCTCGGTCGACGGCGGTTGCGCCGGCGTGCGAAACGTCAGGGCCGGCGTGATCGACGCGACTTCGCAGCAGTACCCGCTGCTGATGGCATCGCGTGGTGTTGCCGCGGTCGTCAAGTACGCCAAGACCGGCGTGAAGCCGCGCGGCTACACGGACACCGGCGTCAACCTGATTGCGAAGAAGGCGCTTTTGGGCGTCACATCCAAGACCGTCAAGTACGGCCTCGCAAACTGCTGGGGCTAGAAAAGTAGGTCCCTCAAACCCACCGCGACCGGAGCGCACCTTCTCGCTCTCCGGTCGCGGTTGGACTCCGGCGTCCTAGGATCGGCTCCTTTCCAGGAGGAGATCGACGATGAGCGCAACGGAAACCTCAGCCCAGCCACCGAGCGCCCGGTCTCCGCTCGATTGGATCCGCCGCTTCCTCGCGGCGCCCGCCGTCGGGCCGTTCCTGGCGCTGCTGCTGACGATGGCGTTCTTCTCGCTGAAGAGCGACCGCTTCCTGCAGGGCCCGAACCTCTCGCTCGTCCTCCAGCAGGTAATGGTCGTCGGCGTACTCGCGATCGGCCAGACGCTCGTGATCCTGACGGCCGGGATCGACCTCTCCGTCGGCACCGTGATGGCGTTCGGGCAGATCGTGATGACGAAGTTCGCGATCGACCAGGGCTACAGCCCGCTTACCGCGATCGCGCTCGGAATCCTCGCCTGCGTCGCCTTCGGCATTCTCAACGGTGCGCTGGTGACGGGGGTGAGGCTGCCGGCGTTCATCGTCACGCTCGGCACGCTCAACATCGCCTTTGCCTTAACGCACATCGTCTCGAAGGACCTGACCTACCCTCCGGGCAAGTCGGGAGCCTCGACACTGCCCAGTCAGCTGCTCTTCTTCGGCCGGACGTTCACGATCGGGCACACCGAGATCACCTACGGGGTCGTGCTCATGTTCGTCCTCTTCGGCTTAGCCTGGTTCGCGCTCACCCAGACGGCGTGGGGCCGGCACGTCTACGCCACGGGGGACAACCCCGAGGCCGCCCGGCTGACCGGCATCAAGACCTGGCGCGTCCTGCTCAGCGTCTACACGGTCGCCGGCCTCTTGTACGGGATCGCCGCCTGGTTGCTGGTTTCGCGGACCGAGCTCGGCGATCCGAACGCCGGTCAGACGACCGAGAACCTCGATTCGATCACAGCCGTCGTTCTCGGCGGCACGAGCCTGTTCGGCGGCCGCGGAACAGTGATCGGGACGCTGATCGGAGCGGTCATCGTCGGGATCTTCCGCAACGGCCTGACGCTGATCGGCGTCGAGGTGATCTACCAGTACCTCGTCACCGGCGTGCTCGTGATCCTCGCGGTCGCGGTCGACCAGCTCACCCACCGGAGGCGGTTATGAGCGAGCCACAAAAGCCCATCCTCGAGGCGCGTGGGCTCGCCAAGCGGTACGGGCAGGTCGTCGCGCTCGATGGAGTCGATTTCGAGCTCTATCCAAATGAGATCGTCGCCGTGATCGGCGACAACGGCGCCGGCAAGTCGACGTTGATCAAGGCGCTCTCGGGTGCCCTACAGCCGGACGAGGGAGAGATCCGCCTGGACGGGAAGCGCGTCCGCTTCCGCACTCCCGGCGATGCGCGCGGCGCCGGCATCGAGACCGTCTACCAGGATCTAGCGGTCGCCCCCTCACTCGACATCGCCTCGAACATCTTCCTGGGGCGAGAGGCCCGGAGGCGGGGACCGCTCGGGCTCGCTCTGCGCATGCTCGCGAAACGGGCGATGCGCCGCGAGGCTGCGCGCCACCTGCAGGAGCTCAAGATCGGCGTGCAATCAATGGGGGAACCGGTCGAGAACCTCTCCGGCGGCCAGCGACAGGGCGTCGCGGTCGCCCGTGCGGCGAAATGGGCCCAGCGGGTCGCGATCATGGACGAGCCGACCGCGGCGCTCGGAGTCAAGGAGACCCGCCAGGTAATCGACTTGATTCTCCGCGTTCGCGAGCGCGGCCTGCCCGTGATCCTGATCAGCCACGACATGCCTCATGTGTTCGAGCTCGCGGACCGGATCCAGATCATGCGGCTCGGCAAGCGCGTCGCGGTCGTGACGCCGCAAACACACACGATGCCCGAGGCGGTGGCGATCATGACCGGCGCGACGCGCGGAGAGCTCGAGCAAGCGCTCGTCAAGGAGGGCCCGCCCGCGGAGCTGCCCGAGGAAAACGCTTGACACCGACCACCCCGGCGAAAGATTGGAGCGTCAGATGAGCTACCTCCCAGCGGCCGACCGCTACGAGCGGATGCAGTACCGGAGATCCGGCCGCAGCGGAATTCAGCTGCCGGAGCTGTCGCTCGGTCTCTGGAACAACTTCGGCGACGACTTCCCGTTCGAATCGGGCCGCGCGATCGTCAGGCGCGCGTTCGATCTCGGGATCACCCACTTCGACCTCGCCAACAACTACGGACCGCCGTTCGGCTCCGCCGAGGAGAACTTCAGGCGCATGCTCGCGCACGATCTCGGCGCCTACCGGGACGAGCTGGTGATCTCGACGAAGGCCGGCTACGACATGTGGCCCGGGCCCTACGGCGAGTGGGGCTCGCGGAAGTACCTTCTGGCGAGCCTCGACCAGAGCCTGCACCGCCTGGGGCTGGAGTACGTCGACATCTTCTACTCGCACCGTTTCGACCCCCAGACCCCGCTCGAGGAGACGATGGGCGCTCTGCACACGGCGGTGCGCCAGGGGAAGGCGCTCTATGTCGGAATCTCCTCCTACTCCGGCGCGAAGACCCGCGAGGCCGCCCGCATCCTCCGCGGGCTCGGGACGCCGCTGCTGATTCACCAACCCTCGTACTCGATGCTCAACCGCTGGATCGAGCCCGAGCTGCTCGATGTACTCGCAGAGGAGGGCGTCGGCTGCATCGTCTTCTCGCCGCTCGCGCAAGGGATGCTGACGGACAAGTATCTGCGCGGCATCCCGGAGGGCTCGCGCGCGAGCCGCACCGCGACGCTCTCGCCGGACCTGATCACCGACGAGGCGCTCGAGAAGATCCGTGCGCTGAACGAGATCGCAGGCGCGCGGGGCCAGAGCCTCGCGCAGATGGCGCTCGCGTGGGCCCTGCGCGACCCGCGCATCACCTCGGCGCTCGCCGGTGCAAGCAGCGTCGACCAGCTCGAGGCCAACATGGCCGCACTCGAACGCAAGGGCTTCACGGACGACGAGCTGGCGGAGATCGACAAGCACGCGACCGACAGCGGCATCAATCTTTGGGCCGCATCGAGCAGCGTTTAGGAGGGTTTGCGGACGCGGTCGTTCGAAGCCTGGCCGACGAGCTAATCGCGGCGGTCGAAGCGTCGAGCAAGCGGTTCCTGCTCGGCATTACCGGTCCGCCGGGTGCCGGCAAGTCGACGCTTGCGGGAGCGCTGACGGAGGCCGCCGAGGAGCGGCGCGGTGCGGGCGTAGCTGTCGTCGCGCCGCTCGACGGCTTTCACCTTTCGAACGCGACTCTCGATCTGCGCGGGCTACGCGCGGTCAAGGGCGCGCCCCAGACCTTCGACGCGGCGGCTTTCGTCGGCTCGTTGCGGCGGTTGCGAGCAGAGCCCGCTGCAACGGTGCTCTGGCCGGACTTCGATCGCACGGCAGAAGCGACGGTCCCTGACGCGATCCCGATTGGTCCCGAGGCGAGGATGGTGATCACGGACGGGAATTACCTGCTGCTGGATCAGCCCTGGTGGCGCGAGGTGCGCCAGCTGCTCGACCAGGTCTGGTATGTCGACGCACCGCGCGAGATCCTTCGCCAGCGTCTGATCGAGCGTCAGATCGCCGGCGGCCGGCCCGAGGAACGCGCGGTTCGCCACGTTTACGAGACCGACCTTCCGAACGCAGCGCTCGTTGCTCGGACTCGGAAGCTCGCGGACAGGATCATCCGGCCGTGACCGCCCGGGAGCAGATGCTTGCGGGCGAGCTCTACGACGCCCTCGATCCCGAGCTGGTCGTCGCTCGCGAACACGCGCGACTGCTGCTAGCTCGCTACAACGCGGCCGGTGACCGGCAGGCTCTGACCGCGCTGTTCGGGCGGCTCGCCGACGGCGCGATCGTCGAGCCGCCCTTTCACTGCGACTACGGCTTCAACATCTCCGTCGGCGTGCGCTTCTACGCCAACGTGAACTGTGTCTTCCTCGACTGCGCGCCGATCGAGATCGGCGACCACGTCCTACTCGGACCCGGTGTCCACCTGTACACAGCCACGCACCCGCTCGACTCGGTCGAGCGGCGCCAAGGCCTCGAGTTCGCCAAGCCGATCGCAATCGGCGACGACGCGTGGCTCGGGGGCGGCGCGATCGTGCTTCCCGGCGTGACGATCGGCCCCCGCGCGGTCGTCGGCGCCGGGAGCGTCGTGACGCGGGACGTTCCGGCAGACGAAAGGGTTGCCGGCAATCCTGCGCGGGCGATCGACCGCTGACGGCGATTCGGTCGACAGACCCAGGCGACCGCGGCGGTCGACCGATGAGTTTGCGGCAGGCGGGCGGTCTTATGCCGTATGAATGACGTTGACGTCTTGCTCCGGCCGCTCGAGCTCGCTGAGCCCGTGCTCGAGCAGGTAGTAGGCGCGGTCCAGCTCGGCGCGCAGGCGCCGGGCCGCCGACGGCCCATTGTTGCCCGCGAGCGCCTGCTTGCGGGCGGCGCGGAAGAGCTGGCGGTGAACGCTGACGAGGAGTCCGGCGGCGATGCGCGCGTCTCGCTCGTCGAGGGCCAGCTCCGCCTGAAGAGTCTCGGTCAGGACCTGCACGAAGCGCGCCATCACCTCGAGCTCCTTCGCCTTGAGCGCGGTCGACTGCTCGATGATGCGAGCGAAGGTCGCGAAGCCGGGGCTGCAGAGTCGGGGGCACTCGGCGGCCTGGAGTCGCCGCAGGGCCTGGAGGATCGATTCGCCCTCGCGCCGGCCGGTGATCGCAGCGACCAGCCCGGCCTCCCGCGCCGGCACTTCGTCGAAGAACAGATCCTCCTTGGTCGGGAAGTAGTTGTAGACAGTCTTCTCGGAGACGTCGGCGGCGACGGCGACCTCGGCAACCGTGACGTGGTCGAAGCCCCGCTGCGCGAACAGCTGCATGGCCCGGTCGGCGATCTCCTGCCTCGTGCGCAGCTTCTTCGACTCACGCAGGCCCACGCGCCGATTGTAACCCAATTTTTACAGTTGCAGAAAACTTTCTGTTTCTGTAACGTCCTGGCCTTGTTCGAAGGGAAGGAGATCTCTTGCTAGCCCGCCTCGCGCACGCTGTCGCGCGTCACCGACGCGCCATCATCGTCGTTTGGGTCGTTCTCACGCTCTTCGGCGGCTTTGCCGCCGGCCAGGTCTCGAAGCGCTGGTACCAGAGCTTCTCGATTCCTGGCAAGTCCGCCTACGAGGCGAACCAGCGGACGCTGAAGGCGTTCGGCAGCGGCGTGCGCCCGCCTGACGTCGTCGTCTTCCACACCAGCGGAGACGCGACGAAGAGCGACGCGATCAAGCAGGCGATGGAGCGCGCTGCGGCGACGATGCCGGGCGCGCGGACGAGCTCGTACTTCTCCACCGGGAGCATGATCTACGTGTCCCGCGACCGGCACACGACCTTCGAGGAGGTCTACCCGCCCGGCCTCGCCAAGTTCGACACCAAGAGCGGTGCCGCGCGGATGCGCGCGGCCGCGGCGGCGGGTTTGCCGGCCGGCATCACCGTGAACGTGACCGGCCACGACCCGCTCGAGGAGGCCAGCACGCACGGCGGCGGGGGCGGACCGAGCGTGCTCCTCGAGGCCGTGGTCGGAGGCCTCGGCGCGCTCGTGATCCTGCTCTTCGTGTTCGGCACGCTGCCCGCCGTGCTGATGCCGATCGCCATTGCGGTGGCGGCGATCCTCAACACGTTCACCCTCGTCTGGGGCCTGACCTACATCACCAACGTCTCGATCATCGTCCAGTTCTTGATCGCGCTGGTCGGGCTCGGAGTCGCGATCGACTACGCGCTGCTGATGATCTTCCGCTTCCGCGACGAGCTACGCGAGGGCGAGGACGTCGAGACCGCGCTCGTGGAGACGATGACGCACGCCGGGCGGTCGGTGATCGTCTCCGGCTCCACTGTCGCCGTGGGGCTGCTTTCGATGGTCGTGCTGCCGCTTCCCTTCATCCGCTCGATCGGCATCGGCGGCATGCTGATCCCGGCGGTCTCCGTGATCACCGCGATCACGCTGCTGCCGGCGCTGCTCGCGACCCTCGGCACCCGGATCAACAGCGTGCGGGTGCTGCCGAAGCGGTTGGTCGACCGTGGGCACCCGGAGGACGGCCTCTGGGGCCGTTGGGCGCGACTCGTGCTGCGGCGTCCCTGGCCGGTCGCCATCGTCGGGATCACGATCGTCGCCATTCTCGCCGGCATCGGCACTCAGCTGAACCCGAACGAGTCGCAGCTGAAGAACTTCCCGGGTACCGGCACCGCGATCGCCGGCCGCCAGATGCTCGCCGACGCCGGCATCAGCCCCGGCGTGATGAAGCCGTTCGACGTGCTCGTCGAACACGGCGGCAACCCGCAGGGGGTGGCCGCCAAGCTGAGCCACGTCCAGGGGATTGCCGGCGCCGTCGCGCCTCCGTCCTGGCGCCGCGGCAGCGACTCGATCGTCGAGGCCTTCCCCGCGATCGACGGCGCCGCACCCGGCATCCAAGGGGTGATCAACCGGGCCAACGACGCGCTGAGCGGCACGGAGGCAACGCTCGCCGGCGTTCCGGCCGTCGACCGCGACTTCGTGCACGCCGTCTACGGCAACTTCCCGTATGTGCTCGCCTTCGTGCTCGTCCTGACCTTGATCTTGCTCGCTCGCGCCTTCCGCTCGATCGTGCTGCCGATCAAGGCTGCGCTGCTCAACCTGGTCTCGCTGGCCGCGGCGTTCGGGATCGTCGTCTTCATCTTCCAGGAGGGCCACGGCTCGTCGCTCTGGAACATCACCGCCACGCAGGCGATCACGGCCTGGATTCCGCTGATGATCTTCGCGTTCCTCTTCGGCCTCTCGATGGACTACGAGGTCTTCATGCTCTCCCGCATGCGCGAGGCCTACGACGAGACGGCCTCCACCAACAGGGCGATCGAGCTCGGGCTCGCCCGGACGGGCAAGCTGGTCACAAGCGCTGCCCTGATCCTCATGTTCGCGTTCCTCGTTCTCTCCTCGAGTCCCGGTTTCGAGATCAAGGAGTTCGCAATCGGGCTCGCAGCGGGGATCATCTTCGACGCCACGGTCATCCGGGCCCTGCTCGTTCCGGCGCTGATGCGCCTGCTCGGACGGGCGAACTGGTGGATGCCCCACTGGACGCGAAAGGCGCTCTTCATCCCAGGCCGCGAACCGATTCCGGAGCCCGCGACCGACAAGGCGTGAGGAGGTCAGGCCTGCCGAGTCAGAGTCGTTTCTCAACCTGCCCGCGTGCGTACCGCACGCCGAGCCAGCCGACGATGAGCGCGACGACGACGAAAACGCCCGCGTAGAGGCCGTAGCGCTGGATCGCGTTCGCCGCCCCTTGGCCCGCGTAGTACGCAATCAGTCCGACCGCGGTCGCCCAGGCGATCCCGCCCGCGGCATTCCAGAACAGGAACCGCCACCAGTTCATGCGCGAGAGGCCGGCGACCCAGGCGACCGTGTAGCGCAGAATCGAGACGAAGCGGCCGAAGAAGACCGTCTTGCCGCCGTGTCGCGCCATCAGCGACTCGGCACGTGGGACAACACGGTCGCTGTACTGGTGCAACCAGCGCCAGCGCCTGAAGAGCGCCCGGCCGCCGAGCCGGCCGATCAGCCAGTAGCCGAGGTTGTCGCCGACGATTGCGCCGGCGGCGGCGACGGCGATCACCGACGCGATCGAGTAGTGGCCTTGAGCGGCGAGCACCCCGAACGCGATCAGCGCGGTCTCGCCCGGCAGCGGGATCCCGAACGACTCGATCATCACGACCGCGAACAGGAGCGGCAGTCCGTGGTGGGTGAAGAAGTGCGTCATCTCTGCTCACGGCCGCAAATCACGTGAGCATCTTTACGCGCGGTCTAGCGAAGCGCCTCGAACTCCGCCTCGGTCAGCTCGATCTGCAATGCGGCCAGGTTTTCCTTCAGGTGCTCGACCGACAGCGTCCCCGGAATCGGCAGCATC
>Ga0207646_10007501_pt1 | contig 11069 bp, 7 predicted proteins | sample KBSK5502metaG_FD_184343 | JGI IMG/M metagenome (GOLD analysis project Ga0207646, IMG submission 184343) | Corn, switchgrass and miscanthus rhizosphere microbial communities from Kellogg Biological Station, Michigan, USA - KBS K5-50-2 metaG... | ecosystem: Host-associated > Plants > Roots >...
CTCAACCGGGCGGATTGTGCCCTTGACCAGGGCGCCTTTGACACCGGAGATTGCCAGCAAGATGGGGGCTGATAGGCCTGGATAGACCTCCCCAAAATCAATGGTTTTGGGGCGCACGATTACAGCGCTGCCAGTCTCGCCTGTCCGTCCTGCCCTGCTGGTACGTGAACCTGGTACACTTACGCGAGCTCCGGTAGCCGTCTTGTCAGTAGTGCCGTTGCCGGCCGTTTGTGTTGCTGTGCCGGTGCGCGTCTGCGCATTTGGCCCCATTACCGCCTGTAAAAACTTGTTGACGCCCATTTCGGGATCGCCAACCGTGGCGCGAATGCGTTTCGTTGTGCGCGCCAGGTCATTCTCCCCAATCTCAGTCAGCCAGGACTCGATCTCACCTGCGAACAAATAATCTGCTGCCTCGGTTGGGTAGTGGGCGCATAACTCTGCCAGCTCTTCGGGCGTGGTAGCCTCCCCGCCGCTCTCAAAACGGAACGCGCCCACGCCAAGCAGTGCCCGGCGGAACACGACGATGCTCTCGTAACGATCTTCGGGCCGCAGCGCTGTCGCTTTCTCAAGTGCGCGCGCCACGGGTGACGAGATTTGTGGAAAGTTCGCGTGAACATTGGTCAGGCCAAAGCCGCTCTCGGAAATCGTATCGGTCAGCAAATGGAACAGCGTCATCGCCAGCGAGTATATATCTGAACGCACGTCTGTCTGGGCGCTGCCATATTGTTCTGGGGGCGCGAAGCCGGGCGTGCCGAGCAATTGTGTATCCTGTGAGCCGCTGGAGCGGAAGAGGCGGGCGATGCCAAAATCGATCAACTTGATGCGGCCGGTACGCGTGAGCATGACATTGCCAGGTTTCATATCCCGGAAAATCACCGGTGGCTGCTGACTGTGCAGGTACTCCAGCACATCGCACAACTGCCTGGCCCAACCCAGCACGCGGGGTTCAGAAAATGGCCCTTTATTACGCTCCAGCAGGTCTTCGAGCGTGTTGCCGTCAACATATTCCATCACCAGGAAATGGCGCTCACCCTCGGTAAAGAAATCGGTGAAGGCTGGAAGATTGGCATGGTTCAAACGAGAAAGAATCCTGGCCTCCGCCAGGAAATTCTGAATGGCCTGGGACTGCTCATTGGAGGGCACCGTGGAGAGGCTCATCTCCTTGATGGCACAGATACTCCCCCGCCTGGTGTCCCTCGCTTGATACACAGCGGCCATGCCCCCATGTCCAATCGCGCGCATAATGACGTAGCGCCTGTGTAGCAGGGTACGCGGGTCTAACTGTCCTGTTTGTGTATTTCCTTTGCCATCGTTGTTCTGTCGGCTAATGTTACCAGGCTCCCCTCTCTCGAGATACCAATTGTCTCCAATGTATCCCCAGTATAGCATACTCCCTATAGGAGATACTACCTAGTAGAACGTAAATCGTGGGGGTAAGATCAAATTCTTATGCTACAATCAATAGTTGGTAGAAATGAACATAGGTTCCCCTATATACGTAATTAGACGTTTTCCAGGGTTCATCATAAAAAAATGCAACCGAAACACAAATTCATACTATTTAGCTTTATATTTGTTCTCATGGCTATGGCCGTTGCCCTACTATTACAAAACGTAGGAGCGTCATTTTTTTCTCCTACAAGGGCTGCTCCGGAGCATCCTCAAGCAGATTTAAGCGTTGTTGGCCAGCCTTCGTTGCCGGCTGCGACCGTCGATGCAATATTTAAAAGCCATAGCACCTCTCCTCCATCTTCCCAGCATGCCAGCTTCACAAGAAATGCCTGCAGCTCCTTCTTATGCTCTAGTCTCACCAGGTACAGGTACGAACTTCCCCGTACGCCGCCAAATCCTGGTGCCTTTCGTTCCTGTACCTGAGACGCCGGGTACCAGCACCGCAGGCTCACGCCCGACCGGCTTATTGCGTCGCTATGGAGAAATGCAACAACGATAACATTCTGTTTGTATTACACCGATACCTTGCTTTTTCTCTATAAATACTTATCATTAAGGATAGAGGATCAGTCTTGTTCCACTTGTAACCCGTAGGCGTAAGTAACTCGTAGATGCAGGCAACTTGTAAGCGTTTCTTATCAACGCTTCGTTAAAAGCATTCATCCTTTCTATGCGTGTGCAGGTAGCAGGTATCCTCGTTTGCTACCTGCTGTTTCTATCCTCAAGCAAAGGATAGAGAAGGAGCAATTGTATGGCAACCGGATCCGAATCTTCCTCACCACCGGAGCAAGCAACGTTACGCCGGAACGCAATTGGTCTTCCTGGAGTGTTATTCCAGTCGGTCACGACCATGGCTCCCGCCTCTGCCGTGTCGTTCAGCCTTGGGGCTGCTATCCCATATGCAGGTGGCGCTCTGCCGCTGGCTGTTCTGATCGCGCTCATCGTCTGTTCCTTGATCGCTCTCAACATAGGTGCCCTGGCAAGATACCTGCCGTCGGCGGGAGGCTTCTTTACCTATGTCGGCCGCAGCCTTGGTCCCCAGGCCGGCTGGATGACGGGCTGGTTGTTCAACCTTGCCTACCTGTTAATCGTACCCTTGCAATTACTCGTGTTAGGCCCTGTCGCTGATGGTTTCGTCAATCAATACTTTCACCTCTCGTTTGGGCCAAATGGGTGGGCTGTGTGGGCAATGATCTTCGCCGTGATTATCTTTTGTCTCACCTATTTTGGCATCAAGATATCTGCAGACGTAGGCGTGGTACTGGGTGCCATTGAAATTGCTGTCTTCGTATTGCTTTCAATCTGGCTGATCGTCAGCGCTGGCAGTGGCAATACGGCGGCCACCTTTAACCCGGCCTCCAGTCTAGAATCTGGACCCGTGCTGGGAAACTGGCAGGGTATCCTCCACGGCATGATTTTCGCTTTCCTGGCATTTGCCGGCTTTGAATCCTCAGCGCCATTGGCGGAAGAAGCCCATAATCCTCGCCGCACGGTGCCGCGTGCAATCTTACTTGCGGCCGTCTCCATCGGTATCTTCTATGTCTTCTGCTCGTACGCCGGCGTTGTCGGCTGGGGCATTAACCGCATTGGCTCGTATGCCACTAATGCAAATCCCTGGGGAGTGCTGGCGAACAAAGTTTGGGGCGAATTTGCGTTCATCGCTATTCTTGCTATCCTCAACAGCGCACTGGCGAATTCAAATGCTGGTGTGAACGCAGCCTCTCGGGTGATGTATGCAATGGGTCGTGCACGCACGTATCCGCGCCCACTGGCACATATCAGTCATCGCTTCCGCACACCTGACATCGCCATCATTTTCACGATGATCGTAGGTGTCGTCTTAACCCTGTGGCCCGGCTTCGTCTATGGCGCTTCGACGGCCTTTGCGCTACTAGGAGTAATCATCACCATTCTCATCCTGGTGGTGTACATGGCTACATGCCTGTCCGTGCCGTTCTTCTACCTGCGCGAACACCGCGAAAATTTCAACGTAGCGCGGCATATAATCTTGCCGGCGATCCCTTTTATTGTGTTGATCTTCCCAATACTGGCGCAGTTTATACCTGCTCCTCCCGCGCCGCTCAACCTGGCCGGTCCCATCTGTGCCGCCTGGTTTGTGCTTGGTCTGATTGTCGTTGCCTTGCTGAGCATGCGTTCGCCGGCAGCCCTGGCGAGTAGCGACAAGATTTATGTTGAAGAATGAAGGAGGATTTGTCATGGCGATGGATAGTAAGTACCGCTTAAGCGAGGAACGCACGCATTGTCGCTGGGATAACAGCATCGCGCCCCTCGTGACGGTCGAACCGGGTGATGTTGTTGAATTGGAGACGAAAGAGGCTTCCGATAAGCAGATTTTTCAGGGGTGCAGCATTGATATCCTGAATAGCCTGGATTTCAGCGTCATTCACCCATTAACCGGCCCTGTAGCGATAGTTGGGGCGCAGCCTGGGGATATGCTGGAGGTCGAGGTGCTGGATGTTCGTCCCAGGGATTGGGGCTGGACGGCAATCATCCCTGGCTTCGGCCTGCTGGCAGACGAATTTCCCGAGCCCTATCTGAAAGTGTGGGAGCTACAAAGCGACCATACCTACTTTAAGCCCGGCATTCGCATCCCCTTAGAGCCATTCTGCGGGGTAATGGGCGTTGCTCCCGCCGAACCCGGTTCGCTCGACACCATTCCCCCGCGTTTGAATGGGGGGAACATCGATATCAAGCAGCTTGTGAAAGGGTCGAAGCTCTTCCTGCCCGTGTTGCACCCGACCGCGCTCTTCTCGTTGGGCGACGCGCATGCCGCCCAGGGTGACGGTGAGGTATGTGGCACGGCCATTGAAGGCCCCATGATTGTAACCGTGCGCTTTGGTCTGCATAAAGGCGTAAGTATCCCCGAGTTGCAATACTCAACGCCCGGTTCTGCCGTCGAAAAGGCTAACAAGAAGGGCTATTATGTCACAACCGGGCACAGCCCCGACCTGTACGTCGCCGCCCAGAAAGCCGTGCGCAACATGATCAGTCACCTGGCCAGGCACTACGATTTGACGCGCCACGAGGCCTACGCTTTATGCAGCGTCACCGTAGACCTGCGCGTCAGCGAGATTGTAGACGCGCCCAACTGGATCATCTCGGCTTTCTTGCCGCTTGACATCTTCGAATAGCAGACAGTCGCATCGCAAGAAACAAAGACGTACCTGTGGCAGATGCCTGTTTATTCTGACAGAGCAGAACTACCCACCCCACGAAATGCTTTCTTGCAGTATGGTGAGCAGTTCTGCCCGGCTGTCAACTCGATTGACCTTTGCCTGATGAAAGGCTTATTGGTTTTGTAGTTTGTCGAGCTGGACGGCTGTCATTGACGCACTAATAAGAACAAATTGGCCCTGGCCGTTGGGGGCGAAACAGAATAAGCGCTGATGGTGAAGTTACCAGCTGGGAGGTTAAGTTGTGCAACTGGAACTGGGCCACCATCAAAACTAATGTGACTGGAATTCGCAGTGGCAAAGCCTACAGAAACTCCACTTGGCCCCTGCGGCCCAGCAGGACCCTGTGGTCCGGCAGGACCAGTATCGCCCTTCGGCCCTTGTGGTCCGGCAGGACCAACAGCGCCATCGGCCCCAGCAGGCCCGATAGGCCCAGCAGGGCCAGTATCACCTTTAGGTCCAGCAGGCCCGGCAGGCCCGGCAGGGCCAGTATCACCTTTAGGACCAACAGCACCATTGGCCCCAGCCGGGCCTGCCGGGCCTGCTGGACCGATATTGTTCCAGTTCAGCTTCTGCTCGCCCGTCGAACAGGTGCCGTCAGCAGCGATCATGTGAATGGTGCCACTACTATTGTTGACACAGGCATAGTAGGTGACCGGGGTGGTATCGGCCTGTACGACGGTGGCAAAGGTAAGCACTAAGACAATGACGCCTACGAGGATACTCAGGAGACGCAGGCGCTTGCCTGCTCGCGTGAGAGGAGAGAAGAGGTGCTGATACCAGTATTGCATGTGGAAACCTCCATCATAATGATATATTGCCGGCTCATAATGATTACCCTACGAATATGCACTACAAAGTCCCGTGTTCTGTCACAGTAGACGCTGCAGGGACAATTTTTCAGGATCAAAATAGTGAGCTACCGATGTTGGTGAAAGTCTAGAGTCTTTTTGCATGCAATACATCTAGGAAATCCTCTATTTATGAGGAGGGAAGAGCAATTCATACATGAGAAAAGGTTTCCATAATGGCTCTTCACGCTTGCCACAACCTTCCAGCCAGGTTGATAGTGCCTGTTGGAGCATTTTCGATGATGAAAGAACACATTTTCTACAGGAAAACCCGGAGACATGAGCTATGATCTGGAGGAAATAAAATGCCGTTAGATTCTGAGGAGGGCACTACCGTTTTACCCAACCATGTTCAAAAGCATAGGTAGCGGCCTGCGTGCGGCTCCCACAGCCGAGCTTATTCAGAATGTGGCTGACATGGAGTTCCACTGTCCCAATGCTAATATGCAGGGCCGCAGCAATCTCTTTATTGGTTCTTCCCGCCGCTAGCTGTTTAAGTACTTCTCTCTCTCGCAACGTTAACCCTTTCCAGCCATGCTGCAGCATCATGGTACTGCGCCGCTTCTCTTGCGCATCTAACCGGCTCTGGCTGCGTAAGGCCTGGATGGAAGCGAGTCCGGCACTTACCTGCAATTCGGCATAGACGGCTTCTGCTTGATCAAGAAGGAGAGCAGCTTCTTCGCGCGCAGCCTGTGCCGCAGCCCGATTGGTGGAATGGTTGCTGGCCCAGGCGAGCAGGACTTTCGCCAGGCGCTGAGAGGCCAGGGCGTGATAGTAACGCCACTTGAGGCTTCCCCAGGCCTCGACCGCCTGTCGCAAGAGTGGAATAGCTTTCTCGAGGTTCCCTTCTGCGGCTCTGAGCGCTCCCTGCGCTTCCAGCAATGCTGCGGTTCCCACCGGGTTGTCGGTGACCTGCATCACCCCTTCCAGTTCAGCCAGCCATTGCCGCGCTTTTGCCAGGTCACCTGTATCGACGTAAAATAGGATTCCGTCCAACAAGAGAGGAAAGATGGTGAAGGTATCTTCGGTGGCTTTCCAGCGCTTCAGGATGCGCTCGTACTCTTCCCGCGCCCGGAGGAGATTCCCTTGTCTATTGTGCAGTTTGGCAAGTCCCCACCAGAATGGCGCAAGATAGAGGTATTCATTATTCGACTCAAGCGCCGATTGGGCGCTTTGCAGGTGCATGTGAGCTCCCTCCAGCTCATCTCTGGCAAGCAAGAGGTGAGCCAGGACAACTCGTGAGAGGGCGGCAATATAGGGAACGTGCAGCCGATCCAACTGTTCGATATTTGAACGCAACCACTCGATTCCCTGCTCCCACCTTTCACCAGAGAAAAATCGTTGCCAGCCAACGAAAGGTGATGGAGGCAGCATACCGGAGCGCTCCTCATGTTCAGCCGCCTCCTCCAGGGCTTTCTCCGCTTGATCGCTGCGGCCCCAATAGATCAGCGTCCAGGCCATCGTCGCATATCCTATGATCATCACATCAGGCAAACTATAGGTGCTGGCGGCATCGATCGCCTGGCGTAACTCAACCAGACCCTCCTCAAAGTCGCTGGCATGCCAGTGGGCTTTGAACCAGGCGCGAGTGATGTAACTTAGTTGAATGGCCGGAACTCTACCAGGGTCGTCAAGCGCTTCAAATAAGGCAAAACAGCGTTCCAGCCATCGTGCCGAACGACTATACAGGCTGTGAACAGTCCAATAGTGAGCAAAATTTGCTATAGCCGCCAGTGTCCCTGCATCTTTATTGACGCTGTCAGGCTCAGCAAAAATACGCTCAGCCGCAACTTCTATCTCAGCCACCAGTTTTGGAATAGATGGGCTGCCGAGAAACCAGTTGGCAAAGAGCAGGTTGGCCATCACCTGTAGCGCCTGGTGATGCTGTCCCAGCCGCTGGTAGCCGCTTTTCGCCAGGTTGAGCCAGTGGAGTGCATCAGCGAAATCGTAGATACCAATGCTTACCATCCCCATGCGCCGTAGCAGTTGCAAGCGCTCGGGACTATCCTGGGGCAGGCTGGCCTGGGCCATGTCGAGGTAGGAGCGTTCCTCGCGGAAGGCGAAGATGCGCCGGGCGCGTTCAGCCTCGCGCAAGGCATAGGGGCGCGCTTTGACCAGCAGCCCAGCCTGCCAAAAATGCTCCGCCAGCAGCCGGTTCGCCTCGTCCAATAGCCTTGGAGAAGAAGTTCCAGGTGCCAGAGAGGGATCGATTGCAAGCTGTTCGAGGGTTTCAGCAACTCGGCGGTGCCGCAGGCGACGTTCAGAGGCCAGCATCTGGCCATAAATGGCCTCACGGGTCAAGGCGTGACGAAACTGGTAGCGCTCTGGCTCCTCAGGCGATGTTGCGTAGGTTTCACTGATCAGTTGAGCCTTGATGGCGCGCCGCAGCACGGCTATCAAAGTCTGCTCATCGATGTCGCATAGGGCGGCGAGCAGGGGGTAATCGAACTCCCGTCCAATGACGGCGGCATAGGCTAGCACCTCCTGATCGGGAGCCGCTAAGCGCGTGAAGCGTGCGAGAATGGCTTCGGTGAGGGAGGAAGGCAAGTGCGGCTTCGTGCCAGGGGCAATCATCCAACCATTAGCCTGCACCTGGAGTTGACCGTTGGCGGCCATAGCTCCCAGCAACTCCTCGGTAAAGAACGGATTGCCTTCATCCCAGCTAAATAGGAAGTCTGCGAACGCTTCAGGTACTGGCTGTCCCAGGATACTGTTCACAGCGTGACTGTGATCACTCCCATTGAGAGGAGCTAAGTGGATATCGTAGGCATGGCGCTACGCGTGTAATTGCAGCAACAAGCGGCTCAATGCAGGATTGTCAGGTAAAGCGTCAACTCGATATGTTCCCAGGAGCATGAGAGGGGTTGACTGATCTGGGCGGGTTGACATTGTAGAAGTCGCATTGACATCGAAGCGTTGGGCAAGAAAGGCCAGCAGTTCTAAGCTGGTTTCATCGGCCCAATGTAGATCTTCTAGAATGAGCAAAAGTGGCCCTGGGCCGGAGTGTGCCAGTCCTTGCAAGGCATGGAGGATGCCATGAAAGACGGCCTGCTGGCCCTGCATGGCCCTGCCATTGGACTCGAATGACGGTGAGATACTTCCTGAGAACGTTGAGGCCAGTTCGGGGAAAAGCTGGAGGAGGGAGGAAAGGGGAGTGGGCAGGGAGTGGTGAGCATCTGGAAGTGTTTTCATGACCGGTGTGAAGTAGCGATGGAAGGCAGCTAGAAAAGGGCCAAAGGGGAGCGCCTGATCCTGGGGGATGGCCAGGCCGAAGAGGACCATTGCTTGCTGCTCCCCGCTCATTTGCAGAAAGGCCCGGCAGAGCTTCGTCTTGCCTAGTCCCGCTTCGCCCGCAAGCAACACAAGTTGGGGCTTCCCTATCGCTGCCCGCCCGAACGCCTCGTTCAACTCCTGCAATTCGTGTTTGCGGTCCACAAGCTCATCACAGAGCAAGGGTCTGGTGCTTGATAGGTGCTGCATGCTTGACCTCCTCTACTCCGGGTAGTAGAGTCTCACGAGATACTTCGCTCTGCGATAGCTCTGTTTCTTCTTCTTAATATCTCAGCAACCGGCCGGTACTCATCATACTCGTTCTTTTCTCTCATGTCTATGGGTTTTCCTATAGAAATCGCCCATTTCCCAAAAAACCCTGCCGCAATTATACCATCATGCACCTTTTCCTGGCAATACGATGTGCGACAGGAATAACTATTAGCCGCTTCGCCGGCGACAAAATCGCGGAGGACTGGGTCAATTGGGACGCGCTGGGCCTGCTGCCTTCAGGCAATGACCGAGTGGGCTTGCCCACTCGATCATTGCTGCCGCAAATCATGCTGCCGCCACCTCCACGGCGGAGAGCGGCCGGGCGACATGCTCCAGCGACTGCCGTTCCGCATCGACACCGAACAAGATCTCGATAACGCCTGCTGCAGCCCCTATGCCAAAGGCGTAGAATAGAGCGATGGCCTGGGCGCGGATCTCCAGCGGGAACACCTCGCTCACCGTCAGATAGGCCGAGCTTGCGCCAGCGGAGGCAAAGAAGAAGAAGATCGACCAGCAGATGGTCTGCGTCACCGCGTTGAGTGTAGCAATGAGGTAGACGCTCAATGTAACCATAAAGAGCATTTTACGCCCAAACTTGTCGGTAAGGCGGGCGAAGAACAAAGCGCCCAGCACAGTGCCACATTTTTCTTCTTCATCCGTCCTCTTAGATGAGATCTCATTTTATCCAATTATCCAACAGAGGGGGACGCATGCAGCCGCTGAATACAGAGGGAGCAGAGGAAAGAGCTGGGAACACGCTCTATATGCGTTTCGCGCCAACCATTTTTGCCTACCTGTCGCGGCAGGTGGCCAACTTACAGGATGCCGAAGATTTGTTGCTGGAGGTTTTTTTGAAGGCGCACGTCGACAAGGCGATGCTTGAGGAACTGCCCAAGGAGCGTCAACTGGCCTGGTTGCGCCGAGTCGCCAGGAACAAAGTAATCGACCGCTACCGCCATACTACCCTGCTAGCCCTGTTGCCTTTAGAGCAGGCTGCCGAAATGGAAGACGAGCAGCTGACCCCGGAACAACGTGTCGAACGACAAGAAAATTATACGCGGCTCTACCAGGCACTGCGCCAACTTTCGCCAGCTCAGCAAGAGCTTATCCAACTGCGCTACGGGAATGGTCTGAGCTTTGCCGAGATCGCGGGTATGCTGGCCAGGCCAGAGGGAACTCTGCGGAAATTGCTCGCGCGTACACTGCGTCAACTGCGTACACACTACGATCAGATAGGAAGGGGAAAATAGAGATGAAACCTTTCGATGATATGCTACCTGAAGAGCAGGAAGAACAGCATAGGGAGCTTATCACCCTGCTGCACCAGGCCTATCGCCAATCTCTTGCTAGCACAGCCAGCGCCCAGGAGCAGGCCATTCAACGCGTGGGAGAACGGCTGGCGATGATGGAGGACAACGTTGCTCTTTCCGAAGAGACGCTCCCAGGGCAGTTACAGGTGGAACAGGCATTGTTGCGAGAACCTGAAACCGTTGGGGGAAAACCAGGCCGTAGGAAGCGAACCATGCATCTTATCAATACGCTGGCAGCAGTTCTGGTGGTTGGCCTGCTGATTGGCGGATCAATCGTGCTTTTTACAAACCGGTCGCAATCGATAACAGCAGGGCCAGTAGGTTCGCCGGGGTCCGTGCACGCCGAGGCTGGCGGGCTGGAAATGTCTCTGAGTATAACGCCGGGCCCGTACTTCTTGAGTGAGCTGATACTGGCGACTATGTCGCTTACCAACCATAGCCCCACCACGTTTACGCTACGAGGCAACGAAAACCTATGCTTCCCTGCGCTCAGGCTCTATCAGACAGGGGGAGAGAACCCGCATTACACGATACCGCTGCACGGCGAGTTAGTCGATCCTGGTTGTCTCGCCCGCGACTCCACGCTCGAACCGGGCCAAACCATCACGAACCAGCGGTACGAGCCACTCACCAGCAGCGGCCTTGTCACGCTCACAGCTCAGGCGCAGTTCCTGAAGACAGAGGGTGGGGGCCTTACTCGTGGCCCCAGCCCCCTGGAT
>Ga0207646_10007502_pt1 | contig 11068 bp, 15 predicted proteins | sample KBSK5502metaG_FD_184343 | JGI IMG/M metagenome (GOLD analysis project Ga0207646, IMG submission 184343) | Corn, switchgrass and miscanthus rhizosphere microbial communities from Kellogg Biological Station, Michigan, USA - KBS K5-50-2 metaG... | ecosystem: Host-associated > Plants > Roots >...
TGCCGTCGGTCAGCGAATTTCAGTCAAATATATAATCGCCGTCCGACTGGGGGAAAACGGTGGATCAGAGACTCAATAATCATGGCTTATAAAGACACGCTTGCCGTCGGTCAGCGAATTTCAGTCAAATATATAATCGCCGTCCGACTGGGGGAAAACGGTGGATCAGAGACTCAATAATCATGGCTTATAAAGACTACCGCGAACCGTTGACGCATGAAGGAGCCGATCAACCTTCTCGGGTGCTGCTCTAGGCTCTCCCGCGGTGGGTGTCGCGCAGCTCAGCCGGTCGTGCCGGTCCCGTTAAACCAGTATTGCGCCGCGAAGGCGGACATCTTCATGCCCTCATGCGCGACGCCCGGCACCACCACGCGGGTCCAGCGGCATGGCACGCCGAGCCTCGCGGCCTCGGCCTGGCCCTGCGCGAGATAGAACTGCGCCCGCGCGAAGCGGTTCGGCCCCTGCGCCATTGCGGATTCGTGCTTGGGAAAATTCTCGGTGGTGCCGTCGATGTCCTGGTCGCCGGAAAATATGACCAGGGGATAGCCGAGAAACCGCACGATTTCGTCGCGCGTCAGGCCGATGCCGCCGAGCCCGTCGGGATAGGGCACGTCAAGCGTCGGCAGCGTGTACCGGCCGGAATTCGCCGCGCCCACCGCCTCGAAGATGCCGTGCGGCTGTGTCGCCAACAGCCGGTGCACGAACTGCCCGCCGGCGGAATGGCCCCAGAGACAGGCCTTGTCGCGCCGCGTCACGCCGGCCTCGCGCAACAGCGCGAAGACGCGGCCGGGGATCGCCTGCGACCAGCCGTCGCGCGGCCGCAGCGTGCCGTCCTCGGCGAGCACGTGGCCGTTGTTGTAGGTCACCGCGTCCGGCCAGGATTCCTTCGGAAAGGCAATCGCGACGACGAGGAAGCCGTGCCGCTCCGCGGCCGGGACCCACGCCTCGCAATATTCCGCGCCGTTGCGGCTCGCGCCGTGCTGCACGATGACGACCGGCTTGTCGGGGTCGTGGCGCGGCGGCCGGAAGCATTCGAGCACCAGCGGCCGGTCGGGGTTGAACGGGTCGGCATAGGGGATGCTGGCACGGCCCGGGCGGGCCAGGGCCTCGGCTAGATCAGTGGGGGCAAGATCTGAGGAACTCATCGCGGCTGCCTCGCGGGATCGACGGAACGCGGCATCACATTACTCCGCATATCATTGTGCAGCATGGGGAACCGATTGCGGATCATGCTGCGGCGGGCGCGACTTCGGCGGCGATTTTCGCGGCGAGCTCGGCTTCCGCGCGGGACAGATCGTGGGCGACCTGAAGACGCAGCCAGATCGCGGGCGAGCCACCGAAATAGCGAGCAAGCCGCAAGGCTGTCTCCGGCGTGATCGCGCGCTGACCGCGGACGATCTGGTTGATGCGAGACGCCGGCAGGCGGAGCGCGAGCGCCAAGGCGTGAGCCGACAGCCCGCGCGCTGCCAACTCGTCCTTCAGCACCTCGCCGGGATGCGGTGCAGCGCCGGCCAGCGGGCGGGTTCGTGCGATTGGCATCGATTGTTCCTTGTCAGTGAAAATCCACGATTTCGACGTTCCACGCGTGGCCATCCCGGAACTCAAAGGTAATCTGCCACGGCCCGCCGGCCGAAATCGCCAATTGGCCGCCCCGGTCGCCCTGCAGCCGGTGCAGCCCCACCGATCTGAGACCCGTCAGGTCAAAGAGCCGCTCGGCCTCGTCGAGCAAGCGCAGCCGGCGCCGCGCCAAGGCTTTATCGAGCCCCGTGAACCGGCTCTTCCCTTCCTCCGCGAAGCGCTGAGTGGCGCGGTTCGCCCACGATTTGATCACGCCATCTTATAAGCCGTATCGCGCCGAACGTTAAGCGCTTTACGTCATGCGATAAACGCTGAGCGTTACGCCGCTACCGGCAGCTCGGCTGGCGTCAATGGGCGACGAAATGGCGGCCCTGCAACTTGGTTCGTGAATCAGGCCGTCGCCGGTATCATATTTCCCCGATGTCGACGTTTCTGACCGTGCTGCTCGTGCTGGCGATGCTGGGGGTGCTGGGCGTCCTCGGCATGGGAGTGGCGACGATGATCCGCGGCGGCAACCCGCGGCTTTCGAACAAGTTCATGCAGTCGCGCGTCATCCTGCAGGCCGTCGCGCTGGCCGTGCTGGCGCTGTTGATGATGCTGGCCGGCAACCGCTGACGCGATGGTGCGCCTCACCCGCATCTATACGCGCGGCGGCGACAAGGGCGAGACCTCGCTCGGCGACGGCAGCCGGGTGCCGAAGCAGGCGCTGCGCGTCGAGGCGTACGGCACGGTCGACGAGGCGAACGCGGCGATCGGGCTGGCGCGGCTGCATGCCGACAGCGACACCGATGCGATGCTGGCGCGCATCCAGAACGATCTGTTCGATCTCGGCGCCGATCTGTGCACGCCGGAGGAAAGCGAGCGCGCGGCGCGGAAGGGCGGCGCGCTGCGCATCACGGCGGCGCAGGTGGCGCGGCTCGAAGGCGAGATCGACGCGATGAATGCCGGGCTGAGGCCGCTCGACTCGTTCATCCTGCCGGGGGGCACGCCGGCGGCCGCGTATCTGCATCTCGCGCGCACAATCGTGCGGCGGGCCGAGCGGCTGGCCTGCGCGCTGGCGGCCGGGGAGAGGGTCAATCCCGAGGCGGTCAAATACCTGAACCGGCTGTCCGATCACCTGTTCGTGCTGGGCCGCCGGGTCAACAACAATGGCGCCGCCGACGTGCTGTGGCAGCCAGGAATGACGCGGGATCGCGAGGGCTCGCAGGACGGGTGAGCGCAGAGTAACCCGCCAATTTGGTTTCACCACGGAGACACGGAGGACACAGAGGAAAAACTCTATCTGGCGCAAAGGACGCGAAGTGCACGCGAGGGACGCGATGGGTCGGAGCGCCTTTGCGTCCATCGCGTGTCCATGGCGCCCTTTGCGTTACCTGAAGTACCTCCGTGTTCTCTGTGCCCCGGTGGTGAATTGTTCCTTTTGATGGCGGGTTGCGCCCGCCCTACGGGAATGAGGGGATGCGCCATGGTCACGACGGAGCTGATGCGGAAGATTTCCGCGGCGTTCAACAGCCGCGATGTCGAGCGGATCGTCGATTGCTTCGCCGAGGATGCGACCTTCTGTCTGGCGCGCGGGCCGGAGCCGGTCGGACGCACGCTGAAGGGCAAGGCGGCGATCCGCCGGGCGCTCAGCGACCGCTTCAAGCAGATCCCCGACATGCGCTGGGAGGGGCAGGACTACATACTGGCCGGCGACCACGCGGTGTCGCTGTGGATCGTGCGCGGCAAGGGCGCCGATGGCGAGGAATTGAACTACCAGGGCTGCGACATCTATCGCTTCGAAGGCGACAAGATCATCGACAAGAACACCTTCTGGAAGATCGTCGAGCACAAGGATCGCCTTTAGCTTTTCAGATCAATATCTTAGTGAGATTGGGCAAGATTGTCGGAAGGCCGCTTGCCCGCCAAATTGTCCTCCAAAATCATCGTGCCCGCCGAAATACGTCATCAATCTTCACTGCTGCGTCGTCGCGGAGCTGGTCGGTCACGTGGCTGTAGATGTTCATCGTCATGGCGATCGTCGCATGCCCGAGGCGCTCTTGTGCGACCTTGGGATGCACCCCGGCCAGCAGCAATTGAGTTGCGTGGGTGTGCCGCAGGCTGTGGAAATGAATTGCCAGCCCGAGGCGCCGCACAACCCGACCGAAGTAGCTGGTCAGAACATTCGGGTGCATCTGCCGGCCGTCGGGTTGAGCGCAGACAAGCGAGTCGCCCGACAGTCTCACCCCGAGCATCAGTAATGTTTCGGCCTGGTCGCGCTTCAATCGCCGCAACTCCTCGATGGCGTAGGTGGGCAATGTAACGACGCGGACCTTGCCGCCTTTTGGCGACTTGACCAGCGTTCCCCGCTTCACTGGCACGAGGTTCTCAGTGACGCGAATGGCGCCAGCGTCGAGATCCACATTGCGCCAGCGCAGTGCCAGCAATTCGCCACGGCGCAGGCCGGTTGCGAGCGCCAACAAAACAGGCCAGTAGAGCGGGGTCGAGCGAGTTGCATCAAGAAGCTGCTGCATCTGCTCCGCGGTCAACGTCGCCATCTCGCCGGATTCGTCTTTTGGCAGCCTGCGCCGGAGCGCTTGGGCCGGGTTGCGGGTGATGTGCTGTAGCTCGACCGCACGCCCCAAGGCGGCGCTCAGGACGTTGTGAATCAGCAGGCGAGACTTTGCGGACAACCCACCGGATTTGCCGTCGCGCCGCCCCTCAGTAGCCCATTGCGTGTAAGCGCCCTGGATATGAGCCGGGGAGAGTTTACCGAGGCGGTAGTTGCCGAAGGCCGGCAGCAAGCGGTCCTGCACCAGCTCCACATAGCGCTCGTAGGTTAAGGGGCTCCGCTCCGTCTTCACGATGTCGAGCCATTGCGTCAGCCAGTCGCGGACCGTCAGCCGGTTCGGGTCGACGTGTTCGCCGGTATCGAGCGAGCGCAGCAGCCGGCGCAGCTCTTTCTCAGCCTCCTTACGGGTGCCGCGGACGGTGACATGCGCCGTGCGCCGCTTGCCGGTAGCGGCGTCGAGCCCGAGGCTATAACGCAGCTCGTAAGAGCCCGGCGAGCGCTCGCGGATGGTGCCGGTGCGACGGGTGGTCATGGCTTTTTAGCCTCTGAGATGATGTCGGAAAACTCCCGATGACTGACTTTTCCCCGCCGCATCAGCGCGTCGGCCACGGCGAGGGTTTGAAGCCAATGCTCGTCTATGATTTGCGACGCGCGGTCCATAAAGGCGGGGATGTCTGCCTCCGTTTTTCCGACCTTCAGCAGCAGCAGCGCGACGTTGTCGAAATCCGCCACCCCGCCGCCGTTCTCCGCCGCTTCGTCAAGCGTATAACCGAGAAAACGAGCCTCGGCGATTCGCCCGGCGAGCGACACCATGATCTCCTGTTCCGGGTCGCCCTCCGGCTCGGGTGACGGCTCGGGGGCGGGGTCGTCGTCACCATCAAAACTGTCATCGTCGCCGAAACCGTCCCACTGGTCTTCGTCTTCCTCCTCGTGGGCGGTGTCGTAATAGATGTCTTCTGGAAACCCAGCGCCTACGAAGCCATCGAAACTACCCCCCTCGACATAGGCGGCGACGGTAGCGAACTCGATACCGACATAGTGAGACACTATCGCGTGTCCGGCTTCATGGACGGCAACATATCGCGCACTCTCGGGGAGCAAGTCGCCCGGTGTCATTCGGTGGGTTCCTTGTCAGTAACCGGACTGGTCAAGTTTTTCCCCGGGAGCCAGCTCCGGCAGGTGCCATCGCCATTGCAACTCGGTCCCGCCGCTCGCTACCTGCTTGCTGCACAACTTGGCGGCCCACTTTGCGGTATGGGCGTTCTGGAGCGACTTCTTTTCCTTTTCATACTTCGTCCGCCATTGCCGCGTGGCTTCGACATCCCCCTCGTCGGGTTTGTCCTCCATCAGCTTGTTCAGCAGGTCGATGTCGCTCAAGCCTGAATTAAACCCGTAGTGGCGCCCGGTGCCGAGGATCACCCGGATAGACATGGCGCGGGATTGCTGTTCACTCTCCTGCTGCGAAATCGGCGGGCTGGTCAATTCCAAAACCGCGCCGAGATCGACGTGCTTGACCAGCTTGAAATAGATCGACTGCCGGTCATCGAGATCGACATCTTTAAACCATTTGCCGGTCAGCTCGACCGTCTTCGTGGCCTCATATTTCTTCAGCGTCCAGACACTGTCGAATCCACCGCTGTAGCCACTGGAGCCCCGGAAGTCGACATCGCCAGCGGTACGGGCCGGGGTCTTGTTGGTGGCATGGGCCAGCGTCAGCACGGTGCAATCGAGGCCATCGCGCAGCGTCTCCGTCAGCTCCAGATACTGCGCCGCGGTCGAACTCTCGTTCTCGTTCAGCCCGCCGAGCGAGCGTGCCATCGTATCAATGACGACCAGCACAACCTCGCCGCCTGCCGCCTCGACCTTCGCCTTGACCGCTGAAATGAACGCCTTGGCCTCGGCTAGGCTGTCCTGCGCGAGCGGCACGCCCTTGTTGTAGTGGAACGGCATCGCCTCCAGCTCGGCGTCCGTCAGCATCTTGCCGCGCAGCCGGCCCCACGCTCTGATCCGCCGCTTCATGCCGATATGGCCTTCACCCGATAGATAGATCACACAGCCTTGGCGCTTGACCGCGTATTTGCCGAGCACCGGGATCTGCGCCGCGATAGAGAGGCCGATTTCGAGTGCGAGGTATGTCTTGCCCGCTTTTGGCTCTGCGACGATGGCGACGTTCTCGCGATCGACTAGCAGGCCCTCGACCAGGTCGACCATATCAGGCATGGCGAGGACATCATGGATAGACATCAAGCAGATGCGCGGGTTCGTTTTCGGCTTATCGTCCATGCCGTCGACCGGCACTTCCTCGTCTACGGATTCGTCGGCCATGCTTGCGCCGAACCGTGCAAGGGTTTCCGGGTCCCAGGGCTGTTCACGAGTCGCCTTGGCGCCGGCTTCGTTGGCGCTGTAGAAAAACCCGTTGTGGATTTTCTCGGCCAGCCCTTTGCGGCTCCATTCCGGCTGGCAATGTGGGTTCCATATCCGGTCGGCAAGCTCGACTGCCATTTCCTCGGAGACGCCAAGATCCTTTAACTCGGCGCCGACGTGCCACGTCTCGGCATCGCCGTAGGCGCCCTGGCGCGCCACCTTGCCTTGCTTGACCAGACCGCGCAGCCATTCCTTGGCGCGCGAAATGTTGGCCGGACTGTCGATCACTACGCCCTCAGGCGCTTTCAACCCTGGCTGCTGTTCCGCAGCCGCTCGGATACGATCTCTTTCCTGCTCGGTGACGGCCGGGGCGGCGACGGGTCCCATGCAAGGGATGTAGCCGGTGCGACGTGGCGCCGGGTCGGTGATGCCTTCGTCAATAGCGGGAGGAGCGCAGTAGATCGGCTGGTTGGCGCTGAAAATCGAGCCGTCGATGAAACGGGCCGGGTCGCGCTCCTCGCCATCTTTCAGCGGCCGTAAAAGATGCGGCTCCAGCCAGGCCGCCAGCTCGGCGCCGGTGCGCTTCTTCTCCAGCCAGAACCACAGCCGCAACCTTACACCTGGCTTGATGCCGGCGCCGGAGGTTAGCTGCCAAACGCAGTCACAGCCCTCAAACTCGGCCGGCAGTTTAGACATTGCCAGCGCGACGGCGCGCTCCGGTTCCTTGGTAGGATCGAAACCGCCCTCGGCATCGACCGCAGGAAAATCCTCCAGGTCGAGCGGCAGCAGATGGTGCGCAACATCCTCTATCGTCGCGGGTGTGCCGTCTTTCTGCGCTTGCTTCAACCGCCGAGCACGGCTGGCATCGGTGCCGGGGATCATGCCGCCGAACACGACGCAGGAGTGCCGGTCGAGCCCGGTCAGGATCGTGGGAAGATCGGCGAGACTGGCAACGGGCACGGCCGCGAACTGGAACAGGTAGCCATCGTTGTAATCCTCGAGGCCAAGCCGGCCGTCATCCTGGCAGAGGATTCGCTTTGTCATGCGCCGCGGCGGGTCGTCGGCCGAACTCAGCACGGTCAAGAAATCGCCCGCAGCCACTTCGGCCTCGATATGTACTGAGCCGTCCATCAAACAGGTGCTCCTAGCTGCGGTAATTGATATGCGGCGCCCATGAGGCCGGCAGGAAAACCATGTGACCCTTGCCGAGGACGTGAATCCCGCGGCCGAGCCGGTGGTGACTCGTATAGGCGCGACCCGACAGCCACAGAAACTCGTCGCCGATATTGTTGTGATAGCGGTATTCGGTCGGCAGCTTCCCGTGCTGTTCCTCCAGCTCATCGAGGCTGACGATCCCGCCCTCATCCCGAAAGGCCGCGACGACGAAATGACCGCTCTTGCTCGGTACGGCCCCGATGTCGGCCTCCGGCCAGCGGCCCCACCATTCACAAATCTGATCTTCGTCGCAGGTGGCTTTTTTGAACCAGTCGTTGAGCATCGGCTCGCCGAGGTACCGGGCACAGGGAAAGATGTAGAGGCCCTCATTGGCCCACTTCACGGCCCAGTCCGTCATCGTCTCGGGGTCTTCTTTGTTCTCCCAAGTGTGACCGGGTGGCGGCTGTACACCGATCAACTGTGCGAGCTTTTTCGACAGCTCATGCATCGGCTGCGGCCTGCGTCGGATCTGTAGTCGTCAGCTTGCCGATGTAATTCGCAAAAGACCTATGCGCCCTGAAATGGTGGGCGAACTCCTGCCGGAACCAACCCCACGCTTCCTTGGGTGTGCCGCCGAAATAGATGTTCTCAGCGGCCTGCCCTGCCATCCACAGATCGGAGATCGCCGGCCCCGCTGGCAACCGCAGGCCGACCGGCTTGCGCCACGCGTTCGCCATACCGAGTTCGATCAGTGTGCCGTAGGCGTCGAAACTCTCGACGTAGGCAAAGACGAGATCCGAGCGCTCCAGCCGTTTCTTATTAACAGCGAAGACCTTCGGCCGGGTCGTATCCTCGCTTTGGGGGCTGCCGCAGGTGAAATCGATACCCACACCGTGCCGATTCGCCCCGTGGCCACAACCATGATCGCACGCTACAAAAAACGGGCCGGTGTAGATGAAGGAACCGCAGTCCAGCTCGAACTCAGAGTCGAAGAGATTGCGCTCGTCCTCGGGGTATCCGGCTGTCAACCCTTTGTCGAGGAACGGAACGAGGCTGTGCCGCCAGCCGTGCTTGCTGATCTTCCCAGCAAAATAGATCCGTGGCTTGCTCATACCCTTGCTATCTCCGAGAGGAATTACTATATTGGAATTCGGCATATGTGCCCTCCTCCGCGCATGTGTCTCGGTTGAGTGCCCCGGTTTCCCTCCCGATCGGGGCGCTCCCATTTTGCGGTATTAACCAACCGCACCGTGCGCGTTATTCAACACCGCGGCGACAGATGCGGCATCGTTTACGTCCAAGCCAAACGGTTTTGTCGGAATTTCGCCGGGCTCCCAGCCGATCCGGTCGCCGAGCTGGTAGGCCAGGCGCCAGAACTTCTTGCTGACCGCGTAGGAGATGGCATGCAACAGGGCGGCCTCTTCATCGTCCGGGTCAACTTCGCGGCGTTCGCGCCACATGCGTTCGAGGCGTTCCTGTTGGTCGGCAAGGCGCAACAGCTCCGCGACATCGTCACTCATTACTTCACCTCCAGATTATGCGGCCAAGCCGCGGGGAATACCTGGCCTTCAACCGTAGCACTGGGTCGGCCAAGAAAGCGTGATCGAGCCGGAGCTGGATTCGCCTGATCCAGCGGTGGCGACGGACGCGCTCGACCGTGGTCATGCTGCGACCAACCTGGGCTTGAATTTCGCGCAGCTCCTCCTGGTCGGCCTTCTGCCGGTTGGCCGTGCGGTACTTGCGCCCGTACTCGCGCAATTTTTCCTGGTTGGCGGCGTGGTACTTGCGCCCGTACTCGCGCAATTTTTCCTGATTGGCCTTGTAGTACTCACGCTCGTACGCGCGGCGCTTTTCACGGTTTGCTTCGCGGTACTCACGCAATTTTTCCTGGTTGGCCCTGTAGTACTCACGCTTGTACTCGCGGCGCTTCTCCCGGCGGCGGACCAGCTCCTCCGGGGTCATGCTGCGACCAACCTGGCGCGGAATGCCTGTTGCGCCTGCGCCGTGGCGCCGAGGTAACTAGCGAGGAACTCCGTCAGCTCGTCGCCGGCAGGATTCTCGCCCGTGTGAAGCCGGCGCATAACCCAGTCGCGGGCACGTTTCTGATCTTCCGGCGATTGCAGCTCATACGCTGCGGCCAACGTGTCGGCGGGGGCTGGGTAGGTGACGGTAGTAACCTCGGGCTTGATGACGACAATCTCGGGCTCGATGCGCGTGACCTCGGGCTTGACCCAAGCCTCTTTTTTCGCGCCGTCAGGTCCGCGGCTCTCAGAGCGGTGCACACCAAACCAAGTGACGAAAGCGACGAAATCGGTCGCATCGAGCACAGCGACCGCAGCCTTGGCTATGGCGAGCGTGACCTCGCCTCTGGTCGGGTCGACCGCAGGGGCGTTGTGACCCGCGACAACCTTATCCACCTGCGCCGACCATAATTCGGGTGATGGAGTCGGCGAGGTCGGATCGAAGTTGGAAATGCGGCTGACGTCAGACGCTTTTGCCGACCGGCTGCGCTGCTGCGCCTCGCGATTATCAGCTTTCTCTTTTTCGCGCGCCGCCGTGGGGTCGGGCGATGACGCGATCTTCATTAACTTCTGTGCATCGCGATAGGAGCGGTCCGGCACGTTGGCTTCGAACCACGTTTTCCATTCGCCATGCTTGCACTGCGCCTTGGCCTCGACCAAAAGCGCGCCGAGTTTCAGCCGGGTGTCTTCATCGGCTTTACATGCGCCTTTCGATTCACGGCTGGCCGTCTCGAACGCCACCTGCGCGGCGCCATACGTCGCCAATACATCCTCGTAGTGTTTGCTCGCCGCGTCCTCGGCGGCAATTGCCGCTTGGTATGCGGCCTCGGTGTTGTCGGCGTCGGTCCAGGTTTCCGTGATCCTGGCAGCGAGGTCGGCGAGCGAAGCTGTGTTCTTGCCCGCGGTCATCGGACGCATGTTGAAGGCCCTCCCAGGCCAGAAGGGTGCGGGGGTTAAGACTGCGCCTGGCCGTCGAGCATCCGAGCCAGCGGGCGCGTCAATACGAATTTGCGCTTGCCAAACGTGATGACTTCGATCTCGCCGCGATTCACAGCGTCATAGGCTGCGTTGCGACACAGGCCGAGAACCTTGGCTGCTTCGGCGACGCTGAGGGTCGGACGGTCGCGCCAGCTCTGGACGGCGGGGGACTGGGTTGCCATAAATCCTCTCTGGTTAATAAATGGCCACTAGAATAGTAGACTTTATATTCCTCTGGATTACCTGTCAAGGACCCGGTACAGTGCGCCAGAACGTCTCCAGGAACGGAGGGAGAACGACACGATGCCAAGAAAACCAACCGAAGCTGGGCCGGGAGTGCATACCACTCTGCGAATCCCGCGCGACATGCATGAGGAGCTGGTCAAAGCGGCGGGGGCGCAGAGCATCGGCGAGGAAATCA
>Ga0207646_10007503_pt1 | contig 11067 bp, 9 predicted proteins | sample KBSK5502metaG_FD_184343 | JGI IMG/M metagenome (GOLD analysis project Ga0207646, IMG submission 184343) | Corn, switchgrass and miscanthus rhizosphere microbial communities from Kellogg Biological Station, Michigan, USA - KBS K5-50-2 metaG... | ecosystem: Host-associated > Plants > Roots >...
CTACGTCGTGGAGCTGCAGGACCCGACCCGGGCGGCCACGGTCGCCCGGTCGATCGACAAGGTCTTCGAGAACAGCGAGGCCGAGACCAAGAGCGAGACCGAGGCCGCCTTCCGCGCCGATTTCATCGCCATGATCGGCAACCTGGCCCTGCTGCTCAACAGCATCGGCCTGGCGGTGATCTTCACGATCCTGCTCGTGACCGCCAACACCATGAGCATGGCCGTGCGGGAGCGCCGCACCGAGATCGCCGTCCTCAAGACGCTCGGCTTCACGAGCCGCCAGGTGATGGGCCTCATCCTGGCCGAGGCCCTCGCCATCGGGGCCCTGGGCGGCGGCATCGGGCTGGGCCTCAGCGTGCTCATCATCCGGGGCATGACCAAGGTCCCCGCCGTCGGCGGCTTCATCAACGGCTTCCCGAACTTCGGGCTGCGCGGGGACGTCAGCACCCAGGGGCTGGCGATCGCGCTCTTCCTCGGCCTGGCCGCCGGCCTCATACCGGCGGTGTCCGCCTACCGCGCGCGCATCACCGAGATGCTGAGGCAGGTGTAGCGTGGCCTTGCCGCTGTCGTACAACGTGCGGAACGTGAGGACGCGCTGGCAGGTCAGCCTGCTGGCGGTGATCGGGATCGGCCTCGTGGTGACGGTCTTCGTGGCCCTGATGGCGATGCGCACCGGGTTCACCATGGCCCTGCGTGCGACCGGCGTGCCCGAGAACGCGATGGTCGTCCAGCGCGGGTCCGCCTCGGAGCTGACGTCGTGGGTGCCCCTGGATCACCGCAACAAGATCGTGGTGGATCCGCGGGTCGCCGTCGCCTCCGACGGCCGGCCGATGGCCTCGCCCGAGATCGTCGTCGTGGGGGCGATGCCGCGGCGGACCGACGGCCTGCAGACCAACGTCACCATCCGCGGCGTCACCCCCAAGGCGTTCGAGGTCCGGGGAGGGATCGAGATCAAGGAGGGACGGAACTTCCAGCCGGGGATCGACGAGATCATCGTCGGCCGGCGCATCGCCGACCGCATCCAGGGCCTGGACCTGGGAGCGACGATCCCGATCCAGAAGCACAACTGGAAGATCGTCGGCATCTTCACCTCGCGGGGCGGAGCCTTCGAGAGCGAGATCTGGGGCGACCTCGACACGATGGCGGGACCCTTCCGGCGGCAGGGCGGCTCGAACTCGCTCGCGGTGCGCCTGAAGGACCCGTCGACGCTGGAGAGCCTCGACCGCTGGATCCGCGACGACCCCGAGATGCAGCTCGAGGCGGTGCAGGAACGGAAGTACTACGAGGACCAGGCGGGCGGGCTCTCCGCCACCCTGCTCTTCCTGGTCGCCTTCGTCTCGATCATCATGGGCGTCGGCGCCGTCTTCGGGGCCATGAACACGATGTACGCGATCGTGGCCGCCCGCACCCGCGAGATCGGCACCCTGCGAGCCCTGGGCTTCTCGCGGCGAAGCATCCTCTTCTCGTTCGTCGTGGAGTCGGTCATCCTGGCCTTCGCCGGCGGCCTGTTCGGGTGCCTCCTCGCGTTCCCCATCAACGGCTTCAGCACCGCCTCGGGGCAGACGCCCAGCTTCAGCGAGGTCGCCTTCGCCTTCCAGATCACGCCCGACATCCTCGGGTGGGGGCTCGTCTTCGCGACGATCATGGGCCTCTTCGGCGGTCTGCTTCCCGCGTTCCGCGGGGCCCGCCTTCCGATCACGTCGGCGCTGCGCGAAGCCTGAGTTCCCCTTCCCGGCCGGTGAGGGCCCTCACCGCTCCGCTCGTTTCGGACTAATCCCTCGGCGCCGCCTCCTTGTCAAAGGTTGCGAAGGAGGCGAGATCATGAGATCTCCCGTTCGGCTGACGTCGATAACGTTGGCCCTGCTCGCGGCGGCGGTCGCCCTGGCGGCTCCGTCGGCGGGTGCGGGTGAGCTGAAGCGCGACCGCAGGGAAATCCGGCACGACCGGAGGGATCTGCGGCAGGACCGTCGGGACGTCCGGCAGGACCGGCACGACCTGCGGCAGGCGGTGAAAGAAGACGGACGCCACAGCAAGGAAGCGCAGCAGGAGTACCGGGAGCTGCGCCACGACCGCCAGGACCTACGGCAGGACCGCCGTGACGTCCGGCAGGACCGCCGGGACGCGCGCGCGGACCGCAGGGACCTGCGGCACGATCGGCGTCAGCGTAGAGGTAACTGACTCGGCGGGCTGGGCGAGGGTCAGGGAAGCCGTAGAAGGGACGCGATCTTCTCTTTCTGCTGCGGGGAGAAGGCACCGCCCTCGCCCAGCCCCTGCTTTTCGAGCTTGGCGCCGGCCTCGGCCACGTCGTCGAGGATCTCGCGGATGTGGCCGAGGACGATGCGCCGGAAGATCCCCGTCCTCATCACGAGGTTGACCACGGCGTTGACCGGGGCCGCCACCACGCGCACCTCGTAGCGCAGGCCCTTCCCTCGCGGCTCGGCCGCGTAGCGCACCTGCACGAGGCCGAGCCCGCGCAGCTTCCAGGGGCCGACCTGCGACGTGCCGCGGCCGAAGTACACGAGGTCGCGGGCCACGGGATCGCCCGCCACCCGCGTGGCCTCGCCGTCCAGGTTGTCGCCGCGGCGGCCCTTGAAGCGGCGGCGCGCCGGCTCGTCGAGGTATTCCGCCTCGTAGCGTGTCTTCTGGAAGTGCGTGAGCAGCGCGGCGGCCAGGGGAAGGTCGTCGAGCAGGAAGTCGAGCCGCGCCTCGCTGATGGCCAGCCGGCCCTCCAGCCGATAGACGACCTGGTAGCGCTCGCCGAGGAAGCGGAAGAGGCCGAAGGAGGCGGGTTCGCGGGGATCGACGCCGCGCTGGCTCAGCTCGCGCGCGGGACCGCACCTCTCCGCGTCGTAGTCCACGTCGGGGACGCCCCGCGTCAGAGGTTCCGTGCACGCGGCGGGGACGGAGAGGCCGCACTTCCCGAGCAGGCTGCAGTACTCCAGGCGCGCGGTGGCGGTGGGCGTGGGCACCGGCGATGGAGTCGGGCCCGGCGTCTGGGCGTGGGCGGGCGGGCCGAGGCCGGACGCGGCGAGGACGAGGGCGAGCCGGAGGCGGCCGGGCATTCCCCCAAGAGTAGCGCCCTCGGGCCGGCCCCGCGCGGGGCGGTAGGATGGGAAACAATGAGACCGGAACAACGCCAGGGTGGGGGGTCAATGAACGACCTCATCGTGCCCACGCCCGTGGGCCTCTTCTGCCCCGCGGGCGGCTTCCACATCGATCCCTGGGGACCGGCCGAGCGAGCGGTCGTCACGCACGTCCACGCCGACCACGCCCGCCCGGGCAGCGCGGCCTACCTCTGCACCGAGGCTTCGGCGCCCTTCCTGCGCCGGCGGATGGGCGACGGCCCGGCCATCCAGGGCGCGGCCTACGGCGAGCGGATGCGCGTCGGCGACGCGGTCGTGTCGTTCCATCCCGCCGGCCACGTCCTCGGCTCCGCCCAGGTCCGGATCGAGGCCGCCGGCCAGGTGTGGGTGATCTCGGGCGACTACAAGCGTGCTCCCGATCCCACCTGTCCGGCCTTCGAGCCGGTGCGCGGCGACGTGTTCGTCACCGAGGCGACGTTCGCGCTCCCGATCTATCGCTGGCCGGAGCCGGGCGTGGTGGCGGCGGAGGTGATGGCCTGGTGGGAGCGCAACCGGCAGGCGGGGGTGGCCTCGCTGCTCTTCTGCTACGCGATGGGCAAGGCGCAGCGCCTGCTGGCGGAGCTGGGCCGTCTCACCGACCGTCCGGTCCTCGTCCACGGTGCCGTGGCGGAGATGAGCGAGCTGTACCGGCAGCAGGGCGTCTCGATGCTCGCCACGACGCGCGTGGCCGAGATGCCCGCGCGCCGCTCGTACGCGGGCGAGCTGGTCCTCGCCCCGCTCTCGGCGGGAGGAACGCCGTGGGTGCGGCGCTTCGGAGGGCGGGAGACCGCGCTCGCCTCGGGCTGGATGCGCGTGCGCGGCACGCGGCGGCGCAAGGGCTACGACCGCGGCTTCGTGCTGTCCGACCACGCCGACTGGCCGGCGCTCCTCCGCACGATCGAGGAGACGGGGGCCGAGCGCGTGCTGGCGACCCACGGGTACACGGAGGAGCTGGCGCGCTTCCTGCGGGAGGGCGGGCGGGACGCGGGCGTGCTCGCCACGCACTTCGAGGGAGAGGCGGACGTTTGAAGGCGTTCGCGCATCTGTACGAGGAGCTGGACCGGACCACCTCCACGAACGCGAAGGTCGCGGCGATGGCGGCGTACTTCCGCTCCGCCCCTCCCGGCGACGCCGCGTGGGCGCTGTTCTTCCTCACCCAGCGCAAGATCAAGCGGCTCCTGCCGACGCGCGTGCTGTGGGAGCTGACGCTGGAGATGACGGGCGTCCCCGCCTGGCTGCTCGAGCACTGCTACGCGGCGGTGGGGGACGGAGCGGAGCTGGTGGCGCTGCTCGTCGACCGCCCCGCGGACCGGCCGCCGGCCGCGGACCTCTCGCTGGAGCGCTGGATGGAGGAGCGCGTCCTGCCCCTGAAGGACATGGACCTCGCCCCCCAGGCGCGGGCCATGCGCGAGTACTGGAGCGAGCTGGACACGCTGGAGATCCTCGTCCTCAACAAGATCATCACCGGCGAGTTCCGGGTGGGCGCCTCGGCCACCCTCGCCATCCGCGCCCTGGCCCAGGTCGCGGGCGTGCCGCAATCGATCATGGCCCACCGCGTCATGGGCGACTGGCAGCCCTCGGCCGGGTTCTTCCGGCGCCTGCTCGCGCCGGAGCCCGAGCACCGGCTCGACTCGCATCCCTACCCGTTCTTCCTCGCCTCGCCCCTCGAAGAGGATCCGGCGTCGCTGGGAGCGCGGGACGAGTGGATGGCGGAGTGGAAGTGGGACGGCATTCGCGCGCAGCTCGTCCGGCGCGGGAACGCGACCTACGTCTGGTCGCGGGGAGAGGAGCTCGTCACCGAGCGCTTCCCCGAGATCGTCGCCGGCGCCACCCATCTGCCCGAGGGCACCGTGCTCGACGGCGAGCTGCTGGCCTTCCGCGACCAGGTGCTGCCCTTCGCCGTGCTGCAGAAGCGCATCGGCCGCCAGAAGCTGACGCCGGCCATCCTGGCCGACGCTCCGGTGGCCTTCATGGCCTACGACCTCCTGGAGGAAGGCGGAGAGGACCTGCGCGAGCGTCCGCTCTCGGAGCGGCGGGCGCGGCTCGAGGCGCTCCTCGCCCGCGCCGCGGCGCCCGCGCTGCGCGCGTCGCCCGTCGTCGACGGCCTCGGCTGGGAGGACCTGGCCCGGGTGCGCGGAGAGGCCCGCGCGCGCAACGTCGAGGGCCTGATGCTGAAGAGGCTCTCGTCGCCGTACCGCACCGGCCGCCGCCGCGGCGACTGGTGGAAATGGAAGATCGCGCCCTACACGATCGACGCCGTCCTCATCTACGCGCATCCGGGCCATGGGCGCCGCGCCACCCTCTTCACCGACTACACCTTCGCCGTGTGGGACCGGGGCGAGCTGGTACCCGTGGCCAAGGCGTACTCCGGGCTCTCGGACGCGGAGATCGCCGAGCTGGACGCCTGGGTCCGCCGGCACACGCGGGAGCGGTTCGGCCCCACGCGCGCGGTCGAGCCGGTGCAGGTCTTCGAGCTGGCCTTCGAGGGCATCGCGCCCTCCTCGCGGCACCGCGGGGGAGTGGCGGTGCGCTTCCCGCGGATCCTCCGCTGGCGGAAGGACAAGCCGGCCGCGGAGGCCGACACGCTGGAATCGGTGAAGGCGCTGTTAACGGTCCGGGCCTGAGCGGCGTCTGTTGACGATGGTGCCGCCTGCGCCCGAGGAAGCCACGCTCGCGCGAGCGGCCCGGGAGGGCGATCGCGCGGCCTTCGGCGAGCTCTACGCACGCTACGCGCGGATGGTGCACGGCATCCTGCTCGCGCGCGTGCCCCGGAGAGAGGTGGACGACCTGGTGCAGGACGTGTTCCTCCTCGCCTTGCGCCGGCTCGACGGCCTCCGGAACCCGGGCGCCTTCGGTCCGTGGCTGGCCATGATCACGCGGAACCGCGCCGCCGACCATTTCCGCCGGAGGCCGCAGGAAGCGAGCGAGCTCCCGGACCATCTTCCCGGCGCACCGCATCCGGAGGGCGAGGCCGTCGCGGTGCTGGCCGCCATCCGCCGGCTTCCGGAGGCGTATCGCGAGCCCCTGATACTGCGGCTCGTCGAAGGAATGACCGGACCCGAGATCGCCGAGCGTACCGGGCTGACGGCGGGATCGGTGCGCGTGAACCTCCACCGCGGGATGCAGATGCTGCGCGAGAGGCTCGGCAAGGAGGCGGCGCCGTGAGCGACGATTACCTCTGGGACGGCTCCGGCAAGCCCGATCCCGAGATCGAGCGCCTCGAGCGGGTTCTTTCGCCGCTGCGCTCCGACCGCCCGGCGCCGGCGCTGCCCGCGGCCGCGCGTCGGAGGGTCCGGGGAGGGAGGCTCGCCGCGCTGGCGGCGGCGGCCTCCCTCCTCCTCGCGGCGTCCGGCCTGTGGCTCGTCGCCCGCCGCCCGGAAGCGTCGTGGGAGGTCACGCGCCTCGAGAGCACGCCGTCGGGCGAGACCGTGGCCGGGGTCGAGCGCCTGCGGGTCGGGCAGTGGCTGGAGACCGGCGATTCGGCGCGCGCGCGCGTGAAGGTCGGGGTCATCGGGCAGGTGGAGATCGAGTCCGGGACGCGCCTGCGTCTGGTGGACGCGGGCGCCGCCTCGCACCGTCTCGCCCTGGCCCGCGGCGTCCTCCATGCCCGCATCTGGGCGCCGCCGGGACGCTTCCTCGTCGACACGCCGTCAGCCGTGGCGGTGGACCTCGGCTGCGAGTACACGCTGGCGGTGGAGGAGACCGGCGCCGGCCTTCTCCGGGTCGGCTCGGGGTGGGTGGGCATCGAGCACGGAGGCCGGGAGTCGTTCGTGCCCCGGGGCGCGGTCTGCGCGACGCGTCCCGGCAAGGGTCCCGGCACCCCGTATTACGAGGACGCCCCGGAGGAGCTGCGGCGCGCGCTGGCCGACGTGGACTTCGGCCCGACGGTCGCCCGACGCGAGGCGCTGCGGAGCGTGCTGGCGTCGGCCCGTCGCGTGGACGCGCTCTCGCTGTGGCACCTGCTCGTCCGGCTCGACGGCACCGAGCGGGCCGCGACGTACGACCGCCTGGCGGAGCTGGTCGCCCCCCCGGACGATGTCACCCGCGAAGGCGTGCTTGCCGGTGACCGCCGGATGCTCGACCGGTGGTGGGAGGCCCTCGGCCTCGGCTCCGTGGGCTGGTGGCGTCTGTGGCTAACACACCTCCCGTCGGACGCGTCTTGACCCAGGGCGAGTCGCTCCGATCCGCGCGAGCGCAGCGGAGCTCGCCCGTATCTTGGAGGTGATCATGAAGCGATGCGTGAGACTCCTGTCCGCATCCCTCGCCGTCCTCGTCTTCGCACCGGCGGCGGTCCAGGCCGGCCCCCCGCTCATCTGCCATCCGGTCGACATCGGCGGGGCTCCGTCGCTCCCGTGGGGCTCGGGGCCGGGGTGGAACACGCCGCAGCCAGGATACGACCGCACGCGACTCGTGAACGACACGCTGGCCCTGCTCTCACCCTCGGCACCGATCCGGGTCCGCATGGAGACGCTGCGCCGGGCCACCGTCTACGCCATGGGCGACCCCGATCGGGGTCGGGCGCTGCTCGCCCGCCTCGAGGACAGAGCCCGGGCCGCGGGGCCCGGCTCCGCCGGCGCCCTCGCTCTCTTCGATGCCGGGTATCTCATCGAGGCCTACAAACAGGCCCGGATCATCACCGGCCGCGATATCGTCGATCCGGCTCGGGACGGGGAGGCGATGGTGCGGGAGGCCCGGCACCGCCGCGAGAAGGATCCGGACATCGAGTACGCGGTGGGCCTGATCGCCAGCGGGAAGCCGAACACCAAGTCGTCTCGTTGAGGCCTTCCGGCTTCGAGCTTCGAGCTGAAGGACAACGGCGTGCGGCAGGCGGCGGAGCTGGTCGCGGCCGCCCTTCCGACCTCGCAACCTGATCTCGATGCGGTGCCAGCCCTCGCGTGGCACGTCACGGGTACTGGGTGGCGCCACGATTGCGATAGGCTAGGACTCCACTGGAGGCAGCCATGAGATGCGGCCGGACGACGGTGAAGCACGCTCTTCTGCTGATGGTCGCGGCGGCGGCGCCGGCGCTGGCCCAGGTCCCGGCGCCTCCGTCACCGCCGCCGCCGGTCATCTCGCCGGAGGTCCACGCCGACCGGCGGGTGACCTTCCGGCTGCGCGCGCCGAACGCGAAAGAGGTCTTCGTGGCGCGCGAAGGAGCGCCGAAGCTGGCCATGCAGAAGGACGAGCAGGGCCTGTGGACGGTGACCACCGAGCCGCTCGATCCGGACGTGTATGGCTACTCGTTCTCCGTCGACGGGGTGACGCACTTCGATCCCTCGAACCCGGCGACGGTCCCGAACTATCTCTACACGGCGAGCTCCCTGCACGTGCCGGGGCCGTCCTCGCTGCCGTGGGAAGAGGGCGACGTCCCGCGGGGAGCCATCCACCGGCACTTCCACCATTCCTCCGTCGTAGGCGACCACCGCGATTTCTACGTGTACACGCCGCCCGGCTACGATCCGCAGGCGAAGGCGCCCTACCCGGTGCTGTACCTCCTCCACGGGTTCAGCGACGACGCGCGAGCGTGGACGGCGGTGGGCCGCGCGCACGTGATCTTCGACAACCTCATCGCGAGCGGCCAGGCCAGGCCGATGCTGGTCGTGATGCCCTTCGGCTACGGCGCGCCCGAGATCCTCTCGCGTACCGGTCCCCAGTTCCGCGACGTCGCCCTGCGCAAGCGGAATCAGCAGAATTTCCGCGAGACGCTGCTGCTCGACGTCATCCCGATGGTCGAGAAGCTCTACCGCGTTTCGGCCGACCGCGAGTCGCGGGCGGTGGCGGGCCTGTCGATGGGGGGCGGCGAGTCGCTCGACGTCGGCCTCAACGCGCGGGACCGCTTCGCCTGGGTCGGCGCCTTCAGCTCCGCGGTTCCCGACGATCCCGACGCGGCCTTCCCCGGCCTCGACGCCAACACGAAGCCGCCGCTGCGCCTGCTGTGGATCGCGTGCGGGACCGACGACTTCCTGACCGCGGCCAACCGGAAGTTCTGGGACTGGCTGCAGGCGCGGCAGGTGCCCTTCACGAAGATCGAGACGCCGGGCGGCCACACGTGGCCGGTGTGGCGGAGGAACCTCGCCCACTTCGCCCCGCTCTTGTTTCGGTAGCCCGGCTCAGTCGTACCGAAGCGCCACCGCGGGGTCGACGCGCGTGGCGCGTCGCGCCGGACCCGCGCTGGCGAGGGTCGCGGCGGCGATCACCGCGAGAGCAACGACGAGAAACGTGGCGACGTCGACCGGCGTCACGCCGAAGAGGAAGCTCTCGAGCACCCGCGTCGCCGCGAGGGCGCTCAGGACTCCCGCGACGAGCCCGGCCAGGACCAGGCCGAGGGAGCGGCCGACCACCAGGCGGAGCACGGCGCTCGTCTGGGCGCCGAGCGCCCGCCGGATGCCGATCTCGGCCGTGCGTCGCGTGACCTCGTACGCGGTCACGCCGTAGATGCCCACGAGCGCGACCAGCAGGGCGAGCAAGGCGAAGGTCAGCAGCGCGGCCGTGCGGAACCGCGGCTGCGCGAGAGATCCCGACAGCATCTCGTCGAGCATCTCGACGCGCTGCACCGGCAGCTCCGGATCGAGCGCCCGCACCTGAGCGCGCCACGCGGCGGTCATCGCCGCCGGATCCGCCTGCGCGCGCGCCAGGAACGTCATGGAGCCCAGGAAGAACGAGCGGCTCTCCTGCCGCAGCGGCACGTAGATCATGGGCAGCGCTCGGGCGGCCAGGCTCTCCTGCCGCACGTCGCCGACGACGCCCACCACCGTCCGCCAGCCCATCTTCGGATCGTCCATCGTGATGCGGCGGCCGATGGCGTCCTGACCGGGCCAACAACGGCGGGCGACGGCCTCGCTGACGACGGCGACGAGCGGCGCTTCGGCCCCGTCGCGCTCGTCGAACACGCGGCCGCGGCGGAGCGGGATCCCCATGGCCCGGAAGTAGCTCTCGCTCACCGCCGGCTTGCCCACCAGCAGGTCGTCGCGCGCGTGATCCTGGCCCTCCACCGTGAAGTCCCCCTGCCACAACTGCGGTCCGAAGGGCACGAGGTTCACCGCGCTCGCGTCGCCCGCCCCGGGGATCGCCCGCACCCGCTCGAGGAGGCGATCGTAGAACTCCCGCTTCTGCGCGGGCGTCCCGTAGACGCGGTCCGGCAGCGAGATGCTCATCGTGAGGATCCGGTCGCGGCGGAAGCCGGGATCGACCTGCTGCAGCTTCCAGAAGCTCTTGAGGAGCAGGCCGGCGCCGATGAGCAGCACCAGCACCAGGGCCGTTTCGATGATCACGAATGCACCGTGCAGACGCTTTTCGGCGTGGGTGCTCCCGGACGTGCTGCGCCGATTCGGCGGCCGCAGCTCGCGCCGGGAGCCCGACAGCGCCGGAGCGATGCCGAAGAGCACGCCCGTCAGGAGACACAGCGCGGACGCCACCGCCAGCACCGTGGCATCGACGCGGATCTCTTCGGCACGAGGCAGCACGTCCGGGGGGACCCAACGCAGGAGGACGGGCAGGCCGAGATGCGCCAGCGCCAGGCCCGCGACGCCTCCGGTGACCGCCAGCGCCAGGCTCTCCGTGAGGAGCTGCCGCCGCAGCCGGGCCCGACGCGCCCCCAGGATGGCGCGCAGGGACATCTCCGGCCCCCGGGCCGCCGCCCTCGCCATCAGCAGGCTGGCCAGGTTGGTGCAGGCGATCAGGAGGACGCAAACCACCGCGCCCAGCAGGATCAGGAGCAGCCGTCGAGACGGGCCTACCATCGACTCCTGGAGCCCGACGACGGTGATCTCCCGGTTGCGCTTGTCGGGAGGGAGCGTCCGTCCGATGTCCCCGATGAGCGTCGTCGCTTGCGCGAAGGCCTGCTCGGGCGTCACGCCGTCGGCGAGCCGGCCCATGACCTTGTTCATGGCGTTGTCGCGGTACCCCGGGCGGATCCGCAAGGGCGTCCAGAGCTGCGTCTTCGGAG
>Ga0207646_10007504_pt1 | contig 11066 bp, 9 predicted proteins | sample KBSK5502metaG_FD_184343 | JGI IMG/M metagenome (GOLD analysis project Ga0207646, IMG submission 184343) | Corn, switchgrass and miscanthus rhizosphere microbial communities from Kellogg Biological Station, Michigan, USA - KBS K5-50-2 metaG... | ecosystem: Host-associated > Plants > Roots >...
TCGCGGGCCCGATCACGGAGCTCAGCCCAAAGACCGCGCCGACCAGGCCCTGGTACTTGCCGCGCTCGCTCGCATCGAACATGTCACCGATGACCGCGAGTGCGACCGGGAAGAGCGCTCCGGCGCCGAGGCCCTGAAGCGCACGGAATCCGACGAACTGCCACATCTCCTGCGAGAGTCCGGAGAGCAACGACCCGATGAGGAACACCGAGACGGCGAAGAGGAGAACTGGCCGCCGACCGAAGAGGTCCGACAGCTTTCCGTAGATCGGGCCGCTGATGGTGGCCGTGAGGATGTACGCGGTGAACGCCCACGTGTAGATGTCGTTGCCGCGAAGGTCGGTCACGATCCGCGGGAGCGCGGTACCAACGACGGTCTGATCGAGGGCCGCGAGGAACAAGCCAAGGAGCACCGCGGCGACGATCTGCGTCCGGGTTCGCGGGTCCACGCCAGCGGGAATACGTGCAGCAACGGCCTGCGTCATTCGGGTCGTTCTCCTATCAATGGGGTCTGCTGATTGAACAGCCTCGGAGGGCGAAAGATTCGTTACCTCGGATGCACTGTGTCATTCGTCACGAAAAGAGCACCAATTCGCCCAGACAGGGCTACCGGATCGGCTCCTGCGTTCCGAGATTCCGCGCAGCGAAGTCGATCTGGAGCTCGACCTGGCGGATCTGCTCGTCGACGACGAGCGAGCCGTGGCCGGCGTCGAAGCGGTACTCCTCGAACTTCTTGCCGAGCTCGAGGAGGCGCTCGCGGTAGATATCGATGCTCCGCGACGGACATCGCGGATCGTTCTGCCCGACGAGGAGCAGCATCGGCACCTTGACCCCGTCGATGTAGGTGATGGGGTTGCTGCGCCGGTAGATCTCGGGCACGTCCGTTGGTGTGCCGCCGAAGAGATCGGCGTCGTACTTCTTAAGCGGCTCCATCTCATCCTCGAAGGCGGCCACGTAATCGCCGATCGGCACGATCCCGATGCCGAGCGCCCACCGCTCGGGCTGCACGCCCAGGCCGAGGAGCGTGAGATAACCGCCCCAGGATCCACCCGACAGGACCGTGCGCTTTGGATCGGTGGTGCCGAGCTGCACGACCCAGTCGTGCGCCTTCGCGATGTCCTCGAGCTCGGTGAGACCGGGCTTGCCGACGATCGCGTCGCACCAGAGCTTTCCGTAACCGCTCGAGCCGCGGTAGTTCACGAGGACGATGGCGAACCCATGATCGATCCACGCCTGGTTCCGCGCCGAAAACTCGTCGCGGTCGTGCGACTCGGGACCGCCATGGATGATGAAGATCGTGGGATGCGGGCGGCGTCCCTTCGGCTCCGCGACGAAGACGTGGATCCCGTCGACATCGATGTCCTGGTACGGCGTCCCCGCCGGCGCGGCCTCTCCGGCCGCGCGCATGACGATGCCGTCGCGTCCGCGGATGACCGGCGGTTCGGCCGCGCTCTGCCACATATACCAGACGTCACCGTCCGGCCGTGCGCGCGCCTCGCTCACGCTGCCTGGCTCGGTGTTCAAGCGCTCGAGCTGCTTCGTGACCAGGTCCAGCCGGTAGAGCTCCCCTCGCCCGCGGTGGTCGCGCGTGATGAGGAGCGCGCGCGCGTCCGGATACCAGTCAGCGGAGACCTCACCGGGAAGATCGATCGGGAACTGCTCCTCCCGGCCGGTCGCGGCGTCGAAGATGAGCGGGCGCTTCAGACCCTGCCGCTCGTGGAGGACGATGAGACGCTGGTCTCCGGCGACCGGCGACCAACGCGAGGGCTCAAGGCCCTTGCCGGGACCGTCCCAGAGCTCGGCGACCGTGCGACCCTCGAGATCGAGGACCCGCAGCGCGCGATTGCGGCTGTCGCCGTGCTCGCTGTGCGCGATCGCGAAGAGCCGCTCGTCGCGCGAGATGCCGACCACGGCCGCGCTCTGCGGGTGCGAGTACACGAGCTTCGGTTCGGCGTCGTCACGGACGAGATAGATCGTCGTGCCCTCGTCGCTCCGCGAGCGGCCCACGATCTCGAAAGACGACGCGATCGCGATGCGCGCGCTGTATGCGGGCGGAAGCCGCTCGAGGATCGGCTCGGACCCGCCACGACCGAACAGCTCGACGCGGAAGTGGCCGAGCTCGTTGCCCTTGGCGTCGTCGAACCAGTAGATGCGCTTTCCCGCTGGATCGAGGCGCGGCGGGACCATGTACCCGGTGCCGGCGGGACGGTCGGTCACCTGCCGGTGCTCGTTCGTGACGCGATCCCACGCGTAGACCTCGTACTTGCCGCTCGCGTTCGACGTGTACACGAGCCGGTCCGGGTTGTCGCGCGCCCACGTCGGAAAGCTCGTTCGAGCCGCGCGATACCTGCGCTTCCACGCGGTCTCAGTGGCAGTGAGCGCGGAGGTAGTCAAGAAAAGCGAGTCTAGGGGTGTCTCTGTCGAGAGCGGAAGGGCCAGGCGGCGTGTCGCTACCGCCGTGCAGCCGCGGGCGTCGCCTCTTTCGTGAGGACCTCCTTCACCTTCGGGATGTTATCGGCGCCGACGACTAAGCGATTGTTCGTCGCCACGTAGGTCAGGTTCACGTTCACGTTTGCATCGGCGATGCGGCGGTAGAGGCTCGCGGACGTGCCCGGCTTGTCTTCGACGTCAATGACGACGACCTGCTGCTCGGTGCTGATCTTGAAGCCGGCCGACTCGAGCGCGCGCCGTGTCGCCTGCGCATCCTTCGTGAGTATGTGGAGAATCCCCTCGCCACCGCAGGGGAATCCGGCACCGCCTTCGAGGTTGATGCCGGCTTTCGCGATCGCCTCGGTGGCCTTCGCAAGGGTTCCCGGGCGGTCCGCGAGGGTGATGGTCAAGTCCTGCATCGTTTGCATGTGTACCTCCCCAAAATGCCAGGCCGCGCCAGCCCTCCGCCTCGATCAAGCACCCTAGTCGTGCGCTCCTACTGCGAACAGGGAGTTATCCACATCCTCCGCGCGACTCTGCGCGGACTTAGAGGAGTCAGTGGCTTCGCCACCCAAAGTGGGTCTTGTAATGATTGGAATCGGGAGTACACCGAAGATGTTCCACTCCGGGCCCTGAGCGCCGTCCGAGCCATAGTTCCGGCGAGGCGCTCCCCCGGGGTAAGGCCACGTCTAGCGATCCAAAAGGGGGAGACTCAAATGCCGATTGCACAACAGCAGACCGCGGAGGATACGCAGACCTTGAATGCCAAGGACTTCAGAGCGGCGATGGCGGCGGCAAGTGCTCGCGACCACGGCAGCTTCGAGACACACCTAAGGGACGACGTGACGTTCATCAATCCGATGGTCGGAACGGTGGACAAGGCCGGGTTCCACAAGTTCCACGCAGGACTTTGGGCAGGACTGCCCGACATCAACTACAGGGTCGAGCGGACCATATCGGAGGGCAACACCGTCGTGGGCGAGTGCACCATCACCGGGACCCATGGTGGAGAGCTCGCGGGCGTCACCGCAACGAACAAGCCGGTGACCGTACCGTTGACCTTCATCGTGGACTACGAAAACGGGAAAGCGAAGCGCTGGAGCACGTATCTCGACACGGCCACGCTTCTCCGTCAAATCGGCGCGATGAAGTAACGGACTCAGGGCGCAATTAGAGGGAGGAAACAGACATGGGCAAGTACCAGGATGCGTCGCGAAAGTTCGCCGAAACATTCAACAAACACGATCTCGATGGACTGGCGAAGCTCTACGCCACGGACGCCGTGGCATACGATCCGATGTACCCCGAGCCGCTGCGCGGTCGTGACGCCATCCGTAAGGACACGGCCACATTCTTCAAAGGGTTTCCGGACATCCGCTTCGAGATCATCACCACGATCGAGAAAGACGATCGGAACGGCGCGGACGAGGTTCGAATGACCGGAACGCACACCGGGCCGCTCGAGACGCCCACGGGCGAGGAGCTTGCTCCGACCAACAAGCGCCTTGAGCTAAAGGGCAGCGCGTTCGTCCGACTCAATGAGCGCGGCGAGATCGTCGAGGAACGCCGCTACTACGACGTGGGGACCTTCCTGCGCCAACTCGGCTTGATGCCCGAGCAGGCGGAGGAGCCAGCCGGCGCGAAGCGCTAGATGAGCACGGTCGAGGGGCGCGGGCCGCGTCCCTCGACCACCTATCCGGTCACGTTTGATGATGTCCTTGCTGCGCGTGATTTCCTGGCGTCGTATCTGCGGCCTACACCTCTAATCCGCCGCGAGGCGGTGTCCGCGGCTCTTGGGGTCGAGGCGCTCCTGAAGTGCGAGAGCGCTCTGCCAACCGCGGCTTTCAAGGTTCGCGGTGGGCTCAACCTATTGGGCCGCGATCCGACAGCGAAGAGCGGCGTGATCGCGGCTTCGACCGGGAATCACGGCCAGTCACTCGCCTATGCGGGGAAGAGATTCGGGATTCCGGTAACGATCGTGGCACCCATCGGGGCGAATCCCCTGAAGCTCGCGGCCATGCGCGAACACGGCGCGACGGTCATCGAGCATGGCGCCGACTACGACGACGCTCGCGAGGAATGCGAGCGGAGGGCCGCCGCAGAGGGAATTCGCTATGTCCACTCAGGCAATGAGCCGTACCTGATCGCGGGCGTCGCAACCGCGGCCCTCGAGGTTCTCGAGGAGCGGCCCGATGTCGAGGTCCTCATCGTGCCCGTCGGGGGCGGCAGTGGTGCCGCGGGCGCGTGCATCGTTGCGAAGCGACTCCGACCAGACGTCCGCGTCATTGGCGTGCAATCGGAAGGCGCGCCCGCGGCGTATCTCAGCTGGCGTGATCGTCAACCGCGTGAGGGCGGCCCCATCCGGACCTTCGCCGAAGGTCTCGCAACGCGGAGCTCGTTCGATCTACCCCAGCGCATCCTCATCGATCTCCTCGATGACTTCGTACTCGTGACCGACGAGGAGCTCTACCGCGCGATGCGACTCCTACTCGTAGCCGGTCACCAGCTCGCCGAAGGTGCGGGCGCGGCGGCGACGGCTGCGGCTTGGAAGTTACGGGACCAGTTGCGCGGAAAAACGGTGGCGCTCTGGATCAGCGGCGCCAACGCGACTGCGGAATCGATCCAGCGAGCTCTCGCCACTGGCGACTGACCGGTCAGGCTAGCGGGCGAGTCACCTGCTCGAAGATCTCATCGTGGACGGATCCCTGCACCAGGAGGCCCGCCGTTCCTCGAAAGATCTTCATGGCCTCGGCATCGGCTTGAAAGGCCCGATTCGTTCTTTCGAAAGACGCGAGATCCGCATACTCCGTTTCCAGCACCGCGTGATTCCCGGTCCCCACGACGGGTGTCCAGATCGTTGATTCCGGCCAGCCCTTCTTCCGCGCGACCGCGTTGAGCTCTTCCATGGCCTTCAAGAATTCGTTGAAGTGCCCGTAGATGACCTCCTGATAAGCACGGTGCCGATACATTTCGCCCTCCCCAGCTCGCCTGCGCGGGTCTCGAAGCGCGGCGGCGGGGATGATCCTAGCGGCCGTCCCGGTGGACACTGAACACGTCGCGCACGCCCTCGAGCTTCGCGAGAACGCGTGAAAGCTGCTCGACGCTCGTGACCTGAAGCGTCGCGTTCACCGTCGCGGTCTTGTCGGCATTTGCCTGCGCCGACAGCGCGAGGAGCTGCACCTGGTTCTCGCTGATCACGCTCGCCACGTCGCGCAGGAAGCCGTCCCGGTCCCAGCCCTCGATGCGGATCGCGACAGGGTACGTCCGGGTCGTCGAGCGCTCCCACTCGACGTCCACGAAGCGCTCCTTGTCCGCGCTGCCCTTCACATTGGAGCAATCCGCGCGATGCACCGTGACGCCTCGGCCGCGCGTGATGTACCCGACGATCTTGTCGCCGGGCACCGGGTTGCAGCACACACCGAAACGGATGAGGAGGTCCGTGACTCCCTTCACGTTCACGCCGCCGCGCGAGGTATCCGGCGGGAGCGGCGGCGCGACCTCGGGGATCGCGAACTGTGTGTCGTCGGTGATTCCGAGGCGTGTGACGACCTGGGCGGCGGTGAGCGCGCCGTAGCCGAGCGACGCGAAGAGCGTGTCCACGTCGTGGAGGTTCAACAGTTCGGTCACGCGGCGCAGATCTTCGTCGGAGATGTCGCCGAGCTCGCGCTGCGAGATGCGCTTGAGCTCCTTGTCCAGCAGGTCTTTGCCGTGCGTGATGTTCTCGTCGCGCTGCGCGCGCTTGAACCACGCGCGGATCTTTTCCCGCGCGCCGGGCGTCCGGACCATCGTGAGCCAGTCGCGCGATGGCCCACGCGCGGCCTTGCTCGTGACGATCTCGACGATGTCGCCGGACGCGAGCTTGTGGTCGAGCGGCACGATGCGGCCGTTGACCTTCGCGCCGATCGTGCGATGGCCGACGTCAGTGTGGATCCGGTAGGCGAAGTCGATCGGCGTTGACCCGGCGGGGAGTCCCTTCACCTCGCCCTTCGGCGTGAACACGAAGACCTGATCCTGGAAAACGTCGACCTTGAGCGACTCCACGAACTCCTGCGCGTCGGCGACGTCGTGCTGCCACTCGAGGAGCTGGCGCACCCACGCGAGCTTGGATTCGTAGTCGCGGTCGCCCTTCCCGCCCTCCTTGTAGCGCCAGTGCGCCGCGATGCCGTACTCGGCGAGGTCGTGCATGTCTCTCGTCCGTACCTGGATCTCGACCGGCTGCCCACCAGTCCCTATCACGGCGGTGTGGAGCGACTGGTACATGTTCGCCTTGGGCACGGCGATGTAGTCGTCGAACTGCCCGGGGATCGGCGGCCAGAGCGTGTGCACGACGCCGAGCGCGGCGTAGCACGACGGGACGTCGTCGACGATGGTCCGGATCGCGAGGACGTCGTAGACCTCCTCGAACCCGACGCCCTTGCGACGCATCTTCTGGGCGATGGACCAAAGGTGCTTCGCGCGGCCCGACAGCTCCGCGCGGATCCCGGCTTTTTCGAGCTCCTGCCCCAGCGTCTTCATCGTCTCATTGATGTAGCGCTCGCGGACCTGACGGCGTGCGGCGAGCTGCTCGGCGACCTCGCGATAGTGCTCGGGCTCGAGGTACTTGAACGCGAGGTCCTCGAGCTCCCACTTGATCTGCCAGATGCCGAGGCGGTGCGCGAGCGGGGCGTAGATGTCCATCGTCTGTCTCGCGATGCGCTTCTGCTTCTCCGGTGGGAGCGGCGCGAGCGTCCGCATGTTGTGGAGCCGGTCGCAGAGCTTGATGATCACGACCCGCAGGTCGTCCGCCATCGCGAGAAGCATCTTTCGGATGTTCTCCGCCTGATGCTCGTCGCGTGACTGTCCCGAGAGGCGCGACAGCTTCGTGACGCCGTCCACGAGACGGCCGATCTCCTCGCCGAACTCGCGCCGCACGTCCTCGACCGCCTTCTTGGTGTCCTCGGGGACGTCGTGGAGCAGCGCGGCGGCAACGGTCGCCGGATCCATGCCGAGCTCCGCGACGAGCATCGCCACCGCGGCCGGGTGCGTGACATAGGGCTCGCCCGAGACGCGCTTCTGGCCCTCGTGCGCCTCGGCCGCGTACGCGTACGCGCGGCGCACGAGCTCCGCGTCACCCTCGGGGTAGTGACGAAGGATTTCCTTCGCGAGGGTGTTCTCGTCGACGTGGCCCGAGCGCTGCGGTCGGAGGCGATCGGTGATGCCGACGATGCGCGACGTGAACGTGGGCGCGCGCTCTGCCATTAGCTCACCAACACCGGTGCCGCACCGTTCGCAAGGCGCTCCATCTCGGCGGCCGTCCCGACAGGACCGAAGTCGCGGAGCTCGAGCTCGACGAATCCGCGCAGGCCGGTGCCGATGCTGACAACGGCATCGACGCGGCCGGCTTCGGTCATGCCCTCGGCGTGGTCGCCGCGTCGAAATGCCATGGCGTCGAACGTGAACCGGCCCACTGTCACCTTGCAGCGAAGATGATCGGCGTCCGCGCCCACCTGCCGGATGTCGTACACGCGCACGTCGCGGATGAGAAGGTACGGTCTCGGATTCTCGGCGCCACACGGCTCGAGCATCGCCAGCTCCAGCGCGAGCTTGCTCGACAGGATGTCGGACGCGATCTCCGCGTCGACCCGGATCGTGGGCACCGGTCGGTTCCCGCGGAGCCTCTCGCGCACGATCCCGTCAAGCCGCAGGGTGAGCTCGGGAATGCGATCGACCGCGACGGAGAAACCCGCCGCCATCGCATGACCGCCGTGTTTGATCAGGATGTCGTCACAGTCGTCGAGCGCCTCGGCGATGTGAACGCCCGCGATCGAACGGCACGAGCCCTTGCCCTCGTTCCCGTCGATGGCGATCACGACGGCGGGGCGGCCGTAGTCCTCCACGAGCCGAGACGCGCCCAGCCCGACGATCCCAGCGGGCCACTCTGTATCCGCGACGACCGTGATCCACGCGTCCGGCCGGTCATCGGCTCGCTCGCGCGCACCCGCGACCACCTGCCGCGTGAGCTCCTGCCGCTCGGTGTTGCGCTGCTCGAGGCGCTCGGCGAGGGTTTTCGCCTCATCGGCGTCCTCGGTCAGCAGCAGCCGCAGCGCGTCCTCGGCGTCGTCGATCCGACCGGCCGCGTTCAAGCGGGGACCGAGCACGTAGCCGATGTCGCCGGCGCCGACACGTCCGAGCTTCAGACCCGCGCGCTCGACGAGAGCGCGCACGCCGAGAATGGGCGCGCGGTTCAGTGCCTCGAGTCCGAGCTTTGTGAGGACGCGATTGCCACCGCGAAGGGGCACCACGTCGGCGACCGTCGCGCGCGCGCACAGCTGCAGGAGCTCGTCCTGCCGGAGGCTGTACGAAAGATCGCCAAGGAGCCGCTTCGCGAGCACGAGGGCCACACCGGCGCCCGCGAGCTCTTTGTCGATCGAAGGATCGCCCGGGCGGCGCGGATTCACCAGCGCGTAGGCCTCCGGGAGCTCGGCGGGCGGGTGGTGGTGGTCGGTCACGATGAGATCGACGCCGATCTCGCGCGCGAGCGCCCCTTCCTTCACCGCGGTGACGCCGCAGTCGACGGTCACGATGACCTTCGCGCCATCTTGCGCGAGCTGGCGGAGCGCGGCCGAGTTCAACCCGTAGCCCTCCTCGTACCGATTCGGGATGTACGCACCGACCGCGACGCCAAGCTGCCGGAACGCGCGCACCAGGATGGCCGAACCGGCGATCCCGTCGACGTCGTAGTCGCCATAGACGACGATGCGCTCGCGAGCCGCGAGCGCACGACGGAGCCGCTCGACCGCCCGATCCAGATCGAGCATCGGCGGGCCCTCTTCGGTAGGCCGCGCCGCAAGGAACGCGGCCATGTCGCCGGCCCCGATGCCGCGGCAGGCGAGCACCTGAGCGACGAGCGCGGGGATACCATCCGGGACATCCCGGGCCTTTTTGGGCATGATCCAACGCCGCTGCGCCGCGAGGGCCATCTGCCCTTCAAGTATCTCGCACAGGTGTTCACCTTTGCGCTCGTCGTAGGCTCCTGCGCGCCCGCCACGACGACTCCCCCGGTTCCGACCTTGGCGACGCCTTCGCCGACAGCTTCACGACCGTCGACCCCCGTGGCCGCCCGGATCGACCCAGAGCCGCGGCGCTGGTATCTGGTGCCCGACCCGCGCGCCCCGTCCGGAGAGACCGTGCTCGTGAGGTTCTACGGAGAGGCAGCGGCTATGGCTCCGACTCTGCGGCTTCGTCCGACCGGCACCGACTTCGCCCTGACGCCCACGGGCGTCGCCAACGTCTACGGCGCCACCCTCGACTTACATGGCGCGTCGCCCGGCGGCCATTCGCTCGAGGTGGTCGAGCATCTCGCGGATCGTGAGATGGTCGTCTTCAGCAAGGAGATCGTGATCTCGGAGCCCGAGTATGTCGTGTGGACCCTCGACTTCGAAGGAGACGCGTCAAGCGATCCGGCGTTGACGAACACGGCGGCCATCGCGGACGAGCAGAAGGTCCCGATGACGATCATGTGGAACCCACGGGTGTGGACGACGACGCAGGTCCCGCCGGCGCGCGCCGACGCAATGCTCGCGTGGACGAGGGCGCGCGTCGCGAAAGGAGACGAGCTCTCGCTACATCTCCACATGTGGACCGACTTCGTCCGTGCCGCCGGCCTTGTAGCCCGAACGGCGCCGAGCTGGGCCGGCCGCGGCGACGGCTACGACGTTCCGGTCACCGCGTATCCCGAGAACGACCAACGCACGCTGCTCGAGTACTCGCTTCGCCTCATGGCCGAGCACGGCCTCGCCCGGCCGACGACATTCCGCGCGGGAGGTCAGTTCGCGAATGACGCCACATTGCGCATCCTCGCGAGTCTGGGATTCGCCGCCGACGCGAGCGCGGTGCCGGCGGGCGCGTTCGGGCGCCTTCCCTACCCCTGGTCCCTCGCCGCGGACGCACAGCCGTACCGACCGTCGAGCACTGATGCGAACAAAGCCGGCGACCTGCCGCTGCTCGAAGCGCCGACCATCGGCGGAAACACCTACGGCTACGACACGCGGACGATCCAGCCGATCATCCGTGCGGATCTCTCATACCTTGCGCCGGCGGGAGAGATCGCGACGACGCGTCGCGCGATCACGATCGTGAGCCACCCGGGCACGATCGATGCGACCGAGCGCGCCGCGATCATGGCGCTCTTCGACGCGTTCGCGCCGCTGCGCTATGACACCGACAGCGGACCCGTCCGCTTCATCACCCTCGCGCAGCTCGCGCAAGCTTGGCGCTAGATGGGTCTCTCCGGATGCGGCGGCACGGGTATCGGCGGCACCGGCCCTGGCACGGGCTGACCCGGAACCGGTTCCGGGATCGCCGGGATGACGAGCGCAGGTAGGTGGCCGTTGGCGCCGTTTTGCTTCATGAGCTCATCCATGGTCGGCAGGACGAGCGGCCTACGAACGAAGGGCGTGGCTTTGTCGGGATGGGCCTCATCGGCGTATGCGAAGATCTCGTCGAGCTCCGACCCGATGAGCTCCTGCCTTTCAATGAGCGCTCCCGCCACGGCGTGCACCGCGTATTCCTTCTCGCGGATCAGCCGCTTGGTCTCCTCATAGAGCTCCTGAAGCATCTTGTCGGCGAGCATCAGCACGTGCGGGGGGAATCCCGCCA
>Ga0207646_10007505_pt1 | contig 11066 bp, 7 predicted proteins | sample KBSK5502metaG_FD_184343 | JGI IMG/M metagenome (GOLD analysis project Ga0207646, IMG submission 184343) | Corn, switchgrass and miscanthus rhizosphere microbial communities from Kellogg Biological Station, Michigan, USA - KBS K5-50-2 metaG... | ecosystem: Host-associated > Plants > Roots >...
AGGAGGACTGCGCGAACTGCACGGGCGGAGTGAGGCAACAATATGTAACGATTAGGTAAACGAGGTGGTGCTCGATCGCTGCTGTCCGGGCGCCGCGGCGGCGGCTCCACGAAATCTCGTGGCCGGTGTGGGACGTCGCTGTCGCGGGACCGCATCACCGTCAAAGCGCCGCGCGCCACGGCGTTACTCGATCTACCGACCGGGGCTCTTTACCTTTTTGCCTACGACGCGGTCCCGGTCCCGATCACCGGACCGTACGTCGCTCGCCGATGACCCACGACTGCCGCACAGGCGGCGGTGCCGACCCCGGATGTACGCTCTCCCAGATCTCCCGATTCAACTCCACCTCGTCCGCTTCATCTGCCCCTGCCAGATCCCGGGCCGGGATCCGAGAGCGGAACGCACTGGGATTGAGCTCGTGGAGGGGCCATGTGCTCGGCAGATGGACAAAAGGCGTGGCATCAGGGCGTCGAGTGAAAGCGTTCCACAGAGGCGTGGCGCCGGCGTCGTACTGGCTGAGTGGAGGGAGGCCCAGGATCCCTTCGATGGTGCGCAACACGGACGCGGTCGTGTAGAAGGTGCTGTCGACCGCGTCGCGGCGGGCATAGGGCGACGCAACCAGGAGAACCGACCGGTGCGCGTCCACGTGGTCGGGGCCGTTCTGCGCGTCGTCTTCGAGCACGAAGACCGCGAGCGATGCCCACGCTGGTGATTGCGAGAGGCGCTCGACGATCAAGCCGAGTGCGAGATCGTTGTCGGCCACCATGGCCCGGGGGGTGGGTCGTGAAGCCTGGCGGCCGAGGGTGTGGTCGCGCGGCAGCCACAGGATCACCAGGTCCGGAAAGCGGTTCTGCCGGTCCCAGCTCGTGACCGAGTCGGCGAACAGCCGTGCCCGCGTCGTGTCCGCGATGGCGAGCACGAACCCGGGGTAGTTCGCGGCCGTGATGTCCTTCAGGCCGGGGATGTTGGTGCGCCCGGTGCGCGTCCTGGTTGAGTCGTCGTCGGACTCGGTCATCTCGCCGAAGTTCACCACCCAGAGTCGGTTGCGCTGCGCGGCGTCCCACAGGTAGGTCCCGCCCGGATTGGCGAGGTCCTCTCCGTTCGTCAGGTCCCACTCACGCCGACTCGAATAGATCTGGGGCCACGTCTTCTCGTTGTAGTCGCTCGCATATCCCCGGTCGGTCCATTCGTGGCCGTCTGCCGAGACTTCGCCGTTCACATAGAAGTTGTCGAACAGCACCCAGCGAGCCGCGATCGCGTGCGCGTTAGGCGTCACGGCGTTGTCGAAGATCGCAAGCCGCGCGTCGCCGTTGCCGCGGGCCACGTCGCCCAATACCTGATCGTAGGTCCGGTTCTCCCGAATGATATAGACCACATGCTTGAGCTCGGGCGGGCGGTCAGAGGATCGGACTGTCGGACCCAGGCGCGCGTTGGAAAACGGACTCAGGGCGTACACCTGACTCGTGTATCGCCGGAGCCCTGCAGAGTCCGGCACCGGGATGATCGACAGAGAACCGGTGATGACGTTGCCGATGTACGTTCCGTCCGGATTCGCGCCCGAGCGGTTGCCCTTTCCGTTCGCGACGTAGAGGGTGCGCCCGTCCCCGGAGGTGGCGACGGCGCTGGGATACCACCCGGCCGGGATGAGTCCCGCGACACGCATACCCTTTGCGCCCAGGCGCACCACGGCCACCGCGTTGCTCCCCGCCATGGCGACGTACAGGGTGCGCCCGTCGGGAGAGAGGGCGAGCGCGTTGGGATCGCTCCCCGGAGGTGCGTGCGGCGCGAGCGCGACCGTGAGCTGCTCGCGCACCTGGCCCGTCGCGAGATCGACGCGCGCCACGCCGTTCGCCCCCGCAAGCGCAACGAACAGGTCCGAGCCGCGCAGAGCCAGCGCGGAGGGATGGGGCCCGACGAAGACGGCGGACCGCGAGACGGGTGGACTGACGGACAGGTCGATGACGGAGACGGTCGAGTCGCCCCAGTTGCTGACGTAGAGCGTGCTACCGTTTGCGACGGCGGTGTAGGGGCGGTGACCCACGGCCACGACCCCACGCCGCTCGAGCGTGGCGGCGTCGATGAAGTAGACCGAATCGCTCAGGTTGCCGACCACGGCCACCAGACCCTGCCGCTGCAGGAGCGCGAGGCCGGCGGTGAAGAGCTTCGCGCCGGAATCGGCGAGCGCCATGCTGTCCCTGATCCACGACGCGCCGCCTTGCCACGCGAAGCGATACACCCGGTTGGTCGCGCCGCCGCTCGCCCACACGGTGTCGCGCCAGTCCCGACCTGTGCGCGCCAGGCCGAGCCACGCCGCCGGCAGCGTCACGTTCCACACGACCCGAGCCCGCACGGGGTCGATGCGCATCACACTGTTCTCGCCGTAGCCGTCGTTGGTGACGATGACAGACCCATCGGAGAGCGTCACGAGGTTCAAGGGCAGCGTGCCGACCGGGACGACACGCCCGGCCGGACGGATCCGCCAGCCCGAGGGAAGCAACGTGGACCCGTCCGGCAACGAGCCCGGGACGAGACGCGTGGCGAGGAGCGCGGCGCCGGCGATGGCGGGCAGCGCGAGCAGGGAGCGTTTGAGCATGGGGCAGAATATGGCCGCTCGCGGCAGCGCTGGCATCCCCTTAGCCTTAGGCGCGATGACCGGGCTGATCTTTCATCTGATCCCGCATACCCACTGGGACCGTGAGTGGTATCTGCCGCGCGCCGCGCTGCAGGCCCGGCTGGTGGCCGTCACCGGCGATCTCATCGAGCGGCTGCAGGCACAGCCGGCCTACCGCAGCTTTCTGCTCGACGGTCAGACGGTGCTGGTCGAGGATTACCTGCGGGCCTGCCCCGATCGTGAAGCCGACGTGCGGACGCTCGTGAAGACGGGCCGGCTACAGGTGGGGCCGTGGTACGTACTTCCCGACGAGCAGATCCCGTCGGGCGAAGGGCTCGTGCGGAATCTGCTGCTCGGGGCCGCCGACGCGGAGCGGTTGGGCGGGCGGCTCGACGTGCTCTACTCGCCCGACGCCTTCGGGCATCCCGCGGCATGGCCGACGCTGGCGCGCGAGTTCGGGATCCGGTACGGCGTGGTATGGCGTGGGTTGGGGGGCGAGACCGGGCAGGAACGCGACCTCTACCGCTGGCGCGGGCTCGACGACAAGGAGGTCCTCCTGTGGCACTTGCCCCGCGCGGGGTACGAGATCGGGGCCGCGCTGCCCGCCGACGCCGAGCGCCTGTTCGCTGCCTGGGCGCCGGTGCGCGGCGCGCTGGTGCAACGTGCGACCGGCAAGCACGTCCCGGTCTTCATCGGCGCGGATCACCACGGCGCGCATCCCGACGTGCCGCGGCTCCGCGACCTCCTCGCCGAGCTCGACCCGCAAAGCGCGTTCCGCGTGTCACGACTCGACGAATTCTTTCAGGCCGCCGCGGACGGCGCGAAGCCGGCGCCCCTCGCGGGTGAGCTGCGCTGGTCCTATCGCTATGCGTGGACGCTACAGGGCGTGCACGGGACGCGGGCGCCGCTCAAACGACGCTATGCCGCGGCCGAGCTGGCGCTCACGCGCGTGGCCGAACCGCTCGCGGCGCTGGCGCGGCGCGCGGGCGGGCGCGACCGCCGGCCGGTGCTCGAGCTCGCGTGGCGTGCGTTGGTGCGCTGTCAGTTCCATGATGCCATCGCGGGCTGCGCGGCCGACGACGTCGCGCGCGCGGTCGAGTCGCGCCTCACGAGCGTCGAGGCGCTGTCGGGGGAGGTGGTACGGGGCAGTGTGCACGACCTCGTGCACCACGACCCCGATGCGGCGCGCGGCCGTGCGGCCTCGCCATCGCCGACGCTCGTGATCTGGAATCCCGCGGCCCGTCCCCGCCGCGGGGTGATGATCGCCGACGTCACGATGTTCCGGCGCGACGTACTGGTCGGCCCGCGCGGGGATCGGGTCCCGCGGGAGGGGCAGGGCTACCGGCCGTTCGCGCTCGCGACCTCGGATGGCCACACCGTTCCGGTGCAGCTGCTCGACCGTCGGATCGGGACGGAGCGGCTGGACGCGGCGCACCATTACCCGGACCAGGACGAGGTGGACGAGGTGCGCATCGCGTTCCGGTCGCCGACGGTACCGGGGCTGGGGTTGGCCAGCGCCGGCCTGGCGGCAGGTGCCACGGGAGCGCGCGGTACTCGACCTCCCGGGGAAAGCGCGCTCGTGAAGGGACGCTCGCTCGTCAACCATTGGATCGAGGTCGCGCTCGAGCCCACCGGGGCCCTCACGTTGCACGACCGGCGCTCGGGGCAGCGCTTTGGCGATCTGCTCCGAATCGAGGACAGCGGCGACGCCGGGGATACGTACACCTATTGCCCGCCGACTCGCGACCGGCTCATGCGCTCGACGGGTCCGATCAAAGTCCAGCGACTGGCAGCGGGGCCGCTCGTGGCGGCCCTCGAGGCGCGGTTCGAGATCCGGGACCGCGTGGCGATACGGCTGGTCGCCATCGTGTACGCCGACAGTCCTATGGTCCGCTGCATCCTCGACATCGACAATCAGGCGGCGTGGCATCGCGTGCGCGCGCGATTGCCCGTTGGCCTCACCGCCGCCGCCGCCGTCGCGGGGACGGCGTTCGGCAGCATGGCGCGGCGGCCGGTGAGCGTCGATCCGGCGGATTTTTCGCTCGAGACCCCGGTCCGCACGGCGCCGGCGCAGGGGTTCGTAGCGGCGGCGTCCGGGGCACGCGGCCTCGCGCTCTTCGCGCCGGGCTTCTTCGAGTACGAGTGGACCGGTCGGGGGGACCTGCTCGTGACCGTGCTGCGCGCGGTGGGCGAGCTGTCGCGTGGTGACCTCCCGACCCGACCGGGTCACGCGGGCTGGCCGACATCCACGCCGCTCGCGCAATGCCCGGGGCGGACTCGCGTGGAGCTGGCCATCGCCCCGGTTTCAGAGGCCGAGCTCGAGTGCGGCGACGCGCTGCCCGCGCTGTGGGAAGACGCGTTCCTGCCGCTGCGCGGGTTCTGGCTGCGCGACGCCCTGGACCTCGCGCCGACGCCGGTCGACATCGCGCTCGAAGGGTCGGGGCTCGTGCTGTCGGCCGTGAAGCCCGCGCAGCAGGGCTCCCCCCTAGTGCTGCGCTGCTACAACGCGACCGGCCGGAAGACAGCGGGGGCGTGGCGATTCGGTGAGAGTGTGAAGAGCGCCCATCGCGTGCGCGCCGACGAGCGCGAATCGGTCGCGCTGGTGCTCGAGGGGCGGGGCAAGACGGTGCGGTTCGTCGCCGAGCCGCACGAGGTTGTGACCATTCTGGTGACGTGAAGTGCGGAGTGTGGAGTGCGGAGTGCGGAGTTACAACGGGGAGTCGGTCGCGGCGTGACGCTCAGCTTTACATTCCGCATTCCGCACTCCGCATTGGGGAAGGGTGAATGCAAGAACATCACATCAGCGTGTCGCGTACCGCGCGGTACTTCACGCTGGGCAATAGGTCGGGGGTGGCGGAAGTGTGGTTTGCATGCCACGGCTACGGCCAGCTCGCGTCGCGATTCCTGGAGAAGCTTCGCGTGCTCGACGATGGGCGGCGCTATCTCGTGGCCCCCGAGGGGCTGTCCCGGTTCTATCTGAGCGAGAGTCCGACGGAGCGGCGCGTCGGCGCAAGCTGGATGACACGCGACGATCGACTCGCCGAGATCGACGATTACGTGCGATACCTCGATGCCGTGTACGCGGAGGTGTTCGGATCCCTCGATCGCGCACGTGTGAGAGTGCACGTCTTGGGGTACTCCCAGGGGGCTTCCACGGTGAGCCGATGGGTCGCCATGGGGAAGGCTAAGATCGATCGTCTGACGTTGTGGGGCGGCGAGTTTCCGCCCGATCTCGATCTCACGCTCGACACCGTCGTCAATCGGTTGCGCGCCGCGCGGATGAGCCTCGTCTATGGACGCTCGGACGAGTACATCACTCCGAAAGTAGTGTCCGGCATACTCGAGCGGTTGCGTCAGCACGGGATTCCGTACGAAGAGATTCCGTTCGATGGCGGTCATGAACTGAACGAGGCCGTGCTCCGACGCCTAGGCGGGTAGACGTTGCGTCTGGGACCTCGTCGCAGGATCGAGTGCATCCTGGAGTGCATCGCCCAGAAGCGTACAAGCCACCACGACGAGCACCAGCGCGATCCCCGGTGCCGCCGCAACCCAGGGCGCATTGACCAGCGTATCCCGTCCCGACGCGATCATGTTGCCCCACGACGGCGTCGGCGGCTGGACGCCGACCCCCAGGAACGACAAGCTGGCTTCCAGCGTGATCGCATTCCCCAAGCCGAGGGCCGCCGAGACAATCACGGGAGTGAGGGCGTTGGGGAGGATATGGCGCGCCAGCACGCGACGCCGCGATAAGCCGAGCGCGACCGCGCCCTCGACGAACGGGCGCGCGGCGAGCGACCGCACCTCGCCGTGCACCAGCCGCGCGACCGACATCCAACCGGTGAGACCCAGCACCACGATGACCAGCACGGCGCTGGGCCGGACCATGGCCGCGAGCAGCAACAGCAGGACCACGCGTGGGAGTGCGAGGACGAAGTCCGTGAGCGCGAGCAGCGCCGTCTGTACGGGCCCCGGCCAGAACCCCGCGGCCCCGCCCACCAGCACGCCAACCACGACCGACAACAGGACGGCCAGCGCCCCGACGGTGAGCGAGACGCGCGCTCCGTAGAGCAGTCGAGTCCAGACGTCCCGCCCGAAGCGGTCGGTGCCCAGCGGATGGAAGCTGCCGGAGTGGTCCGTGGCGAGGGGCGGCAGGAATCGCGTTGCCACGACGTCGCGCTGCACCGTCGGAGTGCCGCTCGAGACGAGCGGCCCGGCGAGCGCGGCGCCGGTCACGATCGCAAGCACCGCCACTCCGAACGCGGCCCGGCGGTCCCGCCACAGTCTCCTCACGTCTCTCCTTTGCCGCGCCGGATGCGCGGGTCGATCCACGCGACGCCCAGGTCGGTCAGCAGGTTTCCCGCGACCACCAACACGGCGGTGACCGCGGTGGCTGCCACGACCACGGGATAGTCGCGGGCCAGGACCGCCTCGACCAGGCGCCGGCCCACCCCGGGCCATGCAAACACGGTCTCCACGAGCACCGCACCGGAGAAGAGCGCCGGGAGGGAGAGGCCGAGCAGGGTGACGACAGGGATCAGCGCATTACGTGCAACGTGGCGTCGTGTAACCTGGAACGCCGTCAATCCCTTAGCCTCGGCCGTTCTCACGAACGGTTGGTTTCTGACGTCGCGCATCGCGCCGCGCACGAACCGCGCGGCGCCGCCGACGCCGATCAGCGTGAGGGTGGCGAGCGGCAGCGCGAAGTGGCGCAGCCGGTCGGCGAGGCGGCCCCAACCGGTCAGCTCGTTGACATCGACACCGGTCGCACCGAACGCCGGGAGCCAGTGCGCCCAGTACGTGAACGCCATCGCGAGCATGAGTCCGAGCCAGAACCCCGGCAGCGCGAACAGGGTGACGGTGGTGACGGAGAGCGCCGCGTCGACGCGTGGGCCCGCGCCGGACTGCCAGGCCCCGACCGCGAGGCCGAGCAGATAGCTGAGGATGAGCGACGTGCCCACGAGCGCTAGGGTCGCGGGCACTGCTTCGCCGAGCAGGTCGCGCACCGGGCGGCCGGTGGCGATGCTCCGGCCCCAGTCCCCGCGGACGAACCGGCCGAGCCAGATCGCGTACTGCGCCGCGAGGGGCCGGTCGAGCCCGAGGGCGCGCCGCTGGGCCGCGAGCTGGGCGGGCGTGGCGGTCGGCCCGAGCAGGCGCTCCACGGGATCCCCCGGCGCCAGCCGCACCAGCAAGAACGTGAGCGTGACAACCCCGGCGATGACGACGACCCCGGCCAGGGTACGGGTCCCGACGTGGGCGAGCATGCGCCGAATCTCGCGCGACCCGCCGAGGCCCGCTAGAATGCGGGCGTGCGGCGACGAGCGCTGTGGCTGGTGACCGGAGCGATGGTGATCGCGGCGTGCGGCTCGGGAGCCGCGCGCCGAGGTCGCACCGTGGTGTACGCGTCGGGGGCGGACCTCCAAAGCGTGAACCCGCTGCTCACCGTGCACCCGTTTGCCAAGCAGGTAGAGCGCTACGTCCTGCTCACCACGCTCGTGCGATACGACTCGGCGCTCGTGCCCCGGCCGTACCTCGCGCGCGCTTGGACCTGGTCGGAAGACCGGAAGAGTCTCACCTTCCGCCTGCAGCCGGGCGTGCGCTGGGGCGACGGTGCGCCCACGACGGCTCGCGACGTCGCATGGACGCTCTCGGCAGCCAGGGACGCGGCGACCGGGTATCCACGCCTGAACGATTTCGCGGACGTGGCGTTCGTGAATGACCCCAACGATTCTACGGTAGTGATTCGGTTCGCCCATTCCCAGGACGCGATACCGGACGTGCTCACCGACCTCGCCATCCTCCCCGCCCGCCTGCTCGACTCGATTCCCCGCGCGGAGCTGCGGCGCGCCGCCTGGAACGAGCACCCGGTCGGCAACGGGCCGTTCCGCTTCGTGGCGCACGAGGCAGGCCGCCGCTGGGTGTTCGCCGCCAACCCGGACTTCCCGGCCGTGCTCGGCGGACCGCCGGCGTTGGAGCGGTTCATCGTCGTCGTCGTGGACGAGCCGACGACCAAGCTCGCCGCGCTCACGGCGGGCGAGGTCGATTTCGCCGGCATTCAACCCGCGCATGCCGCGTTCGTCCGCAAGAACCCGGCGCTCACTGTGCTCGACTACCCGCTCATCATGCCGTACGGGATCGTCTTTAACACGCGCAACCCGCCGTTCGACGACCCCCGCGTGCGGCTCGCCGTGGCGCTCGCGCTCGATCGCCGGGAGATCGTCGACGGCTACCTCTTCGGCTTCGGCGCGGTGGCGGACGGCCCGGTCCCACCGGGCGTTCCCGGGTACGCCCCGGTGCGTCCCATGCCCACGAACCCGGACTCGGCGCGCCGGCTGCTGGGCGGCCGGCGCATCGCGTTCGAGCTGCTCGCCGTCGGGAGCGGCGAAGGGGCCCTCGAGCAGATGGTGCAGGCCCGGCTCGGGGCCGTCGGCTTCGACGTCGCGATCCGCCAGCTCGAGCTCACGGCGTTCCTCGCGCGAGTGAACGCACGGCAGCGGGACTTCACGGCGGCGGTCGTGGGCACGCCGGGCGATGCGGGACTCGGATACTTGACGACCCTCGCCGAGCTGGCGGGGGTGCGACCCGCGCCCGATCCTGCCAGTGCGCAACGCTTGTTCCGGGATTCACTTCCCGTCGCATTCCTTTACCACGCACGGGGCGTGCAGGGGATGAACCGCCGGGTGAGCGGCGTGCGGATGGACGTGCGGGGGGAGTTGCCGACCGTCGCGGCGTGGCGGACGGAGCCGTGAGACGGCGCGATCAGCCGACTGAATTCCATGCGACCGCCCCCGTCCGCCTCGACTTCGCCGGCGGCTGGACCGACGTCCCGCCGTTCTCGGCGCGCGAGGGGGGCGTCGTCGTGAACGGGGCGATCGAGCTCGCGGCGCGGGTCGCCGTACGGATCGGTGGACGCCTGATCCGCCTGGTCTCGGAAGACCTTGGCGAAGAGCTCGAGTGCGCCGACTCGGGCGGCCTCGTGCTCGACGGCCGGCTCGATCTCCTGAAGGCCGCGCTGCGCATGCTCCCGGTGCAGGCGGCGTGCACGATCACGACGCGTTGCGACGCGCCGCCGGGATCGGGACTCGGCAGCTCCGGCGCCATGGATGTAGCGCTCGTCGCCGCCCTCGCCCTGGCCCGCGCGGAGCGGTGGAGCGCCCGCGAGATCGCGGAGCAGGCGTGGTATCTCGAGGCCGTCGAGGCGAACATCCCCGGCGGCAAACAGGATCAGTTCGCCGCGGCCCTCGGTGGTTTTCAGCGACTCACCTTCCGGGATCCGGACGTCGGGGTCGAGCCTATAACACTCGATCCGGCGTTCGCGACGGCCCTCGCGCGTCGCACCGTGCTGTGCTACACCGGCCGGTCGCGCGTTTCAGGTGCCACCATCGCGCGCGTGATGGCCGCGTACGAGCGCGGGGATCCGCGGGTCACGGGCGCGTTGCGAGCCATGAAGGACGTGGCTGCCGCGATGGTGGAGGCGCTGCGCGCGGGAGACGTTGCCCGTGTCGCCACGCTGCTTTCGGACAACTGGACGCATCAGCAGGCGCTCGATCCGGGAATGCGCACGCCCGAAATGGCCCAGCTCGAGAACACCTTGGCGGCCGCAGGGGCGCTCGGCGGGAAGGCGGCGGGGTCCGGGGCGGGAGGCTCGATGTTCTTCGTCACCGGGGACGATCCCGCGCCGGCCATCGCCGCGGCGCGCGCCGCCGGCGCGACGGTCCTCCCGGTGCGGTGGGCGCTCGAAGGGGTCCGCGCATGGTGACGGCTGAGGAGCTGGCGGCGCGCCGGGAGGCGATCGCAGCCGCGCCCGATCTCGCGGCCGTGCTCGCGCACCTCACCGAGCGCGCGGCGCCGCTTCTGGCCCGCCTTCCGCCTATCCCGGAATCGAAGGCGCTGCTCTCGACCGATGGCGGCATCTGTCCTGAGGACGGCGCCGCCTTCGTATTCGACCCGTGGAATCCGACGGCGCACCGCTGTCCGCGGTGCGGGAAGACCTTCACCGGGGAGCGGCACGACCGTCATTGGGCCCGCTACCAGCACCTGTGGCTCGCGGAGCGCGCTGCGCACCTCGCGACGCTGGCGGCGCTCGGCGACGATGCGCGAGCGGCCGATCGAGCCCGCGAGATCCTCCGGGCCTACGCCCAGCGCTACTTTAGCTACCCCAACCGCGACAACGTGCTGGGGCCGAGTCGGCTGTTCTTTTCCACGTACCTGGAGTCCATCTGGATCGGCAACTATGTCGCGGCGGCCGTCCTGCTGCGCGCCAGCGGCAAGCTCGATGATGCCACCGCACGAGAGGTGAGCCGGGTAGCCGACGAGGCGGCGAACCTGATCGGGGAATTCGACGAGGGGTTCTCGAACCGCCAGACCTGGAACAACGCAGCGCTGGCCGCGATCGCCGGCTGGTTCGAGGACGAAGACCTCGCCAAGCGCGCCATCGAGGGTCCCACCGGGCTGCTGG
>Ga0207646_10007506_pt1 | contig 11065 bp, 7 predicted proteins | sample KBSK5502metaG_FD_184343 | JGI IMG/M metagenome (GOLD analysis project Ga0207646, IMG submission 184343) | Corn, switchgrass and miscanthus rhizosphere microbial communities from Kellogg Biological Station, Michigan, USA - KBS K5-50-2 metaG... | ecosystem: Host-associated > Plants > Roots >...
GCCGGCCGCGGCAGCCACGCGTGGCGGCGATGACGGCGGTACGATCGGTCGAGGCGTTGTCGGCGACGATCACCTCGATGGCGTCGCCGCGTCCGTAGGCAGTTCGCGCGGCGTCGACCGAGTCGAGGAGGCGCTCCAGCAATCGCTCCTCGTTGTAGGCCGGGATGATCAGCGAGAATCGCGGCAGCATGCGTGAATGCTCCCCGCGCTCGCTTCAGGGCACGGGCTTGACGAGTCCTTCGCTCGAGGAGGATTTGAGCCGCAGCCTGGCACCGTCGTCGAGATAATGCATCGAGTCGATGAACTCCTCGATCCGAGCGGCAGCGTCCGTTGCAACCGCACTCGACCGTTCGGCATCGTCGAGCCGCGCCAGTTCCTGAAACAGGCGTTCGCGTCTCTCGAGCAGGTAGTTGAATTGCTGATCGCAGCGCGGAATCGGCGTCGGATAGGCGCGAATCTCCTCGAGTATCCGATCTCTCTCGCTCCGGAGGCAGGCCCGGATCGTGTCCCATGCCGCGCGCTGCCGATCCAACGGTGCATCCATTGCGTGTCCTCGTCGAACACCGACCAGAATGCAGATCAGTTTACTCCGGGATTGCTTTCGGGCGCGAGATCAGTGCGAACGCGTTCTTCGCCGAAAGGAGCTTCACTCGTGCACCCCGGCAAGGTCCAGGAAGAAACTGTACTCACGGGCAGTCTCTTCCAGGCGCTCGAAACGGCCCGATTTGCCGCTGTGGCCCGCTTCCATGTTGATGTGAAAGATCAGCGGATTGGAGTCCGACTTCCGGGCGCGCAACCGCGCAACATACTTGGCGGGCTCGTAGTACTGGACCTGCGAATCCCACAATCCCGCCGTGACCAGCATTGGGGGGTAATCCCGGGCCGCGATGTTGTCATAGGGCGAGTACGCAAGCATGTAGCCGTAGAAGGTTTTCTCGCGCGGGTCGCCCCATTGGGTCCACTCGTTGGTCGTCAGCGGGATCGTTGCATCGAGCATCGTGGTCACGACATCGACGAAAGGCACGTGCAGGGTGATGCCACGATACTTCATGCCGGCCTGATTCGCGACCGCGCCCAGCAGCAGCCCTCCGGCCGAACCTCCGGCCGCGAACACCTTGTCCTTCGCTCCGTACCCGGCCTCGACCAGGAAATCCGTGGCGTCGACGAAGTCGTTGAACGAATTCAGCTTGTGCAGCAGCCTGCCGTCTTCATACCAGCCCTGGCCGCGTTCCGCGCCACCGCGTACGTGCGCGATCGCAATCGCGAAGCCGCGGTCGAGCAGCGATATCCGATTGCTGTTGAAATGCGGATCGTAGGAATAGCCGTAGGAACCGTAACCGATCACGTACAAGGGCGCGCTTCCGTCGCGTCGGAAAAGGTCTTTGCGATACGCGAGCGACACAGGGATCCGTTTGCCGTCGCGTGCCGGCACCCAGAGTCGCGCACTGGCGTATGACGACGGGTCATAGCCGATGACCGGCTCCTGCTTGCGCAGCACGCGTTTGCCGGTCGCGAGCTCGACATCGAAGGTCGATAGCGGGGTCGTCAGCGAGGTATAGGTATAGCGGACAAAAGGCGACGAAGGATCGGGATTCGCTTCGAGCGTCGTCGTCGATGCCTGCTCATCCGCGGCAACGATGAAGGATGGCCTCCCATCGTTCGGCACGACGACTATGCGCTTCGTGGCGTCGACACGTTCTCCGACGGCAATGGCGTGGTCGAGCAACGCAAAGTCAACCACGGAAGCCTCTTCGCGCGCAGGAATAATGTTCGTCCATCGCGTCCGGTCTGCCGCGGCCTCTTCGGGCGCCTCGACGAGGCGGAAGTTCAGCGCATTGTCATTCGTGCGGATGACCCAGCGCCCGCCCAGATGGTCCGCATAGCTGCGCACGCCGGGCTGGCGCGGAAGCACAACCTTCGGAGCGGACGCCGGCGCGTCCGCAGGCACGACGAGCACTTCGGTGGTATCGAATCCAGCGACCTCGATCAGGACGTACTTGCGCGAGGCGCTGCGGCCGATGTCGGTGAACAAAGTCTTGTCCGCCTCGTCGTATACCATGGGATCCGCGCCCGGATCGGTTCCCACGACATGCCGATAGACGGGGCCGCTCTGGAGCAGCTGCGGATCCTGCCTGATATAGAAGATGGTCTTGCTGTCACTGGCCCAGACGGCGGACTCGAGCACCCCTGAAATCGACTCCTGAAGAATCTCTCCAGTCCGGAGATTCTTGATGCGCAGCGTGCTCATGCGGCGCCCCACGGTGTCTTCGGTCCACGCCAGCCATTCGCGATCAGGGCTGACTGCCGTACCGCCGATGCTGTAATACGGCTTGCCGGCTGCACGCGCGGGCAGATCGAGCAGCGTCTCGATGGGCGCAGTGGAATCCTGTCTGTCCGGCGTCCCACGCTGGCGCAGCAGCAGCGGGTATTCCGCGCCGGTGTCGAAGCGACGCCAATACCAATAGCCGTTGTCATAGGACGGCACGGTGCTGTCGTCCTCCTTGATACGGGCGCGCATTTCGGCGATCAGTTTGTCCTGCAGAGGCTTGACGTGGGCGAGCGCCGAAGCCGCGTACGCATTCTCGGCGCTCAGATATTCGATGATCTCGGGCCGCTTGGCCTTCAGGTCGTCGTCGCGGATCCAGTAGTACTCGTCCACGCGATCGCCGTTAGGGCTGGTGACGACGTGCGGAATCACCTTCGCAACCGGTGGCGACGCGGCCGGCTCGCCGGGGATTTGGACAGGAGTCATGGAGCACGCTGATACGAGTGACAATGTGGCCGGCAGAGCGAGCAAGAGGGCGCGGCGGCGCCACGCGGGGCGCGCCGCAATGGCACTGCCCCGGCTAATCCGGTCCTGCTTCCCAAGCATGAGCTCCCTTCCGACCGGTGTCCGGTGCCGGCCGAAGTGTACCCCGACCGGTCGCTAGCCGAGCGCGGCGAACGGTACCGTCGCGGTAACCAGCGCGATGAGCAGGGTGTGGCCGCGCCGTCGCCATTGCGAAGCGCGAATCGTCACGAGTCGCGCGCGAGCCTGAAGCCGCTGAACTGCCAGCGCGCGGTCGCCGGAAAGAAGTTCCGGTAGGTCGCGCGGATGTGCGCGCGCGGGGTCGCGCAGGAACCGCCGCGCAGCACGTACTGATTGCACATGAACTTGCCGTTGTACTCGCCGATGGCGCCCGCGGCCGGGCGAAAGCCGGGGTAGGGCGCATAGGCGCTCTGCGTCCATTCCCAGACGTCGCCGAAGAGCTGTGCCAACGGTGCGCGATCACGCCGCGCCGGCCGCGGATGCAGCGCGTCGTCTTCGGCGAACCGGCCCTCGACGGGCACGGTCGTGGCCGCGACTTCCCATTCGGCTTCGGTCGGCAGCCTTGCGCCCGCCCAGCGCGCATAGGCGTCAGCCTCGAACAGGCTGACGTGGCACACCGGCGCGTGGGCGTCGAGCGGTCGCATCCCGTGCAGCGTGAACTGGCGCGGACCGCCGTCCTCGCAGTACAGCGGCGCCGCGATGCCGTTCGCGTTGATCCAATCCCAGCCCTCGGAAAGCCACAGCTCGGCACGGCGATAGCCGTCGTCCGCGACGAATGCCGCGTATTCGGCGTTGGTGACCGGCCGGCTCGCGAGCGCAAACGCTCCGAGGTATTGCCGATGCCGCGGCGTCTCGTTGTCGAAAGCGAAGCCTGTTCCGTCGTGCCCGATTTCCACCAGGCCTTCGCCAAATGTGATCCACTCGAGCGGCGCCGGACTCGCGGCTTCGTCAACGACGCGCGCAGGCGCGTATGCGGGCTTGAGGGGATTGCACGACAACAGGTGCTTGACGTCGGTCAGGATCAGCTCCTGATGCTGCTGCTCGTGATTGAGCCCCAGTTCGATCAGTGCGCCGAGGCGGCTTGACAGCTCGGCACGCGCGAGCAACGTGTCCATCGCCGCGTCGACATGCGCCCGGTAAGCGCGGATCGCGTCGAGCGACGGCCGCGAAAGCAGTCCACGCTGCGGGCGTGGGTGCTTGTCGCCCACCGCGTTGTAATAGGAGTTGAACAGCACGCGAAACGCGGCGTCGTGGACGCGATAAACCGGAACATGCGGCTCGAGCACGAAGGTCTCGAAGAACCAGCTCGTGTGCGCAAGATGCCATTTGACCGGGCTCGCGTCCGGCATCGACTGGATCGCGCAATCCTCCGCTGACAGCGGTGCCGCGAGGGTTGCGGTTGCAGCACGGATCGCGCGATAGCGCGGCGCGAGGGCGGACAGATGCGTTGGCTGCGCGAGGTCAGCCACGGGCGCGCGGTCGTTCATGGTTCGGGAGTTGTACCGAAATATGTGAAATTAGACTACCGTCACCTGCGGTAAGCCGGGAACAATCTGCCCGATCGCCGTCGCGCGCTCGAAGCCTTCGTTCCGAAACACCGCCAGCACCTCGTCGACGGCGTCCGGTGCGCAGGCGACGAGCAGCCCGCCGGATGTCTGCGGATCGGTGAGGAGCGCGCGTGCCGCACCGTCCAGGCGATCGGCCAGCTTGACGTCCTGGCCGTAGCTCGCCCAGTTGCGATTCGACGCGCCGGTGGCCACACCCTTGCGCGCGAGCTCGAGCACGCCCGGGTGCAGGGGCAGCTGCCCGAACTCGATGCGCGCGCCCGCTTGGGAGCCGCGGCACATCTCGAGCAGGTGGCCCAGCAGGCCGAAGCCGGTGACATCGGTCATGGCGTGGACGCTGCGCATACGGCCGAGCGCGATGCCCGGCGTGTTGAGCTGTGTCGTACTGGCGAGCATCACGGCGTAATGGGCGTCATCGAGGCAGCCCCTCTTCAGCGCGGCGCTGTAAATGCCAACGCCAAGCGGCTTGCCGAGGACGAGCGCGTCGGCCGGCCGCACGCCGATGTTGCGCTTCAGATGCTTCGGATCGACCATTCCGATCGCCACCAGGCCGTAGATCGGCTCGAGCGAATCGATCGTGTGCCCGCCCGCAACTGGAATGCCGGCCTTGGCGCAGATCGCCTCGCCTCCCTCGAGGACCCTGCGGATAGTCTCCACCGGCAACCGGTCGACCGGCATGCCGACGAGCGCCAGCGCGAACAGCGGCGAGGCGCCCATGGCATAGACGTCCGAAAGCGCGTTCGTCGCGGCGATCGCGCCAAAGTCGAACGGATCGTCGACGATCGGCACGAAAAAGTCGGTCGTCGCGACGATGGCCTGCATTTCGTTGATTCGGTAGACCGCGGCGTCGTCCGCGGTCTCGACGCCGACGAGAAGCTCTTTCGGCACGATCCCGGGCACCGTCTTGGCAATGATCTCCTGCAATGCCGCGGGCGCGATCTTGCAGCCGCAGCCGCCGCCGTGGCTGAACTGGGTAAGGCGGAGCGCGGCGCGATCAGGGGCGTTCATTTCGAGAGCGTCGAAGGGTGGGCCCATTCTGTGCTTGGGTAACGGCGGAATCGCGGCCGATCGGTGGGGGTTGGCGCGCGAGCCTCAAGTGTAGTGTACGGGCGAGCCCGAGGCCATACCTAAAGCATCTAAAAACCCTGTCGCTAGTAGTTGAAAGCAAAAGGCTTTTCAGCGAAGCGCGGGTAGCGTAGGATGGCGCCACTTTCGGGGCGTCGTCCAGGTCTTGAGACCTCGTGCAGCAAAAAGGGAAACGAGGCGGTCAAATCCAAGGTGACCGGACGCGTCACACACGGAGGAGAATTGAAGCAAACGGATATTGCGAATCCCGATTACTTTCACAAGGTCGTCGATTGCCAGTGGGCCTGCCCAGCCCATACGCCTGTTCCTGAATACATCCGGCTGATCGCTGCAGGGCGCTACAGCGACGCCTTCATGATCAACTGGGAGTCGAATGTCTTTCCCGGCATTCTGGGACGGACCTGCGACCGGCCGTGTGAGCCCGCATGTCGCCGCGGGCGGGTCGAAGAGGGATCCCCCGATGCGAATGGCCAGAGCACGGGCGTCAAGCCCGAGCCCGTGGCGATCTGTCGCTTGAAGCGCGTCGCCGCCGATCTGAAGGACGATATACGCCACCGGCTGCCCAAGCGCGCCGCGAAAATGAACGGTAAGCGCATCGCGCTGATCGGCGCGGGGCCGGCGTCGCTCACCGTCGCGCGCGATCTCGCGCCGCTCGGCTACGAATGCGTGATCTACGATGCGGACGCGCAGGCCGGAGGCATGATCCGCAGCCAGATCCCCAAGTTCCGCCTGCCCGAGTCGGTGATCGACGAAGAGGTCGGCTACATACTTGGCCTGGGCATCGAGTTTCGCGGCGGTCAACGCGTCGACAGCCTGAAGGCGCTGCTCGCCGGCAACGGCAGCGGCGCCTACGACGCCGTGTTCGTCGGCAGCGGCGCGCCGCGGGGACGCGATCTCGACCTTCCGGGGCGGAAGGAAGCGGCGAAGAACATCCATATCGGGATCGACTGGCTGTCGAGCGTTTCGTTCGGCCACATCGACCGCATCGGCAAGCGCGTGATCGTCCTCGGCGGCGGCAACACCGCGATGGACTGCTGTCGCAGCTCGCGGCGCCTCGGCGGCGAGGACGTGAAAGTTATCGTGCGCTCCGGCTTCGACGAGATGAAGGCTTCGCCGTGGGAAAAAGAAGACGCGATGCACGAGGGCATCCCGATCCTCAATTTCCACGTGCCCAAGGCGTTCATCCACGAATACGGCAAGCTGACGGGGATGCTCTTCGAGAAAGTGGAAGCGAAATACGACGACAAGGGGAGTCGCCGGCTCGTGCCTACGGGCGAGCCCGACGTGCACTTCGCCTGCGACGACGTGCTGATTGCGGTCGGGCAGGAGAACGCGTTTCCCTGGATCGAGCGCGACTCCGGCGTCGAGTTCGACGACCACGGCCTGCCTGTGGTCGATAAGAAAACGCTGCAGTCGACGCATCCGAAGGTCTTCTTCGGCGGCGACTCCGCGTTCGGGCCGAAGAACATCATCTGGGCGGTCGCCCACGGCCACGACGCGGCGATCTCGATCGACGCGCTCTGCCGCGGCGAAGACATCACGAAGCGACCGCCGCCGCTGTTCAACCTGCTGTCGCAGAAGATGGGCATCCACGAATGGAGCTATGACAACGACGTGTCCAACGACGCGCGCTTCAAGGTGCCGCTGAAGGACATGGTGATCGCGCTCAAGAACATCAAGGTCGAGGTCGAACTGGGATTCGATGCTGCGCAGGCGTTCGCCGAGGCGCAGCGCTGCCTCAATTGCGATGTGCAGACCGTGTTCGCGCCGAAGCTGTGCATCGAGTGCGACGCCTGCGTCGACATCTGCCCCATGGACTGCATCACGTTCACGCCCGACGGCGATGAGCAGGAGCTTCGCACGCGCTTGAACGCGCCGTCGCGCAACCTGACGCAGGACCTGTACCTCGCCGGTGGATTGAAGACGGGCCGGGTGATGGTCAAGGACGAGGACATGTGTCTGCACTGCGGATTGTGCGCGGAGCGCTGCCCGACGGGCGCCTGGGACATGCAGAAGTTCTTTCTCGAACCGGCGCAAGCGCACGATTGCCACCGCCGGGCACCTGCGGTGGCGCAGCCTGCGCGCCGCGCCGTTCTCGGCGAGGCGGCCGGATGAGGCGCGCTGTTCGTAGGGCCGAATTCATTCGGCCAGCGGCGTCACAGAAGGGCACGGCGCGTGCGGATGAATCCGCACCTACCAGGGCGCACCAATGAAGCAAACCGTTGCTCCCATCGAACGGGTCAACGACTTCGTCGTCAAGTTCGCCAACGTCAACGGCTCGGGCTCGGCGTCGGCGAATCTGCTGTTCGCCAAGTCGATCCTGCGCATGGGTATTCCGGTCGCGCCGCGCAACATCTTCCCGTCCAATATCCAGGGCCTGCCGACCTGGTTCGAGGTTCGCGTCAACGAGAACGGCTGGCGCGGCCGCCGCGGCGGCGTCGATCTCATGGTAGCGATGAACCCGCAGACCTGGGAACAGGACATCAAGGAGATCGAGCCGGGCGGCTATCTGTTCTACGACTCGACCAAGCCGCTCCCGGCGTCGAAATTCCGCGACGACATCACGATCGTCGGCATGCCGCTGACCGGGATCTGCAACCGCGAGTACACCGACGCCCGGCAACGGCAGCTGTTCAAGAACATCATCTATGTGGGGGCGCTCTCGGCGCTCCTCGAGATCGAGCCGGAAGCGATCGCCGAGCTGATCGGCGAGTTGTACAAGGGCAAGGAGGCGCTGCTCAAGCCCAATGTGCAGGCGATGCGCATGGGCCGTACCTACGCGCAGAACGAGCTCGACTGGCCACTGGGGATCCGCGTCAAGCGCGCCAACGCAGTGGGCGAGAAGATATTCATCGAAGGCAACAGCGCCGCCGCGCTGGGCTGCGTCTACGGCGGCGCGACGGTCGCGGCGTGGTACCCGATCACGCCGTCGTCGTCGCTCGCCGAAGCGTTCGCGCGGCACTGCCGCCGGTTCCGCACCGATCCCGCGACCGGCAAGGCGCGCTACGCGATCGTCCAGGCAGAGGACGAGCTGGCGTCCATCGGCATCGTCATCGGCGCGACCTGGAACGGCGCGCGCGCGTTTACCTGCACGTCCGGCCCGGGCATCTCGCTGATGCAGGAGTTCATCGGGCTCGCGTACTTCGCCGAGATTCCCGCCGTCCTGTTCGACATCCAGCGCGGCAGCCCGTCGACGGGCATGCCGACGCGCACACAGCAGGCCGACCTGCTGTCCTGCGCGTACGCGTCGCATGGCGACACCAAGCACGTGCTGATCTTTCCGCAAGACCCGAAGGAGGCGTTCGAGTTCGCCGCGCTTTCGTTCGATCTCGCCGATCGGCTGCAGACGCCGATTTTCGTGATGATGGATCTCGACATCGGCATGCAGGACTGGTTGTGCGAGCCGCTTGCCTGGGACGATTCGCGCAAGCTCGATCGCGGCAAGGTGATGACCTGCGCCGACCTCGAGGCCGGCAAGGACTTCGGCCGCTACCTCGACGTCGATGGCGACGGGATCCCGTATCGCACGTATCCCGGAACGCACCCGAACCGCGGCTCGTACTTCACCCGCGGCTCGACCAAGGACCGCTACGCGCGCTACACCGAGGACGGCGCGACCTACGTCGACAACATGCAACGGCTGCAGCGCAAGTTCGAGACCGCCAAGCAGTATCTGCCCAGGCCGGTGCGGAAGGATGCCGCGCAGAAGACGCGCTGCGGCGCGATCTACTTCGGCTCGACAGCGCCGGCAATGGAAGAAGCGCTCGCCGCGCTGGCGGGGCAGGGCATTCATCTCGACACGCTGCGCATCCGCGCGTTTCCGTTCCACGACGAAATCGCCGATTTCATCGCCGACCACAGCAGGTATACGTCGTCGAGCAGAACCGCGACGCGCAGATGCGCATGCTGCTCGTCAACGAGCTCGCCGTAGATGCGGCCAAGCTCATTCCCGTACTGCACTACGACGGCACGCCGATCACCGCACGGTTCATCCTCCGAGAGATCGGCGAGAAGCTCGCCATGTTCAAAGTAACGCCGCTGCGGAAGGTCGCACCGTGACTTACCTCGCCAAGCCCAGACTGCACCACCCCGACCTGCCCAAGAACAAGCTCGGTTACACGCACCGCGACTACGAAGGCACGGTGTCGACGCTGTGCGCGGGCTGCGGGCACGACTCGATCTCGGGGGCGATCATCCAGGCGTTCTTCGAGCTCGACGTGCCGCCGCACCGCGTCGCCAAGCTCTCCGGCATCGGCTGCTCGTCGAAGACTCCGACCTACTTCCTCGGCAACTCGCACGGCTTCAACAGCGTGCACGGTCGCATGCCATCGGTGCTGACCGGCGCCAACCTCGCCAACCGCGACCTGATCTATTTCGGCGTCTCCGGCGACGGCGACTCGGCATCGATCGGGCTCGGGCAGTTCGCGCACGTGATGCGCCGCGGCGTCAATATGGTCTACATCGTCGAGAACAACGGCGTCTATGGCCTCACCAAGGGACAGTTCTCGGCTACCGCCGACAAGGGCTCCAAAGCCAAGCGCGGCGGGGTCAACAACGAAGAGTCGATCGACATGGTGATGCTCGCGCTGCAACTCGGCGCGAGCTTCGTGGCGCGAAGCTTCTCCGGCGACAAGGAGCAGCTCGTGCCGTTGATCCGCGCCGCGATCGCGCACCACGGCGCCGCTTTCATCGACGTCATCAGCCCTTGCGTGGCGTTCAACAACCACCCGGGCTCGACCAAGAGCTACGATTTCGTGCGCGAGCACAATGAAGCGGTCAATCGCCTCGACTTCATGCCCGCGAAGACGGAGATCACGACCGAATATGCCCCGGGGACCTTGCAGGAAGTGGTGCAGCACGACGGCTCGGTGCTGCGCCTGCGCAAGCTGCACGAGAATTACGACGCGAGCGACAAGGCCGGAGCGATGAATTATCTGCTGCAGCGCCAGGCAGCGGGCGAGATCGTCACCGGGCTCTTATATCTTCGTCCGGACGCCGACGACCTGCACCGGCTGCTCAACACGGTCGATGTGCCGCTCAATCAGCTTGGTGAGAAGGAATTGATTCCCGGCGCCGTAGCGCTGGAGAAGTTCAACGCGTCGCTGCGGTAATCTGCACAGCCTCGTAGCCCGGGCTGAGCGAAGCGATGCCCGGGGCCCAGCTGCGATATGTTGTTCCCGGGCATCGCCCTTCGGGCTCAGCCCAGGCTACTCCGTTTGCGCGCCGGTTGTTGCCAAACCCCGACACTTTCGCGGCGTAACTCGCACCGCAAGCCAGCGCGATACAATTCGGGCATGCGCATTTTCTGGCGAGCCCTGGCCGGGCTCGGCGGCGTGGTCGTGCTGCTGCTCATCGCGGTCGCGATCGCCGTTCATACCGTCGACGTCAAGGAGTTCATCGGCCCGATCAAGCAGCGGGTCAAGGACGCGACCGGGCGCGATCTCGAAGTGCGCGGCGGCATCGATCTCAAGCTGGGACTCGAGCCCAAGCTCGTGCTCGACGATGTGACCCTGGGCAACGCGCCTTGGAGCAAGCAGCCGCAGATGTTCACCGCCAAGCACGTCGAGGCGCAGATCGCGCTCCTGCCCCTGTTGCACAAGCGCTT
>Ga0207646_10007508_pt1 | contig 11063 bp, 7 predicted proteins | sample KBSK5502metaG_FD_184343 | JGI IMG/M metagenome (GOLD analysis project Ga0207646, IMG submission 184343) | Corn, switchgrass and miscanthus rhizosphere microbial communities from Kellogg Biological Station, Michigan, USA - KBS K5-50-2 metaG... | ecosystem: Host-associated > Plants > Roots >...
CTGAAATTTTCCGGTACCGCTGATACGATGCTTTTTCCCGCCCAGAAACAGGATGCGCCTACTGCTAATTATACGAGGCGGATGCCAAACGTTGCTTTTTGTCCATCTGCTACAGGAAGGCCGAGCAGTGAATATCCAGCCTGACCATGTGCATCTTTTTCTCTCAGCACTCCCATCAGTTGCGCCTTCTGAGATTGCTCACACGCTCAAGGGCACAACCGCCCGCAAGGTGTTTTCAGTGTTTTCCTGAAATCAAGAAACAGCCTTGGGGCGGTGCCTTCTGCTCTCGTTCGTACTACGTGGGCAGTGTCGGTGATATGAGCGTGGATACCGTGTTAAAATATATCGAATCAGGTCAGGACTAGGAACGGAATAGGGCAAGGTGTTTTACTGGTCTTTCCCCTCCGTTTCTTTGGGACGTGGACCAGCAAATCTATCGACATCGGACTGTTTATAGCCGACCCACATTTCCTCAGTGTCTCGTGAAGTGCATCGATCTCGCCAGGACCGACTTTTCTTAAAGAAAGAAAGGAAATCATGTTCCAGGCCTGTCTAATCAGTTCCTCTTCTCTCTTCCCTTTCTCGGATAAAGCGGTTAAGTTCAGATCGTCTTATTCTATATTCCCGTTTACCTATCTCGACAATTGCCAGTTCACCTGAGTTTATGAAGGCTCGTATCGTTCGTGGATGTACCTTCATGATTTTTGCCGCATCGTCAACGGTAAGTAACTCTTCGTCTTGCATTACACTATCTCCGTTAGCTGGTAATATCTGGCTAATTATAGCTTTACGACGCTCTCATGTCAATTGACTCGCTCTTATTCGTTTAATACCCATCTCATACCAACTGACTCACTCTAATTTACTCAATTCACTTCTATATCACTCTATGACTTGCATATTCACTCTAATTATGGTATTCTGTAAAAGGACACTTGTGAGTAGGAGAGCGATAGAGGGAGGTGATACAGTACTAGCCTACTACGGGCTCGCTTCCCTTGCTGCTCCCGCCTCGCTTCCGGCGCAGCAGATCGCCCAGATCAAGCAGCGGCTCATCGAGGGCCACCTGGGGCTGGCGACCTCTATCGCCGCCGAGCTGTGCCCGCGCCGCTGCCGTGATCTCTACCCCGACCTGGTGCAAGAAGCCAACCTGGCGCTCATCCAGGCGGCCAACCGCTGCGATTACACCAAGAGCGGCAACTTCACCGCTTATGTCGCTGCCTGGATGCGGTGGAGAGTCAAAGGAGCCCTGGCTGACGACAGTCTCATCAAGATCAACTCCGACGCCCGCAAGCTGGCACGGCAGCACGGCACCCTGGACGAACTGTGCGCCCTGCAACATCCGCTCTCCCTGGACTGCCTGCTGGAGGAGGATGACCCTGAGAGCAGCCTGCTGGACTCGCTGGAAGCGCCCTCACAGCCGAGCACGCCGGTGTGCGACCCACAACAACACGCGCAGGTGGAGGCCTTGCTCTCCTATCTCTCCCCACGTGCCCAGACGATCTTACGCCTGCGCTATGGGCTCACTACGGGCAATGAACACGCACACACCGAGCAGGAAATCGCCCGCACACTTGGCATCAGTGCTGACCTGGTGCACGTGACCCTCTACGATGCCATGCTGCGCCTGCGGGCGCTGGTGAGCGGGCAGGCCACCATCAGCTGGCGCAACGGGAAACCGTGCATCTCGTTGCCAGGCTGTCGTGCGCTCAGGCTCTCGCCCGAACGCGAGGCTCTGCTCTTGCAAATCAACGAGCGCATCCAGACCGAGGGGAGGGCGGTCACGATCCGCCTGCTGGCCCAGGAAACGGGTCTCCCCACGAACGTGGCAGCTAGCTTCCTGCAACAGCTGCGCGGCAAGGCGGCTAACTCCGCGCAGGAACAGCACACACGTCAAGCGCGGTTGGAAGCAGCCTACGCCCGGCTTGAGGCAGCGGGTAAGCCTCCTTCGGAGCGCGTTCTGGCGAGAGAAGCGCAGGTGGAGAAGATGACGGCGCTACGCTTCCTGCGAGCGCAGCATCCAGAGCTCGCTCTTTCCAGGCAGGTGGAGCAACAGGCACGTCGGGCGCGGCTGGAAGAGGCATACGCCCGACTTGAGGCAACAGGGAAGCCGTACTCGGGCCGCGCGCTGGCCCGCGAAGCACGGGTGGCTTTGCCTACCGCGCAGCACTTTCTCAAAGCGCATCATCCAGAACTTGCCCCGTCCAGGCAGGCGCAGCAACAGGCGGGTCAAGCGCGGTTGGAAGAGGCGTATGCTCGACTTGCGGCAACAGGCAAACCATTCTCAGGCCGGGCCTTGGCCCGCGAAGCGCAGGTGGATAAAATGGTTGCGCTGCGCTTCCTGCGTAAGCCAGCAGCACAAGGAGCAGTGCAGCATGACGAACCAGCAGCGAGTGCTCATAGCTCAGGTACCACCTCTGGAGACGGTGTGGTCTTACCGGAAGAAGACTGCCCACTCAGAATAGCTTTATAGAGCGTAACCGTGGAGGATGAGAGGGACGGAACCATTTCCCGTCCCTCTCGGAAGCGAATGACATGCAGCAGATCATCACAGCAAAACTGAAGCTCACAACCACGCCAGAGCAGTTTCAGGCGTTACGCGCCACGCAACTGGCCTATCGTGATGCGCTGAATGCGGTGAGTTCCTACGCTTTTGAACATGGCAAAACCAGTAGCACTGTCGCTTTACATCGAGGAATGTATGCTGTAGTGCGCGTGCACTATGGCTTACCTTCCCAACTGGCTTGTAGCGTTGAGCGACAGGTGGCTGCCACCTACAAGGGACTCTGGACGAAATGCAAGAAGAATGCCGAGCATCGTCGCAAGAAGATCACCAAGAAACGCTTCAAAGGACTGGATCAGCCTCCGCACTACAGTTCGCCAACGGTGCAGTATACCTATGAGCGAGACTACACCTTTCAGCGAAACCAGCAGGTCAGCGTCGGGACTCTCAACGGACGAATCAGTCTCCCCTACCAGGGCAAAGATTCGCACATCGCGCTTATCCAGCATGGAGCCAGCATCGGTGATGCCAAGCTCTGGTACGATCAAGCCAGGAAAACCTTCTATTTACTCGTTTCTCTGGAAATCAGCGTGCCTGAGCCGACTTGCGAGCAACTGGGCGCAGTGGTCGGCGTCGATGTGGGCATTCGCTATCTAGCGGTAACCTCTACTGCGACAGGCCGGGCCACCTTTTATCCTGGGGAACGGGTACGACATCAAGCCAACCATTACGCACGACTGCGGAAACGCTTGCAGCAAAAAGGCACTCGCGGCGCGAAACGACGCTTGAAGCGCATCGAGCAGCGAGAGAGACGGTTGAAATTGCAAGCCAACCATAGTATCGCCAAACAGATCATCAAGCAGCATCCACACGCCTTAATCGGGCTGGAACAGCTGACGGATATTCGGGAGCGGACAAAGCGGAGAAAGCGCAAGCGCAAGAAGAACGGCAAAGGCTATGAACGGGTCTCTCCAAAGGCACGCAAAGCCAATCGGGTCTATTCACAGTGGTCCTTTGCTGAACTGCATGCGCTGCTCAGCTACAAGGCCGCGTTGGCGGGATCGCTCGCTATCAAGGTGGATGCTGACTATACCTCAAAAGCCTGTCCTCTGTGTGGGCATACCGCCGATGAGAACCGCCCACAGAAAGGACTCCTGTTCGTCTGTCAGAACCCGAACTGTCGGTACACGCTGCACGCCGATCTCATTGGTGCCAGAAACGTGACCATGCGAACGCTCCTGGTCCGGCAGGACTGGATCAGGACGGGATGTTTGTCAATCATCCCTGATGCATCGGACCATGAAGCCAAAGCAGTGCGCCTGCGAAGGTACGCTGAGTTGCGGTGGAGTCCAGATGTAACAAGCCTCCGGTCTCAGACCGGAGGTGATTGACTTATGGCATGCATTACTGTGTCAACGCGGTCACTGGACAAGAAGGAAAGGGTGAGGCGGTCTTGATACGAGCACTAGAACCGCTCCAAGGTATTTCTGTGATGCAAAAAAGGCGTCATACGGAAAAGCTATCTCTCTTATGTAATGGTCCGGCAAAGCTGACAGAAGCGCTTGCCATTACGCGGCTGTTCAATGGTGTCCCGTTGTTTAATAGCCCCTTACAAATCTGGTCTCCTGAGAGCCTTCGCTCTGCTTCTCTCGGTGAAACTGCTGAAATTGTAGAGACGACCCGTATTGGCATTCGCAAAGCGAAAGAACTGCCTTTACGGTTTTACCTAAAAGGCAGCGGCTCTATTTCACGAAAATAATGGACGGTTTCCCTCCAGGGAGTGGGCCTTTATGACAATCGATAGTTTATGCCTGGACCGGGGCGGCTACTTCGCTGTGAATGCGCAGCAGGTCTGGAATCGTTTCTGGCGGCCGGCGGCCAAGACCGCATTCGGTGGCGACGCCAAACACTGGAGCGTAGCGTACAGCAGTTGCTATGCGCTGTCGTGTTCCCTCAACGCTATCGCTGAAATGCACCAATCCCAGGTAGAGTTCTGTCTCAGGGTGGAGTTTTAAGTTCCGCAGGGGCGCGAAGTAGGCATCGTCGCTCCGATTGCGGGGTACAGGCATGTGAATCCAGTTGATTGTCCGCGTGACGCCTGCGGAGATAGCATTGGCAACTTCAACCAGTTTAGAGGTATCCTCTGGCTCTTTAAAGTGCTTGTGCCCTGCGTCACCATAGCAGAGGTGATAGCCCAACTCTACACCGGCAGGGACGCGATTACCAAGCCGGATAAGCTGTTCGGGAATTTCCGTTTTAGCGTCTGCAAGGAAGCTGGGCATTACTCCCTCCAGGATGGCAAATTCAATCGCTACGTCCCATTGGATAGCCAGCTCGTCACGTGGTATGGCCGATGTGATCCTATCAAGTTCGTTGAGCATGCCTCTTTCGTAAGCTGGCTCGACGACTGCCTGGTCCGCCAACACGACAAATGCGCCGACTGGCGCAAGCGGGGTTGGAAGGCTGACCTGGAAGCGATACTGTGCCGGAATGATCCCCGCCTGCTTGAGTTGCGAGAATACCGCGTAAGATGTTATGGCAGCATCAGCGTAGCCAAGCTGATCAAATAGAATATCGCCAGGAATGACTTGAGGGCGGAGCTTGAAACGCTGGCGCGGGACGTAGGCATCGGCATCTGGGGGCACAATTTCGAAACTGGGATTGTTTGCGAAAAACGCGTATTGCCAGCCTATCCAGCCAGCTCGAACGCCTGTCTCACCATCGGGAATACGCCGCAGGCGCTCACCCAGGATCGAACTGCCTGTGCGGAAGACTTCCTCCGAGCTTGCAAGGGGGATGCTGCCGACCAGGTGTACGCCACGGGGCTGAGAAAGTGTTAACTCACCGGGATTCTCGTTTGCCATGTTATCCTCCGATTACCGAGCATTGAGTAAAAGTATTTGCATAGGAGAAAGTTGAAAAGAGCAACGACACTCAAATGCGGTTCGTTCCTCCAGCAATCTATTGTAGAGACAAACTTATTCTATCATCCCTTTTCCGCCCTGTCTAATCGGAGAGCCTGGTACTTTTATGGGTACCAGGCTCTCCTTAATTTGACAGCTAAGCACTACATTTGATACCTTACACTTAATAAGAAAAGGGGCGAGGAGTAACTTCGGCATGGCTTCGACGCGTTTAACACGGCGTAAACTTCATCTAGTTATGCTCTTACTCCTCGCATTGCTAACCGTCTCCTGCGGAAACGCATCCACGCAAGCGGTGCCAGAGCGGGCAACGTCAACCCTTTTGCAATCACTGCGCTCACTCGCCCAGGCCCGCGGCATGTATATTGGAACGGTAGTGAATGTGGACGCGCTGCAAAGTGAAGAGCAATATGGAGAAGTGCTTGCACGCGAATTCAATATCGTGACTCCCGAGGTCTCCCTGAAATTTGATGCTACGGAACCAGAGCTCAACCAATACGACTTTGATGGAGGAGATACCATTGTCGCTTTTGCGAAGGCGCATAATATGCAAGTACGTGGTCATACCCTGGTATGGTATCGTGCTTTACCTTCATGGCTCACGGCGGGAAATTTTTCTCGTAGCGAATTGATGCAGATTCTTCGTGAGCATATATTTACCGAGGTTTCGCATTACCGTGGGCAGATTACTATCTGGGACGTGGTCAATGAGGCGGTCAACAATGATGGTACTCTACGAGACTCCATCTGGCTGCGCGGCATTGGTCCAGATTATATTGATTGGGCTTTTCGCTGGGCTCACGAGGCGAACCCGCAGGCTCGCCTGTTCTACAATGATTTCGGCGGAGAAGGGTCAGGTCGAAAGTCGGACGCGATTTATAACCTGGTGCGAGGTCTCCTCCAAAGAGGTGTGCCGATCAGCGGCGTTGGTCTACAAATGCATGTCCGCATCGACTCGTACCCAGACCCCCAGGATGTGCTGGCGAACATGCAGCGATTAAATGCACTTGGGCTGGAAGTGCAAATTACTGAAATGGATGTGAGCATCCAGGGTGACCAGCGACCGGTGCAGACAAAACTTTCTATACAAGCACAGATCTATCGCGATATGTTAAGCGTGTGCCTATCAGTTGCTGGTTGCACGGCGTTCGTGATGTGGGGCTTTACCGATCTTCATTCCTGGATTCCAGCTGCTACCGGGCATCCAGATGCCCCACTGATTTTCGACCAGGATTATCGCCCTAAACCGGCCTATTTTGCGCTTATGAATGACCTGGAACAGCGCGTATGAGCCACCGGGAAAAACGTCATCCCTATCTCTCGGGCTATGAGCCCTCGAAGCTGCCGTAGTTTTCGTCCCCTACAATTACAACAGTGTCCTTCGCAAGCTTGACAATGCCCTCTGCCATAGTTGAAGATACATGTATTGACATAACAACTGGCGGAGCTTAGCGCTGTTTCCAGGTTTAACCAGAGGACAAAACGTATGACCACAACGAAACGACGAACAGAACAAGAGAAGGTAGGGACCCAAATCGCCCCCGATCTTGCACCCGCTCATATCCGTAACCCCGGGATGCCCCTCGACATGGATTGGGTGCGCCAGGTGCGCGTCAATCGCAGCGCGGTTGAACGACGAGCCGCTACGATACCCACACGCCGCACCGTCAAGAAGGAGTGGCAGGCAGCGTGGCTACTGCGAGCGATTACCTGTATCGATCTCACCACGTTACAGGGAGACGATACTCCCGGGAATGTCCTGCGCCTGTGCGCCAAGGCCCGCCACCCTGTGCGCCAGGAGTTGCTGGACGCAATGGGCGTAGGTAATATCGAGGTTGGCGCTGTCTGCGTCTATCATAACCTGGTGCGTGTAGCCGTCGAAGCCCTGCGCGGTTCGGATATCCCTGTTGCTGCGGTCTCGACAGGCTTCCCTGCCGGTCAAATTTCCTTCGATCAGAAACTCGAGGAGATAGTCGCTTCGGTGAAAGCCGGCGCCAGGGAAATCGACATTGTGATCTCGCGCGCGCATGTGCTGACGGGCAACTGGCAGGCTCTCTATGACGAGGTGCAGGCTTTCCGGGCGGCCTGTGGCGATGCTCATATGAAGACTATCCTTGCTACATATGAGCTTGCCACGCTGCGCAACGTGGCTATGGCGAGCCTGGTCTGCATGATGGCGGGCGCCGATTTCGTCAAAACCTCGACGGGCAAAGAGCCGGTCAACGCTACGTTACCTGTAGGGGTGGTCATGGTGCGGGCTATTCGCGAATATTATGAGCAAACCGGCTACAAAGTTGGATTCAAACCGGCGGGCGGCGTTCGCAGCGCCAAGCAAGCACTGGATTGGCTGATTTTGATGAAAGAAGAACTCGGAAACGAGTGGCTCAGTAATACACTTTTCCGTATAGGTGCCAGCAGTTTGCTTTCAGACATTGAACGGCAGCTTTCGTACTTCGTCACCGGTCACTATGCAGCGGCATATCATAACCCCATGGTTTAAGCAGGAAGGTGCAAGATGAACGTAAAGGAAATCTTCGAGACGATGGAATATGGACCTGCTCCAGAGGCCGCTGCCCCCGGGCTGGCATGGATTCAGGAACGTACACCCTTAAATCTCTTCATCAATAACCAGTGGGTCAAGCCTGCCGGTGGCCAGTATATTGACAGCATCAATCCCGCGACCGGCAAGCGGCTGGCACAGATCGCCGCCGCTACTAGCGCCGATGTCGATGCTGCTGTAGCAGCGGCGCGCGCGGCCTTTGAAACGTGGAGCAGGGCTCCGGGGCATGTACGCGCTCGCTATATCTATGCTATTGCGCGGCATATCCAGAAACACGCGCGCCTGCTGGCTGTGCTGGAATCGCTGGATAACGGCAAGCCCATTCGCGAAACGCGCGATATCGATATACCACTCGTAGCCCGCCACTTCTATTATCATGCCGGCTGGGCGCAACTGATGGAGTCGGAACTTCCTGGCTACCAGCCCGTGGGTGTTGTCGGGCAGATCATCCCCTGGAACTTCCCGCTGCTGATGCTGGCATGGAAGATTGCTCCTGCGCTGGCTATGGGCAATACTGTCGTGCTGAAACCTGCCCGCTACACCTCGCTGACTGCACTCAAATTCGCCGAGATTGTGCAGGAGATCGGGCTGCCTCCGGGCGTGGTCAACATCCTGACGGGTGAGGCATCACAGGTCGGTGAGGCGCTGGTGCGGCATCCGGGCATAAATAAGATTGCCTTTACGGGTTCCACCGACGTGGGACGCAGCATCCGGCGTGCCACGGCCGGTTCTGGCAAAAAGCTCTCGCTCGAGCTGGGGGGCAAATCGCCGTTCATCGTGTTTGATGACGCCGACCTGGATAGCGTGGTTGAAGGCGTGGTGGATGCTATCTGGTTCAACCAGGGCCAGGTATGCTGCGCGGGGTCGCGCCTGCTTGTACAGGAGAACATCGCCGATCGCCTGATCGAAAAGCTGCGCGAGCGTATGGAGCACCTGCGAATCGGTGATCCACTCGACAAGGCGGTGGATATCGGCGCTATCGTCTCTCCGGGGCAACTCAAAGAGATCCAGCGCCTGGTCAACACGGGTGTCGAGGAGGGCGCGGTGATGTGGCAGCCGTCATGGGCCTGTCCAACCGAGGGCTACTTCTTCCCGCCCACGCTCTTCACAAACGTTTCCCCGGCTACAACCATTGCCCAGGTCGAAATCTTCGGCCCGGTGCTGGTCTCGATGACCTTCCGTACTCCTGCTGAGGCCGTGGAACTTGCGAATAATACACGCTATGGCCTGGCAGCCAGCGTATGGAGTGAGAACATCAATCTTGCCCTGGACGTGGCTCCCAAACTGAAGGCCGGGACCGTGTGGATCAATTGCACCAACCTGTTCGATGCTACAAGTGGCTTTGGTGGTTATCGCGAGAGCGGTTTTGGCCGCGAGGGCGGCAAGGAAGGGCTGTACGAGTACGTCCGTCCGAAGTGGGAGACACTCGAAGCTCCGGCCAAGGAATTTCATATAGCCGAAGAATCTGCATCAACTAATGGCTCCAGGCCAGCGGTCTCAGCGGATGAGGATAGGGAGTTCGAAGGCGGAGAGCAACTGCTCGATGGTTATACTCCGATGTTTCCCGCTATTGATCGAACGCCAAAGATGTTTATCGGCGGCAAGCAGACAAGGCCGGATAGTGGCTACAGCCGGGATGTCTATGATCCCCAGGGGCAGGTGATTGGACAGGTGGGCGAGGGCAATCGCAAGGATATTCGTAACGCGGTTGAGGCAGCACACGCGGCAGGTGGTTGGGCTGCTGGCACAACGCATAATCGCGCGCAGATTCTCTACTATATTGCGGAGAACCTGTCGGTGCGCGAGGAAGAGTTTGCTCGCAGGATTGTGCAGCAGACTGGCCGCTCTTATGCGGATGCAGCTGCTGAAGTGCAGGCGGCCATCTCGCGGCTGTTCAGTTATGCTGCCTGGGCCGATAAATACGAAGGCGCTGTGCATCGACCGCCGCTGCGTGGCGTGGCTCTGGCGATGCCTGAAGCCATCGGTGTAATCGGCATGGCCTGTCCCGAAGAGCATCCTTTGCTCGGCTTCGTCTCGCTGGTAGCGCCTGCCATTGCCATGGGCAACACCATTGTCGTTATTCCCTCACAAGTAGCGCCATTGAGCGCTACCGATTGCTACCAGGTGCTGGAGACTTCGGACCTGCCTGCCGGTGTGGTGAATATCGTCACGGGTGATCGTGATCTATTAAGCCAGGTTTTGGCCGAGCATGACGACGTAGATGCCATGTGGTACTTTGGCCCGGCTGAGGGCTGTAAGCGTGTCGAGCTGGCCTCGGCTGGTAATATGAAACGCACGTGGGTGAGTTACGGGCATCCTCGCGGCTGGATGGATACAGCGCAGGGTGAGGGCGAGGAGTTTTTAAGGGAAGCTACGCAGGTAAAGAACATCTGGGTACCATACGGGGAGTGACGGTCGAGTTATAACAAAGTTGAGCCTGGATCCAGGGCCGCGTAGCCCCTGGACCCAGGTTCTCTCTTCGTCGTCGCAGGTGTGCCGTCCGGCGTAACTTTAGAATAGAATGAGCGTGAAGGTGCAGAAAAACGGCCTTTTCCTAGTAGCCATTACAACTAACGTGACCCCCTTATATTTTATAAAAACACTCAGGTTCATCTCAGCTTAGCTTCACATTGGTATGATATGTTTATGTTGAGTAGATCAAAGTACTTTGGAGAGATCGTTGTTTGTGTTCTTCAGGAAGAAACGGTTTCTATGCCTAGTAAGACACCTCACCGGGCAGGGATGAGAAACGAACCAGGAGATAGGGCGTAGACAATAGACGGTTTTGTCTATAACACCAATGAGAAAAAGAAACCTGCAGAGTAGGATACAATCCATTATTGTATCCTTTCAACACTATAGAGCAACACATGCCTCAGAGTCCATACCTATTCCCTGGTGGCGTACGCACACTGCCGGGTACGTAGCCAGTCCCTTTCTCGTAGTCATTATGACGCTTGCACGACTTTTTGTTACAGAGCCACTTTTCGTCTGGGCCCCTTTCTGTCTTATAGTTGTCATAGCTGGATTTTTATGGGGTGCTGGTCCTGCACTGCTCACAATGACACTCGCGATC
>Ga0207646_10007509_pt1 | contig 11061 bp, 8 predicted proteins | sample KBSK5502metaG_FD_184343 | JGI IMG/M metagenome (GOLD analysis project Ga0207646, IMG submission 184343) | Corn, switchgrass and miscanthus rhizosphere microbial communities from Kellogg Biological Station, Michigan, USA - KBS K5-50-2 metaG... | ecosystem: Host-associated > Plants > Roots >...
GACGCCGCCTCCTGTGATGTGCGCCGCCGCTTTCCAGCGCAGCGATCGCATGGCGTCGAGGTAGGAGGTGTGCGGCGCTAGCAGCTGGTCGGCAAGCTTCTTCGTCAGCGGCGTGCCCTCGAAAACCTTGCGCGCGAGCGAGTAGCCGTTGGTGTGCAAGCCGTTCGATGCAAGTCCGACCAGCAGGTCCCCATCCTGGACCGCACCTCGATCGGCGCCGGCATCCACCACGCCAACGATGAACCCCGCCAGGTCGTAATCACCCAGCGCATACATGCCCGGCATCTCCGCGGTCTCGCCGCCGAGCAGCGCGCATCCGGCTGCGGCGCATGCCTCCGCCATGCCTTCGACCAGCTGCTCGAAAACCTTCGGATCCAGCTTGCCGGTCGCGAAATAATCGAGGAAGAAAAGCGGTCGAGCGCCTGCGCACGCGATGTCGTTGACGCAGTGGTTGACGATGTCGACGCCGATGCCGCGGTGCCGTCCGGCGGCGATCGCGACCTTGATCTTCGTACCCACCCCGTCCGCGCTTGCCGCCAACCGGCTGCCGTCGGGCAGCTGATACAGGCCGGCGAACGCGCCGACACCCGCGGCCACCTGCGCGCCCTGGGTCGCGGCGATCAGCGGCTTGACCCGCTCCAGCACGCGCTCATACGCCTCGATGTCGACGCCCGCCGCGGCGTACGAAAGGCCTTCCGCGGTCATCGCTACGTGACGGGGGTCGGCTCGAACTGGAACTTATCCATCTCGAGCTGCTGCGGCACGGCAACAGGGTAGGAGCCGTCGAAGCACGCGCGGCAGAACTCCTGCGACGTGCCGCGCCCGATGGCTCGCATCAGACCCGGGATGGACAGGTAGGACAAGCTGTCGGCGCCGATGTGGCTGCGTACCTCCTCGACGGTACGCCCCGACGCGATTAGCTCCTTGGTGGAGCCGATGTCGACGCCCATGAAGCACGGGTAGCGCATCGGCGGGCTCGAGATCCGCATGTGGATCTCCTTCGCGCCGGCTGCCCGCAGGCGGTCGATGATGCGCCGCGACGTGGTGCCGCGGACGATCGAGTCGTCGACGGCGATGAGCCGTTTGCCCCTGATGGAGCGCGGCAGCGGGTTGAGCTTCAGCATCACGCCCGCCTCGCGCAGCGATTGGTCGGGCTGGATGAACGTGCGGTTGATGTAGCGGCTCTTCATCAGCGCCTCGCGGTAAGGGATGCCCGAGGCCTCGGCGTACCCGATCGCGGCGGGGGTGCCGCTGTCGGGAAACGCGATCACCATGTCCGCCTCGACCGGTGCTTCCTTGGCGAGCTCGTGGCCCATGCGGATGCGGGCCTCCTCGAGCTCGCAGTTCTTGAGGATCGAGTCGGGACGCGCGAAGTAGATGAACTCGAACACGCACATCGCGTGCTTGCTCGAGGTCTGGAACGTGGCGCTGTGCACGCCATGCTCGTCCATCACGACCATCTCGCCCGGCTGCACCTCGCGCACGAACGTCGCGTGCACGGTGTCGAGCGCGCACGTCTCCGAGGCCACCACATGCGCGGGCTGGCCGGCAAGGGGGATGAAGCCGATGCACAGCGGCCGGAACCCGTACGGGTCGCGGAGCGCGATGAGCTGGTTGGGCGTGATGATGCCGCACGAGTACGCGCCGACGACTCGGGCGAACGCGCGCCGAACGACCTCCTCCCAGGTCCGGCCGTGCGTGTGCTCGATGAGCCGCGCCATCACCTCGGTGTCCAGCCCGGATTCGAAGGTCGCGCCCTGCTCCTCGAGCTGCAAACGCAGGGCCTGTGCGTTCAGGAGGTTGCCGTTATGGGCAATCGCGCCAGAGCCGAGCTGTGGGTGATGGAACGGCAACGGGTGCGCGTTCTCAGCTCGCGACGAGCCGGTGGTCGAGTAGCGAGTGTGGCCGAGCGCGATTATCGAGCCCTCGCCCATCTCCTTCACAGTCGTGGGGTTGAACACCTGCGCGACCAGGCCCATGCCGCGATGTACGCGCACCGACTCGCCGTTTGACACCGCGATGCCCGCCGACTCCTGGCCGCGATGCTGCAGCGCGAAGAGCCCGAAGTACGTCAGGTTGGCGACGTCCACCTTGCCCGAGGCGCAGATTCCGAAAACCCCGCACATTCCTCAGGCCGGCCCTCCGAGTCCACCTTCCCAGGCGTCTCGCATCTCCTGCAAGGTCAGCTTCAGCTGGCCTTCGAGCTCGAGCGCGTCACCGCCGGTCATCCCGAGCAGCGCGATCTCGACGTGATGCCGGCGCGCGAGCGACTGCAGCTCCGGCGTCGCGCGCGACGGCGCGCTGACGATGAACCGGCTCGGCGACTCGCCGAAGAACGCCGCGTCGAGGCGCAGCGGAGGCTCTGGATTCAGCGCGGGACCTCGCATGCCGATGCCGCCGAGCAGGCAGCACTCCGCCAGCGCCACGAGCAGCCCGCCGTCCGAGCAGTCGTGCGCGGTCTTGATGAAGCCCGCGCCCGCGGCGGTGAGGATGAGCTTGCCCACCGCGCGTTCGCGTGCGAGGTCGAGCTCAGGCGGCCGGCCCGCGACCATGCCGTGCTCGACCTTCAGGTACTCGCTCCCACCGAGGTCGTTGTGGCTCGAGCCTATGAGCAGGACGAAGTCGCCCTCGTGCTTGAAACCCGCCTGCAGGCGGCGGTCGTAGTCGTCGATCTGGCCGACCATGCCGATCACCGGAGTCGGGTAGATGGCGGCGCCGCCCGCGGACTCGTTGTACAGGCTGACGTTGCCGCTCACGATCGGGAGGTCCAGCGACCGGCAGGCTTGCGCCAGGCCACTGACCGTCTCTTCGAGCTGCCAGTAGACCTCGGGCCGGTCGGGGTTGGCCAGGTTCAGGCAGTCGGTGATGGCGAGCGGCTGCGCGCCGGTGGCGATGATGTTGCGAGCCGCTTCGGCGACCGCCAGCTGCGCGCCGAGGTTCGCGTCGAGATGGCAGTAGCGCGAGTTGCACGACGTCGTCATCGCGATGCCGACCTTCGTGCCCTTCACGCGCAGCATCGCGGCGTCACCGCCCGGAGGGATGACTGTCGCATCGCCGACCATGTGGTCGTAGCGGCGAATGATCGGCCGGCGGCTGCAGAGGTTCGGGCTGCCGAGCATCCGCAGCAGCACGGAGCCGATGTCGGCGGGCGGGGGCATCGCGTCGAGGTCGAGCGCCGGCGCAGGCTCGGGCGGAAGTCCGATGAGCCGCCGGAGCGGCGCGCCCTCGGTCAGCAGCTGGACAGGCAGGCGCGCGACCTGCTCCATGTGGTCCATGACGGTCAGATGACCGTCGTCGGTGACCTCGCCGATCACCGCTGAGGTGAGGTCCCAGGTCTCGAAGATGCGCTCGATGTCGGCTTCGCGGCCGCGGCGCACGACCACCAGCATCCGCTCCTGCGACTCCGAAAGCATCACGTCGTAGGGCGTCATGCCTCGCTCCCGACGAGGTACGCGCGACACGTCGATCCTTGCGCCTGCACCGAGCACGCGGCCCGCGCACTCGGCCACCGATGAAGTGAGGCCGGCTGCGCCGAGGTCCTGGATCGCGACGACCGCGTCGGTGAGCGAAAGGTCCATGCAAGCCTCGAGCAGGCATTTCTCGAGGAATGGGTTGCCGACCTGCACGGCCGGGCGGCGCTGCGAGCTGTCCTCGTCGAGCTCGAGCGACGCGAACGCCGCGCCGTGGATGCCGTCGCGGCCGGTGTCGGCGCCGACCAGCAGCAGTTTGTTGCCTGTGCCCTCGGCCCGCGCGCGCATCAGGTCGTTGGCGCGGACCAGGCCGACGCACATCGCGTTGACGAGCGGGTTCTGCGCGTAGCAGTCCTCGAAGTAGACCTCGCCCCCGACGGTCGGCACGCCGATGCAGTTGCCGTAGCCGCCGATGCCAGCGACGACGCCTTCGAAGTGATGCCGGGACTCGGGCAGCGGTCCGAAACGCAGCGAGTCGAGCAGCGCGATCGGCCGCGCGCCCATGGCGATGACGTCGCGGAGAATGCCGCCCACGCCGGTGGCCGCGCCCTGGTACGGCTCGATGGCCGAGGGATGGTTGTGCGACTCGATCTTGAACACGACAGCCCAGCCGTTGCCGAGGCTGACCGCGCCGGCGTTCTCACCGGGGCCCTGCAGCACAGCAGGACCGCTCGTGGGCAGCCGGCGCAACAAAGCCTTCGAAGTCTTGTACGAGCAGTGCTCCGACCACAGCACGCCGAGCATCCCGAGCTCGAGGTCGTTGGGCGGCCGCTTCAGCGCTTCCACGATGACGCGGTACTCGTCAGCCGTGAGCGCGACCTCGCGAAGCCTGCGCTCGTCCACGTCGCGATCCTCCAGTCTCATGCCGTCAATATCTCCGCAGCGCTGTGCATGACGGAGCGGAACAGCTTGAGCCCGTCGGTGCCGCCGAGCTCGGCTTCGGCGCACCGCTCGGGGTGCGGCATCATGCCGAGCACGTTGCCGCGGCTGTTGACGATACCGGCGATGTTGTGCAGCGAGCCGTTCGGGTTGGCGTTCGGCCGCACGCGCCCTTCGACGTCGCAGTAGCGGAAGACGACCTGGCCGTTCTGCTCGAGGCGCGACAGCGTGGCCGGGTCCGCGAAGTAGCTGCCCTCGCCGTGCGAGATGGGCACGCGCAGGACCTCGCGCTCATCGCACTGCGACGTGAATGGAAGATCTGTGCGTTCGACGACGAGGTTCGTCCACTCGCAGCGGTACTCGAGCGATGAGTTGCGGATGAGCGCGCCGGGCAACAGGCCTGACTCGCACAGGATCTGAAATCCGTTGCAGATGCCCCAAACCAAGCCGCCGCGGTCCGCGAACTCGCCGATGCTCTCCATCACCGGCGCGAACCGTGCTATCGCCCCCGTGCGCAGGTAGTCGCCGTAGGCGAATCCGCCGGGCAGGATGATGCAGTCGCAGCCCTTCAGGTCCGCGTCCTTGTGCCACAGGTACTGAAGGTGCGCGCCGAGCACCTGGTCGACCACCCAGCCGCAGTCGCGGTCGGACCACGTGCCAGGAAATACCACCACCCCGAACTTCATCGCATCGCGCCCCTGTGCTCGTGCTCGAGCTCGAAGTGGTAGTCCTCGATGACATGGTTCGCGAGTAGCCGGCTGCACATCGCGTCGACGCGCTCGCGCGCCTCACGCTCCGAGGTCGTGTCCAGCCGCACCTCGATGTACTTGCCGACACGGACGTCGGTGACCTCACCGAAGCCCAGCGACGCGAGGCCCTGCCGGACGGTGACGCCCTGCGGGTCGTTGACGACCGGCTTCGGTACGACAACTATGCGCGCGATCATTTTTCGTTCCTCGGCTTCTTCGGGAAGAGGGGCTTGCCGACGAGGCGGTGATACGCGGTGAGGTAGCGCTCGCGGGTCTGGGCGACGATCTCGGGCGGCAGGGCGGGCGGGTCCGACTCCTTGTCCCAACCCGAGCGCGTGAGCCAGTCACGCACGAACTGCTTGTCGTAGGAATCCGGCGTCGTGCCCACGCGGTAGGTGACCACGTCCCAGAACCGCGAGCTGTCGGGTGTGAGCACCTCGTCGATCAGGATGAGCTCGTCGTCGATCTGGCCGAACTCGAACTTGGTGTCCGCGAGGATGATGCCCCGCCTCTCCGCGTGCTCCGACGCGTGCTTGTACAGCTCGAGGCTTGCGTCGCGCAGCTTCTGCGCCAGGTCGTCGCCGACCTCCTTCTTAAGCTGCGTGTAGGTGATGTTCTCGTCGTGGCCGGTGTCGGCTTTGGTCGCGGGCGAGAAGATCGGGTACGCGAGCTTCTCGCTCTGCCTCAAACCCGGCGGCATCTCTTCACCGGCCAGCGTGTGCGAATCCTCGTACTCCTTCCAGGCGCTCCCGGCAAGGTAGCCGCGGACGACGCACTCGAAGTCGATGCGCTTGGCCTTACGCACGATCATGAACCGCCCGGCGAGCTCTTCGCGGTGGTCGCGCAGGGCGGTGGGCAGGTCGGGGACCATGCCCGACACGAGGTGGTTCTCCTGGAACGTGTGCGTCTGGGAGAACCAGAAGATGGACAGCTGGGTCAGCACCTTGCCGCGGTCGGGGATGCCTGTGGGCAGGACGTGGTCGAAGGCCGAGAGCCGGTCGGTGGCGACCATCAGGAGCTTGTTGTCGGGCAGCTCGTACGTGTCGCGCACCTTGCCGCGCGCGAAAACCTTGAGCGGCAGCTCGGTCCCAGTGAGAGCAGGACCCGCTATCAAGCGGTCTTCACTCCAAGTGAGAGACGCTCGAACGCCAGGTCGGTGTTTTCCAGGCCGGCCCACGGGTCGAAGACCTCTTCGAGCCTGGCGCCGATGCGGTCCATCACAGCTCGATTCTTCTCGATCTGAGAGCGAAAGGCCGGCCCGCCCTCCTGCAGCGACTCCATCGCCGCCTTCTGGACGATCGCGTACGCGTCCTCGCGCGACATCCCCGATTCCACGAGCGCCGTGAGCACCCTTCCCGAGAACACAACGCCGCCGCCGAACTGAAGGTTGCGGAGCATCCGCTCAGGCCGAACCTCCAGGCCCTGCAGGACCTTGGTCATCTCGATGGCCATGAAGTCGACGGCTGCGCACGCGTCCGGGAACACGACCCGCTCCGCCGACGAGTGGCTGATGTCGCGCTCGTGCCACAGAGCGGTGTTCTCGAAAGCGGTGACCATGTTGCCGCGCACGACGCGAGCAAGTCCGCACACGCGCTCGGTCAACACGGGGTTGCGCTTATGAGGCATGGCGGAGCTGCCTTTCTGCTCCTTGCCGAATGGCTCGAACACCTCTCCGATCTCGCTGCGCTGCAGGTGGCGAATCTCGGTCGCTATGCGCTCCAGCGCGCCGGCCGCCGACGCGAGCGCGGCCATGAAGGACGCGTGCACATCGCGCGCGACGACCTGTGTGGACACTAGGTCCGGTCGCAAACCGAGCGCCTTGCAGACGTGCTCTTCCACGCGTGGGTCGACGGTCGCGTGGGTGCCCACCGCGCCGCAGATGCGGCCGGCGGCCACCTCTTCTGTGGCGCGTTCGAGGCGCACGCGCACGCGGTCGAGCTCAGCAACCCAGCCGGCGACCTTGAATCCGAACGTGATCGGTTCGGCCACGATGCCATGCGTGCGGCCGGCCATCAGAGTCTTGCGGTGCCGCACCGCGAGCTCGGCGGCCGCGTCGCGGACGTTGCCCAGGTCGTTGGCGATCAGACGCGAGGACTCGACCAGCTGCACCGCCATCGCCGTGTCGTTGAGGTCCTGGCTCGTCATGCCGAGGTGCACGTAGCGCGCCTCAGGCTGACCGATGGATGCGTTGACGTCGGTCAGGAACGCGATCACGTCGTGCCCGACGCGCTCCTCGAGCGAAGCGATTCGGCCGGCGTCGAAGGTCGCGCTGCGGATCTTCGGCAGCGCCGACGCGGGGATGCGGCCGATCTCAGCCCAGGCCTCGCAGGCCAGGATCTCGATCCGGAGCCATAGCTCGTACCTGTGCTGGTCAGACCACACCGCCCGCATGGCGGGCGGACAGTAGCGCTCGATCAAAGAAGGGCACGGCTCCCAATCAACACTGGGGACGGGGTGATTATATCTGGCACCGGGTGCAAGAGCAGATGTAGTGGATGGCGAAGAGATATCCCCAAGATGCTGTGGATTACATGGCGATAAGTAGTCGATAGCGCCCGGACATCGATAATCGCAGGAGCGCATGCCACCGGCCCCGCCGCCAACTCGTAACCGTATTCGGAGGCTCCCCGTTTGAACCGGCACAGGCTGAGCAGCCAGTGAGCGACCCGGGTCGCGGCGAGGAGAGAGAACTCGTCGAACGCGCGAAGCGGGACCCGCGCGAATTCGGGGCGCTGTACGACAGGCATTTTCAGCAGATCTACAGGTTCGTGTATTCAAGAGTGAGGGAGCAAACAGCGGCAGAGGACGTCACCTCAGAGGTTTTCATCAAAGCCCTGAAGGCGATGCCCCGGTATCAGGACACGGGGCGTCCTTTTGCTGCCTGGCTCTATCAGATCGCGGTGAACGCGATTGCCGATCGCTATCGCAGCCTGCGCCCGTCACAGCCTCTCGACGACTTCCACGACCTCTCGGTGTCCGGCCCTGCGATCGATGAGCAAGCGGCGCAGCGCGACGAGATCCGCCGGATCTGGGCGATCGTCGAGGAGCTGCCGGTGCAGCAGCGCATGGCGCTGGTGCTCAAGTTCCAGGAGGACATGAAGATCGAGGACATCGCGGTCGCCATGGGCAAGACGGCCGGCGCTGTGAAGCTTCTGATCCACCGCGGCGTGACCCGCCTCCGCGATGAGGCCGGCGCTCTGAGGCCGGTCGAATGAGCGGGCAGCACCTCGATCCCGAGCTGAACGACGTCCTGCAGGACCCTGAGCTCCTGCGTCTCGCCGGCATGCTGAGCCAGGCGCAGACGCCGGCGCCGCCGCTCGACGACGCGTTCAAGTCCGCGCTGCGGCGCCAGCTGATGGATGTTGCGTGGCGCTCGGCTGAAGGCAGAGACTCATGGTGGCGGCTGTGGCTGTCCCCGCCGCGACTCTCGTGGGTCGGGGCCGCCGCCGTCGTCGTGTTGATCGCATCGGTCGTCATCTACACGGCCGCGCTGCCGCCGGGCGGATTCAACGAGGTCATCATCCAGAGCCCGCAGCAGGACCAGTCGGCGGTCGCGCTGCGCCAGCCGATCCTTGTCTCCTTCAACCAGCCGATGGACCACCCGTCCACGGAGAAGGCGGTGCAGATCACGCCCTCGACCAGCGTCACCTTCGCGTGGAACGGGGACGCCCAGATGTACATCCAGCCGGTCAGCGGCGACCTTGCGCCAAACACGCAGTACAAGGTGACGATCGGGCCCGGTGCGCTGACCAAGAGCCAGCAGCCGCTCAGCACGCCGACAACCATCACGTTCGTGACCACGCAGTCGACCCCGGCGCCGCCGCAGGTCAGCCCGACGCCCAGGGTGATCACATCGCTGCTCACCAACCAGCAGCAGCTGGCCACGATCCCCAGCGCTGCGTCGTCCTCGCCGCTGTGGTCGCCCGACTCGACGACCGTTTACTACGTCGGCCCGGGCGGAGCGTTCGTGTCAGTGCCGGCCAAGGGCGGATCGCCGGCAACGCTCGTCGCCGCCGGTGTCTCGCTGCCCGCGATCGACCCCGCGGGCGGCAAGCTCGCGTATGTCAGCGCGGGAAAGATCGAGATCCTCTCGCTGACGGCCAAGACGTCTGACGAGATCACTCCCGCGTCGGCCCCGACCACGCTCCAGTGGGTCGGCGAGACGCTTTATTTCGGAACGAACGACGGCGTTTACTCGAGCGGAGACACCGTGGTCAGGCGCGCCACGATTCAGAGCGACCAGGCCGTGAGCGTCATCTCGATCTCGCCGGACGGCCTGACCGCCGTGTACCAGAGCCCCAGCAGCCTTTTCCTGCTGGACATCGCCGGCGGCGGCAACACGCAGCTTGGCGGATCGGGCGCTGCCGGTACGTTCCAGGGCTGGTCGCCCAACGGCCAGCGTGTCGTGTACGGAAACGTCATCGCGGACCTGCACGGCAAGACCGTTTACAAGCTGCCCGACGGTGACGTCACGTGGTCGGCACAGAACGTGATCCTGCTCGGCTCCGACACTGGGGTCTTCTCGATTCGGCCCGACGGCACTGACCTCACCAAGCTCGCGGACGGCACGTTCCATGCGCCCGCTTGGGCGCCGGATTCGAGCACGTTCGTGTACGTGCGCGGCAACACGCTGTGGGCTGCGACCGCCCCGCCCGCCAAGCAGCTGCCCTCGCCGACGGTGCAGGCGTCCGTTGTCGTCATCGCTTTCATGCGCGCGCGGCAGGACGACGAGCCGGACAAGGCGCGCGGGTACCTCGACGACTCTGGCCACGCAGCGTATGGCTCGGGCAACCCCGCCCTCATCCCGAACGGCGACCTGCAGTTCAAGCGCTTCTACATCCTGGTGGCCGAGGTCGACCCGTCTTCGACGAACACGGTGCGCGTGGTGGTGCGCATGGTGTTCGGCAAGAACAAGCAGGAAAGAGCCGCGGTCGAGGAGACGCTGATCGTCCAGCGCGCGCTGGCCACCGACCCATTCCTCATCGACGGTGTGTCCGCGAGTGCCCAGCGCGACCTGGGCAAGGGCCCGGAGGTCGTCTCTGTGAAGGTCACCGACACCGAAGTCGTCGTGACTTTTGACAGCGACCTGCTTCCGAACAGCGTCGGCGGTGTCATCCTGCAGGACTCGACCGGGGCCGCTGTGCAGGTGACGCCGGTGTACAGCGACAGGAACGTGACTTTCAGCGGCTTGCAGCTCACCGCGGGCGTTCACTACCGCCTGGTCGTCCAGCCAAGCGTTCAGGACGTCGGCAACCGGCACCCGGATGCCGAGTACGACCTGGACCTCGTCGGTCCGGCCCCCGAGCCGACCTCCGGTGGATCCTTGCCGCCGCCTGCGCCGAGCCCATCGCCGGCGCCTGCGTCCTCGCCGGTCCCGAGCCCGACTCCGACCTAGATCAGTTGTAGAGCGCGGGCGGCCCGCGCGAGCGAGGTCACCGACGTCGAGTGCCCGATCTCACCTGACAGCGCGGCCTCGAGCGCTTCTGCCAGCGGCAGCCGCATCACCTCCATGTCCTGCTCGTACGCCTCGAGGTTCTGCTTCGCCTTGCTCAATCCTTCGGCCAGGTACATGTGCGCGGTGCCGGTGAGGATCGCGGCGCCATGCGCGAGTCCCAGCGAAGTCATGCGCTCGGCCCGGAAGCCCGTCTCCTCTTCCAGCTCGCGAAGCGCCCCCTGCAGCGGATCCTCGCCGCGCGTAAGCGTGCCCGCCGGAACCTCCCATGACGACGCATCCCACGCGTGGCGCCACTGGCGCACCAGCAGCGTGTCGCCGTTCTCGAAATGCGGCACCACGAAGACCGAGTCCGGGTTGATCACGACGACGTAAGGCACCTCTTCGCCCGAGGGCAGCCGGATCATGTCGTCGCGCACCGCGAACTGGCCCTTGCGCCCCACCTCTTTCTGTGTGAGCACCTCGAAGGGCCGCCCGGACGACGGATGCGTGAGTTTGTTCAGGACTGCCT
>Ga0207646_10007510_pt1 | contig 11060 bp, 10 predicted proteins | sample KBSK5502metaG_FD_184343 | JGI IMG/M metagenome (GOLD analysis project Ga0207646, IMG submission 184343) | Corn, switchgrass and miscanthus rhizosphere microbial communities from Kellogg Biological Station, Michigan, USA - KBS K5-50-2 metaG... | ecosystem: Host-associated > Plants > Roots >...
CGAATCGCGGGCCTCGACATGACACGCACCTCCATTGAGCAGGTACGCACCGCGGTGTCTAAGGGGTCACACCGGCGGTCTGACCGCCAGTAATCCTGTCACAATGGCGGAAGCGGGTCGGCACGGGGCGTGCGTAAAGCCGGTCCAGAGCTCGTTCGGCCGCGTGGCCGACCAAGGAGTGTGGGCATGGTGCAAGAGCTGACCAGACCGACGTCGCTGCGACGGGGCGCCGCCCCAGACACCGCATTTGCCTTCATGGACGGCGAGTTTGTCGGGGTCCGCGACGCCAAGGTGAGCGTCTTGACCCACGCCTTCAACTACGGAACCGGCGTGTTCGAAGGCATCCGCGCCTACTGGAACGCCGAGGACGAGCAGCTCTACGCGCTCCACCTCAAGGAGCACTACCTCCGCTTTCACCGCTCCTGCCGGATCATGCGGATCGGGCTGCCCTACACCGCCGACGATCTGGTCGGCATCACGCTCGAGCTCCTTCGCAAGTGCGATTACCGAGAAGATGCCTACATACGGCCGCTCGCTTACAAGTCGAGCCCGGTCATCGGCGTGCGGCTCCATGACCTTGAGGACGGCTTCACCGTGTTCGCGGTCCCGTTCGGAACGTACATCGACATCGACCGCGGGATCTCGTGCGCCGTGTCGAGCTGGCGTCGGACAGACGACAACGCGATTCCCGCTCGCGCCAAGATCACCGGCTCTTATGTGAACGCGGCTCTCGCGAAGACCGAGGCGCAGGAGGCGGGATTCGACGAGGCCATCGTCCTCACGCAGGAGGGTCACGTGAGCGAGGGAAGCGCCGAGAACCTCTTCCTCGTCCGCGATGGCACCCTGATCACGCCGCCGGCGACGGACAACATCCTCGAGGGGATCACTCGCGCGTGCGTGCTGAAGATCGCCGCCGATCAGGGGATCCCGACGTCGGTTCGCCAGGTCGACCGCACCGAGCTTTACATCGCCGACGAGGTATTCCTCTGCGGCACGGGCGCGCAGATCTCCCCGGTCACGAGCATCGACCACCGCGCGATCGGCAAAGGCGAGCGCGGACCGATCACGGCCAAGGTGAGCGAGACCTATTTCGACGCCGTCCGCGGCAAAGCTCCGCAATACCGCAGCTGGATCCAGCCCGTCTATAAGCGTTGAGCGCGAAGAAGAAGCTCAAGAAGCCGAACGCGCTCGGCCGCATCGTCAGCGCGATTGACGCTGCCGGCCGCGACGCCGACCTCGCCCGACGCAGCGCGAGCGATCCTGCGTTCCGCCGAGGCGTGCAGTCGGACCGCCGCGAGACACTCTCCAAGTTCAGCACCGTGAAGCACGCCCTCGCCGACCGCGAGCGCATCGAGAAGGCGAAGAAAAAGACCTAGCTCGGTTCCCGCCGGCTTCTGGCTCCTCCGCCGCGGGTCCTGTCCCCGGCTCGGGGCCGTGCACTCGCCGCACCCTCCCCACCTGTCGCGTCGTTCGCTTCGCTCACTCCGCGTGGTGGGTCCCCGGGGCACCCGCGGCTCGCGCACAACCCGCTCGCCGGTGCCACCCGCGGCGGGGCTCGGATTACCGCGCGAGGTCTGTCGCTAGGCCTCTGAAGTCCGAGCCGACTCGAACGACGATGTCTGCTGTCGTCTGCTCGCCGCTTGGGAGCGTGTCTACCGGCAGTCCTCCCAATTGGAGTGCCAGCGCACTCGCTGTGTAGCGCTTCGCGGTGTTGCGCACGAGCACGGCGGACCGGCCGGTCGCGCCGTCGCTCACTGTCAAGACCGTGAACGCCCGCTCGGTGAGGCGATCGGCGATCGTTTGCGCGAGACCGTTACGAGCTCCCGCGCTGCGGACTTCTACCGATGCGCCCTCTGATTTCACTTGCGGGTCGTAGAAGAGGGCCGCCGCGAGGTCGCGGATCTTGGCGCGGTCGGGGATGAGGTAGAAGCCGTTGGCCGATGACGACTGCAGCTCGCAATGGGGATACGCGCCGCCGCAGGGATAGAGCACTTCGCTCCGAATGGCGTCGCCGTCGATGCCGGTGCCGAACTGTGCCAGCGGCAGGATGTTGGCTGGGTCGAAGTTCGTCTGGACCGCGCTTCCGACGTGATCGACGAGCCCGGGAAGACCCCGGATGAAATCGCCTTCGGACATACGCGTCCGCAGAGCCGATAGAACGAGCTGCTGACGCTGCGCGCGGCTGTAATCGTTCGTGTCGTGCCGCGAGCGAGCGAATCGCAACGCGGTCTGGCCGTCCATGAGCTGCGGGCCTGCGGTGATGTCGAGGCGCTCGACCCCGTAGTCCGGGGTGGGGTACGACTCGTCCCGAACCGGCCGCTTGACATCGATCACCACTCCGCCGACCGAGTCGACGATCTTCGTGAAGGCGTCGAAGTCCACGAGCGCGTAGGCATTGAGGCGGATGCCGAGCAGATCCTCGACGACTTTCCGCACGAGGTCGTAGCCACCAAACGCGTACGCGGCGTTGATCTTGTCCGCGAAGACGCCTGGGCGGTCGATGTACACATCGCGCGGGATCGAGAGCATCGCGGCGGTCTTGTTTACGGGGTCGAGGCTCAACACGATCATCGTGTCGGTGTTCTTCGTGGCCGGCGTGTCGTCGCGCGAGTCGATGCCGAGCAGTAGAACGTTTAGCCGCTCCGTTCCGCTCCACGCGGGCGTCGAGGTTTCCTGTCCAGGCCCATCGCCCACGAGCGGTGCGTTGGCGAGTGGGGCGAAAACCTTCGACGCCAGCCCGGCCCACGGGGCCGACCCGCGATACGCGGCCGCATAGAAGGCCACGAGCGCGAGACAGACGGCGCCGAGCATCAGGTAGTCGATGACGTGGCTACGAAGCGGACCGATGTCCCGCAGTCGTCCCGTGAACGCGTCGGTGACAACGAACAGGTGGTAGATGAAGAACGTGCTCGCGATCAGGAAGGTGACCGCCGCGGCGTTGCGGATGACGAAGCTCGTGAGCGGATCGGCGATAGCAACGAACGCGCCGACGAGAAGCACCGTGAAGATGGGAAGCAGGATCATCAGCGTCCCGCGAACCCATCGTCCGCGGTACATCTGGCCAAGTCCGGGAAGGAGCAGAGAGAGGACCGCCGCGAAGCCCGGAGAGCCGGTCGCCGATGGCGCCGAAAGCGAGCGGGCGCGCGGTAAGACGGCCGACGACGCTCCCCGATTCGACACCGAACCCTTAGCGTACGAGACTCGGCCTCCCGAGGATGGAGCGCCAGCTTCCGACCGACTCCGCCACGCTGCGCGGCGCTCGCGCCGTGGGCATCGTCTGCGCCACGCTTTTCATCCTTCCGGTGATCCTGTCGATCGCGTTTCCGTCGGCGTTCCTGTTCCAGCCGTACAACCGGATCTACGAGCGGATGATCGCGGCCGTCCTCTTGGCGTTCGGTCTCGGTCTCCTGCTCGCGCTTCGCGATCCGGCCCGCAACGCGGGGGTGTTCGCCGTCGTCGGCCTCGCCACGGGACTCCTCGGAGGCGCCGTGGTGTACGCGCTCGTCGTGGATCGTGCGGATCCACTCCACTGGGTCGCGCAGGTGCCGATCCTCGCGGCGATCACGGCGACGCTCGTTGTGACCTACACGCGCCTCCGTCGCCCGAACCCGATCGTCGTCCGCATCGTCGTCGCGGCGGTGGTGCTGCTGCCTTTCGCGTTCTACCTACACGACCTCGCGTATGCCGCATTCGTCGCCAACCGGTAGCGTTCAAATCGTGACGCCGATCGTGCAAGTCAACGACCTGCGAAAGCGTTACGGCGACATCGAAGCGGTCCGCGGCGTCAGCTTCTTCGTCGAGCCGGGAGAGGTCTTCGGCCTGCTCGGTCCGAACGGGGCGGGGAAGACGACGACGGTCGAGATCCTCGAAGGACTTCGCAAGGCCGATGCCGGATCGGCGACCGTCGCCGGTGTCGATGTGTTCGCAAACCCGGCGGGCGTGAAGCGCCGCATCGGCGTCCAGCTCCAAGCGAGCGCGTTTCCAGACAACCTCACCGCGCGCGAGACGGTGCGGTTCTTCGCGGCCTGCTACGACCTCGCGGTCGACGAGCTGGCGCTTCTGCGCCAGGTCGAGCTCGAGGAGCGGGCCGGGCAGCCGCAAATGAAGCTCTCGGGCGGGCAACGACAACGGTTGTCGATCGCCACCGCGCTCGTGAACCAGCCGCAGGTCCTCTTTCTCGACGAGCCGACCACCGGCCTCGACCCGCAGGCGCGTCGCAATCTCTGGGAGCTGATCCGGAGCATCCAGGGCCGCGGAACGACGGTCCTACTCACGACGCACTACCTCGACGAGGCTGAGATCCTGTGCGACCGCGTCGCGATCATGGACAAAGGGAACATCGTCGCGCTCGACCCGCCGCGGAAGCTGATCGACGACCTTCTCGGTCGAGGATTCACAAAGCCGGTCATGCAGCAGAAAGCCAACCTCGAGGACGTTTTTCTGGACCTCACCGGTCACGAGATCCGCGACGAATGAGGCAGACCTTCCGCCTCTTCGCGCTGCTCCTCCGCGGCTACCTCCGCGACCGCCCGGCGCTCTTCTTCAGCCTCATCGTGCCGCTCATGCTGATGGTGATCTTCGGCTACCTGAACCTCGGCGATTTCGGGCGCGTGACGCTCGCCATCGACGATCAGGCGAAGAATCAGTCGAGCGCGCAGCTCGTCCAGATCCTGAAGGGCGTCGAGACGTTCCTGGGGACCGAGCTCCCCGCGGAACAGGCGTTGACGAAATTGCGCCGCACGGAGCTCGACATGCTCATCGTGATCCCACCCGACTTCACGATCGCGCCGGCTCGGCCCGGACAGGCCGTTCCGCAGATCCTCGTCTACGGAGACGACGCGCGGCCGCAGCAGGTCGCCGTTGGTCGCCAGATCGTGGCGCAGGTGATCGATCGGCTCTCGTTCGCCGTCACGCAGACGGCGCCGGTCATCGGCGTGAAAGAGGAGACGGTGAAGGGCGTTCGCCTTCGGTACGTGGACTTTCTCGTGCCGGGCATCCTGGGAATCAACATCATGCAGCTCGCGGTATTCTCGGTCGCCTTCGCCCTCGTGGCCGACAAGCAGCGTGGGGTGCTGCGGCGGATCATGGCGACCCCCGTCCGGATTCCGAGCCTCCTCGCCGCGCAGGTGCTGACGCGGCTCGTCATCGCGACCGGGCAGGTCGCGGTCCTGCTGGGGGTGGCGCTCGTCCTCTTCAACGTCACGATCGTTGGCGGACTCGCGCCGCTCTTCGTCGTCGCGCTCCTCGGGAGCATCCTGTTTCTCACGATTGGATTCTCGCTCGCCGGCTGGGCCACGACGGAGAACCAGGTGCCGGCCATCGCGCAGCTCATCACGCTCCCGCAGTTCTTTTTCTCGGGAGTGTTCTTCTCCAAGAACGCGGCGCCCGAGCTCATTCGGCCGTTCACGAATTGGCTGCCGCTCACGTTGCTCAACGACGCGCTCCGCGAGATCAGCGTTCAGGGTGCGACGCTGTGGGACGTCCGGGTCCAGATCGCGGGCCTGCTGGTCTGGACGGTCGCCGGTTTCATCCTCGCCGTCCGGCTCTTCCGGTTCGAGAAGTTCTAGCGGATCAGCTCCTCGTGCACGGCCCGGTGCACGATCGCGCGAAAATGTCCCCAGTCGGCCCAATCGCCTCCGATGTCCTGCGAGGGCGCGCTCGCTATGTGATCGAGCCGGTCGGCGACATGGCCGAGCGCCGCGGGGTCGACCTCGATCCATTCCTCTATCCGTTCATCGAGATCGCTGGTGTGGAAGCGTCCGCCCGTCTCATCGAGAAGGAAGGCGAGCGTGTGGAAGAGCGGGGGCCCGTCCGGGGCTGACACGGGGCGGTAGGTGATCCAGGCGAGGAACCGCTTCGTCTCCGTTTCCAGGCCCGTCTCCTCCTCGGTCTCGCGACGGAGCGCGTCGAGGATCCCCTCGCCGTGGTGGATGCCGCCAGTCGGGAGCCGGTATGCGCCGCGCGGATAGAAGGTCTTGATCGAAAGCGGGATTTTGCCGTTCCGCCGTCGGACGACCATGCAGACCTCGGCGAACCGATCCGGCCTTTGGACTGGATCAAAGAACGGTCTGATGACGACCTGGACCCGGCGCGGCTCGCCAAAGCGGGCCGCGAGCTCAGCGATCTCGTTTTCGAACTTCGTCAATCAGTCGCGATCGTACTTGCGCAGCACGTCCTCGAGCCCTTCGCGGAGCAACACCGCCTCCTTCGTCTTCTTCCGCTCGGCGAGAGCTTTGAGGCGGGCGAGCTGCGCGGCGCTGTAGTAGGAGGACTTGAGGACCATGTCGTCGGCGGGTGTGAGTCCGACGGTGTCGCCGCCCTGCTCCTTGGCCGCGTAGAGCGCCAGGTCGGCTTTGCGCATGAGCTCGTCCGGACTCTTCGTGTCGCGCGGGATGTTGGCGACGCCGATGCTCACGGCGCACCGCTGGCCCTTTGCCAGCACCTTCGCGAAGGCCGCGTCGATGTCCCGGCGTAGCATGTCGGCCCGCAAGAATGCGGCTTCGACTGTCAGCCCGGGTGCGATAAGGGCGAATTCGTCCCCGCCGATCCGGCCAAGGGTCCAGCCTTCGCGCTTGGCGGTGCGCGCGAGCTCCGCCTTCGCGGCGTTGATCGCTCGGTCGCCGGCATCGCGGCCGTGCACCGTGTTGAGCTGATGAAGGTTGTCGATATCGAGCAGAAGGAGCGTCAGCTGCGCTTCGGGCCGCTCTCGCGACTCTTTCCAGATCGCATTGAGCGCACCGCTGAAGGCCGGTGCGCTTAGACACCCGTCTTTGTCGGCTCGAAAGCGGACGGCTCTTATCTGCGTTGTTTTCGCCATCGCTGCACCTCCCACCGCGTTATGTGCAACATATATAGGTTATAGGGATATAGGTCAAGGCGAGGCGCATCGACCGATCCGACGCTGAGACCTTTTATTCATCGTCAGAGCCACGTACACTCCTCGCACAAGCGTTCGAGGGGCCATCCACCCCGAGCTGCCGGAAGAAGCGCGAGTAGAACCGGCCGGACCGCGCACCGTTAGAGGCGCAGCGAGTGGACGCAGGCTGCGTCAACTTGGGTGGTACCACGGCTTACGCCGTCCCGAGATGTCGGGACGGCTTTTTTCTTTTCTCGAGGAGGTCGAGCGTGGCGAAGGCGAGAGAAAGAGCGCGATTCCGGCCGGTCAGCGCGAAGCTCGACCTGGCCGACGTGGACAACCGCGTCCTCGACCTGTGGGAGCGCGAGCGGAGCTTCGACCTGCTTCGCAAGAAGAACGCGGGCGGTCCGCGCTTTTCGTTCTTCGATGGCCCGATCACCGCGAACGTCGAAGCGATGGGCGTCCACCACGCCTGGGCCCGTACCTATAAGGACGTCTACCAGCGGTACAAGGCCATGCGCGGATTCGACCAGCGCTACCAGAACGGCTTTGACTGCCAGGGACTCTGGGTCGAGGTCCAGGTGGAGCGCGACCTCAACCTCAACAGCAAGCGCGACATCGAGACATATGGGATCGCCAAGTTCTCGGACGCCTGCCGCGCGCGCGTCGATCGTTCCGCGGCGGCGATCACGAAGCACTCCATCCGGATGGGCCAGTGGATGGATTGGGAGAACTCGTACTTCACCTACGACGATCTGAACATCTCGCACATCTGGCATGTCCTGAAGATCTGCGAGGAGAAGGGCTGGCTCTACAAAGGCCATCGCTCGATGCCGTGGTGCGCGCGGTGCGGCACCGCGCTGTCGCAGCACGAGATGATCGACAGCTACCGCGAGATGACGCATCTCTCGGTCTTCGTTCGCTTCCCGATCGAAGCAGGGGCAGGGGCCCAGGGGGCAGGGGCCCCCGGCCGCGTAGCGGAGCGCGGAGCGATGAAGAACGAGAGCTTCCTGGTGTGGACGACGACGCCGTGGACGCTGCCGGCGAACGTGTCGCTCGCCGTCAACCCGGATCTCGACTACGTCCGCGCGAAGGTGGAGGACGAAATCCTCATCGTCTCGAAGGAGACGTTCGAGCAGTCGAAGTGGGAGAACGCGACCGTGCTGGAGACGGTGAAAGGCCGCTCACTTCTCGGTCTCCGCTACCGGGGTCCGTTCGATGAACTGCCCGCGTCGAGCGAGGGCGTGGTCGGCCACCGCGTGATCGAGTGGAAGGATGTGACCGCCGCGGAGGGGACCGGCCTCGTGCACATCGCGCCAGGCTGCGGCGCCGAGGACTTCGCCCTTTCGAAGACGGAGAAGCTGCCGGTCCTCGTCCCGATCGACGAGATGGCGCGCTTCGTCAAGGGCTACGGCTGGCTCGAGGGCAAGGACGCGCGCGACGTCGCGCGCGAGATCGCGGACGACCTCCAAAAGCGCGGCCGGCTCTTCCGCGCCGCCGATTACACGCACCGCTATCCCGATTGCTGGCGCTGCCACGAGGAGATCGTCTTTCGCGTCGACGATGAATGGTTCATCTCGATGGACGACCTCCGCCCGAAGCTCATGGCGGCGGCCGAGAAGGTGACCTGGCTGCCGCCGGCGTCCGGACGCCGCATGCGGAACTGGCTCCAGAACATGGGCGACTGGAACATCAGCCGAAAGCGCTACTGGGGCCTGCCTCTTCCTTTCTATGACTGCGCGAACGGCCATTTCTTCGTCGTCGGGAGCGAGGAGGAGCTGCGGAAGCTCGCGAAGAATGGGCTCGAGAAGCTGCGCGAGCTCCACCGGCCGTGGATCGACGACGTCGTCGTCGGCTGCCCGCAGTGCGGAGCCGACAGCAAGCGTGTGAAGGAGGTCGGCGACTGCTGGCTCGACGCCGGCATCGTGCCGTTCTCGACGCTCGACTGGCTGCACGACAAGGACTACTGGGCGAAGTGGTTCCCCGCCGACTACGTCGTCGAGATGGTCGAGCAGATCCGGCTCTGGTTCTACTCGCAGCTTTTCTTCTCGGTGGTGCTCACCGGCGAGGCGCCCTACCGCGTGTGCGAGTCGTTCCAGCCCATGCTCGCGGCGCCCGGCGAGGAGTTCCACAAATCGGGCGGCAACATGGTCGACCTCTACGAGGCCTGCGAGCTCGTCGGCGCGGACGCGATCCGCTGGATCGTAGCGCGCGAGGACCTGCAGGAGATCATGTACTTCGGCTGGCCGCCGTTCGAGGACTTCAAGCGGAAGCTCCTCGTGCTCTGGAATACCTATTCCTTCTTCGTCACGTACGCGACGCTGGACGACTTCGACCCGTCCTCGCCGCAGGTCCCGCCGGCCGAGCGGCCGCTCATGGACCGCTGGGTCCTCTCGGCGCTCGCGCGGCTCGTCGCCGAGTCGCGCACCGCGATGGACGCGTACGACGTGCGTAGCGTTGTCTTCAAGCTCGAGGACTTCTGGGGCGACCTCTCGACCTGGTACCTGCGCCGCAATCGCGCCCGGTTCTGGAAGGCCCGCTCCGAGCGCGACTCGCTTGCCGCGTACCAGACCCTCTTTGAAGCGCTGACCACACTCATCGGGGTTCTCGCGCCGATCACGCCGTTCCTGAGCGAGGACATGTACCAGGGTCTCGTTCGTTCGAGCTCACCGAGTGCCGAGGCGTCGGTGCATCTCACCGCGTACCCCGGGGAACATCCCGAGCGCGTGGACGATGATCTCGAGCGGCGGATGCGGGCGGCGCGGCGCGTCGTCGAGCTCGGTCGAGCGGCGCGCTCTTCCGCGGGTGTGAAGACGCGAATGCCGCTCCCGAAGCTCATCGTCGTCTTCGATGCGAACGATCGCGACCGCGGCGCCCTCGACACCGGTTCGGAGCTCGCCGACCTCATCAAGGACGAGCTCAACGTGAAGGCGATCGAGATACGTGATGCGGCCGAGGGCCTGGTGAAAGAGACCGTGAAACCAGACCTGAAGGTGCTCGGGCCGAAGCTCGGAAAGGATCTGCCGCGCGTGCGGCAGGCGCTCGCCGAGGGACGCTACGAGCGACGTGACGGGACGATCACGGTCGAGGGTTTCGAGCTCTCGGACACGGAGGTCCTCATCTCGCACGAAGGCGCGCCCGGGCACGCGGTCGGACGCGACGCCGGCGCCACCGTAGCGCTCGAAACGAAGCTCACCCCGGAGCTCGAGCTCGAGGGGCTCGCCCGTGAGCTAGCGCACCACCTGAACAACATGCGCAAGGAGGCGGGGCTCGACATCTCCGATCGGATCGCGCTCCGCTACGCGGGGCCCATCGGGCGCGTGTTCGAGCGCCACGGCGACTTCATCAAACAGGAGGCGCTCGCGACGACCTTTGCCGAGGGACTCCATGACCGTGGCCACAAATGGGAGGGCGAGCTGAACGGAGTGGCCGGGCAGCTCGAGATAGAGAAGGCCTGACCTAGGCAAGGCTCGATGCCGACGATCCGCATCGCGACCAGGATCGACGCGCCACCCGAGCGGTGTTTCGACCTCGCGCGCGACGTCGGCGCGCACCTCCGGTCTACGGCGCGCACCGGTGAGCGCGCGGTCGGCGGCGTCACCGTCGGTCTGCTCGAGCTGGGGGACGAAGTGACCTGGGAGGCACGGCATCTTGGTGTCCGCCAGCGTCTCACGGCCCGGATCTCGCGTCTCGAACGTCCCGTCCTGTTCGAGGACGTCATGGTGCGCGGAGCGTTCGCGTCCCTACGTCACGTCCGCGAATTCGTCCCGCGCGAAGGCGGCACAACGATGATCGATACGTTCACGTTCGAGAGTCCGCTTGGGCCGATCGGGGTGATCGTCGATCGTGTGTTCCTCGCTGGCTACATGCGGCGCTTCCTCATATCTCGTGCGAATGAGCTCAACCGAATGGCGGAGAGCCCCTAGAGAAGGAGGAGCTGCTTCTTCTTCGCGCTGAATTCCTCATCGGTCAGGACACCGCGGTCGTGCAGCTCGGAGAGCATCAGGAGGTCGTCGATCCCGCTCACGCGCGCCGCCGTATGCGCCACGTGGCTCTCGGTGGGCTTGATTCGCCGGTCGACCTTTTCCTGCAGCGTGTTCTTGACGGGTGTGAACACGGTCGCGAGCACGAACAGCGTCATCACGATGGCGATGTCCGAGCCCTGACCCGTCATCGCGACGAACATGCGCTGGAAGAGCGCGAC
>Ga0207646_10007511_pt1 | contig 11060 bp, 12 predicted proteins | sample KBSK5502metaG_FD_184343 | JGI IMG/M metagenome (GOLD analysis project Ga0207646, IMG submission 184343) | Corn, switchgrass and miscanthus rhizosphere microbial communities from Kellogg Biological Station, Michigan, USA - KBS K5-50-2 metaG... | ecosystem: Host-associated > Plants > Roots >...
GCATCAGGTCTACGTTTGCGTAAAATGTTGTAGGAGCCGTTCACATCCGCACAAATCACACGCCCGTCTTTTGCGCGATACAGGCGGTTTCTCCGTCCAATCCGCTTCCCGCTAAAGCTGTACGCTGTGTCATCATCAGGCTTGTAGGTAGGGATCGGGTCAAGATCAAGAAAGCTGGCTTGTGACGTGTAGCTCTCTTCCTGCACCTCGACCTGGATGCCTACTAACTCCGCTTTGTAGGTGAGCATGTCAATGAACCGTGCATGAGGAATACTGACAAAGTTCTGATTGTTTCTCCTCCCCATGCCTGCCTCTTGCTTCCAGAGCGGGTTTTTCCCCACAATGATGGTTCCTACCCCTTCCTTTACCAGGAAGTCAATAATCCGCTTGCTGGCAGCGTGCAGGTAGTGATTGACCTGCCGGTTCCGCGTGGTGGTAAGCTGCTCCATCTGCCTGGTGACACACTCGCGCTCCGCTTTGGGAAGGCACAGTTTCAACGCTTTCATGCGCTTATTATACCACTGGTTCATGGCTTTGAGCGTCCGACCGTTAACCAATCGAGGGATAAAGCCCTCTCGGTTTGCTGTTATCGCCGCTAAGTTTGTGACGCCAAGATCAATGGCAACGCAGAAAGCGGGGTCTACTTGTGCCTGGACGGGTGCTTTGCTGTAGATCACTTCTACGACATAATGCCCGTTACGAGGGATGATGCGTACTTGATCGATCTGCCTGGGGGCTTGTTGGGTCTTCACCTCAATGGGCAGCATCGAGGGGTGAATGCGTCCTTGCTTCAACCCTCTCTTGCCCCGGCTGATGGCCTGAATGGTGTAGACAAGCATATTCCGACCTGCCGTTTTGTGCTTGTACTTGGGCAAGCATGGCCGTCCGGTAAACTTCGACGGGTCTTCTTCATAAGCCGCTTTTGCCTCACGAAACGCTTTCCACGCATCAGCCAGTTGCCTGAGGACCTGTTGTGACACCTTTGCTGGAAGGGCCTTGTACGCTTCATGGGGCTGCATACGTGTATCCATCTCTTCGTAGGACAGATAGACGCCGTGATGGATAAACGCCTGACGCATCTCGTACAACGCAGCATTGTACAAGTTCTTCGACTTGAAAGCCGCTTCGTCAATCACGCTGTAGCGCGGGTCACTTTTCCTGATGCAATGCTGTTCAACGAGTTGCACGGTATTTCCCTCATCAGGGGAAACGGGTCATTGTTCACCCGTTTCCCCTCTCTGCATATCTCTTCTTTTACCCCTCTTGCAAAACGGTCATCCGCTTGACCGGCGGCGTGGGCTGCTGGTACGGCTGTTCCTGTTGGGTGAGCGGGAATTGCTGCTTCTTGTCTCCATGTCTGTTTCCATACATGACGCCGCGTGTTCTGACGATTTAGATTTTACACTCTGCGTTTCTGACAAAAAGGCGGGGTTGCCAAACAAGAGAGAAACTCCTACTGTGAAAGGAAATGCAACTGTCTTCAATCACAGAAGGAGGATTCTCTCATGCAGGTACAAGTATCGCTCACCATCGAGATAGCGGCAACTGCCAGTCTGACCGAGATGGAACAGCAGATCCAACAAGTAGGACAGCAGGCTATGCGCGAAACCTTGAAACACGTCATCAGGCACTGGGAAGACCAGCAGCAGGCCTGTCCACACTGTGGGGCCAAGCGGCGCAGGCTGGAAGGAACGGTGCGTCGGGTCATCGCTACGACCTTCGGACGCGTGGGGGTGCCGCGCCGGCGTTTTCGCTGTCAGGGGTGTGGGCGGCGCTGGTGTCCGGCCAATCGCTTGTTCGCCGAGCTGGAGGGTGGAACCATCAGCGTGCCCTTGCAAGAGGCCGCCATCCTGGCAGGATGCTCGTGGCCGTATCGCGTGGCAGCTCATCTGCTCAAGCGGTTGAGCGGAGCCCAGATCAGTGCCGAAGAAATCCGTCTGCTCACTAACCGGCAAGGCAAGCAGCAGGCGGCACAGCAGCAGCAGGAGGCTGAGCGGGCGTGCCTCTCTGTGGCCCAAGAGGCTCCTGAAGCTGAGACTGCCCAGGCCACCTGGGCTCCATCAGCCACCCAGGCACAGCCTCCAATGTTGGTAGGACTCGATGGCGGATGGGTGGGGAGCTGCGAACAGCGCGGAGGGATGGAAGGCAAAGTGGCCGTGGTCTGCTCACGGGTCGAAGACCTGCCGATGCCGACCTACTGCACCACCTTTGCTGATTGGCGCCACCGGGCACCACGCCACCCTCCCAGGCAACGCCATCGCTTGGCCCAGCGCCGCTATGTCGCCACCTTTGGCCCATCCAAGCAGATCGGCCAGCAGGCCAAAGCCGCAGCACAGACGCTCGGTGGCCACTCGGCCCGCCCGGTAGTGATCATCGCAGACGGGGCCGAGTGGATTAAGAAGGAACAAAGGCGACACTTCCCGCAGGCCACCTGTATTCTGGATTGGGCCCATCTCTGGCGTGAGGTCAGGGGCGCTATCTACGCGGCAGCACGGGACAAGCCGCTCTCGGCGTCAGAGCGGGACTACCAGTTGTTTGTGCATCGATCCTGGCTGTGGCACGGCGACGTTGACCAAGCTGTGCAAGGCTTGCGCCGTCTGGCAACAGGGCTGCCAGCCGAGGCGCTCAAGCCCCTCAAGGAGGCGATGAGCTACCTGGAACACCAACGTCCCTGGAGAGGCTCCTATGAGCTCTGGAAGGCGCAGGGCTATCCGGTGGGCAGCGGCATGATCGAACGGGCCGTGGCTCTGGTGATCAACCGCCGCATGAAAAAACGGGGCATGCGGTGGAAACGGGTCAACGGCACGGCCGTGGTGGCCTTGCGTACCGATCTGCTCAACGAGGATTGGATTACACCTCAGCGGTTGCGCGCTTTTCCCTAAGGCAGCCCTAGGTTTTGGTCAGAACCCGCTCCATTATGCCGTAGTGGAGAAAATGAGCAGATGAATATGTGATATATCTTTGGGTATGCTGGTATCATCTCCGAACCCTGCAAATTGCAGTGACGCGCTTTCAATGCCTAGCAAGCTGTGAAGAAGCTGTAAGGTTTGTTCTTTTGTTTTCCCCGCAATTAATTTTTTCATATATTTCTGCTCCGCGCTACTAAGAGCATAAACCCATGTGCTGACCGTTGTAAACGAGAGTATTACCTGTTTTGCTGGTGTCGCGCTGGTAACGGTGATTTGTGGATTTTCAAGCATGCTATATCCCGCTCCGAGCTTTGTTGTTGCCTGATTATTCCTGCCGTGCTTGCTATTGGTGGCTATCTCTTCAGTCTAGCAAATAGCAGTACTGAACAAGAGATTGCATTAAACAACCAACGTGAAGCAAGGTTACAAGACTACCTTGACAAGACGTCAGAACTCCTCCTTGAGAAACACTTACGGAAGTCACCAATAGATGACGAGGTAAGGAAGATTGCACGTGTACGGACATTGACAGTACTATGGAGAATAGATGGAGAACGGAAGGCAAGTGTCCTCCGGTTCTTGTATGAGTCAGACCTGATAAACAAGGACAAGCCTATCATGCATTTAGAAGACGCTGGCCTGAGCGAAGCTGAACTGATTGTAGCCAACTTGAGCGGAGCCGATCTGAGCAAAGCCAACCTGAGTGAAGCCAAGCTGATTGGTGCCACTTTAAGAGGTGCTATATTGCGTGATACCACACTGCTTGATGCTGATCTTAGTGGTGCTGACCTGAGCGGAGCCACCATCGCTCCTGAACAGCTAGACAAAGCCAAGTCACTCAAAGGCACAATAGGGCAAATTCGCAACGTGAGCTGAACAGCACCCCTTAGAGAAAGATATGCTGCCACATCAAATCAAGTATTGACTTACTTAAGGAAATGCTTTATATTCCATTGCATGGATATGTTTGTTGCACTTGCCGATCCTACAAGAAGGCACATTTTAGAACTACTCGCCACCAGTGGTGAGTTAGCTGCTACTGAGATATACGGGCAATTCCCTGTCAGCCCACAAGCGGTCTCACAACATCTCAAAGTCTTGCGTGAGGCACACTTAGTGGAGATGGAAAAACGGGCACAAAAGCACTTGTACCGCCTCAATCCCCAGACGCTGTCTGAATTTGAAGCATGGGTTCAGCAAACGAGGCAGAGGTGGGAAGAGCGCTTTTCTGCATTAGATACCGTCCTCGAACGTGAAAAACAGAAGCTCGCGCGTGACGAGCATGAAAGCAGGTGCTACGATGAACAAACATGGGGAGGATACCATGAGAAAAGTCTTTCTCTACATGACGATGACCTTTGACGGCTTCTTTGCTGGGCCGCATGGTGAACTGGACTGGATGTCACAGACACCAGATCAGGAACTCACCGATGACATGGTTGCCTTCTTTCAAGGCATTGATCGTGGTTTTATTGGCTACCCGACGGCGAGAGGGATGATCCCCTACTGGTTAAACGTCGCGAACAACCCTTCGGCCTCAAAGGGCGAGCTTGCCATTGCGCAGGCAGTGAACACCTTACACCCTTTTATTATCTCGCACCAGGAAGAAAAACTTGAGCGGGAGAATACAGAGCTACTTGTGGTGAAGAGTGATCAGGATCTGGTTGAAGCAGTGAAAAAGATAAAGCAGCAGCCCGGCAAAGACCTGGGGGTCCCTGGCGGCATTCGCACGGCCCAAACGTTTGTGCGGCTGGGTTTGATTGATGAGTACGTGCTGATGGTCCATCCGGTGGCCATCGGCAATGGGCAACGTGTCTTCACGGACAGGGTGAATCTGGAGTTGGTAAGCACGAAGACGTACAAGTCTGGGGTAATGCGCGTGTGTTACCGGCCCAGCTCTCGCAGTTGAGAGGTATGGCAATTCGTGGCTGTTGCAGGAATTTCTGCCAGAGCTGAGACAGCCTGGACAGAGCTTCTACTAAGGAAGGAGCAGTATGGCAAAGACGAGTTCACACAACCAAAACCCTGCACTCAAACACCTTGAAGTACTGGTTGGTGATTGGGAGATGGAACTATCCAATGCGTCCTTTCTTCCTCGCCCATCCGACACAGCAAAAGGACTGATCTCTTTCGAGTGGGTGCAGGACGGAGCTTTTCTGCTGATGCGCATGGGCGACAAACCACCAAGTCCACCCGCTGCCGTGTGGCTCATCAGCCGAGACGAATCGACCCCAGACTACACCGTGCTCTACTATGACAATCGAGGCGTTTCGAGGGTCTATGAGATGAGTTTCGCGGATGGTATATGGAAGATTTGGCGAGAAGCGCCAGGCTTCTCGCAGCGCTTTGATGGCAGATTCAGCGATGATGGCAATACCGTGACCGCCTCCTGGGAGAAATCACTTGACGGCACAAAGTGGGAGCACGACTTTAATGTAACATATACAAGGAGATGAAAAATAAATGGCAAAAAATACAACAACAATTACCGCCGAGCCGGGAAAACAAGAAATCGTGATCACGCGCGAATTCGATGCGCCGCGAGAGCTTGTGTTTAAAGCAGTCACCGATCCACAACTGATCCCCCAATGGTGGGGACCCAGATACCTTTCAACCGAAGTTGACCAGATGGACGTGAGACCTGGTGGCCAATGGCGCTTTATCAATCGAGACGCTGAGGGAAATGCATACGCCTTTCACGGCGTGTATCACGAAGTCCTTGCACCTGAGCGCATTATTGATACCTTTGAGTTTGAAGGGTTACCGGAAACAGGACATGTGACGCTGGAGACGATGAAACTTGAGGCATTGCCTGGAGGAAGAACCAGGCTCATTGCTCAATCTGTTTTCCAGTCAGTCGCTGACCGCGATGGCATGCTCCAAAGTGACATGGAAGCAGGAGTCAATGAGACCTATGATCGTCTGGCAGAACTTCTGAAAAAGCTGTAGAGGCTACATAGAGGAATCTTTCCTTGAGAATCGGGGGCGACAGCCCCCATTTTCTTCAATTTCGACTTCTAAGGGCTCTTCTGCTTCCACTACGGTGTGCTTTTGACCTCATAATGGCGCGCGAGTGGCTCAACTTTGGAGAGAAGCTGCCTGGCTTCCGGGTCAAAAACAGGGACGCTATAGTCAGGTCCTGCAAAGGCTCGGACGGCCTCCAACGATTCAAACAGGTTCATCACCACGAATTCGACTTCATCGCTGCCCTCTTGTCGTAGGATGTATCCGCCTCGATAGCCATCGATCCGTTGGAGGCCGGGAAGAACCTGTTCCCGGAGCAGCTTCTCGTAGGCGTCCGCCTTCTCAATCGATGTCCAGCCTCTCCATAAGCGTGCAATCATCTGATACGACCTCCTGCCATTTTGTCTTCGCTATCCTGACAATAAGAGAAAAGACCTGCTCGTAGTATACATCATGGCGCTTTCATTTCCTCAACGCAAGTGTTATACTTTTTTGCATGCATCACCAGGCGCTTTTTGTAATTCCCGCTTCTTTTTGAGAAACGAGGTGCACAGAATGACACCAGCAGAAAGTAATGCAACAACCGGCGGCAGGCGACCAGGTATTCCCAGGGGGACAACGTTATTACTGATTGGACTGGCCTTAATATTTGTAATAGGGAGCACTGGATTTCTCTACACCACAATTGCTAAACAGAGAACTATCGACAGTGCTCACGCCACTGCCACCGCTCACGCCGCTGCCACCGCTCATACCATGCTTACTGGGACCCACGCTGCCGCCACTGCTACCTATCAGGCCATTACTGCTGTCACAGCTACTGCTCAGGCCAAAGCTACCACCACCGCTATCGCCGCTACCGCATTACAGAATATCTACATCCAGGCTACAAGAGGAAGACCGGCACTTAACGACCCGTTAGAGGATAATAGTAAGGGCTACAACTGGCTCACCAGCTCTTTTACTGGCTTCCCTTGCGAGTTCACAGCAGGGGCCTATCATGTCAAGTCGCAGTCCCAAAGTTCTGGCACCACATGCATTGCTCAGAGTACTGACTACAGCAACTTCGCCTTTCAAGTTCAGATGACAATTATTGCAGGTGATGGTGGTGGGATTGTCTTCCGGGCAGATGGTGCGAGCAGCGGTTTTTATATCTTCGGTATTGATTCAAGTGGGAATTATGCTCTTTCTCTCTTTCTAGGCAGTAATCCTCACGGACGGACACTGGCCTTCGGACTTTCCTCAGCCTTTAACACTGGCTTGAATCGGCCTAACCTGATTACAGTGGTAGCACGGGGCAGTAGCATCGACCTCTATGTGAATCGGCAGTACGTCACAGGTGGGAGTGATAGCACCTACAGCCACGGTCAAATCGGCGTTGTGGCCTTCACTTATTTCGGTAATCCAACCGAGGTAGTATTTAGTAATGCAAAGGTGTGGACGCTGTGAGGGCTGCAAACCAGATCATGGCTTAGCAGGCAGCGTCCCCATTTGGAAACCCCGGGGTACGCTCATATCCCACATCGAGGAGGAAACCTGGGAGGCAGGAATCACTTTGACTGTATCGTACATGGGTTCTCCAGTACCAGGGCCGCTGGCACCCTGCAACACATTGACCGGCATATAGTCCATATCCAGCAGCAACACAAGACCATCTTTAGTGCGGATACGGTAGACATCCTGACCTCTAAAGTTTTCCTTATCGAGGAAGACAGCCGCCTTTGTCTGCAAATCATGTCTCAATTGCGCCAGGTCAAACAGCGAATCGTCAACACCCCATGCATCCGCTCCCCATTGCGCCACGTGATGAATCATATCCTTGCCGAGCATGGTATGCTGGTCACCCACCGCAACGACATCCAGCCGTCCATCGGCAACCGTCTCCACATGCTGCATGCGGTCCGCGCCGAGCTCGCAATAGCTATTGACATGGTAAACCATGCCGTTCGCGTCAACTCTCGTATCACTTTGATACAGGACAGAGCCACTCCAGCTAAGGTTAGGCGGCAATTGGAAGGATTGATGTGCACCAGGCGCGATACTGCTGAAGTGCGTAGCAGTCAGCAATGCAATCAGGAGAACAGCCGCAACTGCCAGCTGACCGATAAGCCAGGTAGCGCGACGCGAAGGGAGCGCTCGGCGCGCAGGTTTACGCGACCGTGCCCCGTTCCCGGCAGTTTGTAGCGCCATAATCGCGGCATCCACGCGCGCAGAAGGTGTTGTCATAGGGAGACCTGCAACCAGGCGTGTCACGCTATTCATGAGATGAAATTCCGCGGTACAGGACGCGCAGGTGGAGACATGCTGCAATACCTGGTCTACCTGCTCCGGCGCTAAATCATTGAGAACAGCTAAGTACAAACGTATAGTATTACAAACCTGTGGACCAATTTCTCCTGCCCTGGGTAACGGCGGCAAATCTGTGTAATTCATAGTTACCGCTCCTCCCTTTTACTTTCAGCCACACTGATACGCTGGTACTGTTCCACGAACATGCGTTTCGCACGTGAGATACGCGTTGCCGCCGCATTCGGCGAAATACCTACGATGGCCGCTATTTCCTGGTAGGGCACGCCTTGCGCCGCGTTCAGCACAAGCACAATGGCGTAATCCGCCGGTATATTCGCCAGGGCCTGGCGAATATGCTCCCGCTCGGCAACCTCCGGTATGCCTCCGCTATCGGAGGGTAGGTAGAAAATATCTTCTTCGCTGGCGCTCTCGAAATGCTCATCCGCCTGGTGGTGGCGCGCGAGCGGCCACCACGAGATGCGCTTACGCCGGCGGAGAAGATCCACGCACAAATTTGTGGCAATGCGGTAAAGCCAGGGAGAAAGGTTTTCCCGGTCATACAAGTCATCCCAGGAGACATAGACACGCGTGAACACTTCCTGCGTGAGATCATCCGCATCTTCCTGGCTGCCAAGTAGGCGATAGATATAGGCGTGAATCGGTCGCCGGAATTTCTCATACAGCATACCGAAATCCAGGACACGGCTCTCGTTGGAATACGGTGATGTATCTTTATTGGAAGCATCGCGCGATTTGTTTGTCGTCATGCCGGTATATGGTCTTTCCAGGCTTTGGGGCACCTGGCCTCCTTGAGAGACAACGGCTAAAGAACCTCTGGCTCTTTCTGGACCCAACGATGTCTCACTATTTATGCCCGCTGTAGCCCATGCTGGTAGTATACCAGGAATAGCGACCGAATAGAACATGACAACCTCCATCAACAGGACTTCTCCTCGCCACCGGCAGCGAGAGAAAAAAGAACTGGCTACGCCTCTCCACAACGTATCACGTTGAGAAACCCATCATTTTACATCAAAGGGAGCAAGTACTACTTATATTAAAGCCGACCTCCAGCGACATGCTGGATGTAACATGGCGATTACGGCACCAGGGTGAGACTGGGATCTCTGGAGAGGCGATCATAGATTCTGACCGTATATTGCTGAATCTGAGTTCCGGTGCTGGCACGCAGCGTATATATAATAGCCAGCCCTGTGGCGACATAGACCACCCCACCAGCCACGATGAGTGGTTCACTCCCGTCATAGCTCGCATTTGGAACCCGGTAGGACCAAAGGGGGCTTCCGTGAACTGTATTGAACGCAAGGATATGTCCATGGTCTACATTCGGATCGGTTTTAGTATCAGCATAGCGCGCGGCACCCACATACACGACTCCGTTCACTACCTGAGGCGATGAATTGACAGAACCACCAGCGTTGACTCTCCAGAGTTGCATCCCATCTTTCACACTCAAGGCAGAGAGGGAACCATCCTGTGAGCCAAAGTAAGCCACGCCATGCGCCACTGCCGGCAGCGAGGGAAAGCCCGCGAACTTTGGCGTGTGCCATAACTGGACACCGGTCGCGGGATTATAGGCATACTCGATGCTGGAAGAAGGCTCCACGGCGCAATTCGGGCATGTAACCGAAGAGGCGTCATACAAGATACCATCAACAACTTCTGGTGGTAGAAGTGCCTGCCGGGGCTCTATGGAGTTGCTCCACAGCAAGCTACCGGTGACGGCATCGAGCGCAAAAATCCTGTTTGCCGAGCCGACATACACTCTGCCCTCCGCTACCGCGCCCATCCCGCCAAAATAACCCCTCTCGCCAAGAGGATAATGGTACTTCCAGCGCGCGGAGCCATCACGAATACTCAGGGCAAAAACGTCATTCTCTTCCCCAACATAGACCAGGTCATGCACGACGACCGGCGCGACTGTTAGCTGACCGATCTTGGCGCTCCAGCGTAGTGATCCATCTACGGCGGAAAGTGCATAGAGGTAGTAGTTCCCAGTACCATCATTTCCACCGAAGTAGACCACCCCATTAGCGATGGTCACAGCCGTCTTCACACGGTCACTTGCTCCTATAGTGTTGCCATAGGGCTGGTCCCGGAGGGCTTTCATCTTGTAGTGCCAGATGAGCTTGAGGTGACCATCTTTCATGTCGAGACGGTAGATGCCGTCAATCGCAGTGGCATATAAACCAGATTGACCTGGCTTTGCAGCGTAGCTTTCAACAATATCAGCATGCGGGGGCATACTCGATATACCTGCATGAGAGCTGAAATGCTGGCGTAGTATGGTCGCTACCACAATTGCGAACGTCAAGAAGAGCATAATCGCGACTATGCTCCCCCGCAGTTTCCATGAACTTTTCTTGGGTGGATCGGAACGGTCTGTGCTCATCGAATGCACCCTCCTGGAAGTAAGGCGCTCTGATTTATTGTATTCTACCACCATTTTCTGCTTCATAGATTATGAGGTGGTGTATGAAACAATGCGGAGTCGATAAGAGCTGTGAGAGAATACCTCACGACGTAGTGCCGGGCTTTCGAGGTAGTCGCGGTAAAGATCGGTTTTGTCGCACTTGTCGCACTTGCAACACTTGTAACACTTGCAACATTTGTATCATTTGTATCATTTGTATCGCTTGTATCATTCGTGTCCATTGTATCGCTGTGTCGGCTCGTGCATAAAAAGGGAGGTTGTTCGGGGGACGTCTCTTATTCCCGAAATGGTCCCCTGACGAGGCAAGGAAACGGCTCGTTTCCTTGCCTGCTGTCTCTTTAGGGACAAATTACGGGTGTAACAGGTCTATCGACACGATCTCTGCCCAGCTTGTCCGCCAGCCAGTGTGGCTGGAGAGCAGGTTGATGCCACCTTGACCATCC
>Ga0207646_10007512_pt1 | contig 11060 bp, 15 predicted proteins | sample KBSK5502metaG_FD_184343 | JGI IMG/M metagenome (GOLD analysis project Ga0207646, IMG submission 184343) | Corn, switchgrass and miscanthus rhizosphere microbial communities from Kellogg Biological Station, Michigan, USA - KBS K5-50-2 metaG... | ecosystem: Host-associated > Plants > Roots >...
TCGATGCAGGTCCGACTCCGTGTCGCGGCTCCAGTGCTCTTCGCGGTCGCTGCGTTCGTTTGCTCACGAGCGCTCAACCACACGGACCAGCCCATAGCGCTCCTTCTGATCGTGCCTGGCTATCTGGTGCAGGCGTGGCTGTTCGAAGCTCACCGAGCGTTGGGTGGAGTGGGGTACGTGGTCACCATGGTCACCGTATCGGCTGTCGTGTGGACCCTGCTGCTGCTCGGCCTGTGGGTTGCGGCGGTCAAAGTGTTCCGCCGCTTCGCCGCCTGGTGGCGCGCCGTCTGACCGGCGCGTGAAGCGGGCCGGGCGAGTAAATTGGCGATTGGCTCATGTCCGGCAAGCGTCGCCTTCTACTCGTCCTGCTCCTCGCGGTCGGTCTCGCGGGTGGCTTCCTCGCGGTACTATATCTCACGCCCACGCCTAGCATCACGGAGCAGCCGCTCCCACCACCGGCCGTGGAGCGGCCCAAGCCGGCGCTGCAGGCGGACGCCGAAGGGCAGTACGTCCCAGGCTATCGCTTTGCCGTAGGTCGGCTCCGATTCACCGGATTCAGCCTTCGTCCGGAGGCTCTCGTCACATTCGCCCAAGCAACCTCCGGTACTGAGGAGGTGGTGGCCTGCCTAGAGGCGACCATCACTGCGGTTCGGATCCATCTCCGCTGCGAATCCCCTGAGGTAGGCATCGTCACGATCGAGGGCAGGTTTCTCACCCGCTTGGCGACGAACCTACTGGATCGGCCGGTCGTGTCCGCGGTCGTGACGGTTCGTGCTGCGAGCGGAGAGGTGTACAGCGCGCGAGACTCGTTCGTGTGGCAGGGCCGCTAGGGGTTCGTCCACTTCCCTTGCGCCGGCGGGCGAGTCGCCCGCAGCTTAGGCGCGATCCGCGAGGCGGCAGCAATCCAATGATCACAGTTCGACCTGCCAAGCCCAGCGACGCCGCGGCCTGGCTTCGGCTACGTCACGGCCTCTGGCCCGAGGGTTCCGAGGCTGAGCACCGCGAGGAGATCGATCGGTTCTTCGTCGGCGACGCGCGGGAACCGCTCGCCGTCCTGCTCGCCGAGAATGGAGCAGGGGGCCCGATCGGTTTCGCCGAGCTGTCGATTCGCCCGCACGCCGAGGGCTGCCGCAGCGACCGCGTGGCGTATCTCGAGGGATGGTTCGTCGCGCCGAAGGCTCGGGGTCGCGGCGTGGGCCGCGCGCTGATCGCGGCGGCAGAGGAGTGGGGGCGCTCCCGGGGTTGTCGTGAGTTTGCGTCGGACTCGCAGGCAAACAACGAGATCGGCGGCGCCGCTCACCGCGCGCTTGGTTTTGCCGAGGTTGGCCTCGTGCGGTGCTTCCGGAAGGATCTCTAGAGTGAGTTCTCAGGCTGCCCTCGCAACACTGATAAGGAGAGCGTGAGCGATGGTGCACGTGAACTACCTGGCCGTCCTCGTGGCGGCCGTCGCGGTGTTCGTGCTGGGCTGGCTCTGGTACAGCCCCCTGTTGTTCTTCAAGCCGTGGATGCGGCTGCGCGGGATGGATCCCGTCGCGGCGATGGCCGGGGCGAAGATGCCCGGCGGGAAGCTCCTGATCGAGTTGGTGCGGTGCCTCGTCCTGGCGTACATGATCGCGCGCTTCGTGGCGCTACTCGGCGTCAGCAGTTGGATGGGCGCGGTGCACTTCGGCTTCCTCCTGTGGATCGGGTTCCCCGTGATCATTCTCACGGGATCGGTCCTGTGGGAGAACATCCCGTGGAAAGTGGCCGCGATCCATGCGGGTGACTGGCTCGTCAAGATGCTGGTGATACCGATCATCGTGAGCGTGTGGCACTGATGGACCGGCGACAGTTCCTCGCTGTGACTGCAACCAGTGCGCTGGTGGCGGGCCTACCCGCTGCGTTCAACCTGCATGCGTTGGCGCAGCCGGATCTCCTCCCCATCCTCGGACCTGAGGCGGTGCGCGAGATCGGCCTACGCTATCGCGAGCTGATGCCCGCTGAGAATCAGATGCGGGCGCTGCATGCCGTCATTCTCGCAGCGCGACCCTGGTCAGCGCGAGTCCCGTGGCTAGCGGGCCCATCGATCGGCGCAATGGTCGCGGAGGACTTCGCGGCAGGACGGACGATCGTGCTGCAGGGATGGGTGCTCTCGACGACTGAGGCGCGCCAGAGCGCCCTGTACTCGATGCTCGCCGACTGATCCCGCGACGTCCCTCCATGCACATCGACGCTCGAACCCTTCCGAATGGCAGCGTGCTGGAAGCCGACCTGTGCATCGTGGGGGCCGGCGCGGCCGGCATCAGCATGGCCCTGGAGTGGATTGGCTCGCCGCGCACGGTCCTCCTGCTGGAAGGCGGCGGTCTCGAGTACGAGCCGGCGATGCAAGACCTCTACCGCGGCGAGATCGTCGGTCTGCCGTACTACCCCCTGCAGGCCGCGCGGCTGCATTACTTCGGCGGCACCACGGGGCATTGGGCGGGGTTCTGCTCCACCCTCGATCCCATCGATTTTGACAAACGGGACTGGGTGCCGCACAGCGGGTGGCCCCTTCGCCGGGAAGAGCTGGACCCGTTCTACGCGCGCGCGCAACCTCTCCTCGAGCTGGGGCCGTACGAGTACGCGGCGGGCGACTGGCAACGGCGCGATCCCACCCTGGTCCCGTTGCCCCTGGATCCCCGCGTGATGTGGACGAAAATGTGGCAGTTCAGCCCTCCCACCCGGTTTGGCGCCCGCTATCGCGACGCCGTGATCGGTGCGCGCAACGTGCACCTGTACACGCATGCCAACGTCTGCGAGCTGGAGGCGAACGAGTCGCTTGGAGCCATCGAGGGGCTGCGGCTGCGCACGCTCGACGGCAAGGAGCATCGCGCGCGCGCCCGGTATTACGTACTGGCCTGCTGCAGCATCCAGAACGCGCGGCTGCTGCTGGCGTCGAACCGACGAACGCCGACCGGGCTCGGGAACGCGCACGACCTTGTCGGTCGGTTCTTCATGGAGCACCTCGAAATCCCCGGTGGGCATCTCGCGCTCGCGCCTTCCGGTGCCGTGAACACGAAGCTGTACGCATTTGAGTTCGGACAGACGAAGGCGCGCGGTGAGCTGGCGCTGAGTGCGGCGGTGCAGCGCGAGCGACGCATCCTGAACGGCACGGTCTCCCTCGAGCCGGGCGCTCCCGGCGAGGTGGCCAAGAGCACGTTTCAGTGGGGCACGCCCGAGCGCCTGGCCGCTCTCAGGAAGTGGCAGGCGAACGGGAAGGTAGGCCCACCGCCGGACGGCCTCCCGGAGCCGGCGCCCGCCGGCGCGCCGCGCTTTTTTCACCTGGTCACCCGCCAGGAGCAGGCGCCCAACCCGGACTCGCGCGTCTTGCTCAGCACCGAACGGGATGCGTTGGACATGCCGCGCGCCAAGCTCGCCTGGCGGCTGACGGAGCTCGATCGGCGCTCGTTCCGCGTGTTCTACGAAGTGATGGGGCGCGAACTCGGGCGGAGTGGGGTGGGTCGCGTGCAGCTGCTTGACTGGGTGCGCCGCGACGACGGCGCCTGGCCCGGCACCCTCAGCGGTGGCTGGCATCATATGGGAACTACCCGGATGCACGACAATCCCCACTTCGGCGTCGTCGATGCCAACTGCCGGGTTCACGGGTTGGACAACCTATTCGTCGCCGGTGCGTCGGTGTACCCGACGGGTGGCGCCGCGAATCCGACATTGACCCTGGTGGCCCTGAGCCTCCGTCTCTCAGACCATCTGAAGCAGACACTTGCCTGAGCGGAGGCGCTCGTGCAATCCGGTGGGTTGTGTGTGGCCATATATCTGACTAATGTCAGACATATGGACGGCATCGCGCAGGTCCGAACCTTCAATCGGGTGGTGACCCAGCAGATCGGGGCGCTGGCGGGGGAGTTTCTCGGCCGCAGTCGCTCCCTCGGCGCGTGCCGGGTCCTCTTTGAGATTGGCGCCGATGGCATCGAAATCCGGCAGCTGCGTGCCCGCCTCGCCTTGGACTCAGGCTACACCAGCCGCCTGCTTCGCCAACTCGAGGCAGAAAGGCTCATCCACACCACTCGATCGCCCGGCGACACGCGCGTGCGGTTCGTGACTCTCACCGCCGCCGGCCGCAAGGAACTGGCCGTGTTGAATCGCCTGTCGGACAAGGCCGCCGCATCGCTCCTCGACCCCCTTCCGGAACCGCAACGCGCGGCCCTGCTCGCTGCCATGGGGACCATCGAGCGCCTGCTCCGCAGCAGCGCCGTGCGCCTCTCAGTGGAGGATCCCGAGAGTCCAGCCGCCCGGTATTGTCTCGAGCGCTACTTCGAGGAACTGAAGGCCCGTTTCGCCACGGGCTACGATCCCACGCGCGGCATATCCGCCGCGCCGGCGGAGCTCACGCCGCCGCGGGGCTACTTCGTGCTGGCCACCCTGAACGAAGCGCCGGTGGGGTGCGGCGCCTTGAAGTGTCACGCGGCCTTTGGCGAGATCAAGCGTATGTGGGTCGCAACCTCCGCCCGTGGTCTCGGCCTCGGGACCCGGATCCTGCTCCGTCTCGAAGAGCTCGCGCGGAAACGGCGGCTGCCGCTGCTGCGGCTCGAAACCAATAAGGCCCTTACGGAGGCCCAATCGCTCTATCGGCGCAACGGCTTCCGCGAAGTTCCGGCGTTCAACGACGAGCCATACGCGCATCACTGGTTCGAAAAGGCGCTCTAGGCGGTGAACATGGGGACCGTCTTGGACGCCATCGGCAACACGCCGATCGCGGAGCTGCGCAAGGTTGCTCCGCCGGGCTGCGCTCGGATCGTGGCGAAGCTGGAGTGGGGCAATCCGACCGGGAGCATGAAGGACCGGATGGCCCGTGCGGCGATTGAGGCGGCCGAACGCGACGGGCGGCTGCCGCCGGGTGGAACCGTGGTGGAGGCCACCATGGGTACAACGGGCATTTCTCTGGCCCTGGTTTGCGCTGCCAAGGGCTATGGGCTGCACATCGTGTTCTCCGATGCCTTCAGCGACGAGAAACGGCGGACCATGCGGGCCTTCGGTGCGACGGTCGAGGATGTGCCAAGCGACCACGGGCTCATTACGGAGGCGCTCGTCAAGGCCATGCTTGCCAGAGCCCACGAGCTCGCGGCGCAGCCGAGCTTCTGGTGGTGCGATCAACTGAACAACCGTGACGCGATCAACGGCTACCTCCCGCTGGCGGAGGAGATCTGGGATCAGACCGGCGGGGAGGTTGACGCTCTCGTCCACTCGGTCAGTACCGGCCACTCCATCCTGGGCGTCGCGCGCGGCCTGCGTGCGCACAAGCCCACCGTGCGGGTCGCGGCGGTAGAACCGGCGGAGTCGGCTGTCCTGTCCGGGCAACCGAGCGGATCGCACAAGATCGAGGGCATCGGAATCGGCTTTGTCCCACCGCTCTGGGAGCCCGAGGAAGTCGACGAGATCATTGCCGTCACAACCGCGGACGCCAAGGCCATGACGCGCCGCCTTGCTCGGGAGGAGGGTTTGCTCGCCGGTGCGTCATCGGGTGCGAACGTGGTCGCCGCCATTCGGCTGGGCCGGCGTCTCGGCCCGGACGCGACGGTGGCGACCATCCTGGTAGATTCGGGGCTGCGCTACCTCAGCACCGACGTGTTTCGAACCTAGACTGCGAAGGACACCGTGACCACTCGCGCCATCATCCGATTTGGAGGGCTGTGTCTCGCCGGCGGGGCGGTCGCGTTCCTTGGCGTCTTCACCTACCTCGCGGCCCGCTTCAACTATCCCGATGTGCTCGATGGCCCGGCGGCCACGGTGTTGCCCAGCCTCCTGGCAACCGGCCAGCAGGGCCGCCTCGTCTGGGCCGTCTACGCGCTCCTGCCGCTGATATGGCTTCCTGCCGGCGTCGCCGCCTATGAGGCCCTGGCCCCCGTGCGGCGCGGGCCCATGCGGCTGGCCTTGCTCTTCGCCGGGGTCGCCGCGCTCGCCATGATGCTGGGCCTGATGCGCTGGCCCAGTGTTCATTGGCACCTCGCCCTGGCATTCGAGCACGCGGCCCCGCCGGAGCAGGGGGTCCTGGCCGCCGTTTTCGACGGCCTCAATGCATACCTTGGCAACTACATCGGCGAGTTTCTGGGTGAGCTCTCGTTCAGCGTATTCTTCCTGCTGACGTCGATCGTGTGGCTCGAGTCACCGCGCTCGCACAAATGGATCGGTTGGGTCGGCGTGGGCACGGCGGTCTTGGGGCTGCTCGGCATGTTCCGCAACGTCACGGGCGCGGTGGCTCCGATCGCGGCTGTGAATAACTACCTGCTCCCGGCGTTCATGATCATTCTCGGCGTTGCGCTCGTGCGGTGGCCGGTGGTCCCCGAGTCGGCGGGCGCCTGACCGGCGGCCGCCGCTCCGTCTCCTTGCGCCCGCGGCCACTGCGCCCGCAGCTTACCCACAAAAGGAGTCTCACATGCCAGAGAGCGTTTACAAAGTCATCGAGCTGGTCGGGACCAGCACCGAGTCCTGGGAGAAGGCCGCTGCCGCGGCTCTGAAGCGAGCGGCGAAGACGCTGCGCGACCTGCGGGTGGCGGAGATCTCGCAACTCGACATGCAGCTCAAGGACGGCAAGGTCGAGAGCTATCGCGCCAAGATCAAGGTTTCCTTCAAGTACGAAGGCGACTAGATCAGACGCGTCCGGATCTTGATCTCCGAGGTGAGCGTGCGGTGGATGGGACACCGCTCCGCGATCTCCCGTAACCGGTTGCGCTGTTCCGCGGAGAGCTCACCATGCAGTGAGATCTCGGACTCGATGACATCGAGCATTCCCTCCTTCGTGTCGCAATCACGACAATCCTGCGCATGCACCCTCGAATGCCGCAAACGGACCTCCACGTCGTCGAGAGGCCATTGCTTCCGTCGCGCGTACAGCGCGATGGTCATCGACGTTCAGGCGCCGAGGGCGCCGAGGAGGAGGTCGTACGGACTGGGGCCGGTATCGGTGCCGCCGTCCGCAACCGGCTCGTCCGCCAAGAAACGATGACGACCGACCGCGATCTTCTGCGCAAACCCGGCTGCGCTCCCACGCACCAGCACGACACCGGCTTCGAGCGCCTCATCCATCGGAAGGCTCCGCGTTCGGGGAAGTCTGGAGCATAACCTGCTCTACAGCGAATTGCTTTGCCGCGTTTCCCGGGAGAGATTCTGCGTCGCTTCGGGCACCATTGGGAGAGCGCGCAGCCACTCCGTTGAGGTGAAATGTCACTCGAGACCCTCCGCCTCACGTTGCTCCCGTGCTCGCCGGAGCACCTGCTTGCCCTGATCGATCACCCGGAGCGCCTCGAGACGTTGCTGGGTCTGCGTGGAGCCGACGACCTGCGGCCGTTTTACGTATCGGATGAGGTCTCCCCAGATTGGCTCGCGGCCCTGCGACATTCTCATGGCCCGGACGTGTGGCGCCACGGGTTCTTCGTGGTCGATCGCGAGAGCGGCTGGGTGGTCGGCAGTGCGGGATTCAAGGGCCCGCCGGACGACACCGGCATGGTCGAGATCGCGTACGGCATCGTCCCAAGCCGTGAGGGGCGTGGCTATGCGACCGAGGCGGCGGGCGCCCTCGTCCGGTTCGCCTTCGCCGATGAGCACGTTCGCCTGGTTCGGGCGCATACCCTGCCGCTGTCCAACCCATCCACCCGTGTCCTTCAGAAGTGCGGCTTCCGTTACATCGGGGTAGTAGTCGATCCCGAGGATGGGCCGGTGTGGCGCTGGGAACGCGGGCCCGACCCAAGGGAGTGACCGTACGGTGACACAACCGGTGGCGTCGGCCCCGATGGTCCGCCGCTTCGGCCTGATTCACGCCACGGCGCTCAACATGACGAACATGATCGGGATCGGACCGTTCATCACGATCCCGCTGCTCATGTCCGCGCTGGGCGGTCCGCAAGCGATGCTTGGCTGGGTCGTGGCCCTGGTGATCGTGATGTGCGACGGCATGGTGTGGAGCGAGCTGGGGGCGGCGCTGCCGGGATCCGGCGGCTCGTTCGGGTATCTGCGCCACGGCTACGGTGCGGAGAAGGCCGGCCGCCTCATGGGCTTTCTCTTCGTGTGGCAGTTTGTGCTCAGTGGCCCCCTCGAGATTGCGTCCGGGTACATCGGCTTCTCGCAGTACCTCGGCTACATATGGAAGGGGATCACTCCGGGCCAGACGATGCTCGTCGTTACCATCATCGGGCTCGCGAACCTGGCGCTCCTCTACCGGCGAATTACCTCGATTGCGACGATCACCCTCACGCTCTGGATCGGAACGATCGTCACGGCCATCGTGGTCATCCTGACCGGCGCGCTGCACTTCGACCCCGGGGTGGCCTTCGACTTCCCGCCGGGGGCGTTCAACTTCTCCCTAGGGTTTCTCCTTGGCCTGGGCGCCGCGTCGCGAATCGGCGTCTACGACTACCTGGGCTATTACGATGTCTGCTATATCGGCGACGAAGTCAAGAACCCCGGCCGCGTGATCCCACGGTCGATTCTCATCAGCACCGTGCTGGTCGCGCTGATCTACCTCGCGATCAATCTCTCGATTATCGGCGTCGTCCCCTGGCGGGACTTCGTGCCGGCCGCGTCACACCCGCAGTCCAACTTCGTCGTCTCGATCTTCATGGAACGGATCTACGGTCCCGGCGTCGCGACGCTCTTCACGGCGATGATCCTGTGGACCGCGTTCGGCTCGGTTTTCGCCCTCCTGCTGGGGTACTCGCGCGTGCCGTATGCAGCGGCGAAGGACGGCTACTTCTTCAAGGTGTTTGCACGCCTCCATCCGTCCGGGGGATTCCCCTACGTCTCGCTCGTCGTGCTGGGCGTCCTCTCGATCCTCGCGGGATTTGTGTCGCTGGGTATGGTCATCGATGCGTTGATCACGACGCGGATTCTCGTGCAGTTCATCGGGCAGATCGGCGCGGTGACGTTACTGCGGCGCCAGGCGCCGGACCTGCCCCGGCCGTATCGGATGTGGCTCTATCCGGTGCCGAGCCTCGTCGCGCTGCTGGGATGGATCTTCATCTTTGCGACGACGCCGCCCAAGGTGATCGCGTTTGGACTGGGCGCGCTGCTGCTGGGTGCCGTGTGTTTCGGAGCGTGGTCGTGGAAAGGACGAACCTGGCCGTTCGAGGCACGACCGTTGTAGGAACGCGGCTCCACCCTTGCGCCGGCGCGCATGGCGCCCGCAGCTTAGGCGCGATGAACCCCCAGACCAGCGATGCCCTCGAGGTGGTGCGGCACTTCAACGACGCCTTCAACCGGCACGACGTCGACGCCGTCATGGCGCTCATGACCAGTGACTGCAGCTTCGAGAATACCCGGCCGGCCCCGGACGGTGAGCGCTTGGAGGGCCACGATCGGATCAGGGCGTTCTGGGAGCAGTTCTTTGCCCGCTCACCGCAAGCGTACTTCGACACGGAGGAGATATTCGCCGCCGGCGATCGCTGTGTCGTGCGGTGGGTGTACTCCTGGGTCAGGGAAGGGAAGCGCGGCCACGTCCGGGGCGTCGACGTGTTTCGCGTGCGGGACGGGCAGGTGGCCGAGAAGCTGTCCTACGTCAAAGGATGACCATGAAGCGTCGAATGACGAGGCGATGGATCGCTGCCGCGATCCTCGCCGCGTCGACATTGGGCGTCACGGTCGACGCCGGACCGTCGCCGGCCCGGATGGCGACGGCCGCCACAGCGTTTCTGAAGAGTCTCACTCCAGAGCAGCGCCAGCAGGCGACCTTCTCCTTCGACGGCGATGAGCGAACTCACTGGCACTTCGTTCCGACGGAAATCTTTGCACGGCACGGCCTGACCCTCAAACAGATGAACCCGTCGCAGCAAGCACTCGCGCGCGAGCTCCTGAAAGCTGGTCTGAGCCAGCGCGGCTACCTGACGGCGACGCAGGTCATGGAGCTCGAGAGCGTCCTCGCGACCCTCGAGGCCGCACAGGCCGCCGCCGCCGCGCAGCCGCCACAAGGCAATCGATTCGTGCGCGATCCCGAGCGCTACTTCTTCTCGATCTTCGGTACGCCATCGACGCGGAACACGTGGGCCTGGCGTGTCGAAGGGCATCACCTGTCGCTGCACTTCACCGTGGTCAACGGGACGCTCGTAGCAGGGGCGCCGACATTCCTCGGCTCCAATCCGGCGGAGGTTCGCGACGGTCCCAAGCGGGGCACCCGGGTACTCGGCCTTGAAGAAGATGCGGCGCGCTCGCTGCTCGAGTCGCTCGACGCCTCCCAGCGCGCGACGGCGATCATCAACACCACCGCCCCGAACGACATCGTCACGGTGGCGAGCGTACCGATCGACCCGCTGTCACCGGTGGGCATTCCGGCCGCCGCGCTCACCGTCAGCCAGCGAGCGCTACTGAAACAGCTGGTCGACGTTTATGCCGGCTACATGGCAGACGACATCGCGGCCGATCGTCTGGCGCGGATCGAGAAGGCGGGATGGGATCAGGTCGCGTTCGCGTGGGCCGGGAGGCTGGAGCGGGGACAGAAACACTACTACCGGGTACAGGGACCGACTTTCCTGATCGAGTACGACAATACGCAGAACGACGCGAACCACATTCACTCGGTCTGGCGCGATTTCAATGGCGACTTTGGAGAGGATCTGCTGCGCGAGCATGTCCACGACACTCCGCACCGCGATTGAATGGCATCATGTCGAAAGTGAGAATCGGGATCCTCGGCTCGCGGTTCCAGGCGGATTGCATCGCCGGGGCCGTCAAAGCCATGCCGGAGGAGGGCGAGGTCGTGGCCGTGGCCTCGCCGACCAAGGGACACGCGGCAGCCTTCGCCCAGCGGCACGGCATTCCGCACGCGTATAGCGACTACCGCGAGCTGCTACGCGATCCGGAAATCGAGATGATCTCGATCACGGCGCCCAATCGCATGCACGCGCAGATCACCATCGACGCCGCCAAGGCCGGCAAGCACGTGGTGTGCGAGAAACCCCTGTGCCTGACGATCGAAGAAGCCGACGCGATGATCGACGCCTGCCGCAAGGCCGGCGTGCTGCTGCTCTACGCCGAAGAGCTGTTCTTCGCGCCCAAATACGTAAAGGCGAAGCAGCTGGCGGACGAAGGGGCATTCGGTC
>Ga0207646_10007515_pt1 | contig 11056 bp, 8 predicted proteins | sample KBSK5502metaG_FD_184343 | JGI IMG/M metagenome (GOLD analysis project Ga0207646, IMG submission 184343) | Corn, switchgrass and miscanthus rhizosphere microbial communities from Kellogg Biological Station, Michigan, USA - KBS K5-50-2 metaG... | ecosystem: Host-associated > Plants > Roots >...
ATCACAACATCGGAGGTGAATTCCTCTCCTGGGTACCCGCCATCACAGCTGCACGAATATGTGAATTCCACCCCGTCGAGCCCGGGGACGCCGAGAGGAGTCACGTCCCGTACGGTCGTGGCGTCGGCCCGGTGTAGATCGGCTGCCAGATCACCTTGGGCAATCGCCATCGGTGAGCCGGCCAGGGGAAACGCGAATCCGAAGCCAGAGCCGCGGAGATCCAGGACATTGATTCCGGCCCGAGCGCCGCTCGGGTCATTGTGGATGAGCGCAAGGAGCTCGTCACAACAGGTCCGCTCGACTTCCCAGCCGTCCGGCACCGACGCACTGAAACCATCGGCGATGACCCTGCTTCCCACCAGATGCGCTGGAGCACGAAACGGCACGACGAATCCGGCGACGAGACCACCGGCAGCAATCGCGACCGTTGCAACGTACGCCGCCGCGACCAGGCCCCGGCCTCGCTCGGCCGGGCGAGGCTGCTGAGGCCGGAAGAACATCCACACGGTCGCGCCCGTCGTCGCGAGAACAAAAGCCACAGCAGTGACGCTTGGCGTTGGACTCCGCAGCACCACGACGACAATCGCGATCTGGAGGACCACCCCCGCGATGAGCCAGTTTCGATGCAGCGCTCGCGCCACGTGTCCCCCGTCAAGAGGAAGAATCGGAACCAGCTGCAACAGGTTGAGGAAAAAGCCGCCACGAGCAAGAGCGACAAGGATGGTGTGCAAGGAAGATGACGTCACGAGTGAGGCGACCAGGCAGATCGCAGCGACCGCGAGCCCGGCCGCCGGACCCCCCAAGGTGATGATCGAGTCGCGGCGCACGTCGCCCGGCTTCCTATCGATGATCGTGGCCGCGCCAAGCAGCCCAAGAAAGATCGGCGTCCGGGCCTGAACGCCAACCAGCTTGGCGCCGAAGTAATGCCCGAACTCGTGGATGGCCAGGAGGCCGAGAAGACCAACGGCCGCCGGCCAGCCGAGAGGCAGGAAGAAAAGCAGAGTCACGGCCGCGGTGGCGATCGAGGCGACGGTATTCGGTGAAACGCGCCGGCGGGATCGGCGGTCGACCAGCGGGGCGATGGGACTCGATGGCAGGGCTCCATTCCCTTCGGCGGCCGCAGGCGGTGGCCAGGCGTAGTAAAGGGCCAGCGGGTCACCACCAGGATCTGTGCTCGGCGGGGCGGGCGACGACGGGTCGAGGTGGTGGCGCAGGGATGCCGCATTCGCCGGCGAGATCCCTTCATAAGCTTTGAAGGCAGCAGTCAACAGCTCGCGGGCACGGTCGGGTGACCCGTTTCGCTCTTCGATTCCGCCAAGCGCAGTCAGCAGTTCTCCTTGCAGCATGCGAATGTCATGGGAGTGGCGCTCGGCGGTTGCCAGCAGAGCTTGATGCGCCGGAGCAGGGTTGCCTTCGGCGAGATCGAGCAAGGCAAAGATGAGCGACTCTTCAGCCAGCGTATTGGCGCTTCGGTGGGCAAGCGGCCGGGTGGATCGCCCGCGCTCGAGAGCGAGGCGTGCGCTCTTGAACCGGCCAGAGCGCAGCAGGATCAGACCCAGCACCGACATCCGCGGGCTCTCCAGCCCGTCAGCGGCGAATGTGGTCAATCGCGCCAGTCCCTTTTCGTGGTGTCCTTCGTCGCTATCCATCTGAGCGAGCGCCAGGACCGAGACTCCGGCGCGCAGCGGATCAGCGCCGGCTTCATGAGCCGCGAAAGCTTCCAGCAATCTGTGCGCCTCACTCCGCTCGCCGGAGTACCAGGCGATGAGGCCGTTGATCCACCGAATCCTTCGTTTGGCCCCTTCGTCAGCCACAACGTTCGCGAGATCAGCGGCCGCGTCCCGGCACCGGCGTGCTTTCTCGAAGTCGTCAATGAACGTGTAGCCGGCGGCTGCATCGGCGAGGCAATCCATGCTGGTCACAACATCTCCGTGGCGGGCGGCGGCCACGGCGGCCCCTTCAAGAGAGGGTGCTGCTTGATCCCACCTGCCGGCCATCCGAGCTGAAGCTGCGTCCTGCATCAGCTCCGACGCGAGGACCGCATCCCAGCCCATTCCGGTGGCCAGGGGCTTCAACCACCCATACCAAGACCGCGGCAGCAGGTGGTTCAGGTACAGCCAGCCGGCGCTGATGGCAAGGCCCAGGAAGCTGGCCCAGCCCGGAATCCAACCGTAGAAATCGGCGGTTATGACGAGGATGAACAGAGCCGCGTTGCCAGCAAGGCTCGCGGTCTGCAAGCGCAGCCGTCGTCGCGGTTTCACGCGCGAACACTATGCGAAGTGTTCAGATTTCACGATCCCTTAAGCGCGAGGGTTGCGCAGCGTTTGGACCCGCGAGTGCCGGCGGTGACGGGCTTCGAAGCCCACAGTTGCCCGCGAGTGCCGGCACTGACGGGTTTCGCGCGCACGAATGGTAGCCCCGGCGGGATTCGAACCCGCGATCTCAGCCTTGAGAGGGCTGCGTCCTAGGCCACTAGACGACGGGGCCACGCTGCGCGTTTGGTGGGCGGCATTGGGTTTGAACCAATGACCTCTTGCGTGTGAAGCAAGCGCTCTCCCACTGAGCTAGCCGCCCGAATGGGCATCCAATTTTACCCGCGACCTAGGATGGATCCATGGCTACACCCCTGAAGGAGCGCCGCTGCGTCCGCTGCGAGCCGGGCACGCCGCAGCTGGAGTCACCGGCACTGGAGGCTTTCAAGGCCGAGGTTCCGAGCTGGCAGGTGTCCGAGGCCGGCGGCCATCCGGTGCTTACGCGAACCTACAAGTTCAAGGGTTTCATGCCCGGCGTCGACCTGTTGAATCGGATCGCCGCCATCGCCGAAGAGGAAGGCCACCATCCCGACGTCTGTCTGGGCTGGGGCTACCTGACCGTCCAGCTCTGGACCCACGCGGCCGGCGGGCTCACAGAAAACGACTTCATCCTCGCCGCCAAGGCCGATCAGGCCCAATCGTCATAGTCTTAACGGCTTCGGCGGGGAATTGTCGGGCAGAGGTGATACGTTTCCTCGGCTCGATGAGCTTTATTGTCTGCTGGCTCTTCCATCGTCGGGAACGTGAGACTCTGATCCCAGGCATCCTGCCTGGCGGCATTGACGCCGTCGTCTTCTGCTGGCGCTGCGACCGGATGCGTGGCCGGGCCGTGCGGGTGCTCCAGCCGACGGCGATGCCCATCCACTAGAACCCTCACCCTGACCCTCTCCCGCAAGCGGGCGAGGGGACCGCTACTTCCCCAGCACCACCGTCGGGTACTGGGCCGGCAGCACCCTCCGCGTCGGAAACTGCGCGGCGGCCAGGTCCCTCACAGGGATCTCGATCGCCCAGCTGACGACTACTACCTCGTCACATGACGCGAGCTGCGACGCATCGGTCACGACGATGAAGCCGCTCGCCTGGTATGCGCCAAGCACCTGCTCGTCACTGTGGATGAGGCAGACCCGCTCGCCTGCGGCATCGCCCTGCTGCACCGCCGCGGCCGCCTGGCGCAAAGCGAGCGGGTCGTCGGTGTAGCCGGGCACCTGCGAGACCGCGGCAGCCACCGCGCCCAGCATCACGACCGGCGCGAGCACCTTCCAGCGCTTCACCGCCGCGGCGATCAGGTAGGCGATGCCCGGGATCACGAAGATGAAGAAGCGCGGGTACAGGTAGTACGGCTCGATGACCAGCCACAGCGCCGCAGCGGCCGCGACCACAAGGGCCACCGCGACCCAAACCAGGCGCTCTCGGCGCAGCGCCCACAGTCCGAGGCCGGCGGCGCTCAGCCACAGGCCGATCGCCAGCAGCGAATGCGCTCCGAGCAAGTAGAAGAGAAGGTCGCTCGGGAAGCCATCGGTGAACTGCTTGGGCAGGAAGCCGTGCTGGGTGACGTCGACCCACAGGATGTAGCCGTTGGCGGCCACGGCGATGGCCGCGGCCAAGGCCCAGGCGGGCGCAAGCCGCGGCAGGTCGCCCCACGAGCGCCGCGCCACGATCCACAGCACGTGGGCAACCAGCACGAGGCCCGCGTAGGCGTGGGCGGCAATCGCCAGGCCGAGCAAAAGGCCGTACAGCACCAGCCGCCACCGCGTCCATTTGCCGAAGAAGAGGATCGTCGCGAGCAGCCCGCACAGCGTCGCGACGCTGTAGCCCCGCAGGTCGCGGCTGTTCTCGACGAGCATCGGGTTGGTGGCGACGTAAAGCCCGGCGCTGACCCCGGCCGCTACTCCGAATCGCTGGATGAGCACCGCCGCCGCCACGCCGGCCGTGGCGCCGGCCGCGAGCGCCGGCAGCAGTCGATAGACGACCTCGCTCCGCGTTCCGGTCAGCGAGTAGATGAGGTGGCTCCACAGCGATACCAGCACGTGATCGTTGCCCGCGATCTGCGCCAGCGGGATCGTCGCCTGCTGCGAGTGGATGGCGAACGCGTCGAGCAGGTTGGGCGTGGCGATGAAGTTTGCGAACGTGACCGCCGAGTCATAGCCGAACACCCGACCCGAACCGATCAGGTAGCCGGCCGCTGTGGCCGCGCCGAGGGCGACCCCGATCAGCTTCGGTCTCAGGCTGGGCGGGCGGTCACGTCTTCGACTTCCGGCACGTCTTCCGGCTCGACGTCCTCGCCTGTGTAGGCCGCGGCCTGCATGCGGAACAGCCGCGCGTACCGACCGTTCAGTCGCATCAGCTCCTGGTGCGTGCCTTCCTCGACCAGCCTGCCGTGCTCCAGGAAGACGATCCGGTCGGCTCGGCGGACGGTCGAAAAGCGGTGCGAGATGTACACGGCCGTGCGCCCATGGGTCAGCGAGCGCAGCCGCTCGAACAGGTCGTACTCGGCCTGCGCGTCGAGCGCGGACGTCGGCTCGTCGAGCAGCAGGATTCGCGCCTCCTCGCGCATGAACGCGCGCGCGAGCGCGACCTTCTGCCACTCGCCGCCCGAAAGGTTCACGCCGGCGTCGAACCACTTGCCGAGTGCGGTGTCGTAGCCCGCGGGAAGGTTCGAGATGAGCTCGTCCGAACCGGCCTGCTTGCTGGCGTTCACCACCGCCTGCCGCTCTGTGAGCTGCGACACGTTGCCCAGCCCGATGTTCTCTGCGGCGGTCGCCTGGTAGTCGACGTAGTCCTGGAACATCGCGCCGATGTGCGCGCGGAGCTCTTCGGGCTCGAAGTCCCGGATGTCGACGCCGTCGATCAGAATGCGGCCGGCGTTGGGGTCGTAGAGCCGGCAGATGAGCTTGAACAGCGTTGTCTTGCCGGCGCCGTTGCGGCCTACCACCGCCAGCGTCTCGCCCGGGTTGATCGTGAATGACAGGTCGCTCAAGGCGTTGGCCTCGGAGCCGGGGTACGCGAAGCTGACGTCCTCGAAAGTGATCTCGCCCCGCAGCGGCTCCGGTATCGAAGCCGGGGCCTTCTTGACCGGCATCGTCGGCTGCCTGTTCATCAGCTCGGTGAGGTTGTTGAGGTACAGGTTGTGCTCATACATCCCGGTGAAGCCGCCGAGGATGCTCTGGATCGAGTTCTGCACTTGCGTGGCAGCCTGTGCATAGGCGACGAGCGCGCCGATCGTCAGCCGGCCGGCGATTGCCTGCAACGCGATGTACAGGTAAGTGAACGCGCCGACGATCGTGCTGACGTTGCCGAGCGCGAAACCGGTCATGTACCGCTGCACCAGCTGCGAGCGCTGCGTGTCGTAAAAGACTTTCGCGGTCAGCCGGTAGCGGTCGATGAAGAACTGGCCGAGGCCGAACAGCTTGACCTCTTTGGCAAACGTGTCGGTCGTGACCAGCGAGACGAGATACGTCATGCGCCGCAGCAGACGCGATCCCCAGCGGGCGATGTTGTAGCCGCGCCATCCGTATCGGGTGTCGACGATGAACGCGGGGACGGGAGACGCCAACGCGAGCAGCGCGAGTATCGGACTCACCGCGACCAGGACCGCGACCATCGTCACGAACGTGAGCAAGGTCTGGAAAAGGCCGAACGCGGTGGCGATCATCAAGACCGGCCTGTTGATGGAGTCGTTCTGAGCGCGGCGCAGCAGGTCGTATGACGCGGCGTCCTCGTAGAACGGCAGGTCGAGCGACGCCGCCTTCTCCATGACCATCAGCTGGATGCGCATCGAGACCGAGTTCTGCAGCAGCTGCTGGCTGATGTTGCGAAGCGTGTTCAGCAGCGCGCTGACGGCGAATATGACGAACTGCAGGATCGCGAGGAAGACGATCATCCCCGTCACCGAAAACGTCAGGTGCGGGAGCCACGGGACACCGAGGCCCGACAGGACTAGCTGGTCGGCAAGGTGGTTCTGATGGACATCGATGCCTTGCTTGACCGCGTTGGTCAGCATCAGCGTCAGGCCCACCGAGATGGTCGGAATGAGGCCCGCGAGCGCGGTCGTGACGAAGAGGCCGATGGTGGTCGGCCGGCTGGCCTCCCACACCAGGCGCAGGACCTGGGGCAGAGCCGCGGTCGTGCCGGTGACCGACTGCTTGAAGGTTTCCCAGCGGCCGCGCAGGTCTTTTGGACCCTCGGGCTGCTGCGGCGGCTCCAGCGCCGGGTCGCCCGTCAGGCCGCTGTTGGCGGGGCCGGTCTCGGGCTTGCGCCTGCGTCCTCCCCACCCGCCCCACCAGATCACGGGCCCGTGCGTGCCCGGAGGCATCATTCCCATGGGTTCAGGACTTTACCACGGCTTTTGATCGAATCACTTGCAATGTAATGGTGTAATCACTAGCATCAATTCCATGGATGAAAAAGAGTTCGGTTCGATCAAAGGTTGGTTTGCCGGAAGGCTCCCGGACGGCTGGTTCTCGGGGGTGGAGATCACGATCGAGGATGACCAGATCGTGGTCATCGGGTCGCTGCCGGAGAAGGATCTCCCGGCCACGAGCAGCGCCGAGGAGAAGGAGGGCGCGGCCGCGGGCCGCATCGCCCGGTTCCGCGAGGAGACTCGCGGGGATCGCATCGGCATCGCGCGCGAGGCCGAGGAGCGCTTCCACAAGTACGTCACGTGGGGCACGAAGCTCGGTGGCGTGACCAAGCGCTTCAACCCCGGTGGTGGCGGCGGGCGCTCAGGCCCGGGTCGCGTGATGATCGGCCGCTGGTGGCGGCGCCGTCACGGACACGGCGCGCAATCGCCGGCGCAGCCCTCATCTACGTCGCAGGTCTTCTAGAACCCTCACCCTGACCCTCTCCCGCTTTGCGGGAGAGGGATACCTGGGGGACCCTCACCCAACCCCTCCGGGGGAGAGGGACCGGGCCGAGTACATCGACCCGAAGTAGCGGCTGGGGACCGAGTGCAGGAGCTCGGTCCCCTGCAGCCCCGCCGCTTCGGCTAGGCGCACCCAGGTCGTGTACGTGAACGGGTACGGCACCCAGGGGTTGCCCCGATCGCCTGAATACTCGACGACGATCAGTGCGCCGCCTGGTCGCAGCATCGCTGACAGCGATTTCAGCAGCGGCGCCTTGTCGCGCACGAAGTGCAGCGAGTTGGCCATCACGATGCCATCGAGGTCGCGAAGTTCCAGCGGCCTGGTGAAATCTGCGACGCGCGTCTCGATGCCGTGGCCGATCGCCCGCAGCGCTCGGGCGTCCTTGTCGACGGCGATGATGTGCGCTGTCGGACCGAGCAGCTCCGCGAGCGCAAGCGTGAATGCGCCTTCGCCCGCGCCCAGGTCCGCCCACCGCCCTCCTTTCTCATGGACGCCGGGCTCGAGCAGCGCCACCAGGTCAGCGTGATTCACGCGCCTCTGCCACCCTCTCGCGCACCCGCGGCGCGACCTCGCTCATGAAACGGGTCAGATGCTCGCGCGGCTCGTCGCCGTCCTCGCTGATCAGAAAGCTGTCGATGCCGTGCTCGACCACGAGCGCCGCCAGCGCATCGGCCGTGCCCTCGTCGATGGGATACCCGTAGTTGAGGATGCGGCGGATCGATTTTGGATCGCGCTCGGCGGCACGCGCCGCCTCGTCGATGCGCTCGTTGGCGGCAGTCAGGTCGTCGGGCTTCAGGTAGCCCAGCGATGGGACCCAGCCGTCCGCCAGGCGGCCGATGATGCCAAGCATTCGCGGCCTGTAGGCGCCGATCCAGACGCCCATTTCGTGCGCGGGCTTCGGGCCCGCGTTGACGCCGGACAGCTGGTAGAAACGACCGTCGTACTTGAGGTTGCGCTCGCCGCTCCACATGAGGCGCGTGACGTGGATCGCCTCCTCCAGGGCCGAGACAGACTCGCCGGGCGTGCGCACGGACCCTCCCATGGCCTTGATCGCCTCCCAGAAGCCGCCGGCGCCGAGCCCAAGCTCGAAACGGCCGTCGCTGAGCACGTCGAGCGACGCAGCGGCCTTGGCCAGGACCGCAGGCGGCCGCATGGGCAGGCTGGCGACGTCGGGAAACAGCGTGATGCGATCCGTGCGCATCGCCATGGCGGTGAGCAAAGTCATCGTGTCGAAGAACCGCCACTGGTACGGGTGGTCCTGCACTCCGATGAGGTCGAACCCGGCCTCGTCCGCGATGGATGCGACATCCAGCGCCCTCGTCGGGTTCATGGTGGCCGGGATCACGAAGACGCCGAACTGGATCTCCCGGCCGTAGTCCACGTGAACTACAAAGGCGCCTTCGCCGCGGCTATTTCCCGGTGACCAGGATCAGCAACCCCAGCGCGTACGTGATGCCGCCGACGATAACCCCCGCGAGCGTCATCTCCAGGCCGGCCGACCACCACTTGCGCAAGGTGAACAGCGACTTGGCCGCGCCGACCAGAAAGTGCGCCAGCAGGGAGACGACAAAAGCGACAACCACTCCTGTGGTGCCGCGCAGGAAGAAGAACGGAATCACGGGGACCATCGCGCCAACGAACGTGCTTATGCCGGCGGCGGTGGCGGACTGCACAGGGTCGGCGCCGCCTTCGGCTCCGCCGAGCTCCTCGGACACCTGGGCGTTGAGCATCGCGTGCGGGTCGCGCGCCACCTTCTCGGCCAGGATGGTGGCGGTCTCGGCGTCGATGCCCTTGAGCTGGTAGAAGAGGGACAGTTCCTCCTTTTCCTCCTCCGGGTTCTCCTCGACCTCGCGCCGCTCGCGCTCGATGTTGGCGGCGGCGACCTCGGCCTCCGAACGCGCGGCCAGAAAGGCGCCCGTCGCCATCGACAACCCGGAAGCCACCGCACCGGTGAGGCCCGCGGTCAGGACGAATGACGAGCCGCCCGTCGCACCCGAAACGCCGGCGACGATCCCGAAAACCGCGGCCAGTCCGTCGTTGGCACCATAGATCGCGCCGGATATCCAGCCGCTGCCGGTGCGGTGCCACGTCTCGCGGCGCAGGATGCGGTCCAGGTGGGACTGCACACCCGAGGGTTTGTCCTCGGTGGCGTGCGCCGCCTGCAGCTCGTCGAGCGATCGCGAATGACCCTGCTCTTCCACCCGGATCGACGACAGCACCTCGTCGGTAGCGGGGTCGCCGGTCGTGCGGTGGTAGCGGTCGTCGATCTCGCTCTGTTCCGCGTCCTCCATGCGCGAGATCACCACCGAGATCGGCGCCAGCTGGGCCTGCAGCCTCTGCAGCGGCGACAGCCGCGCGCTTTCGGGCGAGGGGATGCGCACGCCGAGCTCCTGCAATCGCTTCTCGACGCGCTCGCGGTGATGCCCTTCGGCTTCTGCGATCTCGCGGATGATGTCCGCGCGCCGCGGGTCGCGCATTCGCTGGGCGAGGATCTCGTACTGCGCCCGCGCCTGCATCTCGCCGCGCCACGCGTCGAGCAGCCGCTGCGCCGGCGTGTCTTCAGTCACGCGACCTCGTGCGCAACGGCCTCGACGATCTGGGCCGCGGAATGGAGCTCGTCGGCGTTCACGGTGTGCGCCATGTTCGGATACAGCTTCACCGTCACGGCGCCGCCAATGCGCTTCAGCACGTCCCCCGCCTCGAGCACGCGCGCCTTGGCGATGTGCGGGTCGACGTCGCTGCAGCCGATGAAGATCGGCGTGCCCTCGAAGTTGCCCGGGTAGTCGCGCGGCGTGCCGTCGGGGCCGATGAGCCCGCCGCTGAAGCCGACCACACCGCCGTAGCGCTGCGCGTGGCGCGCGGCGAACTCGAGCGCGAGGCATGCGCCTTGCGAGAAGCCGAGAAGGATCAATCGCTGGTGCGGCACGTGCTCGGTGATCTTCGCCAGCACGTCCTCGAGCACCGATATCGCCGACGAGAAATACGGCTCGTTGCTCTCGATCGGCGCGGTGAACGGGTTCGGATACCACGCATTCCCGGCGGCTTGCGGCGCCAGGTACGCGAAGTCCGGATGCATCAGCTCCTGGCCGACGGTCATGATGTCCGCCGCGCTGGCGCCGCGCCCGTGCACGAGCAGCATCGCTGCGTGGGCCGTCGCCAGCGGGGCGCCGGCTTGCAGCACGGGCTGTCCGGCGTGGGGTCCAGTCATTGCCTACAGTTTCGTCGATGCCGACTTTCAAGTACGCGAACCCGCAATTGATCCACTGGGGCGCGGGTTCCGTGCAAACGCTGGCCGGCGAGCTCGAGCGCCTCGGGGCCAAGCGCATCGCGCTGATCACCACCAGGTCGCTGCTCGGCACAGCTTTGCCGCTCGAACCGCACCTGACGGCGACGATCGCGCAGCACGCGCCCATCGGCCAGGTCGACGAAGCCATCAAGGACGCGCGCGAGGCCGGCGTCGATGGCGTCGTCAGCTTTGGCGGCGGGAGCCCGATCGACGCAGCTAAGATCGTCGCCCTGCGCCTTGGAGGACTCCCTCACGTCGCGGTACCCACGACCCTTTCGGTGGCGGAGCTTGCTGCCGGCGCGGGCTTTACTGACGAGACCGGCACCAAGGGCGGCATGCGCGACCCGGACCTCCTTCCCGACGTCGTCATCTACGACGCGAGGCTCACGCTTGCCACGCCGATGCAGCTGTGGCTCTCCACCGGCATCCGGGCCCTGGACCACGCGGTCGAGGGTTTTCTCGCCGAGGGTGAGCATCCCTTCAACGACGTGATGGCGCTCGAGGCGATCCGGCGGCTGCTCGACTCGCTGCCGCGAGCCAAAGCCGACCCGAAGAATCTCGACGTCCGCACCGAGAACCAGCTCGCCTCGTGGTTC
>Ga0207646_10007516_pt1 | contig 11056 bp, 4 predicted proteins | sample KBSK5502metaG_FD_184343 | JGI IMG/M metagenome (GOLD analysis project Ga0207646, IMG submission 184343) | Corn, switchgrass and miscanthus rhizosphere microbial communities from Kellogg Biological Station, Michigan, USA - KBS K5-50-2 metaG... | ecosystem: Host-associated > Plants > Roots >...
AGGAACTCGAGAAAATGAACGCGCGATACGGAAGGAAAGCGCTTCAACTCTTCCAGCGTGAACTCCAGCGGGCGGTCCACCATACCGTGAAGCAGGAAGCGATAGTCGCCGGGTTTGATGTCCGGAACAATCGCGCCACGGTGTGTGCCCACAAAGTGGAGCGCGGATGGCGTGATAATCCCGACAGAATCCTGAAGCGGAGTCAGCACGTGAAACGTGAGGCCGAACTCATCGGGCGAAGGCCTATCGTTCACGGCGATACGTATCGAGTTCACGTACTGGGAGCGTTCGCCATACGCGACCTCATCCTTAAGAGAGCGCTTTAGCGGTGCCGGTGCCTGTGCCTGACCGCTTGCGGACTGTATGGCACCCACGGCGGCCGCCGCGGCACCACTCTTTATAAATCTTCTTCGACTGGCTTTTTTTGAGTCCATCGACATCTCCTTTATTTAGCGTCGGGCCTTGTTTCCGGCTTCGCCCTATCGGGCTCGCGCTTCGCGCGCCCAAGCCATAGTTGGTACACCGTCGCTTCGCGACGGCCTCCTTGAAGGCTATTTGGCCGGTTCCCCCACGCTTCCTTCGCAGCTATCGGATTGCACGAAATGTATGCAATGTCCGCGGCTCAGTCAATTTAATATTGAGAAACCATGAACCAGACGGATAGCGTTTTTCAACGTGCTGTCTCCAAACTACTGACCGAAATCTTCGATGGTCCCCCGACTGGAGAGTGTTACATCGTCAATCCCGGCGATCCCGGCCTTCTCCGGCAACTAGAAACCATTTCTGCCGCGACGGCCTCACAGCAGAGTATCCCGGGAAAGTCGTCCATTGCGGCGCACGTCCATCATCTTCATTTTGGTATGTCCGTGTTGGTGCGCTGGCTGTCGGGTGAAGAGAATCCGTGGGCTGGTGCCGACTGGAATGCGAGCTGGCGGCTTACAACGATTACCGAAGATGAATGGCGCATTCTGCGCCAGAATCTCCGCAAGGAATCGGATACGTGGCGTAAGGCGGTCGCTGCACGAGCAGAATGGAACGACATGGAGGCGGCCGGAGCACTCTCCACCGTTGCACACACGGCTTACCACTTAGGTGCGATCCGCCAAATACTTGCAGCAGCGAAGTAACTTGCGGAACTATAAGTGCGACATGAACTGTAAATGCCTCCGGACGAAACACTGCAAAAGACATTCGACCGGATTTGGGGAGAGATTCGCGGCGCGAATCTCCATGCCGGACAGCCTCGTAGCCAGGCATCGGCACACAGCGTGTCGCTCGCGCGGAAAGCTCTTCGGATAGCTGCAAATTCCGGCATCGATCGGTTCATGATCGAGGCGTGGAGAATGCTCGGATTAAGCCTTACCGCGAACGAGCAATACGAAGAAGCCATTCCATATTACAAAAGTGCCATAGAGAAGCTGGAGCAAACGGGAGAGGATCGGCAAGCGGCGATCTGCCGGATGGGATATGTGACAGCCCTCGCACATGTCGGACGTCTTCAGGAAGCGCTCGGTGAAGCCGGCCTTGCCGAGCAATGGTTCACTGAAAACAATGATGAACAGGCCCTGGCACGTCTCTTTACGAATCTCGGTATCATCCACCACCGCCTGGATGAACACATACGAGGCGTTGAATATTACGTCACGGCGGCCGAAATTTTCCAGAAGGTCGGCAATAAGCGGGCACTTGCGCAAATCTTCAACAATCTGGGCAACGTACTTTCAATGCTCGATCAATTCGAGATGTCGGACAATCTGTACGAGCGCGCCGAGAAGCTGAGCCAGGAACTCAAACTGGCCGATCTGTCGGCGCAGGCCAGCTACAATCGTGCCTACCTCCAATATTTGCGCGGGCGCTACAGCGATGCGCTTCATTCCTTCAGCCGGCTTCGCGCGCGCTTTCAACGGGCGGGTAGCCAGCGGCACTGCGCTCTTTGTGACCTCGACGAAGCGGAGATCTACCTGGAAATCAACCTGTCGCAAGATGCGTCAATCCTTGCGCAGCGCGCAGTCGAAGAGTTCAAGAAGATCGGCATGCGGTATGAGCAGGCCAAGGCTGCGGGTTTTTACGGCGCAGCATTGATGCAGATGCAGCGCTTTGCTGAGGCGCTCGACGCCATCAGCAGCGCTCAAGAAATATTTGAGGATGAAGGCAATCTGTATTGGATCGGGCTGCTCGACCTCTATCGCGCGGAAGTGCAGCTGTCCATGAACCGCCCATGGAAAGCGGAATGGCTTGCCCGAAAAGCCAAACTGGCATTTGAACGGTTGGGAATTCCGTCGAAGCGAATTTTCAGTCTGGTGCTTCTGGGCAGGGTCGCTATGACGGTCGATGATCTTCGAACGGCCGAGGTCTCGACGACGGAGATCGCGACCCTGATCCAAACCACGAAGATGCCGCTCGTGCCGTTTTCCTATCACGTGTTGTGTGGAGAGATCGCTGAGCGGATGCAGAAATGGGATGAAGCCCTGCAACACTACGAACGCGCAGCGGAGGAATTGGAAAGACATCAGGCCCGGCTTCATCACGATGATCTTCGCGTGACTTTCTTCAAAGGACGCCAGCAGGCATATGACGCCCTCGTGCGGCTTTCTTTGGATCGGATGGATCCCCACGAAGGACTCTCCACGGCGTACGCATGGTGCGAGCGAGCACGTTCCCGTGGCCTGGTTGAGTTGCTCGCACATTATGCGCCGTTGGTCCATGGACAAGCCGAACCGTCGCTGCTGGCGCACATCGATCGCTTGCGCGAAGAATTGAACGTCCAATATGTGCGTCTCCAGTCCGAAAATCGTCGTGTGTTTTCACAATCGAACTATGACAGCATCGCTCTCAAAGAGCGGGAGCTGGCCCGCAGCTTACGTGAGCTGTCGGGAGTGGATCGGGCATATGTGTCTTTGCGCCAAGTATCCATTGCCGAGATTGATTCCGTTCAAGCCGATCTTCCCGAAGCGACGACTCTAGTCGAGTATTTCACGGCCGGCGACGAGGTGCTGGCGTTCGTTATCTCGAGAAACGATGCAAAAGTTGTTCGCAAGCTTTCTACGGCGAGCACAATTCTCAAATTGCAAGCTCGTCTGCGATTCCAACTGGGGAATTTCACGCTCGGCCCTGAGTACCTGACCGTTCATTCCGTCCAAATTCTCGAATCCGCCAGGTTCTTGCTGCGGACGCTTTACGACCTGCTGATGGCGCCGTTCATCAGCGAAATCCACTCGCCACACATCGTGGTCGTCCCGCACGGTCCCCTGCACTTTCTGCCATTCCATGCCTTTTATGACGGACAGAAGTACCTCATCGACGAGCACGAGTTTTCTTACGCACCGAGCGCCTCAGTCATGAAATATTGTTTCGAAAGGGCAGAGATTGCCGGCAAGTCTCCTCTGCTTGTCGGAATTCCGGACCAGAACGCACCGCTTATCGGAGAAGAGATCTCCAGGTTAAATCGACTTTTTCCCGATGCGCGCGTCCTGAATGACGCACACGCTACCCGGGCGGCATTCATTGAGAACAGCAAGTCGTCTTCATTTCTTCACATCGCCACTCATGCGACTTTCCGTCATGACAATCCTATGTTTTCCAGTTTCAAGCTGGCTGATGGATGGTTCACCGCTCTCGATCTGTTTTCTATCATGTGCGAAACTAATCTGGTGACGCTAAGCGGGTGTCAGTCCGGTGTGGGCGAGGTGACGGACAGCGATGACTTGCTTGGGTTTATGCGCGGATTCCTCTATGCCGGTGCTCGGTCTCTTCTTTTGAGCCTGTGGAGTGTGAACGATGAATCCACAACAGCGCTAATGGGTTATTTTTATCGGGAATGGCAAAAGGGTGCTGCTAAGTCGAGGGCCCTCCGATCAGCGATGCTCTCCGTCCGCGACGAACTCCCGCATCCGTTCTATTGGGCGCCATTTATACTCGTGGGAAATCCATAGAATTTTTTTGAATTGGGCGTATTTTTGCGGCGCTTTAGGCCCACTTTTATTCCCGGAGGAACACTCCCAATGCATTCGTCGCATTTGACCCCAGAAACGGCCCTTAACTTCCTTGAAGAACGCCTGGATAGCGGACAAGCACTGGTGTGGCAACAGCACGTGAAGGAGTGTGCTCGTTGCACGCGGTATCTTGCTGAATGGCAATATCTTCTTACAGCATTGAAGGGATCCCATTTGCGGAGCGCGCCCGAACAGGACAGGGAAAGGGCGATGGCGATATTCCCACCCCGATCAGGAGAACCCATTCCGAGCATCCGCCGCATATTCGCCAGTATCGTATTCGATAGTTTCAGCCAACCCGTGCTGGCGGGCGCTCGAGGCACTCCGGTTGAGGGCAGGCACATGGTTCTGCAAGCGGAAGATTTCGACATTCATGTCCAGATTCGCGGCGAACGGGAACCGAGACAGATTCTGGGTCAAATACTTTCACGGAGTCGCGACGATTTCGCTATAATCGCCAAGTTTCATCTGTTGCGGAATGGAGAACGTCTGCAAGCCAGTGCCGCCGCCGATATGTTGGGAGAATTCCTTTTCACCGATGTGCCTGAAGGCGAATTGAGTCTTCAGGTTGATCTTCCGCACCTGACCATTATTGCCGCACTGAAAGCAAATTAAATAACGTCAGCGAACTGAAGTTGTAAAAGAGCTCGTCATGACAAGATCTCACTGCTTTCTCCTCATTCTGATTCTCGCCCTCGGCCTGAGTTCTCAGGCTGAGGCCGCTTCATGCCCGACTCCAGTCCCGCTTATCGTGCAGATTTCGCCGACGATAAGCATTGATACGGTAGTCGCCAGTCTGCAGACAACCGTCGTGTGTGCAACCGTCATTGACAGCATTCCATCCGCAAATACGTATCTGTTGCAGGTGGGCCGCGTACCCTCGCCGGCTGCGGCATCGCAGCTCGGAATTCAGGCGATGGAGTTGAATAAGAGCGTCACTTTGCCGCGCTTTGCTCTATGCGGCGTCTCAAGTCTACCTGTCAGTGGTCAATGCGGCGTTTTGCAATTACCTCCGCGTGCGGCGGCAGATTGGTACAAGCTTCAGCCGGCCCTGCAACTGATAAACGCGGCCCAGGCGCTGCCGGTTTCGACTGGAAGAGGTGTGGTGGTCGCGGACATCAATTCCCACGTCGATTATGCACATTCCGCCCTGGCTGGCCATTTAACCAGCGGATACGACTTCATCTCCGCCAGACCCGCGGCATCCGCAGTGCCGGCGGATCAGTCGGACGCCGGATTCCTGGAACAAGCGGATGCAGGTTTCCTCGAACAGTCGGACGCCGGATTTCTCGAACAATCTGACGCCGGATTCCTGGAGCAGTTTAACCCCGCATACCTCGATGGTCTCAACCCCGCGTACAGTCATGGATCTCTTTCCGCCGGTCTCATCGCCGCTATCGCCCCCGACAGTATGATCATGCCTTTGCATGCGTTTGATGATGACGGTAAAAGTGATCTCTTCACACTCGCGAAAGCGATGTGTTACGCAGTGGACCACGGAGCCCAGATCATCAACCTGAATTTCGATATCGACTACCGGTCTCTGGCCGTTGAGAGCGCCGTGCAGTTTGCTCAAAATCGCAATGTGTTACTGGTGGCTCCGGCCGGCAACATTCACACGTCTCAACCGCAGTACCCGGCGGCTCTCAATGGAGTAATCTCCGTGGCTGCAACCGATCTCTCGGACGTCCGGGCTTCGTTCTCGAATTATGGCAGTTATGTGTTTGCGGCGGCACCCGGTGTTGGCATTATTTCGGCTTATCCCGGCAACTACTACGGCATCGCTTCCGGTACGTCTTTAAGTGCCGCTGCCGTTGCGGGGACGGCAGCACTTGTTCGTTCGCTCCGAACGAATGGAGTGTCAGATTCCATTGCCCGAGCTGCCGTCAACATCGATTCCCGAAATCCGACTTATCAGAACCAACTCGGATACGGCCGCATCGATGCATTCGGGGCGGTGATGTCGTCGCTGACGCCCACGACCACGTCGATCGGTGCACCCACCATAACTTACAACGCCAATGGTTTTGTGACGGTGACTGTGGCGTCGGCAGCCGGAACCCCGACCGGCAACGTGAAGTTGACGGTGGATAACAACGCACCGCCGCTGAGCGCAGCACTGAATAACGGTACGGCCGTGTTCACGATTCCAAGCCCGAAAGCCGGCGATCATCCTTTGACCGCTTCCTACGCCGCGCAAGGACACTTTGCAGCCAGTTTGGCAGCAGGCAGCTTGCATGTCGACAAAGCCACACCAGTCATTTCGTGGAACAATCCGGCGCCAATTGAGTACGCAACCCCGTTGAGCGCCACACAGTTGAACGCGACAGCTTCTGGACCGCCGAACTGTGTGGCGGGTGCCTTCACTTATTCGCCACCCGCCGGAACTGTGCCGACGCTCGGCCCAGGTCCGTCGCCACAGAATTTCTACCCATGGACGTTGTCCGCAACGTTCGCTCCTGGAGACACGACGAATTGTAATGCGCCGGCGGTGAAGCAAGTAACGATCATCGTTCAGGATACGATACCGCCGGTGACCAGCATAACGAGCCAGAATCCGGCGCCGAACTGGAGCGGTTGGAGCAACACTGATGTCACTGTGGGATTGACAGCCCTGGAGACGCCATACATCGGTTCCGGTGTGAAGAACATCACGGTGACGTTGAGTGGCGCGTTAACTGCTACGAGTGTTGTCAACGGTAATACAGCAACGGTGGCGATTACGACCTCCGGTACAACCACGATCACATATTTCGCAACGGACAACGTCGGCAACAAGGAAACCGCAAAGACTCTGGTTGTAAAGGTCGACAAGACTAATCCCGAAGCCTTCAATCAGTTCGATGCAGCGGCTAAGACCGTCAAGGTCTTCGCCCGCGCCCCCATCTCCGGTGCTGCTCATAATCCAATAGGTGTCTGCACGCCAAGCACGACGGGTAACGACACAGACAAGAATGAGGACCACCCGGACAATAACAGAAACACTCAGGTCTGCACGTATACGATCACCAATCTGGCAGGAAGCAAATTAGTGCTGGTAGGAAAAGTGAGCAGCGCGTCCGGTGACTCTGATACAGGCGACGGCAAAGGCAACAACGTGAGTGGCGATAGTAACGGTCCTAACCATGAAGTTCAGACTCGCATCATCAGTACGCAGTATAACAATGGCGCAGTCATCAATGCTTCAAACAACCTGAACGTGTTCACCTGGACCGTGAATAAGACGGGAGACCTCCAAACGCTGACTCAGACAATGATTGCTGGAAACGGAAAGACACGTCAGAAGGTCGTCGCACATTATTACGCCAAGCTCAACCAAACGTGGATCATCATCGAGACGCCCGGCCAAAGTGGCAATTACGAGGGTAAAGACGACAAGGCCAAGCCCATCGTCAAGACCGGACTCGCGTTGCTCCATGCGGCTACGAGCAACGGTACCCTCGTAATCGAATATTAACGAAGACCCGGTGGCTACGGACCCGGCAATGCAGAGGTTATCGCCGCCGACAGACCATTGCCCGCTCTACAAGAAATGTTGCTGCAGATCTGAGCGGTGGTCACGATGTGGTTGTCCGACGTATCAATGACATGCACACCGTAGCCCGACCAAGCCGAGAAACCGACGTACAGGCGCGAACCATCGGTACTGGCAGCCGTGAGCTCAGGAATTTCGCCGGCCGGCAGGCTGACCGGACGGCTGCCGCTGTTATTCACAAAGGCGAGGCCCCCGCCGTTAATGACGAGCGCGCCGCTGTTCGTGCTGAAGCTGGCGTACGCCCCCGTGTTTGTCGCCGACAGGCTATTGCCGCCCTCACAAGAGATACTTGAAGTGTTGCTACAGACTTGGGCGGTGGTCACGATGTGGTTGTCTGCCGTGTCAATGATATGCACACTGTAGCTTGTCGATGTCGAGAAGCCGACGTACAGACGCGAACCATCCGGACTGGCAGCGGTAAACCCAGGAACTTCGCCGCCCGGCAGACTGACCGGCCGGCTGCCGCCGTCATTCACAAAGGTGAGGCCCCCACCATTAATGACGAGCGCGCCGCTGTTCGTGCTGAAGCTGGCGTACGCCCCCGTGTTTGTCACCGACAGACCATTGCCGCCCTCACAGGAGATACTGGAAGTGTTGTTACAGATTCTGGCCGTGGTCACGATGTGGTTGTCTCCCGTGTCGATGACATGCATGCTGTAGCTTGACGACGTCGAGAAACCGACGTACAGGCGCGAACCATCAGGACTGGCGGCGGTGAGCTCAGGAATTTCGCCGGCCGGCAGACTGACCGGATGGCCACCGCCGTCATTCACAAAGACGAGGCCCCCGCCATTAATAAACAGCCCGCCACTGATAGTACTGAAGCTGGCGTACGCCCCCGCGTTTGTGGCCGACAGACCACTGCCCCCCGCACAAGACACAGTTGAAGTGTTGCTACAGATTTTGGCGGTCGTCACGATGTGGTTGTCCGACGTGTCAATGACATGCACACTGTAGCCCGACGAAGCCGAGAAAGCGACGTAGAGGCGTGAACCATCCGGACTGGCAGCGGTAAGGCCGGGAACTTCGCCGGCCGGCAGACTGACGGGACGGCCGCCCTCGTCATTCACAACCGCCAGGCCGCCGCCATTACCAGCGAACGTCGCACCAACCAGGCTGAAGCTCGCGTAAACTGCGAGCTTCGGAATGATGGTTAAGTTCGCTCCCGCGTAGTTCAGGATGTAGTTGCTAGTGAGTGCGAGTGTCCCCCGGCGGATGGCATACGTCCCTACAGTCTCACCAGCATCGCGCAGAAGGCTGCCCGTAAAACTCTCGCCATTCACCAGTGATCCGCTCGTGATGCGGTAGGTCAGCACTGGATCGGGATTCCCGACAGTCTTCCACTTCGCATCGGCAGTAACCACGATCGGGCGCATGTTCACATGCAGGTTAGCTGTCGCCGAACTGGCGGCAAAGACCCCCTGCGCCGCATAGGAGGCGTTCAGGCTATGGTCGCCCGCATTAGAACCCGGGATCGTGAATGTTGCCGAGCCGTTGCTCAGCGTCGCGCTCAATGGCATTCCGGCGTCAACCGTGAGCACTACGGTGCCCGTGGGAGTTGCTGCTGGCGAGGTCACAGCCACGGTGACTATTGCATTGTCCTTGTATGTGACGGCTGGAGCATTGATGGATACGGTGGTGGACGCACTGGCTACCATTAACGGAGCGGATAGCGTCGGATACATGAAATCGGCCGTGTCCGCAAGTCCATAGCCCGCATCATCGGGAACCTGGTTGTTCGTCAAGCTGCCACCATCATCGCCAAAAACAGACGCTGTGTAATTGCCCGGCGTGATCGGCAACCCTGCCAGCGTGGCCGTGATGCTCGTCGACCACGCGTAGTTTCCGTTTGCATCTGGACCCGTCTTGGCCGCTACGCCGGTTCCGAATAACACCGGATGGGTCGGATCGCTAACCGGCGCCAGCCAGACCTTGAAAACCGGTGGCAAGGGTTGGTTGTTTGCGTCCCTCCCGGGGCTGGTCAATGCGTTTTTGCCGTTCACCGCCGCTGGCGACAGGGTCACGGTTGCCGTTGCATTGCCTCCCGGTGTTGCCGGCGGCGTGACCATTAGGCGCCCGCCAACACCATTGCTGTTCGGCTTGCTGCCACCGGTACACTGGCCGTTGCTGTTGCAGACGCTGAAACTGTACTTGTTGATGGTGACGTTCGCCGCGTTGGTTGTAATCGCGTAGTTCGCCAGGACATTCACCGGACTGAGCACCGTGTTGATCGCATACGTACCCGGTGTCTCGCCCGCCGTGCGGCTGTAGCTGGCCGTCACGTTATCGGCAGCCAGGAATCCCGCCAGCGTTCCTGTCAGGGCTGGATCGTCATCGCCGAACGTCTTGGTTGCCGCGGTGGGCGTGACCGTTGCGGCCAATGGCGCGATCACAAACGCCGCCGTGTTGAACGCAATCGTGTAGTTGCCCAACACACTGGCCGGGCTGAGCGCTGCGCTGATCGTGTAAGTGCCCACATTCTGGCCTGGTGAGCGACTGAAGATTGCAGTCACGTTATCCGATGCCAGGAATCCCACGAGCGTCCCCGTCAGCACCGGATCCGCGCTCCCGTAAATCTTCCCGCTCGCATTCGGTGCCACCGATGCCGTCGCCTTCACGACGGTAAGCTGGCCGGAGCCTGCACTGTTCAGGAAGAATGGGCTCGTGCTTAGATAATTCGCAGAAATCGGATATGTTCCCGGCACTTGAACAATCGTGTAAGGAAAGACTGCAACTCCTGAGGCATTGACGCTACTCGAACCCACAAGATTGCCATTTACAAAAAAGTTCACGGTTCCGGTAGCCGCCTGACCCGCCAGAGGCGTCGGACTCACAGTAGCTGTCAAGGTCACCGGACCACCATATTGGCCGGTAACCGATCTCACGTCGGTTGTCGTTGGCGCATTAACTGTGACATTGAAACTGCAGCTCGATCGATCGCCTCCCGAATCCGTGGCGGTAGCTGTCACTCTTGTGGTGCCGACGAGGAAGGGCGAACCGGAGGCAGGCGTGGCAACAATGGCGCCCTGGGGGAGCGGACAATTGTCGGTTGCGGTGATTGTGTAATTCGCAACCGCCGATGTTTGTCCGGGCTGCGCCGTGGTGACGATGTCGGCAGGACAGGACATCACAGGCAGCGGATTCACGATTGTTGTGGAAGCCATCGAGAAGTTGTTGCTGGAGTCAGGATCCGGTATCGGCGAGTTGATTGTTGCTGTATTGCTCAGTGGAGTTCCACCGGCTGCCGAGCAGCTTACCGCAGCAACGAGAGTGATGGTGCGGGGATTCGAGTCGCCAGGCGGCAATGTTACGGTCTGATGATTATTCGAACCGCTGCACGCGCCACCGCCCGTGGCCGAGCATGAAACGAAACTCAGCAAAGAAGGCAAATCGTCGGTAACTGTCGGGCTGACATCAACAGTTGGTCCGTTGTTGACAGCTCCAATCGTATAAGTGATGTTCTGTCCGGAAATCGCCGGACCCGATGTGATGGATGTCGTTACCGAAAGATCCGCCTGGATCGTAACGA
>Ga0207646_10007518_pt1 | contig 11055 bp, 11 predicted proteins | sample KBSK5502metaG_FD_184343 | JGI IMG/M metagenome (GOLD analysis project Ga0207646, IMG submission 184343) | Corn, switchgrass and miscanthus rhizosphere microbial communities from Kellogg Biological Station, Michigan, USA - KBS K5-50-2 metaG... | ecosystem: Host-associated > Plants > Roots >...
CGACGCGGACTCCCGCTCTATCGCGCGCTGGGCGACGAAAACGCCAGAACCTTGCCGGTGCCGATGATGAATATCATCAATGGTGGGGCGCATGCCGACAACAACGTCGACTTCCAGGAATTCATGATAGTGCCCGTCGGCGCAACTCGTTTCAGTGAAGCACTGCGAACGGGCGCAGAGATTTTTCATACTTTGAAGTCTGTTCTAAGGAAAAAAGGTTACGCCACTGGCGTTGGCGATGAAGGCGGCTTTGCCCCGAACTTAAAATCGAACGAGGAAGCGATTGAAACAATCCTGGAAGCAATCGGAATCGCGGGTTACCACGCGGGCAGCGACGTTCTGCTGGCCCTGGATCCGGCAGCCAGCGAGTTCTATGAGGGCGAGTCCTACGTTTTCAAGAAATCCGACGGCCGTAAACTCTCCGCTGACGAGATGATCGCGTTTTGGAAAGACTGGGTCGATAGATATCCGATCATTTCGATTGAAGATGGCATGGCCGAGAATGACTGGGACGGATGGAGAGCCTTAACGGAAGCTGTCGGGGCAAAAATTCAATTGGTTGGCGACGATTTGTTTGTCACCAACACCAAATTTTTAGCAAAGGGAATCGAGCTGGGCGTCGCTAATTCGATCCTGATTAAAGTTAACCAGATTGGGACGCTGTCCGAAACCGTTGAATGCATAAAAATGGCGCAGCAGGCCGGGATGACGGCGGTAGTCTCTCATCGCTCAGGCGAGACCGAAGATTCGTTCATTGCCGATCTGGCCGTGGGAACGACTGCGGGCCAAATCAAAACCGGCTCGGCTTCCCGCAGCGACCGAATCGCGAAATACAATCAGCTGCTCCGGATTGAAGAGGAGCTGGGCGACGCAGCGCGCTATCCCGGACCTGCGGCTTTCAATCAAAAGCGCGAGCCGTAACGATGGGAAGCGGGTGTTAGAGTACCGACTTTAGTCGGGCTTTTCCGATGAAGAGAAAAAGGCCCAACTGAAGTTGGTACTCTGGCACCCGCAGGTAACGTTCTCGACTAAAGACGAAGCTATGAACCTTTCAGACATCAGAAATCTTTTCGATTACACCGAGTGGGCCAACGGTTTGGCGATGGAAGCGGCTGGAAAGCTGCCCGATGAAGATCTTCGTCGGGACGTACACATCAGTCACCAATCCATCTTCGGCACGCTCACGCACATGGCCGGCGCGGAATGGATTTGGCTCGAACGTTGGCACGGCCGTTCACCTGCCAAGGCCGAGGCGTGGTCGATGTGGACGACTGAATCCTGCGCGGATCTGTCCACCTTGAACGAACGTTGGCAGGGTTTGATTGATCGACGCGCGCGCTTTATTTCAGAATTAGATGAAGAGCGGCTGGCGGCTGAATTGGCTTTTAAACTCCTCAGCGGCGATCCAAGTTCGATGAGGCTCGTCGATCAAATGCGGCACGTTGCCAATCACGCTACCATGCATCGAGGACAAGTTGTAGGGATGATCCGTCAGCTTGGAATCGATCCGCCTTCTACTGATCTGCTGTTCTATTTGCGCAGCGATATCTCGCCGAAATAATTCAGTGGCACAGACTTCAGTCTGTGATGAGCGTGGACGGATCACAGACTGAAGTCTGTGCCACTTCTAAACCAATGTCCGATACCTGGCACCGCGGCGATTATGAAATCAGCACTGATCGCTCCCGTCTCAATCTCGATCTGATTCATCACTACCTTTCGAACGAAACATATTGGGCCAGTGGCCGCTCTCGCGAAGTCGTCCAGCGATCGGTCGAGAACTCACTTCCTTTCGGCATCTACAGAGGAAGCGAGCAGGTTGGATTCGCTCGGGTGGTCACCGATTACGCGACCTTTGCCTGGATCGCAGACGTTTTCGTTCTGACGGAACATCGTGGCCACGGATTGTCGAAATGGCTGATGGAGGTGATGATTGAGCATCCGCGACTGCAGGGGTTCCGGCGCTGGGTTTTGGCGACCAAAGATGCGCACGGCCTCTATGAAAGATTCGGGTTTATCCAACTCCACCGGCCTGAGCGCTGGATGGAGCGCCCCGATCCAAACATGAAAGAAAGTCCGGATTACTGGCAATGAGTGGCAGAGACGGTACGCACGCCTCTGGCGCGCTCTCAGCAGAGGTGATAAATAGCGGACGTGATAAATAGCACGCCGGAGGCGTGCGTACCGAATGTATGCCACAAAAGACACCACTGGCCCTGATCATTCTTGACGGCTTTGGCTATCGCGCCGAACGCGAAGGCAACGCGATTGCCTTGGCCGACATGCCTTACTACTACGAACTGCTCGAGAAGTATCCGCACACCCTGATCCAGGCCTCTGGTGAATGCGTCGGCTTGCCCCCGGGCGTGATGGGAAACTCGAACGTGGGCCACCTGTGCCTGGGCGCGGGCCGCGTGCTGCGGACCGACGTTGAGCGCATCAATCACGAGATCGCCAGCGGAAAGTTCTCTCAGAACTTCGCGCTCACTACGGCGATGGACAATGCCGTCAAGCACGATCGCGCGCTACACATTATGGGCTTGCTTTCAGACGGGCTGGTCCATTCGTCGCAGGAGCATGCATACGCGCTGCTGCGCATGGCGAAGCAGAACGAAGTGCGCCGCGTGTTCGTGCATTGCTTTCTTGACGGCCGCGATACACCGCCGTCATCAGCGGAAAAATACGTCGCGGCCATGCAGGAAAAGTGCAGGGAGATTGGTGTGGGCGAGATTGCTACGGTCGTCGGCCGGTACTATGCGATGGATCGCGATAAGCGTTGGGAGCGAACTGAGCGAGCTTACCACATGCTGGTTCACGCTGAAGGCGAACGCGCCACAGATCCGATTGCCGCGATAAGACGGTCCTACGAAAGCCGCATCACGGATGAATTCGTCGAGCCCATCGTGTTAACTCGCGAGGACGGCCTTCCGGTGGCGATCATTCAGGATGGCGACTCAGTGGTCTTCTTCAACTTTCGTGCCGACCGCGCGCGCCAGATTACCAGCGCCCTCGCGGTTCCGGGCTTCGACGATTTTCCGACGCCGAACCGGCCGCACACGCACTATGTTTGCTTCGCCGTATATGACAAGACGTATCCTTTACCGGTTGCTTTTCCGCCGGAGCTGCCGCGAAACATTCTCGCCGATGTCTTCGCAGTTGGCGGTGTCGACAACTACCGCATGGCTGAGACTGAGAAATACGCGCACGTCACCTACTTTTTCAACGGCGGCACTGAGCGCGAGTTTCCGCACGAGAAGCGTCTGCTCGTGCCTTCGCCGAAAGTAGCGACGTACGATCTGGCGCCGGAGATGTCTGCGTTCAAGATTACGGACAAGCTCTTGCGCGCAATCGATGGACGCGAAGCAGATGTCTTCATTGTTAACTTTGCCAACCCCGACATGGTTGGCCACACGGGCAAGCTCGACAAGGCCATCGAAGCGTGCCAATACGTCGATACGTGCCTCGGCTGGATCACCAATGCAATTCGCACGTCGCGCGGGACCATGCTGATCACCGCAGATCATGGCAACGCAGAGATGATGATCGATCTGAAAACCGGGGAACCGCACACCGCCCACACAACGAATCCCGTGCCGTTTCATCTAATCGATGAAGAGTCAATTGGGGTGAAGCTGCGCGAGGATGGAGCGCTCGAGGATGTGGCGCCGACGATGCTGGGGCTGTTAGAACTTGAAAAGCCGGTTGAAATGACGGGGAGAGATTTGCGAGAGTAGTGGGCTCTTCTCCGTGTACTCTGTGGTTCTCAGTGTCTCTGTGGTGAAATTGGCTGAGAAAGATTCACCACAGAGTACACGGAGATCGCACAGAGGCTCAGAGAAATAAAAGACCAATGTCCGCTGCCACCGAAACAATCAGTGAGCAATCTCGCGCCAGCGCCATTTCGCTGCGCTGGATCATTAGCGCGCGCGAAGACCTCGTATGGTTCATTGGGTCGGTCGCCGCCAGCTACTTGTTGTTGGTTCTCTACGTTAGCGGAGTTCTGCCTTTGATCCCGATGGTCGCCGGTTGGGCCATCCTGATCGATGCACCGCATGTCTTTGGAACTCTCTCGCGTACTTACTTCGATCGTTCGGAATGGAAGACGCGCAAGCGCTTGATGCTTGGTTCATTGCTGTTTTTCCTGATTGGACCAACCCTGGTCCTGCTCGGCTTTGGCTTCACCTTCTTTTTCGTGGCGGCGCTTTGGGCTTACTACCATCTGGTTAAGCAGCACTACGGCTTCATGGTGCTCTACAAGAAGAAGAACAACGATCTCGCCCCGATCGACAACGCGCTGGATCGCCTGCTCTTAATGTTTGCGTTCAATTATCCGTTCGCCGCGTTCATCGCCAACGACCCAACAGCAATGGCCCGCGTGCCGCCGATCCTCCGAGGCGGCGTGAATGCGGTGGCGATGCTGCTATTGATCGGAACGATTGTGTTGGGACTTGGCTGGCTGATTAGACAGATTCAAAGAGCCATCATCCGCGAACCGCTCAATGTGCCGAAGTATTTGCTGTTAGCTGCGGCGATTCCGATGCATTGGGTTGCGCTGGTCACGCCCATGCCGGCGAAACCGATTGCCCTGGTCGCGATTCTCACCATCTATCACAACCTGCAATATCACCGGTTGATTTGGTTTCATAATCAGAAGTACGCGGAGAGGCCTAGCCTCTCGTCATCAAAAGAAACTGGCCTGCCGGAAAGGCAGAGCCTTTCCGCACATCAGAGCGGCAAAGCCGCGAACGAAGACGTTCGGAACAAGTATGGGCCCGCCGCTCTGATCAGTCGCCGGCTGATTTTTTATATCGGGTTTGGGATTCTTTTCGGCATCGTTTATCAGGGGCCGCGACAGTTTCTCGGTTATCTCAACCTGCACACTGGCGATTCGCCCGCGGCACTTTCGACGCCGATTCAATTAGGCATCGCGTTTCTCTGGGGCTACGCCTTCATCCACTACTATCTCGATTCAAAAATCTGGCGCGTGCGAAGAGATCCGTCAGTGGGCAAGGCTTTAAAGATGAACTAGAATTCTGACTCGCGTGCCTGACAATTTCCCGCAAATTGCTGCTCGGTTGGTTGAGACCGCCGCCGCCTTTTATGCTCACGGCTGGGTGCTCGGGACCAGCGGGAATCTGAGTGCCGTGGTGGCGCGCGATCCGCTACGCCTGGCGATCACTCCGAGCGGCGCTGACAAAGGAGCATTGCAAGCCAACCAGATTATCCTGATCGACGATCAGGGTCGAGCGCTTGACGATCCGTCTGCGAAGCCTTCGGATGAATGCCCCCTCCACATCCTGCTTGCGAAATTACGAAATGCGGGTGCTGTTTTGCATACACACTCCATTTGGAGCACGATGTTGTCGAATATTTATTTTGACGACTGTGGCTTGGCAATCGAAGGCTATGAAATGTTAAAAGGATTGGCCGGAGTAAAGTCACACGAGCATCGCGAGTGGTTGCCAATTTTCGAAAATTCGCAGGACATGCCGGCACTGGCCGGTTCTGTCGCTGATAAGCTGGCGCAGTATCCGGCCGCGCATGGTTTTATGTTGCGGCGTCATGGACTTTACACCTGGGGCAAAGATCTATCGGAGGCGAAGCGCCACGTTGAGATTCTTGAGTTTTTACTCGAGACTGTAGCTCGCACGCGCTTGGCATCCGGCTCACATTGACGGAGTTTCTTCATGGCTTTAGTGCGCATTTGCGACGAGGATCGCACCTTAACAGACGAGCAGGAAATTGCGAATTACCTGGCGACGTTCGGGATTGACTACGAGCGTTGGCAACCAGAACACATCGTTGCAGAAGATGCGCCCGCAGAAGCAATCCTGCATGCCTATGCGCAGGAAATCGACAAGTTGAAAGCTCGAGGTGGGTACGTCACCGCTGACGTGATTGATGTGCGGCCGGAAACTCAGGGACTTGCCGAGATGCTGGCCAAGTTCAATCGCGAGCATTGGCACGACGAAGACGAAGTGCGCTTCATAATTGCCGGTCACGGCCTTTTCCACATTCGTCCTGAAAACGGCGGCGTCATTGCGATTGAGGTTGCAGCCGGAGATTTGATACGCGTGCCGCGGGGAACCTGGCACTGGTTCAACCTCTGTGACGACCGACGTATTCGGGCTATCCGCCTTTTTCAGGAGGTTGCCGGTTGGACTCCGCAATACACTGGTAGTGGCGTGGACGAAAAATTTGCTCCGGTATGTTTCGGTAATAACTACTTTCCACCCGCACTTCATAGCCAGGTGTGATCGCCGGATCAGCGGCCCGCTTCTCATGACCTCAAAACGCATTCGAGGAATTCTGCTCGATATTGAGGGCACCACCACCCCAATTTCCTTTGTGCATGACGTGCTTTTTCCTTACGCGCGAGCACATGTTAAGAGTTACCTGGCGAAATACCTGGATTCACCAGAGACGACCGCCATCCTGGCGCAACTCCACGAAGAGCACGTGTCGGATGTTGAGCAGGGTTTACAGCCTCCGGCGCTCATCAACGAGACTCGTGATGCCGAGCTCGCTTCATTAGTCTCGTATGTTGAATGGTTGATTGAGCGCGACCGAAAATCCTCGGGTCTAAAAGCGCTCCAGGGCAAAATCTGGGAAAAGGGTTATCTGGACGGAACTCTGCAGGCTCCTCTATTTGCAGATGTGTTGCCGGCACTGGAGCTCTGGCGTCGCGCCGGACTAAGAATCGCGATTTTTTCCTCGGGCAGCGTTCTGGCGCAAAAACTTCTGTTCGGGCACACGCAAGCGGGCGACGTGACGAAATTCATAGATTCTTATTTTGATACGACGACCGGGCCAAAGCTGGCGATGGAAAGCTATCGATCGATTGCCGTGGAGATTGCTGTGCCGGCGGAAGAAATACTGTTCGTTTCTGATGTGGCCCCAGAGCTGGACGCAGCTGCCGCTGCCGGCTTTCAGACGCGGCTGTGTGTTCGGCCAGGCAATCAACCCCAGCCAAACCAAAAACATAGGATCATTTCATCTTTTGATGAAGTTGTGTTGGGTTAGAAACGTTGCCCGGCAAGATCAACCGCCCGCTACCGCAGGCGGTTCTGACGCGGCTTGAATTGCAAAGGCTGAGATTGCCGGGTCTGACAGAAATCCGCGACCACCTCGACAAATTTCTCGGGGTACTCAGCGGGTGGCAAGTGTCCGCAGTTCCGAAAGACGATCAGCCGTGCATTCGGAACCGCGTCGCGCAATCTCATCGCATGGTCGAGGGGGATGTGATCGTCCTGATCGCCCCACAACAGGATTGTCGGCTGGCGAATCAGCGATGCGTCTCTTTGGATGCGATTGGCGCTCCAGTGTCGCGCCGTGCGAATCATTGCTCGATGAGTATTGGCGGTTGCCAGTAAATGATGACGGGACGCGATCATGCGTTCGTTGATTGGTTTTCCCATGCGCCGATACATGTTCTGCATTCGTTTGCGCAAGACCCAGCGCGAGCCAAGGAACAGGGGCGTGACGATGTCGCCGAGGATCGGAGAGCGCGAAATTCTCAAGAGTAGTTTCTTTTTCGCTTCATCGTTGCTAACGGCGCCCACCAGGATCAGTTTCTCAACGCGCTCGGGATAATCCAGGGCCAAGGTCGCGGCAATCGCCCCGCCATAAGAAGCTCCGACGATCGTGGCGGCCTGAATTCCCAATCCATCCATCAGACGTGTTATCGCCCGAGCCTGCTCATCAATCGTGTAGCGCGCGTCTCTGGGTTTGTCGGAATACCCATAGCCCGGCAAGTCCGGAGCGATCACGCGAAAGCCGGCATTCGCTAACGGCAGCAGGGTATTACTCCAGATCAAGTTCGACGAGATGAAGCCGTGAATGAGAATGAGCGGCGGTGCATCTTCATCACCGGCTTCCTGGTAATGAATGCGAACGCCATCAACGCGGGTGAACCATGAGTACTCGGGGTGGTAGATGAAATCGAGACTGTCGTGCCAACTGACGTCGCGCGGGCGCGTGAGCAGTTTGGTCGCCACAGCGCCGGCGACTATGCCTGAGATTCCTGCGAGCAGATAACGTTTTTTCATGACGAGCAAATCTTAACGCGCAAGAAGTCGAGAAGGAAAGAGACTACCTGCCCTACGGCTCTGCCGCCCGATGTGCGGAAAGGCTGTGCCTTTCCGGCATTCGGCCTTTCTATTTGGGCTACGCCCGGCGTGGGGCATAGCCCCAAACAGAATAAGAAATGCTACGGAAGGCCGAAGGCCTTCCGCACATCAGGCGGCAGAGCCGCATAACCTATCCCCCACCGATCACAACTTTTGGATGAATCACGCTGCGTGATTCATCATAAAACCCCACGGCAATCAGTTGATTATTTGCGCTTCGCATGCGAACCGTCTCGCTGTCTTTCCAATTCAGAGTCGCTTGGCCGTCAACACTCATATCGACGCCGTGAATCGTCTGCGTTACTTCGTCTGCAGTTAACTCGATCGCGGGAAGATGCGACAAAGCAGCGTCGGACGGAATCACTCTCGATTGAACCAAATTTGATTCAGCCAATTCGGCTAATTGCTCGAGCGTGATCGCATCTTCAATTCGGAAATATCCTGCGCGCGTCCGCCGCAATTCAACCAGATGGGCCCCGGCGCCCATTTGCTTTCCCAGGTCTTCAGCGAGCGTGCGAATGTAAGTTCCAGCTGAACAGACGACGCGGACACTTAGGTCTGCCGTCTCGTCGTCATTAACCCTAAAGAACGAACCGTGTTTCGGAATCGCTTCGAACTCACTAACGCTAATTCGAACAGACCGGCGCTCGACTTCTTCGCCGCGGCGCGCCAGTTCATAAAGCTTCCGTCCGCCAACCTTCTTCGCGGAATACATCGGCGGCGTCTGTTCGGTTTCACCGCGCAACCGTTTCAGCGCTGCCTCAATTTCTTCCGGTTGCAAATCTGTGAGGCTCCGCACTTCTGTCGTGAAATCGCCAGGAATTCGCGCGCCCGTGATGTCACCCGTGTCGGTCGCATAACCAAAGCGAATTACTGCCTCGTATTCTTTGTCGGCGCCGCTCAGGAATTGGGCCAGCCTGGTCGCCCGGCCGGCCAGAGTGACCAGCACGCCGGTCGCGAACGGATCCAGTGTTCCGGTGTGACCGACACGCCGCTCGCCGATGATCTTGCGCACGCGCGCGACCACATCATGAGAAGTCAGGCCAACGGGCTTGTCGATTATGAATGCGCCATCCATGAGAATGTTTCAGCAGTATCTTACTTTGCGCTTTTTCTTTTGCGTCTCTGCGCCTTTGCGTGAAACTCGCTGCATGGACAAACCATTTCACGCAAAGACGCGAAGGCGCAAAGACACGCAAAGCCAAACAAAGCACCGGGCGGTATTCTAATCTCTGTGTTCCGCTGTGTCCTCTGTGGTTAAATATCGAATCATTTACCAAAGAGGTCATAGAGGAAAGCAAAAGCCTGCCGAGGAAGAAAAGCCTCCGGCCGATCCGGCCAAAGCTCGCGAGCGACTTTTTCAACGCGCGGCGAAATTGCTGGCCGCGAAACAACGCTCGGTCGAAGAACTCCGCGAACGGCTTTTGGCGGGACGTGGCGCGACTCCCGAATTGGTTGAAACGGTGATCGAGCGCCTGCGCGAGTATGGTTATCTCGACGACGAGCGATTTGCCCAAAGCTACGCTTCGCTGCGCATACAGCAGCGCCCCATTGGCAGACAGAGACTGCAGCGCGATCTACGACTCAAGAAGATTGATAAGCAGACAGTTGATGAAGCGCTCGATCAGGTTTTCGAGCAAACACCGGAGCATGATCTGATTGACCGAGCGATAGCGAAACGTATTCGCCTGCGCGGCCGGCCAAAAACGCGGGAAGAAGCAAAGAAACTATTTGATCATCTGCTTCGCCAGGGTTTTGCTTTTGAGCTGGTGAGCGAGAAGGTGCGGGCTATATCGAGGAGCGAAATTGACGAACCGGAACAGTGATCAACTATTTGTTTGGTAGTGACTTAATTCATCAATTTGAAGCTGGAGAGTGGTGCTACCAGAGACCATAACCGCGAAGCGGTTCCGCCCGCCCGGGTTAAGTCAACAGTGAGGGAGCGCAACCCCGTCGTCGGGGTTGCGTCGGGGTGCACAAACGATCCCAGGGTAGCCGCGCTCTCGCGCGCCAACCCCGGGCTCTGAGGCTCAACCGCTTCGCGGTAAGAAACCCGCAATCGCTGGATCAACTTAGGCACATTATTTTTCGATCCAGGCCACCGGAACGGGATTGAGTAACTGACCTGCGCTTCCCGAAGGCCCTCCAGACTTCGAAGCCAGGGAAGTGACATCGCCGGATTCGGTATCAACCAACAACAGGGATGAAGGCGACTCTCCGACCACCATTAATCTCGTCGATGAATTGATCAGCATTTTGGCAGTCAGTGAAAAAGGTTGACCAATGTGCGCTGCTCTTTGGCGTTGCCAGTTGGTGGGATTGAGCGAAAACAATTCACTACTGTCACGCGTGTTTTCTTCGATAAAGAAAGGCACGCAGCTCTGCGCTGCAAAGCCGACAAATCGACAGCCCGAACAGGGGCCTGAAGAAGGATTTACGGCCTTGAGATCCTCCAGGTTCTTTGCGATCAGAACCTTCCCTTGATCCTGTGATCGCAGGATCGCATTGCCTGTTTTGCAGACGCCTTCAGCAGACCACTTTTTTTCCGCGTCCACCAGCTTCACCGAATCGCTTACGGTCGCCAGCGTCGTGGTGTTGGGCTTCACGTCGCCGCCTTTCTTTTGTGACGGCCCAAACCGATCAAAGATCAACTTGTCCCGTCCGACCCACTGGGCACATCCCGCAACGTCGGCGGCAGCTGAGGCAGTGACGGGTTGTTTGTCCGCCAAACGCTCTTCCCAAACCAGCGTTGCGTTGCCCTCAAGGTTAGCTGCGAAGAGCTTGATCGAAGACTCGCTGTGTTGTTTATAGCTGAAGCGCTTGCCGTCCGGTGACCATGCGAGACAATAGCCCTGACCCTTGATGAGAGACTTGACTGCACCACTACCCAAATCTCGCAACTGGATTTCGCCTTTGGTGGAATAGA
>Ga0207646_10007521_pt1 | contig 11053 bp, 11 predicted proteins | sample KBSK5502metaG_FD_184343 | JGI IMG/M metagenome (GOLD analysis project Ga0207646, IMG submission 184343) | Corn, switchgrass and miscanthus rhizosphere microbial communities from Kellogg Biological Station, Michigan, USA - KBS K5-50-2 metaG... | ecosystem: Host-associated > Plants > Roots >...
CTTCGACCTGTCGCTGATCGCCGAGCTCAACCTGAACGACATCAAGGGGCACCGGGCTCCGTCGCTAGACTGCTGGACGCTCGCCCCCGCGGTGGCCGCGGTGACCAGCACGCTCGAGCTGATGCTCGCGGTGCGGCCCAACTACCACTCGCCGGCCTTGACCGCCAAGGCGCTGTCGACGCTCGACGTCATCGCTCCTGGCCGGATCTCGCTGAACGTGGTCTCGTCCTGGTGGAAGGACGAGGCGAGCCAGTATGGCGCCCCATTCGACGTGCACGATGCCCGGTACGCCAGGACCCAGGAGTGGCTTGAGGTCGTCGGCCGGCTGCTGCGCGAGGGCACGGTGACTCACTCCGGGCCGCTCTATCACCTGGACGGCACCGTACTTGAGCCGAAGCCCAGTCGGCCGCCGGTGGTCTATATGGGCGGCGAGTCGCCGAAGGCCAAGCAGGTTATCGCCGAGCAGGCGGACGCGTACGTGATGCACGGCGATGCGCCCGAGGTGATCGCCGCCAAGGTGGCTGACCTGTCCGCGCTCCGGGAGCGGGCCCGGCGGCCGCCGCTGCAGTTCGGCGTGTCCGGCTACGTGATCTGCAGAGACAGCGATGCCGAGGTCAAGGCCGAGCTCGACCGGATTCTCAATGTCCGGTCCTCGCCCGAGGCGTATGCCTCCTACCAGGACTTCATCGAGGGCTCGCAATTGGAGTCGCAGGTCTCGCTCGAGGAGTACAGCGTCTCGAACCGCGGCCTGCGCAGCGGGCTGATCGGCACGCCCGACCAGATCCTGGACCGGATCGGCGCCTATCGTGACGCCGGCGTCGACCTGCTGCTGCTGCAGTTCTCGCCGCAGCGCGAGGAAATGGCCAGGTTCGGCGCCGATGTGATCAGCCGGTATCAGCCAGCCTGAGCGCGGTCCTAAGCAGCGAAAGAGCCGGGTTTAGGGCATTGTCCCGATGCGGGGCCGCCTGCCTTACGGCGAGGCTGGCATGAGCCGGGCAGAAGTCCGGCGGATCATAACGGGGAGATGAGTCACACATGGTTGCTCGGCTAGCTGCCGACAGCGCCACGTTCGATCAGCCGCGCGACTACCGCCGCCACGGACCGCTGGGTCGTGCCCGCGGCCGGCGTTTCTTCCGCCCGGTGAGCTTGCTCAGCAGGCCGCGCGAAGCCGGCCCCAGATACGGCCCGCCGCCTGCCGCGCCAGACCAGGTTGAGAACGACTATTACCGGTTCCTGAACCAGCCGCGCGACTAGCTGACGTCATGAGCCGCCCTGGGTACAAATGGCCCTTGCTTGGGTGAACTGACGGCCGCTTCGGTCGGCTGACAGGACGGGTTTCGGGCAACGACGCGCGGGAGCCGAGTGCTCGCGGTGGTTATGCCTTGGACGCCTGCGAGATCCGCACCATGTTGCCCGAGGGGTCCCGGAAGGCGCAGTCGCGCGGGCCCCAGGGCTGGTCGATGGGCTCCTGCAGCACCTCGGCGCCGAAGGCCCGCACCCTCTCGAAGGCCGCGTCGACATCGTCAGCGCGGAAAATGCTCATCGGCAGGACTCCCTTGGTCAGCAGCTCCTGCAGGGCGTCGCCGTCGGCCTGGGACCGGCCGGCGTGCGGCTCGGAGAGCACGATCCCAACGTCGGGCTGAGACGCGCTGCCGAGGGTGACCCAGCGGAAGCCGTCCGAGCCGACGTCGTTGCGCACCTCAAGGCCGAGCGCGTCGCGGTAGAAGTCGAGCGACTCGTCCAGGTCGTTGACAGTGATATGGCAGTACTGGAGTGAAATCGTCATGCGGCCGACGCTAGACGACGGCGGCGCGGACCGCTTCTCCAGTCCTGATCGGTTGGTCCCTGGTCGGCCGGGTGCGCACCTTGGCCACGCACGCGGGCATCGCCAGTACGGCGCGGTGCTCTCGGGCCCGGTACGCGCTCGGCGTCATCCCCACGAGCTCGGTGAATCGCGAGCTGAACGAGCCGAGGGACGTGCAGCCGACGGCCATACATGCGTCGGTCACACTCATGCCCGCGCGCAGCAGCGCCATCGCCCGCTCAACCCGCCGGGTCATGAGGTAGCTGTACGGCGTCTCGCTGTAAGCCGCTCGAAACGCCCGGGAGAAGTGCCCCGGCGACATCAGCGCGTGGCGAGCCATTGTCGGCACGTCGAGCGGACGCGCATACTCCCGGTCGATCAGATCCCGCGCCCGGCGCAGGTGGGCAAGGTTGGCGAGGCGTAGCTGGTCCATGGGGCCACGGTACCGTCCGCTCTGGCAGCAGTCCTGCTGACCTGCACGGATGAGACTTGGTGGGGGGTCATGCCAACCGCGCTGTGGCCATTTCTGCGGTACCGAACGTCGTTGTGTGATGTAGAATCACGCAGGCTACAAGATGCGGTTTATACGCCCTTGTCAAGTGCGTTAATCGGTTTCACCAGCGTGGTTCGGCGATGCCGAACACTTGTGGCAAGGAGGTGTGCGGGTGGGAGCAGCGCGTGGCGGCGGGACCGCGACCGAGTCTGCCGACAGCCGCGTCGCACTCGCCGCCGAGGCCCCAGAGCTGGACGGCGACCAGGGGGATCGTTACACGGTCCGAAGCGTCGCCAAGGCCATGCGCCTGATCAACTTCGTTGCCGATGGGCCGCCAGAAGGCCTGACGCTCAGCTCCCTCGCCAGATCTCTCGGGGCCTCCAAGAGCACCACCCTCGCCCTGGCCAGGACACTGACTGCCGCTGGGGTACTGCGGGACGCGAGGCCAGGCCCGCGGTACTGCCTGGGCACCGCCCTCATCAGGCTGGGTGATATCACCAGGAGGCAGCTGCCGCTCGGCGAAATCTGCCGGCCTGTGCTATCCGAGCTTGCCGGGCAGACCAAGATGACCTCGCGGGTAGCCGTGTGGGACGACGGTTACCCCGTTTTCGTTGAGCGGGTAGACGGGCCGGGGAACGTGCGGTTCCACACCCCGCTCGGCCAGCGTGAGGTGCCGCACACGTCGGCGGCGGGTAAGGCCATGCTGGCGACCATGACCGAGCAGGAAGTCCGGGCGATCTGCGCGGCCACGGGCATGGTGCGTCGAACCGCGCACACAATGACCGATGTCGACTCGCTGCTGGCCAATCTGGCGCTCGCGCGCGCCAACGGGTTCGCCGTCGACGATGAGGAGAATGCTGAGGGCATCTTCTGCGTGGGCGCCGTGTTCTTCGGCCACGACGGCTCCTGCGCGGGGGCGGTCAGCGTGACCGGAATCAAGGGTGACCTGCCGGCCTGGAGGATGAATGAGCTCGGCCGCATGGTGCAGCGGTACGCCAACAAGATTTCCGAGTCGCTTGGCGGCGGCAGGTACTCCGCACGCCATCCGGCCGCTGCCGGGCGACAGCATGATCGCGCCGGCCCCTAGCCGATCGCGGCGAGCAGGGCCTTCATCCAGGGGCCCAGGTCCGCAGGCGTCCTGGCCGAGATGAGGTTGCCGTCGACCACAGTCGCCGCATCCACCCAGTCGACCCCGGCGTTGACCATGTCGTCCTTGATGGCCGCGACGCTTGTCGCCCGCCGGCCCTTGACGATCTTCGCGGAGATGGGCACCCAGCCTGCGTGGCAGATGAAGGCGATCGGCTTGCCGCGATCGTCGAACGCCCGCACCAGGTCAAGCACATCCGGCGAGCGGCGCAGCTTGTCGGGCGCGTAACCGCCTGGGATGACGAGCGCGTCGAAGTCGGCCTCGCCGACCTCGCCCACCGTGGTATCGACCGAGACGGGACCGTGCCCTTTCTTCCCTGTCACCGGCTTGTCATCAAGGCCGGCCACCGTGACCGCGATGTCGTCTTCTGCCAGGCGGTACAGCGGATAAAGCAGCTCCATGTCCTCGAACTGATCGGCGGCCAGGAGCAGAACTCTTCGCTGGGAATTCGCCATACACCAGAGGTTACCCAGTACCGCGGCGGAGCCCATTTCACCCGTCGTCTCTGCTCCGGCGTCTAGGTGCTACGTGCCGGTAACGGCGGCGATGGCGGCGAGCATGGCGAGCAGGAACGTGGTGATGGCGAGGACGCCGTGCAGGATCGGGATCACCGGTGCGAGCTGCCAGCCGCGGCTGGCGGGCGGCGGCGGTGCCGGCCCGGTGAGCATCCGTTCAACCAAATCGTCGACGAGCTTGCCGGTCAGTACCTCATTCGCCAGGACCTGATCAAGCATCTCGTTGGTAACCAGGATGGACGGCGTGCTCCCGCGCCCGCCGTCAAGCCCGGGCGATGCTCTTGACGGCCGCAGGCCCGGATGGCGCGCGGGGAACGGCGTCCACACAGTGACGGTCGAGATGCCCAGCCCGATCGCCGGGGCGAGGAATCCGATCGCCAGCCAGGCCAGCGGCGGCATCCGGGTCACCAGGAAGCTGACCCAGCTGACGAATCCGGCCAAGGCCAGGCCCGCATGGCCGAGAATGAGCGCCGGAGGCACGCTGTCGTGCCGCGCCTGACCCGCTCGGTCCCGCGCGCCGCCGCTGGCCAGCCAGCTGCGGAACATGCCTGCCCCGAGCCCTTCGGCGAGCAGCCAGCTAATGAGCGCGGCCACTGCGAGGCCGCGACCGCCCGGCCTGCCGTTCGCGTGATCGCCGGCCGCGGCCAGGCAGCCGTGCAGGCAGCCGCCTGTCAGGCCGACCTTTATCACGACATCGGCTGGCATCATGTCCCAGGATCCCCGGTCAACTCCCGTCATCGCGGCGACGGCCGCTCCCCACAGGATGACACGGGCCGTGAGCTGTCCCGATTCCGCCATCCGCTGGCACGCACGGTCGGCTCGTGGTTGAGTCGCTGTGGCGCCTGTGATGAGGTGGCCGGTGTTCGGCCGGCCCTGCGGCGCATCCGCAGCGGCCAGCCTCCTGGAGAAAGGTGCCCGCACGACATGAGGACCCGCCTGATTGACGAGCCAGGCTTCGCGGCCGAGACCTCGGCGTTCCTGGAGCGAATGGGCAAGGCCGTGCCAATCCCGGACTACGAGAGCCTGATCGCCGCCCGAGCCAGGGCAGCTAGTCCCGCCGTGGCCGGCCAGATCGACCCGGCCGTGCAGGCGGCGGATCTGTACCTGCCGGCCAGGGGCGGCCCCGTGCTCGCGCGGCTGTACCGCGAAGCTGGCGCACAGGGACCGCGGCAGATCCTGCTGTGGCTGCATGGCGGTGGCTTCATCGGCGGCTCGGTGCATGACCTGGACCACGCCTGCTCGTGGCTCGCCCGCCTGTGCGGCGTGCTGGTCGTCTCGCTCGAATACCGGCTGGCGCCCGAGCACCCGTTCCCGGCCGCCCTGTATGACACCTACGACGCGATGTGCTGGCTGGCCGACAACGGTCCGCTGATCGGCGGCGGCGGGCGGGTGGCGGCCGGGGGCCAGAGCGCCGGTGCGGCTCTCGTCGCTGGTGCCTGCCTGATGGCGCGCGACGAAGGAGGTCCCGCGCTGAGCCGCCAGGTGCTCTGCTACCCGGCGCTGGATTTCGGCCAGGACACCGAATCGGTCCGGTTGTACAACGGGACCTTCCTGAGTATCGAGCCTGGCGGCTGGCTGGAGACACAGTACCTGGCGGGTCAGGAGGTGACGGCGTACGCGGCCCCGCTGCGCGCCGGGACGCTCGCCGGCCTGCCGCCTGCCATGGTAATCGGCGCGGGCCGGGACCCGCTGCGCGACGACGCGAGGTCCTATGCCAGGAGGCTCGATTCCGATGGCGTGCCGGTGACGCACCTAGAGTACGCCGGAACTATGCACGGCTTCCTCAACTTCTGCGGGGTCCTGTCGGCTGGCGACCACGCGCTGGGGGTCATCGCGGCCGCCCTGAGACAGGCCGGCGCGGCGGGGGAGCCGGCCAGTGCCGGCAATGTCTCGCAACCGGGAGCCGGATGACAGCCGCTGGCGGCCGGGCGTAGCGTGGCCGCTGGCGGCCGGGCGTAGCGTCCCAGGCATGACAGTGAAACTGGTAGTTCTGTACACCCCGCCGGAAGACGCGGACGCCTTCGACGCCCACTACGAGGGCACGCACATGCCGCTCGTGGCCGAGGCGGTAGGTAGCGAGCGCGGCGACGAGCCCGATCGCTACTGCCGCGGTCAGCAGCAGCCACCGTTGGCCCGCGCCGGCCAGGGCTGCCGTGACGCGGTCCCTGCGCGTGATCCGGCGCCAAGCAGGCGCGGCAGTTGCGGTGCGTACCAGAGCACATGGCAAGACATCGCGCAGAACCATGCCACGAAGGTGGCCTTGTGCGCGAAGATCCAGAAGGACGCGCCCGAGCCAGGGCCGACCACGGCCAGCGCGATGCCCGAGGCGATGACGGCCAGCGAGGTTGCGATGACAACCGGACCGAGCAGCCGGAGCGGCAGCGCGGGCGGGCCTGTCCTGACGTAAGGCTCGGACCTGTGTAATACCGGACGAACCGGTAGCTGGTCGAGCCCATTTTCAGCAGGACCGGGCCGACGAGCATCATGCCGATGAAGAAATGAGCGGTCAGCAGCTGGCGCCTGAACAGGATCGTGACACCTTCCGCGGCCAGCAACACAAGCAGAATCGCTCCGGTCATCGCCGTCAGCCGCTCGTTTCCTGCGGCTCCGCCGGTCAAGTCCGTCCTCGACCGGCGGTGCGATGGCGCGGCTCTCAGGCTGCTCACCGCCTGACTCGCCGCTCAGCGTTCGCGCCCTCCAGCCGCAGCGCGAGCGTGGGGCACAGCCGTACCGCGCGGCGGGCGAGCGATCCAAGCTCATGCGGTACGTCCCGATCGGCGAGAATCGGAAAGCCCCACTCGTCCAGGCCGATCAACTCGGGCAGCATCTCGGCGCAGATCCCGTGTCCCGTGCAGGCGATCGGGTTCACCGCCAGGTGTTTGCTCATCGCCACGCCTCCTGGCCGGCGGGGCGCGGGATCGGCAGCACGCTGCTGCGCCGCTGGCCGTTCCTGACGGCCAGGCAGGTCCGCCGGGAGACGTGCGATTTGACGTCAGCGGCGAAGGCGGAGAGGGCCGATCTGGCCAGACGAACGGCACCATCAGGGTGCCGGCAGGCCCCCCGGCCGTTAACCATCCAGAGCCTGCGGTCAAGCCGGTCAAGCAGGGGGCCCTTCGGGCGCCCGCTCGCGAGCTGGCCGAAGTCTTCGGCGATCGCGGGGAGCCCGAACACGCACGGTCCGCACTGCCCGGCCCTCTGATCGGCCAGCCAGGCGAGTACCCGGGCGGTCTCGGCCAGGCCGCAGGCATCCGGCGGCAGCACGACGAGCACTCCGGCCCCCGGCGCAGCGCCGGCCAGTCGCAGCTCCGCCGGGGCCAGCGGCAGGCCGGCGAGATCGGCAACGTCATGCCAGGTACCGAAGTAGCCGCCGATCAGCAGGTGGCCGGAATCGGCCCGCGCTCCGCTCATGGCGAGAACATCGCCCACCGGCGTACCGACCTCGACCTCGTAGACACCGGACGCAGTCACGGCGCCGGACACCGTGGTCAGCATCGTCCCCGGCGCGTCCGCCAGGCCGGCCTGCCGGTACCAGGCCGGACCGAACCGCGCGACGAGTGCGACATGCGCGAGCGTCTCGACATTGTCGAGCAGCGTCGGGCGCTGGCCGACCCCCCGCTGGAACGGTCTCGGCGGCACGGCCGTCGGCCGGGCGTCGCCGCCGTTCAGCCAGCGCACAAGCGCGGTCTCCTCGCTGGACACATACTGATGCGGCAGGCCGTGCACCTCGATCCTGATCCGGTCCGCGTACGCCTGCTCGCGCTCGGCTACCGCGTCAAGCACCGCGGCGATCAGCCGTTCCCTGCTGCGCGGCAGGCAGACGTGGACGACCTCGGCCCCGATCGCCGTCGCCGCGAGCACTGCGCCGTCGAGCACGAGGTGCGGGGCGTGCGCCAGCAGCGCCTTGTCCTTCTCGCTGGCGGGCTCGCTCTCCATGCCATTCGCCACGACGACGGCCGGGCTGCGCCGCGATGCCACCGAGCGCATCTTGATTCCCGTCGGGAATCCGGCGCCACCTCGCCCGGTCAGCCCGGCCCGCGTCACGGCGTCGATCAGCGAGTCCGGCCGGCCGGTGCCCGGCTGCGGCAGCGGACCGTATCTGTCCAGGTGCGCCTCGAGCCCGGCCGCCTGCCCGGAGGCCTGCCAGCCTGAGGTAAGCCTGCTGGTCAGGCCAAGCTGGCTGGCCAGATGCGGGCTCCCGGGGCCCCCGGAGCCCCGGGAGCCCCCGGAGCCGCCGGAGCCGCCGGAGCCCGCGGGGGCACCGGAGCCCTCGGACATGGCGCGCATCGGCGCGGCGGCACGGCCAGGATGTGCCATCGTTACTCCCCGCTCGAGGCCAGCAGGCTGACCGTCCCGGTCACGCCTGAGCCGCTGATCGTCAGCCTGAACTGCGCTTGTCGTCGTCCGGAACCGCCAGAGCCGCCGGAGAGGCCCGATAGGTCCGCTATCAGTTCCTGGCCAGCAAGCTGTACCACCGGTCCCGAGAGGCCGGACGCCGTCCCCGCGCGGCCGATCCGCACCGTCCCGCTCGAGAGTGTCACGCCTCCGCCTGAGGGCGTGCCGTGCAGGACGATGACGAAGCGCTGCGCCGAGGGACCGGAAATCCGGCCGGCGATGGTGATTGTCCGCTGGTTTGCTCCGGGGCCGGTCGCTACCGACAGGCGGCCGCTGAGCGCGGCGTTCACCAGGCTCCGCGACTGAGTGCCGGCAGAGCGTCCCGCAGCGCGTCCGGCAGCAGGGTGGCCGTTGCTGCCGAGCAGCCTGGCTGGGGTCCCCGCCCGTCTCGCCCAGCCGGGCTGCAGCGGCCCGGCCAGGACGAAGACCGCAGTCAGCACCGGCGCCAATCCCAGCGTCGCCAGGCCAGCGACGCGGGTCAGCGGGCTGCGGGTGAAGGTCAGCCGCCACCAGATCGCCCAGCCGACCGCGGCGACGCAGCCGATATTGATGGCGAGCACCCAGGGCAGCCTGGTGTCGGTGCCGGTGCCGAGGCCATGCCACAGCGCGATTGGCCAGCTTGCGTAAACGAGCAGGTGCACCGCCTGCCAGGCACGGTGACTGAGCCGGTTCCTGAGCAGGCTGGTGAGGATGACGGCGAGCAGCAAGTCGAAGCTCACCGCGCCCAGGCTGAGCCAGAGCGGCCGGTACGCTGAGCCGCCCGGGATGAACGCGGCGACGACGCCGATCGAGGCGAACGGGTCGAGTACGGTCGTGATGACGTGCACGCCGACCAGGGCGACAGAGGTGAGCGCAAGGTTCCGGTGCAGGCTGGCCGTGACGATGCGGGGCCAGCGTTCCGATGCGGCCCGCGCGGTCCCGAGCACGCCGAGCATGACCGTGCCGGTGAGCAGCACGAGCGAGGTGATGCCCGTGGCCCGCGTGCCGTACCAGAGCAGCGCGGAGCCGCCCGTGAGCGGCGCGGTCAGGACGTGCCCCGTGATCATGACGCCTGGCAAACCGGACCGGCCGCAGGGGTTTGGTTGACCCTGCTCATGATCCGCCGGATGACACAACGGGCGGCGCGCCTGAATTGCTAGGCGCCTGCTGCGGAGGCGCGAGCTTGCGGTGCTGGCCCGCCGAGCCGGTACTCCCGCCAGAACCTCCCGCCCCGCCGGAATTCTGGTTCGCACCTGCGCCGGAGCTTGGCGGAGCGCCCGAGCTCGCCGCGTGTCCTGGCAGCGCGAACCCGAGCGCGGCGGCGAGCCCGACGCTCGCCGCCGTCGCGGCGCCCGCGATCCAGATCGACAGCCTGCGAGTGCGCGCGAGATGCTCATTCCGGCGCGTGATCGCGTTCTCCTGTGGCCAGCGCACCCGTCGGTCATCCTTTCTGGTCGGCACTGTGGCTAAGCACACACAGCCTGCCTGAGCGGGAGTGGGGAACCAGTTCAGGAATTCTTCAGAGATGCCAAAGATCGCGATCCCCGGCGACCAAACCGCCAGGCTTTCTGACCGCCCTCTCCCTGGTGGCCGCGGGCAGGTCCAGCCGCACGGTCAGCCCGCCGCCGTTGGTATCAGCCAGCTCGGCTTCCCCGCCGTCGGCTGTAACCAGGCGGTGCACGATGGCTAGCCCGAGCCCGGTGCCGCCAGGCGTGGCGGACACGAAACGCCGGAAGGCCGTCTGCCGCTGCTGCTCGCTCATGCCGGGACCGTCGTCTGCGACCACGACCTGGATCCGGTTCGCCGCCATGGCGGCGCTCACCCGGATGTGGCCGCCTGCCGGGACCGCGTCGAGCGAATTCGCCAGCAGATTGTCGAGTACCTGCTCAAGATGCCCTTCGCGCATCCTCGCGGTCAGCGGCTCGGCGGCCGATGCGCTGAGCTGAACGGCCTTCTCCTCGGCCGCTGGACGCCAGGCAGCCGACCGATCCTTGATCACCGCCTCGACCCTGACCGGCACGGGAGCGGCCGTCACATTCTCGGCCCGCGCGACGGCGAGCAGGCCGTCGACCATCCTCGACAGCCTGGCGACCTCGCCCTGCGCGCCCGCCAGCTCATCGGCAAGCTGGGCGGGGGCCTGCAGGGCGAGCACGTCCAGGCGCAGCCGCAGGGCCGCGAGCGGCGTGCGCAGCTGGTGTGAAACATCGGCCATCATCGCCTGATGCCCGCTCACCAGCGCTTCCAGCCGAGCAGCCATCCGGTTGAAGTTCGCAGCCAGCGTGCGAACCTCCTGCGGGCCTGCCGTGGCGGGCGCGCTGGCGGTGAAGTCGCCGTCGCCGAGATGCCGGGCCGCTGCCTCAAGCGAGCCGAGCGGCCGACTCACCCAGCGCGCGAGCGCGGTCGCGATGAAGGCCGCGGCCAGCAATGCGATCGCCGACACCGCCCCCAGCCACGTCCACAGCACAGCGAGCCGGTGCTCGAGCGGTTCGGTCGACCTGGACAGCACGACGCTGCCGAGGCGGACAGTGCCCGAATCCTTGGTGACGGCCATGAGGACTGTCTGCCGCTCGGCGGCCGTGTAGATCCGCCCCGCCAGTGCCGGCGTGACCCCCGGCACGTTCCGGTCGCCTGCTACCCGCCGGCCCGCCGAGTCGTAGACAGTCACCAGGTCGCCGCGGCGTCGCAGACCGGCGACGGCCCGGGCGAGCGGCGCTCCGGTCGCA
>Ga0207646_10007523_pt1 | contig 11052 bp, 9 predicted proteins | sample KBSK5502metaG_FD_184343 | JGI IMG/M metagenome (GOLD analysis project Ga0207646, IMG submission 184343) | Corn, switchgrass and miscanthus rhizosphere microbial communities from Kellogg Biological Station, Michigan, USA - KBS K5-50-2 metaG... | ecosystem: Host-associated > Plants > Roots >...
TCCCACAGTTTGATCGTCCCATCCCAGCTTCCACTGGCCAGAAGCCGTTCGTCCGGACTGAAGGCAAGGGCCCTTTCTACCGTATCAGTATGCGCCTGCCAGGCCAAGTGCAAGGCGTGTCCTCCCTTGCGCCACACAAGCACTTCTCCCCGCGAGCTGCCCGCGGCCCAAAACGTCCCCCTGGGGCTGATGGCCACCGACCAGATGGCATTAAAAGTCTTGGTAAAGACGGTGTCGCGGAGCGTGGCTTCCACCAGCGATGCATCCTGCATCTCGACGCCTTGCAGATGCATTCCACGAAGAGCCAGGCGCGACAGATCGCAGCCACGCAGGTTCCCCCGCAGCACGCGCAGCAGCGCAATCAGGTTAGACGGTCCATAGCCCTGGGCCTCCTCGGCCCAGGGGCGCACCTGGTCAAGCAGGGAGAGGAACAACTCCTCCACTTTGGTTTGCCCCGGAGACGCGCTCAGCAGGCGGTTGAGCAGGGGGACCACGAACAGCCGCTCCTGGGCCTGCCGCACATCTTCCCTGGCCTGAGCCTGACAGAGCCCATGCTCGATGAGGCGCGCGAGCCGCCCCTGCTGGATCTCGCCGCTCGCCTGGGCGACGAGCTCGGCGGTCACGTACTCCAGCACCACCGATTGCAGCGTGAAGCTGCCCGGGCGTTGCCCGGGCTCGATCAGGCTGCGCCGGCGCAGCCCATCGACGGCTTCCAGCACCTGCACACTCGGCAAAGGCGCGACCAGCACGGCACGCAGCTCCTCCAGGGTCACCGGCTCGCGCACAATCGCCAGCCAAGAGAGCACCGTCTGCTCCAGGGCCGAGAGGCGGGCAACTTGCTCGTCGAGCAGGTCAGCAATGTTGCCAAAGACCGCCGTGTCCTGGGCGAGGAACGGGCCGATCGCGCCCCCGAAGAGGTCGGCGATGGTCTCGGCCACGATCTGGAGGGCCAGCGGATTGCCCGCGTAGCCCTCGACGAGGCGGGCCCGCTCCTCTGGGGAGCCGACCAGCTCGTGCTCGGCGAGCAGGGGTTCGCAGGCGGCGGCCTCCAAGCCGGCCAGGCGCAACGCGCGCACCGGGCTGCGGCTGCCCTCCAGCGCTCGCAGCTCAGCGGGTTTCTCCCGCGAGGTGAGCAGCAGGCAGCTCGAGTGCCCCGTTTCGGCGACCCGCCGCAGCAGCCGCGCGTATCCCTCGTAGCCGGGACGCAGATGGCCCCGCACCTCGCCTTCCTCCAGCAGGCTTTCCAGGTTGTCCAGCACTAGCAGGACCCGTGAGCTCCGCAAGTGCTCCAACAGGCGGCTGATGCGTGATTCGAGGCTGGCAGGCGAGAGATCCAGCGGCTGCTGGGCAAGCACCTGCAGGCAGTCATCCAGCAGCGCTTCGCAAGAGGGGGCATCACGCAGCGAGCGAAAGAGCACCACCTGGAAGTGCGCGGCCAGCTGATGCATGGCACTGACCACCAGCGCCGACTTGCCGATGCCGCCCATACCCAGCACGCTCACCACCCGGCAGTGCTCCTCGACAACCCACTGGGCGAGGAGAGCCAGTTCCCGCGCGCGCCCATAGAAGGTTGGCACGGCGAGCGCGTTGCCCCAATCCACCCGTGGCCCCCCCGCCGCAGGAGCGAGGACGTGGTCAATGCCACGGGTCTGCTCGACCGGCAGGGGCGCCACGAGCGTTAGGTGGGGAGGCTGCTGGCTCAGCAGGGCGGCGAGCCATGGCTCATCGAGCAGCACCTTCTGGCGCGCCGCTTTCCAGAAGGCACGGATCTCCTCGGCTTCGCGCCCGGCAGGAAAGGCCTGTTGCTGGACGGCAAGGGCTATGAACTCTTTGAGGTGCTCGGCCTTGGGATAACTGCTGCCGGCCTCCCACTCCCCCACCGCGCGGCGGGAGATGCCCAGGTACTCGGCCAGGCCCGTTTGCGTCAGCCCGATGGCGGTGCGCAGGCTCAGCATGGCCTGACCAAAGGCATAGTCTCGCTCACCGTATGAGGACCGCTTCATGAGCATGCTCCTTTCCGCGTGACTCGAAGGCGCGAAGCCGGGGGAAGTGATGGGACGTGATATGTACCCCCCCTCTCATTTCATTCCTCTATGATAACAGATTTTCTGAGACTCCGTGATTGAAATGCACACCTGTGTCACAACAAACGAATACTTGCACTGGTTCCTATATCACGTCCCAGGAGTGCCATCTCAACTCCCTACTCCACTGTTTCTGGCAGCACGTAACTTTGCGCCCGGAAGAGATGGGGGGCCCACAGGCGTAACGCTGCAACATAGACCACTGCTATAAGACACCACACTACGGCAAAAAGGACAACACTCTGCCCCAGGGCAAAACCCGAGCCAATCAAAGCAACAAAAAACGATTGCCATAAAATGTAGAGATCAATGCCTATGCCAACAATTGGAACAATAAGGTTCCAGACGACATTAAACTTCTGTGGACGGAAACGACGATAGAAGGAGATGCTTGCCAGATTGACGGCAATATAAGTGACAAGCGCGAAGAACACTGATATCTCACCAAACCAGACATACGCATTAAAGTAACTCTGCTGGAGAATAGCCATAACGAGGGCACCAACAAAGCCACCAATAAGCACAACCGTCAATGCATTAAAGGGAACTTGATGGCGTGCATTCAATTTTCCTAGCGACTGCGGCAGCGATCTGTCGCGTCCCATGGCAAACAGAATACGGGCGGTAGCCGCGACGGTGGCAACGTAGATACCAAGCGAGGCTGTAAGCCCTGTGATAGTGATCAGAATATTGCCGGGTCCCCAGTAGATTTTCGCGATTGGGGTGATCGGAGTGAAACCAGAGCTGATAAACCCCGGAAGCTGCGAGAGAGGTATGGACTCAGAGTACGCGTAGGATCCGAGCATCCAGAAGACACCAACAGTAACGGCTGCCAGTATTACGGCGATTGGTATCAAGCGGCGTGGCGTCTTCGTTTCCTCCGCTACGACACAGGCATAGTCATAGCCGATAAAGCTCAGAATGCCAAATATAACAGCCGTAGAAATACCATTAAAGCCTGCGGTAGCCGAGGGAAACGAGAACGGTGCAAGACTCAACTTGCCGTGGCTCCCCTGTACAAACACGATAGTAAGAGCCAGGGCGGAGACGACACCAGTCTCAAAAATCATGAACCCCAACGCGACACGAGCAGTGAACTGAATATTCCGGAAGACGACAATAGCAGTGATAGCCGCCATAATCAGCATACCTATAGCTCCCCCAATCGGGCTTGCAGGTACACCGAAATAGCGCAAAAACTCGCCGAAGAAGACGGCAAAAAACATATTCACAATCCACAATCCGGTAACATAGTAGAGTACAAGGATAGCTCCTGTCCACAGCCCGTACCCAGGTCGAAAAGCATGCCATAACCAGGTGTAGGCTTGCCCAGCCGCAGGAATCTCTTTGCTGACCATAGCATAACTAATTGCCGTTGGCAGTGAGATCAGAAGTGCCAGCATGTAGATAAGGGGAGCGATTGGTCCGGCCGCGATACTCATAGGTCCCCAGTTGAAGTAGAGTCCCAGGGCAGGTGACATGATGACGGCTCCCAGGCCTGCTACGGTTAGCAAACTCAGACCGCTGTGGCGGAGTGTTATGCCTGGTGAAGTACTGGCTGATGGTTGGGTAGGCACAAGCCGACCCGGCTGTTCGGAAGGTGCCACTGGATTCTCCTTTCTTCCTACACTATCATTGATTGGCTGGACCACTAGTCACCACACCTCCAGATGTCCAACAACTCGATCTAATTAAAGTATAAGGCCTCTGAGGAACAACGGATACTGTTGCTCAATTGCCAATTCCGATTAAGAGCTTATCCGAAAACCAGTATCTTAGCAAAGAGGAGTGGAACGCATTGAGACCTTACTATGCACACTCCTCTCGGGTAAAGACAGCCTATCAACTTCAGGAATAGTGCAGTTATCGTCATGAGCAGATCCATTTTCTTCGGAATGAAGCAATGCCAATTTACTTGCCAATATGCTTGCGAGGTAGGGCGGAAACTATCGCATTGATCAGAGAGATGGCGAAGGAGAATCGGCTCTGGGGGGCTGAGAGGATTCGCGGGGAATGAGTGAAACTCGGCATGCGTGTCTGCAAGCGAACCATTCAGAAGTACATGAGGCATGTTCGCACTCCTCATCCAAGAGGCCAGAAGTGGGCCACCTTTTTGCACCATCACGCCGCTCACTATCCTCTTGACGTTTACGCTTCTTGAGGAGTGTGCGGCAAGCATGCCTCGACCACCTGCTGATCCTTCACGAGAAGCAGCACAAGCCGCGTCCTCAATGCGTATGTAGCGTACTTCAACCAGGCACGACCGCATCAGGGCATCCAGCAGCATATTCCAGCACTGCCTGTGCCATCTGCTCCCCTGTATGACCAGTGTGAGAAGGTGATCGCCGTTCCAGTCTTAGGTGGGTTACACCATGACTACCGAAAGGTGGCATAACCGTTGGAAAGCGCGTTCAGAAAAGGATGGATGAAGCAGGTTGGCGGACCACATTGATGATGCCTGAAACAGCACATCGTCCTCCAAAAATGAAAAGGCCCAATCCAGGTTGTACTTCCCTGCATTGGTACCCTTCCTTAGTTGCCTGCTCTAGCTTGTTGAATGCGATTTCCACTTCTGCAGGTCTGCGTCAAGTCCTTCAGCCCTACGGCATTCTGTTAGTTGCTTAGACGTGGCTTACACCCCTTGACGGCCTTCCAAGTTTCTTTTGCAACGTACTCCTCAGAGGCTGTATTAAGTATGTCATTACTCGGGGGGTATTGTCAAGGGCAAAACGGTGAGTTTCATCCAGGGGTTCACTCCGCCAACCATTCCTGCACATCTAGACGGGGAAGAAGAGTACTTGGTCTCCTAAGGAGCAAGGAGCTACAGGTGAGCCTGTTTGGCCACAACGCATCGAGCAAGAGGCACTGCTCAATGCGAGAGCACTGCACTGATCCCTCTCCGCCTCAGGACGATGAGATGCTCACGTTCGCAATAAAGTCATGGACTGGACTATCTCACACTTTTGGCTGCACTTTCACACGAAGAATAAAGTTCTGGACTCAGACGCGGAACCTAAGATGTGTGACATCAGAAGACTTTATCAGCCTCGTTCTTTTGGTGTCATCCTATTTTTCCTCCCACATTGTGAGCTACGGCAGCACGAATGAGCTCTTTCAAAGCAGACTCATCAACTGCGTCGCCCTCACGGAAATCGATCGCTCGCGTTTTTTTCGCATCAAGGCCGGCATTGAAGAGTTTCTGCGGATCTTCCAACAAAGCGCCTTGAAACAAGTTCATTTTTACTGTTTGCTTGAAAGCGCCGACAGCACAAACCAGCCCCCGGTGAGACCATACCGCGGTATCCCATTTCCATTCCTCAGTGATGTCAGGGTCGGCCTCGCGGATAAGTTTGCGCAGTCGGGCGATCATTTGGCCGCGCCAGTCGACAAGTTCTGCGATTTGTGTGTCGATACGTTCAGATGGGTTCATTCTTTTCTCCTTCCTTCGTTACATCGCATACTTCTACCGCTTTTACGTTTGATATGCGTTGTATCCTCCTCTTCTCTGCCTCGCAGAGGCATCTCGCTTGGGACATCTGTTTATATAATCCATCATTTTCTACAAACAGATGTCCCACGTAGCCAGTACACTCGTTCCTTGCAGATGCGTTACCGTTGGTGCCTGTATTAGATCTGCCCGATCAGCGTGGTTCCGATGTTCTCCACAAACGCTTCGAGCTCTGATGCACTGGCATGAGGCGGGGGAGCGAGTATGAGTCGATGCACGCCCAGGGCAGCAAATTGCTCGACCGTCTGCCGGTTGACTGGTCCCCTTGGCGTGACGCTAATCTCCAGCTGTCCCAATTCGGCTGGACGCCGGTAGCGCTCTGCCGCCTCGCGCAAACCTTGCAGGGCACGAGCGGTCCCTTCCGGATCCAGGGCAAAACCATACCAGCCGACAGCATACTCAACGGCCCGACGAAAAGCCGCAGGGGAACGGCCACCCATCACGATGCGGATATTGCCCTGGGGGTGTGCCTGCACGTTGGCAAAGGAGACAAACTGGCCGTGATAGGCTGGTTTTGGCTCACGCCAGATGGCACGCATCGCTGCCAGGTACTCCTCACTGCGTGCTCCCCGATCGGCAAAGGGGATGCCAAGTGCACGAAACTCTGGTTCCAGGTAGCCCACCCCGACGCCAAAGAGGAGCCGTCCTTCAGAGAGTTCGTCGAGACTGGCCAGTTCCTTGGCCAGGACAAGGGGATTGCGCTGTGGCAGGATGATGATGCCTGTGCCAAGCAGCACCCGTTTGGTCTGTGCGGCCAGAAAGGTGAGCGTGACGATGGGGTCCAGGATGCGCTCTTCGGGTGCCAGTGGTGAGGGTGGCACCCGGGGATCGGGCAGCACCACGTGTTCTCCGGCCCACAGCGAGTCAAAGCCGGTCGCTTCGGCTGCCTGCGCGACTCGTGCTGCCGTTGCCGGGTAGCTACACGCCCCACTATTGAGCGAGAAGAGGCCAAAGGTGAGTATCTGGGGCATACGTGCTCTCCTGTTCAGGAATGAGATCAATACTCTGTGTATCATGGCACATTTCCAGGATAATTTGCCACTTCGCGCTTCGGTTCTGCATCAGCGATCCCACGGTTTCGAGTACGATTCCCGGTGCACTTTATCACAGCACGAACGCCGGCGTTCGTGCTGCGGCTCGCAGCTTGTTTCGGCGAGCTCCAGGCGCTTCAGGCGCTCTGCCAGGGCTGTAGAGCATTGCCTCTGCTGTCACACTCCACTGATGCACAGCCGCTCGTCTCTGCTCACACACGACTGATCGAGGCGAGCCAGGCCGCTGCTCCCTGTCCACTTGTCGTCTCAAAGCGCGTGGCGCGGATCTGCTTGACGCGCCACCCTTGGCCGAAGGTGGCATAGATCTCCGCTTGTGACACCCGCCTGGGCCCTGGACCACTACTTGACTCTTGATCACTGAAGCAGAGCAAGTAATAGGTTCCTCCAGACTTGAGCACGCTTGCCAGGCTCTGGACAAAGAGCAAACGTTCTTCGTCCGAGAAGACATGGAAGAGGCCACTATCAATGACCGTCTCAAAGGTCTTGCCTAACGCCTGCAACTGCAGCGCATCGGCCACCCGGAAGGTGACAGCAATCCCACGAGCAGCCGCTTTCTGCTGGGCCTTCTGGATGGCAGTTGGCGAGGAATCAATGCCCCAGACCTCATGGCCGTGTTGTGCCAGGTAGAGGGCATGCTCGCCCGTGCCACACCCTACATCCAGCACTGATCCGTGTATCTTCCCTGTCTGTACAAGTTCCACATACGCCTGCTGTGGACGACCAATATCCCATGGGGGAAGGCCTGTGTAGGCGGCATCAAAGCCTCTCCCACCTGGACCAAGCCTGCTATTCATATGCTGTTCCTTCTCTCTGACAACTTCATTCGCTGCTGACTCCACCTTGCTCACAGGGGGTGGTACGCTTCTGGAGCAGCTTTTTCACTGCAGGAGGTGATGTACTAGATACTGATCTCGGCGTAGAGATCTAAACTGTCCTACCCCAATTCATAGAGCACAATGAGCACAGTCAGCTCGAAAAACGTACCGATAGAGGCTCCGACCGGCGAAGGCAGCAAAGGTCTGGGAGCTGTGCGGATTCTTGGAATACTGTGCAACCTTGCGGGCGATATCTGGGAGACATGCCGGACCTAGGTGGGCTTCCCCGCCATCGATTCAGCCGGCTCGTAGGTCGCGACCACCACGCTGTTGGGTGTCGCTTTGGCGCTGACGAGATGGAGCGCAGCGAATGCACCGCCGTCAGTAAAGAGATGGCGACCCGATCCCAGAACTAGCGGGTGGATCAGGAGCACGTAGCGGTCGACGAGGTTGTGCTTCATGAGTGTCTGGATGAGCTCGCCGCTGCCCATCACCACTACGTCCTTACCCGGCTGTGCTTTGAGCCCGCCCACCGCCTCCGGCACGTCACCCTTCAGCAGGGTCGAGTTGCTCCACGCCAGCGGCTCCTCCAGCATCGTGGAGGCAACGTACTTCTGCATGTGGTTGAGGACTTCCGTGAAGGGATTGTCGGTTTGTTTGGGCCAGTAAGCGTAAAAGTCCTCGTAGGTCCGTCTCCCCAGCAGCAGGGCATCGAAATTGGGTAGGCTCTCTCCGGCCTCACTACTCGTCATTGCAGCGTAGGGCGTCGCCCAGCCGCCGTGCTGGAAGCCACCACGGAGGTCCTCGTCGCGGCGTCCCGGCGCCTGCATGACCCCATCGAGCGTCAGATTCGTGAAGACCACGACTTTGCTCATTTCAAGCTCCTTCATGTGCGCCATAATTACAACCCTTCTTAAGAGTAGGAAGAGTATATCATAGTTTGTGTGCAACATGAATAGGCTCGTGAGGAAAATGCACCTTATCGGTTCTTCACGGCGTAATCGACCAGATTCTGCAAGACATAGACATTTGGCGTCTCATGTTCTCGTACAGTCGACCATTTCATCACCCGCCCATACTTCTGCACCACGATCAGCCCATTTCTCACCTCGATAGCATCCATCTGATCCCAAGGGATCATTTCCTTGCCGTTGTTGACCCCTTGTATAGTAACGTTGACCTTGCCAAAGGAGAGGGTCTCCCCATCTTTATAGGAAGCGATCGCTCTGGGCAGCAGGAGATTGGTGACTTCCCGCTGGATCATTGTGCCAAGATCAATAACTCTATTGACTGCATCGCCAATCTGAATTACACGGCCCTCCTGCACTCGCACTGTATAGGTGTGCGAGGAGCTATACCTGCTTGCTGTATGTTTTTGAAAGACAGCTACGACTTGGTCCCAGTGCACCACCCGGTACTTTCTCCCCCTGGCATAAATAAAACCGTTTTTGAAGACATAAAAGCGCATATTGAACGTGCGCAGCGCTCTCATCGCCCAGAACGCGACCATCAAGGGGAAGAATAGCAAGATATAAAACACGAACCCCGTAAAGTAGGCAATGGCTGCCAGGACGATGATATCCAGGATAATTCCTCCAAGGACTATAGCCATAATCAGCAAAGGATTGGAAATGCTTGGCTTAAACGTCCTGGTAAGCTCACCAAGCTGGTAGGTTGAGGCTTGCTCGTAGATAGGCTGTGGCACGCGTGTTCCTTTCGGAGCCATTGCTAGTTGTGACATTGCCCTTTTCCTTTCGGCATAAATTTAAGCTATCATATTGAAAGAACAGATAAAAGTAATTGCTAGTTATCTCAGTACTCGTCCTCTTTCTGCTTGCTGGTCAAGAGATGAATCGTAGTGAATTTCGCTTTTTTTGCATAAAATCTCCCTTTTCCAGTAAAAGCTCTTTTTAATTGATGGCGACAAGTATATCCTATTTGCAAGTGTGCTGTAAAGTAATTTGAGAATTCAAAATGCCTTCTATCGATTTATTTGTGGATGTGATATACTTGCCTTCCATAATCCTCAGCACTCCCGATAAATCCGCGGCCGTCTCTGTCTGGCACGTGGCAAGCGGGCAGCTTATGCTGAAAGTGAATAGAACTATATCTATTTTGGAAAGGATTTCTCTATGGCAGGTTTAGCTTACTCACGTCCAAATCCCGACAAAATTGCTCCTGGTATTGAAGCATTACTCCGCAAGGAACTCGGCTCGTCCACACCACTCCCATATCAGATACTCCCCGGAGAAGGCGAGGGCGCAACCACGAAAAGCGTTTTAACTGACATAGGCAAGGCAATGATCATGACGAAGCAGCAGTCTAGCGTGCTCTTCTATGTCTACTTTGCGCTGGACGTGCCGCGGCCATTTGAATTGCAGGTGTCGGTCACGCGATACGGGCTGGGCGCTGTCGTAGGAAGATTCGCCTATGCCGTTCCCTTGAACAAGCCAGTGCAAGGTAAGGCGAGCCTGGGGGTAACCAAACTCGGTTCTTACAACGGATTTGCCGGCGATGCTGCGACGATAGCTCGTCTGAACAGCAGCCGTGAGCTGATCCTCCAGGCCCACAAGCTCGCAGTATCAAAGACCACGATTGGCAATATCAATTTGACTATTTCCCAACGTTTGGAGGTTATACCCTACAAATCTGGCTCTTTGCTGATCCTGGACAGGCTGGGCGTGCCAGGTTTTTTCAGCGGCGCCAATGTGGGAGCCAAAGATCTGTTTGCCTTTGTCCCCCAGCTCGAAGCCTGTCTCTAATGAGGGCAGTGGAATAGTCGCGGAGTGTGCCGTGGCCAAGGGTAAAGCCCCAGCTTCGGCACATATCCCAAGTAGCCAGTACAGTTTACCTCCGTGATTTACATTGAGTCGTACGTGAATCGCCTGACATTTCTGAAAAGGCAGCCGGTTGGTCGTGTCCCTCCCGACCTGTTACGCCTGAAAGTCCTCCCTGCTGTGTCATCTCTGATGCTTCTTGCGGACACGAGGCCACCTCTTCCTCCAGTGAGCTGTCCGCCTCGATTACCGTTTCGGACTTCAGCACGGTGGCGGCCAGCACGATCGTGGCGACCACCAGCCCGGCACCGGTGGCCCAGGCGAGGTGGTAGCCGCCGCTCAGGGCTGCGGCAGTGCTCTGGCCTTGGGCGAGCAGTTCTCCTGTGCGGTTGGTCGACAGGGTGGCCAGGACCGCCAGGCCGAGCGCGCCGCCAACCTGCGCCGTCGTGTTGAGCAGGCCCGAGGCCAGCCCCGAGTCGCTGGGCGTCGCCCCTGACATGGCCAGGATCGTCAGCGCCGGGAAGGACAGGCCCCCGCCCACCCCAAGCAGGACCATCAGCAGCAACCAATCCCGCACGTAGTCGCTGTACAGCGGCCCCCGCGCGAGCAGCACGAGTCCAACGGCCATCAAAACCAGCCCGGCCAGCAGCACGCCGCGGGCGCCCCAGCGCGTGATCAGCCGTGCGGAGAAGCCGATGGAGAGCGTCCCTATCCCCAGCGTGACCGGGAGGAACGCCAGGCCAATGGCCAGCGGGCCGTAACCAAGCACCCGCTCCAGGTCGAGGGAACCGAGGAAGAAAAACCCGAACAGGGCAG
>Ga0207646_10007524_pt1 | contig 11052 bp, 8 predicted proteins | sample KBSK5502metaG_FD_184343 | JGI IMG/M metagenome (GOLD analysis project Ga0207646, IMG submission 184343) | Corn, switchgrass and miscanthus rhizosphere microbial communities from Kellogg Biological Station, Michigan, USA - KBS K5-50-2 metaG... | ecosystem: Host-associated > Plants > Roots >...
GGTTCCATGTGCAGGGTCTTCCGGTGCGGGACGCCGACGGACGCATCAACCGTTGGTGCATCCTGCAAACAGATATCGATGAGCGAAAGCTCGCCGAAGACGCGCTGCGCGAGAGCGAACGTGAGCTCCGCCAGCTCATCGACAGTGTTCCCGGGATGATTGCTGTCGCCGACCGAAGCGGTAAAAGCGAATACGTCAACAAACGCGCGATCGATTATCTGGACACGACGATTGAGGAATTCAGCGAACAGCCGATGGCGACCGTTCATCCGGAAGATCAAGAGCTGCTGAAAAACGAGTGGCTGCGGTCGAACACACTCCGACAGTCGATGAGTCTGGATCACCGCGTTAGGCGCTTCGACGGTCACTATCGATGGGTCAACGTCCGCGCCGAGCCGCTCCTCGACGATCAAGGCCGGATTGTCCGTTGGTATTGCGTGTTCACGGACATCGATGATCAAAGGAGCGCGGAGGAGGCACTGCGGCGGAGCGAACGAGATCTCCGTCTGATCTTCGAGAGCATTCCGGCCATGGTTTACACGATGAATGCCGGCGGTGACGTCGAGCTCGTGAATCAGCGGCTCCTGGAGTTCCTCGGCGCAGGGTTAGAGGCTTTGAAGGAGTGGATTTCCTTTATTCATCCTGCGGATCGTGCGCGCATCCTGGCGCGCTGGAAATCGACGATCGAAGCGGGAGAGCCGTATGACGTTGAGCACCGTCTTCGCCGCGCCGACGGCGTCTATCGCTGGTTCAACTCGCGGGGAATCCCGGTGCGAGATGCAGAAGGCCGCGTCGTCCGATGGTTCAGCTTGTTGACCGACATCGAGGATCGAAAGATCGCCGAGGAAGCGCTGCGCAACACGCGGACACGCCTCTCACGCGCCAGTCAAGTCGCAACGGTCGCAGAACTGTCGGCGTCCATTGCTCATGAAATCAGCCAGCCGTTGGCGTCAGTGGTGACCAATGCTCACGCGGCCCAGACGTGGCTCTTGCACGATCCGCCCAATCTCGAGAGAGCTCAGGCGACCCTCGAGAGGATCATCCGGGATGGACATTCGGCGGCCGACGTCGTGCGGAGAATCCGTGCCCTTTTCAAGGAGGCAGCACCGGTCAAAGCTCTCGTAGATCTGAACCAGATTGTCGAAGAGGTACTGCGCGTGCTCTCGGATGAGCTTCGTGACAATAGCATCACCGTTGAAACGGAACTGGAGTCCGGTCTGCAAATGATTGACGCTGACCACGTCCAGATTCAACAAACGCTGATCAACCTCGTCCATAACGCGATCGAGGCGATGGCTGGAGTGACCGATCGTGCGAAGTCGTTGTTGCTCACTTCACGGCGCCACGGCGAAGAGCTCCTGATTCAAGTCCGTGACAACGGATCCGGCATCAAGGACGACCTGACGGGCATATTCGAGCCGTTCTACACGACGAAAGAGTCGGGCATGGGGATGGGCTTGTCCATTTCTCGCTCGATCGTCGAAGCGCACGGCGGCCGAATCTCGGCGACCGCAAACGATGACGCCGGAATGACTTTCAGTTTTACTCTTCCGCTGTCATCGGCGTGAGAGCGGCGCGGATGGATGCCAGCAGTTGCTGACCATCAAAAGGCTTCTCAAAGTAACGGCCGGGTTCGATGACCCGGGCGTACCGCGCCCGGCACTCTGGACGCCCGGTGATCAGGATGACCGGCAACCGGGGCCGCTCCGACAGAGCCACTCGTCGCAGTCGAATTCCATCCATGTCGAGCATGCTGATGTCGGTGATCAAGCAATCAATGCCGGACAAGCCGCCGCTTTTCCAGCACGTTCTGGCTGACGAGTACACGCGAACATTGTAGCCGGCCGCTTCCAGCAGATCGGCAAGGGACTCGAGCGTCCGAGGGTCGTCGTCGACGACGGCCACCACGAGTCTCCTGGACTCGTCCATGTCATTGCTGCTTGCGGCGCTCGAGCGCGATGTTTAACTGCCCGGCCATACGAACGAGATCGGCGAACGATTCCACCCCCATCTTCTGCATGATCCGGCTTCGATGAACCTGGAGCGTAACTTCGCTGATGCCGAGTTCCGCCGCCGCCTGCTTGTTCAGAAGGCCGCTGACGATCAACGGCAGCACCTGGCTTTCGCGCGGCGTGAGCGAAGAGTAGCGCTGCTGCAGTCGCGCGCGTTCGCCTCTCTCCTGGCGCGCGTGCCGGTCGCGCGCGATGGCCGCATCGATCGCCACCAAGAGATCCTGATCGCTGAATGGTTTCACCAGGAAGTCGATCGCTCCGTCTTTGATCGCGCGAACAGACGAGGGGATGTCACCGTGTCCGGTGATGAAGACGATCGGTGGATGGTGCGCGTCGCGAACCTGTCGCTGGAAATCGAGGCCATTGATGTCCGGCAGTTCCACGTCCAGGACGAGACAGGCCGGCAGATCGGGCTTCGGGTATGCGACGTACTCGGCGGCCGAACCGAACGTGACTGACGGCATGTGAAGCGATGCGAGAAGCTCACTCAACGCTGCACACATGCGAGCGTCATCGTCCACCACGTAGACGATGGAGTGTTGTGAGGCCATCAATCGCGACATTGTGGCACGCGCAGACGAAGCCTCCGCCATGCAGAACAGACTAGTCCGAGGTGGCCCGCCCGTCCATCATGGAAATATGTGATACCCCGTGAGCATGAAACCCCCTAGGTTGTTTTGCGGACGAAAGGGGATTCATCTTCGAACAGGATCGCAGGGTCACGTTGAGTTGATGCTGGCCATCGAGAGAATCAGTGACCGCGTCGTCCCGGCCCTGCACAAGGAATTCGCAGACCAGGAGAACTAGTGATGCTCAAACTGACGATCAACGGCAAGTCGCATACAGTCGACGCGCCACCCGACATGCCCGTCCTCTGGGTCTTGCGCGACCTCCTCGGCATGAACGGCACGAAGTTCGGTTGCGGCGTCGCGCTGTGCGGCGCGTGCACCGTGAACCTCGACGGCATTCCGCGACGAAGTTGCGTCATGCCGGTCAGCGCAGCGATCGGACATGACATCACCACCATCGAGGGCATCGGCGCGACCCCGATCGGCAAGAAGGTCCAACAAGCGTGGCTCGATCTCGAGGTCGTGCAGTGCGGCTACTGTCAGTCCGGCCAGATCATGTCCGCCGCTGCATTGCTCGCGAAGATACCCAATCCCACCGACACCGATATCGACGAGGGAATGTCGGGGAACATCTGCCGCTGCGGGACCTACGTGCGCATTCGCGAGGCGATCAAGTACGCAGCAAGGAGAGCGTAATGGACGGCGTTTCGCGTCGGGACTTTCTCATTGTTGGTGCCGCGGCAGGTGGCGGGTTGCTCCTGAGCTTTCATATGGACGCGCAGCCGGCGGCCTCGCCGGTCTTCGCGCCGAACGCGTTCATTCGCATCGGCACGGACGGCCGCGTCACGATGATCATCGGGCAAGTCGAAATGGGGCAGGGCATGTACACATCGATGCCCATGCTCATCGCGGAGGAGCTCGAGGTCGGGCTCGATCAGGTGCAAGTCGAGCACGCGCCGCCTGATGACAAGCTGTACATCAATCCTCTGTTCGGCTTCCAGGCGACAGGCGGCTCGACCTCCGTGAAGGGGCTTTACCTTCCGATGCGGCGGGCGGGTGCGACCGCCAGGACGATGTTGATCGCCGCGGCGGCGAAGCTATGGAACGTCGACCCCACGTCCTGTCGCGCAGAGCGAGGCGCGGTCATCCACACAGCCACCCGCCGCCGGATCGGTTACGGCGCGGTCGCCGCTGCGGCTGCGGAGCTGCCCATACCGGAGAATGTTGTGCTCAAACGGCCGCAAGACTTCAAGCTTGTCGGCACGCCTGCGAAGCGACTCGATACTCCGGCGAAAGTAAACGGCACGGCTCAGTACAGCATCGACGTGCGTCTTCCCGGGATGAAAATCGCCACGGTCGCCGCGAGTCCCGTGTTAGGCGGCAAAGTGGCCGCGCTCGACGATCGAAAGGCGAAGGCCATCACGGGCGTGCGACAGATCGTCCGCCTCGACGAAGCCGTCGCCGTTGTGGCCGACAACATGTGGGCGGCGAAACAAGGACTGTCGGCGCTCGAGATCCGCTGGGACGACGGACCGAACGCCGCCGTGAGCACTAGCGATGTCGTCCGGGGCCTCGCTCTGGCAGCAGAGACGCCAGGCGTAGTGGCGCGGAATGAGGGCGATGCCGCGGCGGCGATCGCGGGCGCGCCGGCGAAGGTCGAGGCAGTGTACGAGGCTCCTTTCCTGGCGCACGCGACGATGGAGCCGATCAACTGCACGGTGCACGTTCGGCCGGACGGGTGCGAGGTGTGGACTGGCTCGCAGGTACTCGCCCGAGCGCAGGCAACGGCGGCGCAGGTCACCGGCTTCCCGCTCGAGAAGGTTGTTGTGCACAACTTCTTGTTAGGCGGCGGCTTCGGCCGGCGGCTCGAGTTCGACTACGTGACCCAGGCCGTGCGGATCGCGAAACAGGTTGAAGGGCCGGTGAAGGTGATCTGGACGCGCGAGGAAGACGTCCAGCACGACGTCTACCGCCCGTACTACTACGACCGGATTGCCGCCGGACTGGATGCGCGCGGCCAGCCGATCGGATGGACGCACCGCCTCGTTGGACCGTCGATCCTGGCGCGCTGGGCGCCGCCCGCATTCAAGGATGGTCTCGACGGCGATGCGTTGGACGGGGCGACGGACGTGCTCTACAACATCCCCGCGATCCGGGTCGAGTACGTGCGACACGAGGAGCCGGTCTTGAACACCGGCTTCTGGCGCGGCGTCGGCGTAACGCACAACACGTTTGTGATCGAGAGTTTTGTCGATGAGCTCGCGCTCGCCGCGAAGGCGGACCCGTTCGAGTACCGTCGCGCGCTGCTGGACAAGTCCCCGCGTGCCCGCGCGGTGCTCGAATTGGCCGCGAACAAAGCGGGGTGGGGTGCGAACCTGCCGGCCGGCCGCGCGCGTGGCATCGCGCTGATGTTCGGCGGGCTCTGGGGTACGTATGTCGCCCAGGTCGCCGAGGTGTCGGTGTCGAAGTCGGGCGAAGTGCGCGTGCACAGGGTCGTCTGCGCGGTCGACTGCGGCACGGTCGTGAACCCGGACACTGTGAAAGCGCAGATCGAGGGCGGAGTCATCTTCGGAATCGGCGGCGCCCTCTACGGCGAGGTGACGCTCAAGAACGGCCGGGTGGAACAGTCGAATTTCCATGATGTTCGTGTCCTGCGAATCAATGAGACGCCGGCGATCGAAGTGCACCTGGTGCGCAGCGGTGAGGCTCCCGGAGGAATCGGCGAGCCGGGCACCGCTGTCACCGCCCCCGCCCTGGCCAACGCGGTATTCGCGGCGACCGGGAAGCGAATCCGGAAGCTGCCGCTGGAGAATCAACTCCAGTCGGCTTGAGGAGGAGACGATGCCTAAACTTGCGTGGTTCATCGTCGTCCTACTGGTCGTAGCATCAAGCCGCATCAAAGCGCAATCGTTCGACCCGATCGCGAGCGTTGTCACGCACCCGCGATGCATCAACTGCCATCAGGCCGAGTCTCCCAGGCAGACCGACGCCAAACGGGTTCATCGACCGCTGGTCGTCCGCGGAAAAGACGGCCACGGCGCGCCGACGCAGCAGTGCCAGACGTGCCATCAGACGACGAACACGGCTGACGGATTCGTTCCGGGCGTTGCCACGTGGCACCTCGCACCTTTATCGATGTTGTGGGAGGGCCGGACAAGGCGGCAGATCTGCGAGCAGATGAAGGACCCGGTACGGAACGGGGGCCGTCACACGGGCAAGGAGGTCATCGAGCACATGAAGGCGGATCCGCTGGTCCTATGGGCTTGGAATCCAGGGGCCGGGCGCACGACTCCGCCGCTCTCGCACGAGAAGTTCGTGGAGGCGTTGGAAGCCTGGGTCAGCGCGGGCATGCCGTGCCCGGCGAATTGACACTTGTTGGCGTTACCGCGACCGCGGGTTGTCGATCGACATTAGTCAATGATGGCGCCTGCTGCCACGGAACTCTGGCCTGGTTGGTCGTGATGCACGCCGGCGATCGTGCACTCGGCGGTGTCTATTTTTCGTCTAGTTCCAGATGCCGAGATGAGTCGAGACAAGTCCGGACAGCCGTAAAATCTACCGTCTGGAGGTGTCCGCAGATGTCTCGAGACAAACGCTTGAATCGCACTCAGGAGGTCGACGGTTCGAGCCTGTTCAGCTCCACCATTTTTGCCTCAGTTACTTAGGATTAGTGACGTTTATCCGCTGATCCCCGCGCGCTTGCACCGAGTGTCTACCTCACGGCGAATTTTGCTAATCGGGCTCTCGACTTTACAGGCACCTTCTGCCGCCATTTTCGGAGCGTGCCGCTCTTTGTCTCGGGTGATTAGATCGCGCCGTGATAGGGACTCGGCAGCCGTGCCGATCGATTCGACGAACACGAGCGCGACTGCCGCCGATCTCGTGTCCGGCGCGCGCGTTCCGCAGGAATGCATCTTTCAGAGCCTGCACTTGCCAGCTTTCACGGGTTCTAACTTGATGCGCGAAGGAGTCGTGAATATTATCAAGCGAAAGTCATCCTACGTTCAGTCCTCTTCTCGCGCGACATCGATGATGGCGGCGAACGCGGCGGCCGTCGATGGACCATGAAAGTCACGACATACGACAACGTTCCTTTCTCGCACGATCAATATCGCGCGGCAGAAGATCGTTATCGCCGTTTCGGGTATCGCCGCGTGGGGTCGTCGGGGCTGCAGCTTCCGCCGATCTCACTCGGATTCTGGTACAACTTCGGTGACAACCGCCCGTTTGCGGCTCAGCGTGAGATCGTCCGCTGCGCGTTCGACCGTGGCATCACGCACTTCGACCTCGCGAACAACTACGGTCCCCCTTATGGCTCCGCGGAGGAAAACTTCGGACGCATTCTGCGCAAGGATTTCCGCCCGTATCGCGATGAGCTGATCATCTCGACCAAAGCAGGCTGGGACATGTGGCCGGGTCCCTACGGGCAACTCGGCTCGCGCAAGTACCTGCTGGCCAGTCTCGATGCCTCACTCGGGCGGATGGGCCTCGACTACGTCGACATCTTCTACTCGCATCGGTTCGATCCGGATACTCCGTTGGAAGAGACGATCGGAGCGCTCGATTCCGCCGTGCGTCAGGGAAAGGCGATCTACGTCGGCGTGTCGTCCTATTCCGCCGAACACACGCGCCAAGCGGCGTCGATTGGGCGGCGCCTCGGCACACCGCTCGTGATTCATCAGCCTTCGTATTCGCTTCTTAACCGCTGGATTGAAGGCGGCCTAATGGATGTACTCGCGGAAACGGGGATGGGTGCGATCGCATTTACCGCGCTCGCGCAGGGTCTTCTCACGGACAAGTATCTGCACGGAGCGTCCGACGTTGAGCGCGCCACGGCTCGACCGACCTTCAACGCCGACGCTCTCACCGAAAAGACTTTCGCGCGGGTCCGCGGCCTCAACGAGATCGCGAAACGGCGCGGTCAGACGCTCGCGCAGATGGCGCTAGTCTGGGTCCTGCGGGATCCACGGATCGCGTCGACACTCGTGGGAACCTCGAGTGTGGCGCAGCTCGAGGAGAACCTTGCGGCACTCGACCATCCTGACTTCACAAAAGACGAACTCGCAGAGATCGACCGTTATGCCGTCGATTCAGGAATCGACCTGTGGCGGTCGTCGTCGGAACTTTGAGGTATTTCCATGGCTGACCGTGTCGGCGCCGGCATGACAACGAAGCTCGGTTTCATCGGCCTGGGACACATGGGAAGTCACATGGTGACGCGGCTGCGCGCCGCCGGCTATGCGGTGACCGTGTACGACCGCTCGAGAGAAAAATCGCAAACGGCGACTCCGAAAGAGCTGGCGTCGAACAGCGACGTCGTGCTCATCTCAGTCACGGATGATGCCGCGGTGGAACAGGTGATGTTTGGCCCTGACGGCGCGCTCGCGGGACTGCGCGAAGGGATGCGAATCATCGACCTGAGCACCGTTTCGCCCGCGAGCTCCCGCCGTTTGTACGCCGCGGCACGCGAGAAGGGTGCGTCGATGATCGACGCTGCCGTTTCGGGAAGCGTGCCGCAGGTGGATGAGGGGAACCTCGTCATCTTCGTCGGCGGCGACCGCGAAACATTGCAACCGTGCCGGCCCATCCTCGAGGTTCTCGGACACAGCATCTTCCATATGGGTGCGAGCGGGATGGGAACGACGATGAAGCTCGTGGTGAACACGCTTCTCGGCCTCGGCATGCAGGCGCTCGCCGAAGCAGTCGCCCTCGGCGTGAAGTCGGGCCTGGATCAAACGATGCTGCTCGACATTCTGGGCCAGACTGCTGTTGTGTCGCCGAGTCAGAAATCGAAGCTCGCGAACATCAATCGCGATGAGTATTCGACTCAGTTTGCGCTGTCGCTCATGCATAAGGATCTCGGCCTGGTCTTGCGCCAGGCTGCCGAGGCGTCGGTCGCGATGCCTGCCGCCGCGGCGGCCGAACAGATGTACACGGCTGCGATGGCAAGAGGAACGGACGAAGATTTCTCGGTCGTGATCCGTTTCATGTTGGCCCTTGCCGGCGCCGCACGGTCCGACGAATAGCGGCTGTTCAAGCTCCTTAGACGAAGGGCTAATCCTGCTCCGTTCGGACGATCGTCGCGGCGCGATCGAAGTTCTGCGTTGTGCATGTATGCATTCCACGTTTTGGTTGCAACGCCTTCCGTTTGCCTCGTGCGGAAATTCCTCGACCGTCGCCGTTGCTAGTCAGCGCGGAGGAAAATCATGGGCGATGTCTATGTATCGCGATCGAGGATTGTTCGGCGCAACGGCCCCCCGGCAACTGCCGGGGACTTCCGTCCGATCGCTGGTCGCATCGCCACTGACGGGCACCGCCGGCGTTCTACGGAAAACACAAGGTGGCGGCTTCCCCGCATCCGTATTTGGCCACGTCCCCCAAGAGGTTCGGGCAGGACGAGCGGTACTCTTCAAAACGTCCCAGGAGTAGACTCCCTCCGTGCGCCAGGCGTGGGGCTTTATCGGCGCGTTGCTCGTCACTGCGACAGTCGTCGCCGGTCTCGGACCGGAGGTGCCGCTCGCGCCGGCCGACAATCCGGGCGCATCGCAGCGCTATGTGAATGTCGCTCAGGCGTCGGGGCATGTGCTGGCGGTATGGTCCGATGGCCAGTTGCGGGGCATTCTCGATGGCGTTCCTCTCGACCTCGCATCCGCTGGCGCTGCGATGGCGATCATTGGCGTCGCCGCCGGCATGCGACCATGGCGCCGAGCTCATTGGCGAGGTGGAGCAGTACGAGGACAGGCGCCAACAACGGACGTCCATCGAGGTCCGTCTGCGCGATGTTGATCGTCACTCGCTCATGGTCGAGTGCATTCATCCATGCGAGCGTTCGACGAAATCGGCGGTGCGGATCGGAGCGCCGGACAGGTTCGGGTTTGTGGACGAACGGCACCGCGAGATCGACGTTGCTGTACGCAATCAATCCGCCGGTTCCGAACGCGTAGATGCGGTAGAGATATCCGGTACCCGCCGAAACCGACGTGTCGTTGTACGAGAGCTCGGCCGTTGGGCCAACCGCGCCATCATTTCGATGCACTTCGTACGATGACGCGCCGGAGACAGCGGCCCACGACACTGCGACCTGCGTCGCTGAAGCGGTGGCGGTCATCGCGAATGTTCCGATTCCGGCAGCGCTTTACGTCACGGTGAAAGAGAGGCCGGCGATCGTCAAAGTTATCGATCGCGCACGGGATCGGGTTGTTGAAGGCGGTCGGACAAAATCTCGAAAAATTGATCGGCAAAGAGCTGCCGCACGAACACGACGGCAATTTCCTTCCCAGCAGTCCCGGCGAGTAGCTTCGTGCCCGACTCAGATGTCTCGAGGCAGACGCCTGAATCGCACTCAGGAGGTCGACGGTTCGAGCCCGCGGAGCGGGATCAGCTCCACCAATCCCTCAATCCGTGAGTTGGAAAAGGGGCGCCGCTTCGCGCGGAACGCCCCTTCTGTTCCTACGGCTGGAAGCGCACTCCCACGAAGTAGTAGCGGCCGTTGTCGTAGACCGCGCGCGGCCGGAAGCGATCGGTGTCGAACTGGATGATCTTCTCGTTCGTCAGATTCACTCCGTCGGCGGTCAGCGTGATGCCGCGATAAATGTTGTACGCAAGCGAAGCATCCAGCGACTTCAACGCTGCTTGATTCAATCGCGTCGAACGATCGAACGTGACGAAGAACGCCGATCGGTAGTTGTACGCCAGGCGGGCGCCTAACTTCTGATTCTCGAAGAATCCGACCAGGTTGTAGGAGTTCTTCGAGTTGCCCGGAATCTGGAGCTGAGGATCATCCGCGGTCGCGTCGGAATACGTGTAGTTGCCCTGGACGCCGAAACCGTTGCCGAGTCTCTGCAGAACCGCCAGCTCCGCGCCCTTCACTTTGCCACCGCCGCCGTTCACGCGCTGATTGATCGAGAACTGGCAGCTGTAGCGGTTCGGGAACGCGGTGGTGAACGCCGGCGTACATTGCGACAGATTCGGCGTGTCGGTTTGAATCAGAAACGCCTGCTGCACCGGATGGTCGGTGATGAACGATGCGATTTTCTTGTAGAACAGCGCACCGCTGAGGATCTCGTTCGTTCCGTGATAATACTCGAGCGAAACGTCGGCCTGGTTCGCGCGATACGGATCGACGTTCGGATCGCCTCCCTGGCCGGTGAGCGCGCCGGGATTGAGCGTCACGCGCGGCGAGACGTCGGTGAAGTCCGGACGGGCCATCGTGCGCGCCGCGGCAAGGCGAAGGATCAGTTGCGGACTGAGGCTGCGCGAGAGGTTGACGCTCGGCAGAACATCGGTGTAGCTGCGGTCCGCCGAGACGTGCGTGAAGTTGCCGAACGCGTTTTGAATCTCACCCGCGCCGCCGACGACGTTGCCCGTCGATGTCTGATCGGTGCGCACAACGCGAAGCCCGGCGTTTCCTCTCCAGCCGCCGAACCTCAGATTGGCCATGGCGAAGCCGCCGGCGACTTTTTCTTCAACGG
>Ga0207646_10007525_pt1 | contig 11051 bp, 9 predicted proteins | sample KBSK5502metaG_FD_184343 | JGI IMG/M metagenome (GOLD analysis project Ga0207646, IMG submission 184343) | Corn, switchgrass and miscanthus rhizosphere microbial communities from Kellogg Biological Station, Michigan, USA - KBS K5-50-2 metaG... | ecosystem: Host-associated > Plants > Roots >...
GAAAGATGTGCATGTTCGCCGCGATCGCGGTGGCCCCGTCGCCACGACCGAGCCGGTTGATCCCGAGCACGTAGTCGTGAACGGACTCCACACCTAGCCCGCCGAACTCCTGCGGTACACAAGCCGCCATCACGCCGCTCTTCGTCATCGCGGCGATGTTCTCAACTGGGAAGCTCCCGTCTCGATCGTGCTGGTCCGCCCGGGTCGCGAAGTCCTCCGCGTGCGCCTCCGCGAGGGCCACCAATCGAGCGCCGGGTTCAGTCAGGGGCTCCAGCTCGAAGTTCATCGCACCCTCCCTTCGTTCGTGCTGATCCGCGAAATCACGACTTGGACAGGCCAGCCCGTCTCGGCGACAATCCTCACCGCGGGGCATCAAGCCGTCGTGAAGAGGTTGTGAAATGGCACGGTTGAAGCTGTGGCTCCTCGGGACCTTTCGCGGCCAGCTCGGTTCCGGCCTCGCCTTGACCCTACCGACCAGAAAGGCCCAGGCGCTTCTGGCCTACCTGGCGCTCCGGGCGGGACACTCCCATTCTCGCGAGAAGCTTGCCACGCTGCTCTGGGGAGATGTCGGGGAACTACAGGCCCGGCAAAGCTTTCGGCAGGCCGTATCCAGCGTGCGGAAGGCGGTCGGCGTTCGGTCGGGCCTGCTCATCGAGGGAGAGACGGTCACCGTCAGTCCGACCCACCTGCAGCTGGACGTGGCGACCTTCGAGCGCCGCGTCACTGAGGGCACGCTGAAGGCGTTCCGCGAGGCGACGACGCTCTACCGCGGCGAACTCCTCGACGGGTTCACGGTCAGCCAGCCCCTGTTCGAGGAATGGCTCCGCGGGGAACGCGAACGACTCCGTGAGTTGGCGCTGATGGCCCACTCGAGGCTCCTCGCGGAGCAAAGCAAGATTGGCGACATCGACCTCGCCATCCAGACAGCTGCTCGACTCCTGGCGCTGGATCCTCTGAGGGAGGCCGCGCACCGGAGCTTGATGCGGCTTTACGCGCGCCAGGGCCGCCGTGCCGCCGCCCTTCGTCAGTATCAGGTGTGCGTTGATCTCCTGCGCCGTGAACTCGGCGTCGATCCGGAGCAGGAGACCCAGCGAGCCTATCAGGAGTTGCTCACCCCACGAGCCCTCATGCCGAAGACGGGGCGCTCAGACTCCCTCGCCCGCGGGGCTCCGCTCTCCCTCCGCAAGAGCAGTGTACCGTCCGACCTTCCGGGTAGCGACCCGCCGTTGATCGGACGGGAGGCGGAGCTCGACCGGCTGCGCCAGCTCCTCAGCGCGGCCGGCCGTGGGCGTGGGAACGTCGCGGTGATCTCAGGCGAAGCCGGTATCGGGAAGACGCGGCTGCTCGGCGAGCTCGCGAGAGAGGCGCGTCGGACCGGTCGTGTGTTGCTCGGTCGTTGCTACGAGAGTCAGCAGATCCTGTCGTTCGGTCCGTGGGTGGAGGCACTGCGCACGGCTCGGCTCACGGCGGATTCACCAGCCCTCCAGGGTCTCGAGCGCGTGTGGCGTAGCGAGGTGGCGCGCCTGCTCCCCGAGGTGGCCGATGCCACGGTGGGGACGGTGATCGAGCATCAGGACTACCTCCGTCTGTTCGAGGCCGTCAGCCGGCTGCTCGCCCGTGTCGCCGCCGAGCGGCCGCTCGCCATCCTGCTCGAGGACGTCCACTGGGCTGACGATATGAGCTTACGGCTCCTGACGTTCTTGGGTCGGCGGCTCGCCGCCTGGCCGATCCTGGTAGTCGCCACCACGCGGGACGAGGATCTGGCCGAGGCTGCCGGGCTGCGCCGCACGTTGGTCGAGTTGCGCGGTGCACCCGATTTCGTGCATGTGGAGCTTGGACCGCTGTCCCGGCCGGAGGCCATCCATCTCGCGAGGTCGCTCACCGGCGCCGGTCCCGGGCTGGCCGACGCGGCACGACTCGACCAGCAGATCTGGACCATCAGCGAGGGCAATCCGTTCGTGATCGTGGAGACCATCCGCTCGTTCCACGAGGGAGCGGCGCCGGAGAACTCTGATGCATTCCCCATTCCTCACCGCGTCCACGATGTCATTGCCGGTCGGCTGGATCGACTGGGGGCACGCGCCGGCCAACTGCTCGCGGTCGCCGCAGTAGTCGGCCGGGAGTTCGAGTTTGCCCTGCTCCGGAGCGCGGCGGACCTCACCGCCGAGGCCGCCGCCGAGGGTTTGGAGGAGCTGGTTCGGCGGCGGGTCTTGCATGGGGTGGGGGAACGGTTTGACTTCGTCCACGAACGCATCCGAGAGGTTGCCTATCAGCGGTTGCTGGTGCCGCGTCGGCGAGCCTGGCACGGGCGGGTCGCACGGGCCCTGGAAGCGCTGTATACCGGACGACTCGAGCCGCACCACTCGGCGATCGCTGTGCACTACGCCGAAGCCGAAGTCTGGGTCCTTTCGTCTGGCCGCCGCCGTCGCCCTCGTCCGAAGCGTTCCCTCTCACCGGCGAGCGCCTGCACCACCTCGCGGAGGCGATCCGGCTCTGCGGGGATGTCGCGGCGCGCGCCGAGCCCCCTGACGCCGTCGAAGCCGAAGTTGCCTATCTCACCGCGCTCAAGATGGCCGAGGACCGCGGCACTCGTCCGCTCATCGCCGAGTGTCACCGGGCTCTTGGCCGACTCTATTGCCGCGCCGGACAACCTCGGAAGGGTCGAGATCACTTGGAGACAGCGCTGGCACTATTCCGTGAAATGGCCGTGGGGCCGTGGGCGAGCGAAGTCGAGGCAGAGCTAGCGCGCTGTAGCTAAGAAGGCCGCAAGGTTGCCGGGCACATCAACTCCGGACTCGGTGTACTGCGCCCCGGACCTGCGTCCGGGATTGGAAGTCCTGTGTCCAGACTGATCGGGGAGCGGTCGCGCCTTCTGGTTCTCAAATAGCTGCCGCGTCGCACCGAGGCCGGAGCGTAGCTAACATTAGGAACTCCTCCGGCGGCGCGCCCCCCCTACGTGGCTCCCGTTCCCCCGTGACATAGGGTGTAGGATTCGGACGTGGACGCCCGAGAAACCGATGCCAGAGTAGGCATCACGTTGAGGTGCGACGGTCGGAACGCTTTTCACTGCCGGCAACGGACTGGAAATCGCCCGGGTGCTCGCCGTGAGAGCCGCACACGGAGGAAGGCATGTCTCATCCAGAGCGATTTGACGCACTGGTTCTTGGCAGTGGAGCAGGTGGCAAGCTCCTGGCTTGGCATCTGGCGCTATCCGGCCGACGCACTGCCGTCGTGGAGCGCCGATGGATAGGGGGCTCGTGTCCCAACATCGCCTGCATGCCTAGCAAGAACGAGATCTGGAGCGCGAAGGTCGCGCACCTAGTCCGCGACGCGGCGCAGTTCGGCGCGATCCGCGGTCCTGTCTCGATCGATATGGCGGCTGTACGCCAGCGCAAGCGTGACATGGTCGAGGCGCAGGTTGCCGATCACTTGCAGAACTACAAGGCGAGCGGCGCCGAGCTGATCATGGGCACTGGGCGCTTTGTGGCGCCGAGAACGCTCGAGGTGCGCCTGAATGACGGTGGGACGCGCGTGCTTGCGGGCGACCAGGTGTTCCTCAACGTCGGAACCCATGCGGTAGTTCCCAGCGTGCCAGGCCTCCAGGAGGCCCGACCGCTCACGCATATCGAGGCCCTGGAGCTCGACTATTTGCCCACACATCTGATCGTCCTCGGGGGTGGCTATGTCGGTCTCGAAATGGCCCAGGCTTACCGTCGCTTCGGCAGCCGGGTGACGATCATCGAGCACGGCCCCCAGCTCATGGCGAGAGAGGATCCCGACGTGTCGGGTGAGGTGCAGCGGATTCTCATTAGTGACGGCATTCAATGTCTCCTGGCGACCCAGACCCTCCGCGTGCGCGGTCGATCAGGAGAGGATGTGAGCCTTGTCGTGCGCACGACCTCCGGGGAACAAGTGATCGAAGGCAGCGACATCCTGGTGGCGGCGGGGCGCATTCCCAACACCGACGCAATTGGGCTCGAGCAGGCCGGCGTTGAGCTCGACGGCCGTGGCTATGTTCGCGTCAATGAGCGGCTGGAGACGAGCGCGCCCGAGGTCTGGGCCATCGGGGAATGTGCCGGCAGCCCGCAATTCACGCACGTATCGGTCGACGACTTCCGCATCATCAGGGACAATCTGGCCGGGGGAACACGTAGCACGCGCGATCGGCTAGTTCCTTACTGCATGTTCACCGACCCTCCGCTTGCCCGCGTCGGACTGAACGAGGCCGACGCGCGGCGCCAAGGGGCGACCGCGCGCGTCGCGAGAATCCCGATGAGTGCGGTGCTCCGGGCACAGACGACCGGCGAAACACAAGGCTTCATGAAGGCTCTTGTCGGCACGAACGACGATCGGATCCTCGGGTTCACGATGATCGGTGCCGAGGCCGGCGAGGTCGTGGCCACCGTGCAAATGACGATGTTGGCAGGCCTCCCATATTCGAGGCTCCGCGACGCCGTTCTGACGCACCCAACGATGGCGGAGGGGCTCGACCGGCTCCTCTCCAACGTGCCGGCCCGCTCCGCGCAGTTGGTCACGCCGAAGAGCCCGCTATTGACGGCCTGATGCCGCCTCTCAGCCGTGGCGGGCCACTCCGGACGGGGTGGGCACATTCTCGGATGCCGTTTTCGCGATCGTCATCACGATCCTCGTGCTGGATCTCCGCCCTCCGGTCCATCCGCCGCTAACGGCCGATGTGTTCTGCGAGGAGACGTACCCATGCCGACCCTCCGCCGAACCCATCCACTTCCCATCCGAACTCGGATGGAGTTCGTAGGTGGCTCGATTCGTCTCAAATTTCAACACGCCGTTACTTACCGACGGCATCTTGATCGGGCCATTGGCAATGCTTGCGAAAGCATGGATCGAATAATTCGAGACTACTCCGGTGAGTCCGCCACACGGCGACGGTGAAGGCTGTCACTACCAGTCTGATGTCTTCGTGTGCGTACGTCTTTCGCCTCGTGGCTCGTGGGGCCTAAAGCCCGGCTTCGGGCGCGCGTCGCCGGCAAGCCGTTGTTCGGTGGCACGTGCGCTTCCGGTGCACTTTCTCGAGAGGCGGCAGACGGACGGCAGCAGCCGTTCACTCGTCGAGGAAGCTCTGTACCTGGCTTATCAGATGCATCCGGTTCTTCTCGAGAGCGACTGCATGGGTGCCCTCGCCGATCACTACATGGCGCTTATATGGCGTGTTGACGAGCTTGGCGAAAACTTCTTGCGCCATGTAAAGCGGGGTATCCTGGTCCCACTCCGCGAGGATCAGAAGCGTCGGAACACGGATCTTTTCCGGGTCCCATGTTGCCTTGCCGGCGCCCCAGTAATCGACGATATCCTTGAGCACGCCATTAGGCGCCCGCAGCACCGGCGGATTCAGCTTCGCCCCGGCAGGATCGGTCGCAAGATTTCCCTGCCACCATGCGTCAAACCACGCGCTTGGGCTGATTTCCTCGACCCGTTGCGGCGGAATTCCGCGAGCGCCGCGCTGGCGCGCAGGATCACGCGAGACGGTGCGATACGCGCCGGACCCGCTGAACGGTGGTGGTGCCTTGAGAGTCCAAAGCGGGGCATATAGCACTAGCTTGTTGACCTTGTCGTTGTTATTCATCGTATAGCCAGCCATGAGTGCCGTTCCCCACGACCAGCCGATCAGGTTGAGCTTCGAAATGCTGCGGCGCTTCAGTATGAAATCGACCGCCGAGCCGACATCCTTGACCGCATCGGCAGTCGTCGCGAAAGGTGGATTCTCTGCGGCCGGCGCATCCATCGCCGCGGGCCGACTGGAGCGGCCATAGCCGCGTACGTCGACAAAGTAAACGTCGTAACCCTTGCGAGCGACGGTTTCCACCCATGAACCGCCCGGTAGATTGATGTCAAAACCCGTTTCGGATGGGTACGTCGCGCCGTGTACGAAGAGCACGACGCGTTCGGCCGAAAAGTTGTCGCGCCCCTCGAGCCGCTTGTTGCGCACGTGCAGTTGAATGCCCGGATCGGTGGCCGGGATCATGAAAGTCTCGGCGACGATTCGTTGCGCGTTGGCGAATGACGGTACGAGCCATGCGAACAGCACGCAGGTTACGAAGGCAAGACGACGCATAGGGCCTCCTCTCGACACGTGATAGGAGTTGGCGGAATGAATCGCCGAGCAGCGCGGGGGAAGCACCTTGAGAACCATGGGCGGACCTTACTGCGGCCGGGGGACCTGCGCAAGATCACACGGAATCAAGACATAGTTCCATGAGTGATTAGCCTGACCGGAATGTCAGGCGTGACGGCTGTATGGGGCGCATACTGCGCGCGACAGGTTGAGGAGGACGACATGCCCAATTCAACACAAGGCTCGGTGGCTTCGCTGTGGCGATACCCGGTCAAGTCGATGCTCGGAGAGGAGCTCAGCGCTAGCGAGGTCACGGAACGCGGTCTGCTCGGCGATCGGGCGTACGCCCTGGTGGACAGCGCCGATGGGAAGGCTGCGACTGCCAAGAATCCGAGGAAGTGGCCGACGCTCTTCGGCTTCAGCGCAGCCTTCACCGAGCCGCCGCATACCGGGGCGAGTGTGCCGCCGGTCCGCATTACGCTCCCGGATGGAACCACCATCACGAGTCAGCAGGCGAATATCAACCAGGTCCTCTCGAGAGCGCTCAGTCGCACTGTGACACTGAATGCCGCCGGGCGCGCCGACGCTGGCGCCGTGAACGCCGAAGAGTACTGGCCCGACATGGAGGGACTCGAAAACAGGGACACCGTCACCGAGTTCCCTCTCCCGGAGGGGACGTTCTTCGACTGTGCCATGGTGCACCTGCTGACGACCGCGACGCTGGACCGGCTACACCAACTCTATCCGCAAGGGCGCTTCGAAATCCCGCGCTTTCGTCCCAACATCGTGGTCGCGCCTGCCTCGGCTGAGAGGGACTTCGTCGAGAATGCGTGGGTTGGCCACACGCTCGCCATCGGAGATACGGTTCGCCTGAGCATCACCGGGCCCTGCATCCGCTGTGTCATGACGACCCTGGCCCAAGGGGACCTTCCACGGGATCCGGGCATCTTGCGCACGGCGGCCCAACACAACAAGGTCAGCGTCGGTGTCTACGCGACAGTCGAGCGCGGCGGCATGATCCGGCGGGGGGATGCGGTTAAGGTTTAGGAAGCGCGCCTGGCGTAGGTGGCCCTAGTGCGAGGAAGAAAGCTCGATCGAGGAGGATCAACATGCGCAATCCGGAGCGTCTCGGCCGCCGAACATTCCTCAAAGCCGCGGGCGTAGCCGGCGCAGTCGCCCTCGTTGGCTCCGCGCTCCCGGGCCGGATTGCCTGGGCAGCCGCACTGACCAAGGCGCAGCGCGACAAGCTGACGCCGGACGAGATCATCCAGCTCATGAAGAAAGGCAATGAGCGCTTCCGAATGGGGCAGAAGACAACGCAGGACTACTTGGCTCAGCAGAAAGCGAGCGCGAAGGGACAGTATCCGGCCGCGGTGCTCCTGAGCTGCATCGACTCCCGCGCGCCCGCCGAGACGATCATGGACCTCGGCATCGGCGACGTGTTCAACACCCGCGTGGCCGGCAACGTCGCCAACGACGACATCCTCGGTAGCATGGAGTTCGCCTGCAAGATATCCGGCGCGAAGGTCGTGCTGGTCATGGGCCACACCGCGTGCGGCGCGATCAAGGGGGCCATCGACCGGGTCCAGCTGGGCAACCTCTCCGGCCTGCTCGCCAAGATCCAGCCGGCGGTGGATGCCACCTCGTATCAGGGCGAGCGCTCCGCGAAGAACTACGGCTTCGTCGACGCGGTGGCGCGAAAGAATGTCGAGCTCACCATGGCCGAGATCCGCAGCCGTAGTGCAGTTATCGCCGAGCTCGAGACCACGGGCGCCATTAAGATCGCGGGGGCAATGTACAACCTGGAGACGGCGGTGGTCGATTTCGTGCCCTCGGCGCCCAGGCGATAGGCCCGCGATCAGCGCGGCCGCCGGTAGGCGCGGCTCAGTTCAGCGATGCGAGACGGGCAGATCCAGTTCAGCATCCGGGCGTAACCCACCGCCCAAACACCGCGCCGCACTCGCGGGCTCCGTGGCGTCCGCGGTCATAGGGCCGTGGGGCGGTGGGAGTGGAGGAAGTTGGGGAAGTCGGTCAGCAGCGTCACGTCGCCATGACAGCGGAGGCAATGTCGTCAGTTATACAGCGCCGGGCTCACGCCTCGCCGTCAAAGATGACGGACTCGAACAGCCACGCTATCTCTCAGAGCCGAGTCAAGCCCACGATGGCTGTAGCAAGCGACCGACCGCCCTCTGTGGTGGCTGCTACGTCGAGCCGCCAGAGCGCCAAGAGGAGCTATACTTTGCAACGTAGCTCTCATGCTACCGTTGGCATCGGATACCTCGACACCGATGAATCAACACACTGTCCCACGATTCCTGCTCAAGAATTTCACCAAAGACAAGAAGCGCCGGATAAGCCCTAGACGGAAGCTCGATCCAGCGGTCCTTGCCGAGTTTCAGCGGCTCGGTCGGATCGGCGGCAAGAAGGGCGGTCCCAAGGGCGGGACGTTGGCCCATCGCGCAACCCCGGCCAAGGAGCGCACTGCGCACGCGAGGCGAGCCGTCGCGGCGCGCGGGCGAAGCGGAAGAAGGGGAAGAAAGGCTAGGGCGCCGTGGTCGTGACGCTGCCGATCGGCACGATAAAGCGAATTCTTGACCGCGTGTCGAGCCTGCCCGAACAAGCCAGCGAGTTCATACTTGGCGAGGCCCTGGCTCGCGTTCTGATACGCGACGACATCGAGACGACCAGTCCGACGCCGGCGACAAAGTCGCTACCGAAGCTTCCCCAGAACATCGTCTCCGCGCTGGAGAAAGCCAGAGACGACAAGACTTTGATAGACGGCGGCAAACACGTGGGGCATCTTGGGCACTACGACTTCATGACATTGCGCGATTGGTGTCGCGCCATGCGCCTGGGTTCCGACGCCGCCGCTGTGGAGGCTGCCGTTGTGGCTGCGTCGAAATGAGCCTGGGCCACAAGGCGGGGCGGGCGCGATGGACGAAGCTGACGAAGACGGCATGAGCAAAGCGTGTTGAACATCTTCGGCTTGCTCCTGAACCTGTTCGGTGTCGTGCTCCTGTTCTTATTCGGAATGCCCTTCCGCGTCGCCGCTGGCGGCAAGGCCGTGACCTGGACTACGTCGAACATCGACGTCCAGGTGAAGACGATCGACGACCTCTTTAGCGTCTTCGGGTGGATTGGGCTCTTTGCGATCGTGCTCGGGACGCTGTTCCAGATGTTGGCGACACTGCGAGAGCGGTAGCTCGTTCATCGAAGCCACGTGCGCCTTGCGGCCTCATGGCTCACATACCGCGTCGTAGTAGTGCCGGTCCCCGGTACCCGCAGTCCTCACCCAAACCCATGCGCTTTTGGGCGGGTCTGTGGGCCACGGCCATCCTGTAGCGCCGTTGAACCGCTCCTTGGGGTGCCACGTCGTGGCGCCGTCAATCTGATGGTACCCGCGACGAAACATGCAGCTTTCGTATTGCTGCTTCCAATGCTTCTCAATGATCCCCGAATCCGCGTAGAAGTCGTACGCGACAACGGGCCCGCCGATACCTGCCTCATACAAGCACGCCCTGACGGCATCCTGGAAACCCGGGTTGCACGGCGTGAATGTGTATCGCACGCCCGAAGCATGCGCACATCCAGCCAGCACGAGGACCAGCGTGATGGCCGCGGCCTTCATGGCGTCAGCTCCCTGGTGGAGGATGGCTGACCACTGGAGACCGCCGCCGAGAGCGGTAGGAACTACAGATACTGGCCGGGCTCTCGTCGCTCTTCGCCGCCTTCCGACGGGCCGGAGGGAAGACCGCGACGGCGCATCTCATCGAACTGGGCGCGTGCTTGCGCGTGCTGTGCCCAGAGCGCGGCCTGGATGCCGTGGAACAATCCCTCGAGCCACCCGACCAGCTGAGCCTGCGCGAGGCGGATCTCGGACTCGGTCGAGCTGCTCTCGAGCGGCAAGGTGAGCGTCTCGAGCTCCTTCTGCAGATCGTCCGACAGGCCCTCCTTCAGCGTGGCGAGCGCCTTGTCGTAGATCGACCGCAGCCGCTTACGTCCCGCCTCGTCCGGGGAAGACTTTCGCACCTCTTCGAGGAGCTCGCGGATCATCGCGGCGATTCGCAGGAGCTTCGCCGGCTGAGACACGAACTCACCGGTGGCCCGCTCGCCGGACGGCATCAGGATTTCCGGCTCTCCATTGCTCATTGTGTTCTCCCCGGGGCGGCTCCGACTGATCGGGGCCAAGCGTACCACGGCGCTCTCAGCGCTTCCTGCGCTATGATGCGTCGGGCGCGACCGCTCGCGCCGGAAGGGGACAGCCTGGCGTAAGATGTCGCGTATCGTGTCGAGCGCAGCGTGGCGCCGCATTCTACTCTGCTCGATCGTCGTCGTCGCCGTTGCGGCGTCGGCGACGGCGCAGACTCCGTCGAACCTCCGCGTCGTGCACACCGTCGACAAAACGACCCCGCCTACGGCCGAGCTGTCCGGCCGCGTCTACAACGATGGCACTGTCGACGTGATCGACGTCTACGTCAACGCGGCGGCAGTCGATCAGTCGGGCAAGGTGCTCGCGCAGGGCATTCCCTACGTGGGCATGGTGCCAGCGCGCGGGAGCACTCCCTTCAAGGCCCGGGTGCCGGTCGTACCCGGTGCGACCGGCTACCGCGTCGGCATCAACAGCTTCCGCTTCGCGTTCGGACGCGATGCGCCGTGACGCGCACGGGAGATAGACGCTCGGCGGTATAATCGGTCATCCGTCGAACGGGTCGGTTCGCCACCCAGAAAGGGGAGGGTGATGACCACTCAGACCGGCGCGACCACCGAGCGTGCTTCTCACACCGAGGAGTCTTCTCAAGCTTCGCGCGACGTCACGAAGCTCTACCAGGAGGGCCTGATCGCCGGCCTCGTCGGCGCCGCAACCGTGGCCATCTGGTTCCTGATCATCGACTCGATCCAGGGCCGCCCGCTCTACACGCCGACGGTCCTCGGCGCCGCGCTCTTCCATCGCGGCGCCGCG
>Ga0207646_10007526_pt1 | contig 11050 bp, 8 predicted proteins | sample KBSK5502metaG_FD_184343 | JGI IMG/M metagenome (GOLD analysis project Ga0207646, IMG submission 184343) | Corn, switchgrass and miscanthus rhizosphere microbial communities from Kellogg Biological Station, Michigan, USA - KBS K5-50-2 metaG... | ecosystem: Host-associated > Plants > Roots >...
TTGGCCCCGATCTCGCGGAAGCTCCACCTCGGACGTGTTCGCGGGCTGTCGCGTAAAACAATCGAAGTCCCCTTAGCCAGTAAAAAGCAATCACCACCGGTGAGGGGAATCGGCTCCGCAATCCCTTCCACACTCAGCCAGCAGTTGCCGCGCGAGAGCGTGGCGAAGTGCGCCAAATCTGTGGGTGACATCTTTTTGTCGGAAGGCGTGACTTTTTCTTCGGTCTGGTTGTCCTGTTTTACACCCCACGGGGCTGTGGCTTCGAGCCTGTGCAGACCGAAAGCGGTTACGTGCATCGTTCTAAAGATGTCTGTTATGGAATCCAACTTTCCCTCCTTCTTTGGACGAATAGACAAAAGTATTGGACTCTTGAGCAGTTCTCGTCCACTTCCAAAGAATCTACTCTAGTGTACCGAATACGAAGGGAGTCATTATGGGGAAGCTTGAAGGGAAAGTTGCAGTAATCACAGGCGGAAGTAGCGGGATTGGCTTGGCCACAGCCAAACGCTTCGTGGAAGAAGGTGCCCACGTCGTAATCACGAGCCGCCGAGAAAAAGAGCTGAAAGAGGCCGCAGCCTTAATTGGAAAATACGTCACGACAGTCACGGGCGACGTAACGCGCCTAGAGGACTTGGACCGGCTCTATGCCGTGGTGAAAGAGAAACACGGTCACATCGACGTACTCTTCGTAAATGCAGGCTGGGGTGAAGTCGCACCGATCCAAGCGGCCACCGAAGCCCATTTCGATAAAACCTTCGACCTCAACGCGAAGGGGCAGTTCTTTACAGTGCAGAAAGCCCTTCCCCTTTTCAAAGATGGAGGGTCGATCATTCTGAATTCTTCCGTTGCGAATGTGATGGGATTGCCAGCCTTTACCGTCTACGCCGCCGCCAAGGCGGCTGTGCGTAGCTTCGCGCGTGGCTGGGCTATGGAACTGAAAGACCGCAAAATCCGCGTGAATGCGGTCAGTCCCGGACCAATCGAGACCCCAGCACTTGAGAAAGCAGGCCTCACTCCTGAGCAAGCCGAGCAAGCGGCGGCCCAGTTCGTTACCCAGGTTCCACTCGGTCGCAGAGGTAAACCTGAGGAAATTGCAGCCGCCGTTCTGTTCCTTGCCTCCGATGAAGCTTCTTACATCACCGGTATAGATCTCGCCGTTGATGGGGGCATGGCCCAGGTCTGATACGGCAAGTGCAGATCGTCCCCGGCCCTGTTAAGCGCCGGGGTCAAAGTATCAATGCGGAACGGAGAAATAGTATGACTTATGCAATTATCGGATTCGGCAAGATAGGCCAGGCCCTCGCCCACGCGTTCGCCCGCAAAAACATCAACGTGACTGTCGCGAGTCGCCGGCCGCCTGAGGCGTTGGCGCCGCAGGCTCGGGCGATTGGACCTACGGTCGTCGCCAGGTCGCTGCAGGATGCACTTGAGGCCGCCACCATCATCTTGGCGGTCCCGTTCGGGGAACATGGCGAGGTTGCGAAGGCCATGCCGAGTTGGAAAGGCAAGACGGTCATCGACGCGACGAACGCGTTTGGAGTTCTCCCTGAAGAGTTGGGCGGCCTCCTGTCCTCCGTCTACGTCGCGAAGGCGTTCACCGGCGCTAAGCTCGTGAAAGGTTTCAATCACCTGGTTGCGGCCATCTTGGCTACCGACCCGGTCGTCGAAGGGGGCCATCGGGTCGTCTTTCTGTCGAGCGATGACGAGGACGCGATCTCTCCCGTGGCGGATTTGGCCAAACAACTCGGGTTCGCACCCGTCAGGCTGGGAAAGCTCAACGAGGGTGGCGCGCTGGTGCACGCACGCGGCCGCACTTGGGGTCAGCTCATCTTCCAGGATTTGTTCAAGAAGCAGCAGTAATCAATCTATAACCGCGCGATTTGCCCGAGAAGGATGGTTCCGAAACGTCGGGATTAGACCGGACACCGTTGATGTAAGGGAAAAGGAGAGATTTTGATGAGCACCGAAAAGAATGTCCAGATTGTGAAGAATTTTCTTGCGGCACTTGGCCGCCGCGACAAGCAAGACATGCTGGCGTTGTCTGCCGAAGATATTGAGTGGATCATTCCGGGCGAGGACTGGCCGCTGGCCGGCACGCACCGCGGGCAGGCTGGATTGAATAACTTACTTCAGAAGGCTAACGAAACGGTGGAAACTTCGTACCCAGAACCCCCCGAGTTCATAGCGCAGGGAGACCGGGTTCTGGTCGTCGGCTTCGCTAGGGGGAGAATCAAAGCCACGAATAGGACGTTCGAGGACCATTGGGTCTTCGCCATTACCATTCGAAATGGCAAAGTGACGAATATCCGGGAGTATGTCGACACGCAAGCACTCGCGCGGGCCTCCGAGACGGCCGCGAGCCCCAGGCCCTGACCCATCGCGTTGTTTCGTCTCGGCAATCTGAATCGTCGGATCTCGGTGAGTGCATGATCGCCAATGTACTCTCTCAGTCACGATCAGTAACGAAAAGTCGGCTTGTCGGAAGTTTTGCTAGCGCTCGCAGCCGGATCACGGCAAGTCGACAGTTATACTCCACGAGAGACTCTTCAACCGATGGCGAGAAGCCGCTTCGAGGAGACCGGGTAGATCAGTGCCAGACGGATCCGGGTTTGCAAACTTCTGCCAAAGCTGTTCGCGCGACCATCAACGCAAACACGGCGCTCGTTCGCTGTCCTTTAGCTGTCCAATAAGAGTTCTCTTACGTTCCTTACAAGGTTTTTCGAGGGCCACCCGCGTCTTGTAAGTTGTTGAAATTACTAATGTCCTTGGGCTCATAACCTCACGCTCCTTAGGATTCCTTGGAGTTTCCTGGACATCCTTTTATGGGAGCTTTTGCAAATTGGGCGTCCGGCGTAGCAATGCGCCGGAAGATCACTCGTCAAAGTCGGTGGAACCTACATCGCGCGAGCGATAGGGCAATACCGAACCAAGCCCCCGGAATGGTGGGGGAAGGCGTAGAGACTGGATGGCGAGCATCCCTCGTGGATGAAGGTACAGTCCGACTCTCATCGAAAGGTGAGTCAGATCGCATAACCCAAAGGTCGGCGGTTCAAATCCGCCCCCCGCAACCATGGACGCCACTGCAGAAATGCAGTGGCGTTCGCCTTTTACCGAAGTGTCAGTTCCCTGAGTGTCGCCTCAGACTTCCCAGAAGCCCCGTTTCTGCATAATTTCCGTGTTGCCGACCGCTCGGCGAGTGGATGGTTTCCGATGACCAACTAGCAGCTTTGATCAACTCACCGTTTGTACCGCTTTGGCTGGTTTGATGTTGTGGTTCATCCGGAAGAAGTTTGTCGGATCATACTTGTTTTTCAGAGCAACGAGGCGGTCGTAATTGCACCCATACGCTTCGCGCGCAATGGCCTCGCCGTCGTCAGTGACGTAGTTACCATACGCTCCTGCGATTAGAAATGGCTTCAACCCCTCCCAACACTCACGTGTCCATCCGATGTTCTTGTCCGTCTCGGCGGGGTCGGTCCACATGGACCAGGCAAAAAAATTCCAGGAATACTGTCGGTGTGGGAAGGCAGTATCGCCGGGTGTTACACGAGTGGCAGCACCGTGCCAGTGTTCGACGAACGGGGCGAAGGTGTAGGGCGAGGGACTCTTGCCCACGTACTGCGCGAGAGTCTCAATGACGTCGTCGCCGAGGGTGCGGAGAAAATTCGATTTGGTGTAGACGAGTCGACCCGGGGGGAAGAACGGTTCGAACATGCTTTGGATTTGGAGATAGGTCATGGGGCCGAGCATGTCCGCGACTGGCGTCGCGAACTTCCTAAGAGGTTGCAGAAGCTTTTCGCCCTGGGCCACGGGACCACAATAACAGGCCGCTAAGCCAAAGACGGGAGTGCCTTCCAGAGTAGCACCAGTGGCCTGGTTGACCAGTTCGTCTGGACTTTGTTCACAGAAATCGCGCCACAGACGCAGAATTTCGTTGGCCTTGGAGGCAGGAAAGAAAATCGCCCCGCCGTAGATGGGGCCAACTTCGTGTAGGCGGTATTCGATGGAGGTTACCACGCCGAAATTTCCGCCGCCGCCACGGATGCCCCAAAAGAGGTCTTCATTTTCCGAATCATTCGCCGTCAAGAGACGGCCATCGGCGGTAACAACGTCCGCACTGATGACGTTGTCGATGGAGAGACCGAACTTGCCGTGTAAGTTGCCCCAACCGCCACCAAGTGTTAGTCCGGCAATGCCCACGGTGGGAACGACGCCCTGGGTTGTGGCGAGGCCGAACGCTTGAGTTTCCCGGTCGAATTCCCCGAGCTTCAAACCCGTCTGAGCTCGGACGGTGCGAAGGGCAGGGTCGACACGGATGCCTTTCATTGCGGACATGTCAACCATGAGGCCACCGTCGCAAACAGCTTTGCCGGCGATACTGTGACCTCCGCCACGAACGGTGACGAGAATGTTGTGCTCGCGGGCGAAGCGGACACAGGCGATGACGTCGGCGGCACCAGCGCAGCGGGCAATGATGGCCGGGCGGCGATCAATCATGGCATTCGGAATAGTGCGAGCTTCGTTATATCCAGGGTCGCCGGGACAAAAGGACTGCCCGCGGAGCGAGGATCGAAAATGCTGAACGGCGGATTCCGCGATCATCTGGATTCCTCTACCTTGATGAAATGAATCTGGACCGACTTGTAAGACCGTCGCATGGACGTTGACGGAAAGTCCTTAAGAAAATATCAAATTTTCAATAGAATACCGGCCTATGAAGGCTTTGCGATCTCCTGGGTACGAGTTCGGACCCTATCGGCTGGATACGGTTGGGCGTAGCCTGGAATGCCGGGGGGAAGTCATTGCACTTCCGCCCAAGGCCGTGGAAGTCCTAGCCGAGCTGGTCAAACGGCCTGGCGAAGTCGTCGGGAAAAAAGAGTTGTTGGAAACCGTCTGGCCGGAGGCATTCGTCGAGGAAGCGAACCTGAACCAGATGGTTTTTGTGCTGCGCCGGGCGATCGAATCCACTAACGGCAGCGAATACATCACAACTGTGCCGCGGCGCGGATATCGGTTTAGCGGCACCGTGCGCAGGGTGGAGATTCCGTGCCGCATTGACTCTATTGCTGTACTTCCGTTAGCCAACTTAAGCGGCGATCCAAGCCAGGAGTATTTCGCCGACGGAATCACTGAAGCTCTGATTACCGAACTGGCGAAGGTCGGAAGTCTTCGAGTTGTCTCGCGCACGTCGGTGATGCGATACAAAGGCAGGGCCGAGCCAATCGCACAGATTGCTCGTGCCTTGCGAGTGCGAGGTCTTTTGGAAGGCTCGGTGGTGAAAACGGGTGACCGGTTCCGAATCACGGTCCAGTTGATCCACGCTGCAAGCGACCAACATCTCTGGACCGAGGTGTATGACGGTGCGATGGCAGACGTGCTGGAGGTGCAAGGTAAAGTGGCGCGAGATGTTGCCGCCGGGATTCGCGCGCAACTCAGCCGGGGCGAGAAGGCGCGCCTGACTATAAGCCGCAAGGTCAGTCCCGAAGCTTATTCGCTGTACCTAAAAGGCCGATACTTCGCACGAATCCTGACGGAAGAAGGACAGCGCAAAGCAATCCTTCATTTTCAGAAGTCAATCCAGTGCGATCGCGATTATGCCCCTGCCTATGCAGGGTTGGCGGAGTGCCTGATCGAGCTGGCTTATTTCTTTGGGATGAACCCGAAAAAGGCGTTTGCCGAGGCGAAGCCCGCAGCGCTTAAGGCAGTGGCTTTGGATGAAGAGTTTGCTGAAGGCCACGCGGCGCTCGGGTTGCTTCGCTTGCTCGACGATTGGGATTGGGAGGCGGCGGACGCGGAGACGGGGCGGGCGATCGAACTCGCGCCGGGCAATCCGTACGTCTACTGGAAGCGCGGAGTTTTTCTACGGTATGCAGGGCGTTGCGATGAATCGATTCCGGTCCATCTCCATGCAGAGTCGCTTGATCCCTTCTCGATTGTTGCAATCACAGAGGTAGGATATGCATTGTATTACGCGCGGCGATTTGGCGAAGCGTCCAAACAGATCCAAAAGGCTATCGAGCTTGAGCCCGCGTGGGACCAGCTTTACTTTGTTCTCGGGCTGACGCTGCTGCAGCAGAAACGATTTGAAGAAGCCATATCCGCGCTACGCACCGCAGTGCAAAAGGAACCTGGAAACGTATTTTCCGTAGCGGCATTGATTTACGGACTCGGCCATGCAGGCCGGAAAAAGGAAGCAGAAAGGCATTTGGATCAGCTCATGAAGAAATATGAGTACGTGCCGTGCTGGTTCCTGGCGATGGCCTGGGTTGGACTAAACGACAAGGAGCGGGCGCTGGAGGCTCTGGAACAGGCCTTCCGCGATCACGAGCCGTGCATGGTTAGCTTGAAGGTTGACGCCATATTTGATCCGTTGCGCAAAGAAGAACGTTTTAAAGGCATGGTTCGTGGCGTCGGACTGGAACCCGGATAAATTGTGGGAGCGATTCGCCGACGATGACGGGGCACCCCGAGACGTTTTGTCGAGCGCTTTTCCCGAGTGACGGGCAATACAAAAGTTGTGCCGGGCCAGAAGTCGGCTTCGCGGAGATCACCATTGATCTCCTCGAAGCCCGTTTCTGGGGAGCTTCCGGTTTTGCCGACAATCCCCCCATAAACTCGGGGATCGAGCTCGATTTCTCTTGTCAATGAGTGCGTTGGCCTGAAGTCGTCATTCGAAAATCCACACGCTGCCTCGTCCGTAGCCAGTCGATAGTCGAATGTCTACCATCATTACCAGATCGATGGTAGAATGTCTTCTATGATGAAGCAAGCGCAGCAACGGGTCGGGCTCCTTCAGGGAACGCTTGACATGCTCATCTTGAGGACGCTTCTCTATGGACCTGCTCACGGTCACCAGATCGGAAAGCACATTCAGAGGACTACGAATGAATTCTTGCAGATGCAGCACGGCTCACTCTACCCCGCGCTGCATCGCCTGGAGCAAAGAGGGTGGGTAAGTGCCAAATGGGAGACGGCGCCGGACCGAAACCGGGAATGCAAATACTACCGGTTAACTCCCAAAGGCAGGAAGCAGCTCGTGGCCGAAGAATCGCAGTGGAAGCAGATGGCTGAAGCTGTAGCGCGAGTGATGTGGCCCGCCGCCGAGGAGAACTGACATGAACTGGTGGCAGATCAAGAAGAAAGATGCAGACCTGGAGCGGGAGCTGCGTTCCGATCTGGAATTGGAAGAAGAAGAGCAGCGGGAGGGTGGCATTTCGGGAGAAGAAGCTCGCTACGCGGCCTTGCGCGCCTTTGGCAATCCTACTCTTATTCGTGAACAGACTCTCGCCATCTGGTCCTGGAACTGGCTTGAATCCCTCGCACGCGATCTGCGCTTGAGTCTGCGCACGCTTGGTCGCACCCCCGGTTTTACGGTCATCGCTATCTTGGTGATGGCGCTGGGCATTGGCGCCAACGTCGCGCTGTTCACGGTGGTGCGTGGCGTTTTGCTCAAGCCCCTGCCGTTCGACGATCCCGATCACCTCGTGATGCTCTACGAGGCCGGCCTTCATGAAGACGATACGGCAGGTTCCAACCCGGTCTCAGGCGGCATGTACGACGAGTGGAAGAAGCAGAACCGGAGCTACAGCGGTCTCGCGCTCGCGAAGGGTATCCGGGTCGGGCTTTCCGCTTCCGGCGGGCAATTGCCGGAGAAGCTGTATAGTGCGTTGTTTTCATGGGATGTGCTCCGCACGCTGGGCGTGCAGCCCGCGTTGGGCCGCGATTTTACCCAGGCCGATGACAACCCCACAGCCAGCGGCACAGTGTTGCTGAGCTGGGGCCTGTGGAAGCGTCGCTTCGGCAGTGATCCTGCCATCCTGAACCAGACGATCCATCTGGACGCCAAGCCGTACACCGTTATCGGCATTATGCCCGCCTGGTTCGATTTTCCCGACCCGTCCACCCAGCTATGGACGCCGGTTTACCACGACAAGCCCGAAGACGAGATGACCTCGTTCAGCAATCACATGTTTCGCGTTGTAGGGCGGCTGAAGGCGGGAGTAGGCGCGTCGCAAGGCGTGGCCGATCTGAGCATCATTTCCCAGCGCACCCACAATGCGCACCTCAACGACCCATTCATATTTCAAAGCGCCAGGAGCCGTCCGTTGCTGGAGCACATAGTAGGCGAAATCAAGAAGCCGCTCTATGTGCTGCTGGAAGCGACCTGCTGCCTGCTGCTGATCGCCTGCCTCAATGTGGCCAATCTGCTGGTGGCGCGCTCGGCCGCGCGGCGCAAAGAGCTTGCCATCCGCACCGCACTGGGCGGGGGCTGGCTGCGTCTGATAGGCGAGCGGCTGATGGAGTGCCTGCTGCTTTCGGCCTCCGGCGGCGCGCTGGGACTTTTGCTGGCCTTCGCCGCTCTTCATTGGCTGATGCAAACTCGCCACGACATGAGCCGCGTCGAATCCATCCACTTCGACGGTGTGGTGGCGGCGTTTACGGTCGGCGTTATCGTGCTGTGCGCCCTGTTTTCCGGACTCATCGCCGCGTTCAGCAGCAGCGACAAGCGCATTCTCGGCGCGCTCCATGAGGCATCGCGTTCGGTGAGCGGGGGCGGGGCGCGGCCCACGCTGCGCAAGGTCCTGCTTACGCTCGAAGTCGGACTGACCGTCATCTTGCTCATTGGCGCCGGACTGCTGCTCAAAAGCTATGAACGGCTGCGTTCCGCCGACATGGGTTGCCTCACCCAGGACGTGATCACCATGCATCTGGGCATTCCTGATGCCCGATATCCCACAGCCGCCCAGCGAGCCAACTTCTACGACACGCTGCTCGAGCGTGTGCGCGCTCTACCTGGAGTGGACGCGGCAGGCTTTGCGACGGTTGTCCCGGGGCAGGGCTATCAGATAGATTGGACCTTCAGCATCGTGGAGCATCCGCCCTTGCCGCAAGGCAGTGGTCAGTTTGCCTTAAGCCGCTGGGCTGATCGGAAGTACTTCCACGCGATGGGCATTCCCATTTTGCGCGGACGTACATTTGACGGCGGCAAACGTTTGGACGCTGCCAACGAAGTCGTCATCAGCCAGTCCTTTGCCGGCCAGTACTTTCCCGGCGAAGATCCTCTGGGCCGGCACCTCCGCGCACGCGGGAAAAATGCCGTCATTGTGGGGATTGTGGGCGATACGCGCTACGCAATCGGCGAAACCCCGAAGCCGGTACAATATTACCCGCTGGATGCCGGCGTGGAGACCGTCGGCACGCTTGTGATTCGCTCCAGCCGCGGCCCGGAGCAGTTCGCTCTTCCGGTACAGCGCATCGTCTCAGAGATGGACCGCGATCTGCCCGTCTCCGATGTGCTCACTATGAACCAGTTGCTCGGCCAATCGACCCTGGACCAGAGCTTCAACGCGGCGCTGCTCGTCGCTTTTGCCACGCTGTCGCTGGTTCTTGCGGCAGTGGGCCTGTTCGGCGTGATGTCGTACATCGCAGCCCAGCGGACGACCGAAATCGGCATCCGCGTCGCGCTGGGAGCAAAGCGCGAACAGGTGATGCGGAAGATGTTGCTGGATGGAATGCGGCCCGCGGTCTTCGGTCTTGTCGTGGGACTTGCAGCAAGCCTGGAAGCCGGCCGACTGATGCGCGACCTGCTGTATGAGATCAAGCCGCTCGATCCGGCGGTTTATGCCGCAGTTGCCGCAACGCTGCTCGCGGTGGCCGCGTTTGCATGTATCGTTCCCGCGTGGCGCGCCTCGCGCCTCGATCCGATGCAAGCCCTGAGAGCCGAATAGGCTGGTATTCCGGCAATCTCCCCGATTCTAACGCGGACTCCGACAACCTTGGCCCGAAGTCGGCTTCGAGGAGATCGCCATTGACGTCCTCCAAGCCCGTTTCTGGACCGTGAGGGTGAAGCGCCGAAGGATTCCCCGATACTTCCGCATTGCCGAAGATTCGTTCAGGATGCAAAATTGAATGTTCACGCGCTTTCAAAACGCTCTTTAGGATAAGGAGCATAAATCGAGATTTTCGTACGCGCGAGGCGCAATTCACAGCGATGGACGTTCGGGGGTATGTGGAGTCGGATCAAGGACAATGGTGAATATGAGCAGATTGTCTAATAAAGTGGCGATAGTGACGGGCGCCTCCAAAGGTATAGGCGCTGGGATTGCAACGGCCTTGGGAGCTGCGGGTGCGCGCGTGGCAGTGAACTATTCCTCCGACCGGGAAGCCGCCAAACGCGTCGTGCAGGCGATCACCGACAACGGGGGCGAGGCGATCGCGGTCGGGGCCGACGTGTCCAAGGCCGCAGATGTCGCGCGGCTATTCAAAGAAGTGGATTCTGCGTTCGGAAGACTGGACGTTCTGGTCAACAACGCCGGGGTATTCCGTTTCGGCGCCGTCGCGGAGATCACCGAAGAGAGTTTTCGCCTCCACTACGACATCAACGTTCTCGGGGCGATTCTCACCGTGCAGGAGGCGATCAAGCGGTTCGGGGCCGACGGCGGCAGCATCATCAACCTCAGCTCTATCGTCGGCTCGCATCCGGTGCCGGGAGCCCTGCTGTACGCTTCCACGAAAGGCGCCATCGAAACGCTGACCAGGGGACTGGCGCTCGAACTTGCGCCGCGCAAGATTCGCGTCAACGCCATCGCTCCCGGTCATACAGAAACCGAAGGCAATGTAACCGCGGGGACCTTTGAGGGCGGCGCCGGCGCCGTTCTGGCTGGGAAGACGCCGCTCGGCCGGCTCGGTCGGGTCACCGATATCGCCCCGCTGGCAGTATTCCTGGCGTCAGACGAATCAGCCTGGATTACCGGCGAGGTCATTCGTGCCGCAGGCGGTCTCGTTGTAGCCACCTGAGGGCAGTGTGCTAACCTCGCAATAACAACGTAGTCAGGGCAACACAGAAACGAGAATACGATGCAATTTCAGAGTGACTATTTCAATGCCTATCACAACCTAAAGCTGACACGAGATGACAAAGGCGTGCTGGTTGCTGAAGTCCACACCAACGGCGGGCCGTGCATTATGACCGCGCAATCTCACACGGAATTTGTCGATGGGTTCTACCGGATTTCGCAAGATCGCGCGAACAAGATCGTAATCCTTACGG
>Ga0207646_10007527_pt1 | contig 11049 bp, 21 predicted proteins | sample KBSK5502metaG_FD_184343 | JGI IMG/M metagenome (GOLD analysis project Ga0207646, IMG submission 184343) | Corn, switchgrass and miscanthus rhizosphere microbial communities from Kellogg Biological Station, Michigan, USA - KBS K5-50-2 metaG... | ecosystem: Host-associated > Plants > Roots >...
GCTGGCCCTGCGCCGCGGCGCAGGAAGGCGCTCAAGTCGAAGGGCTCCCGGAGCCGAAAGTCCATGGCATGAACGGTTCCGAAGCGATGCACGCGGCGATCCTCGAGTGCCTGGCGGCCCAACGTTCCTTCCTCGACGACGCGCTCGAGGAAGCCCGCACGGGCAAGAAGTTCCGCGCCGAGTTCCGAGCCGAACAGGAGCGTGGACGCACGCTCCCGCCGATCACCTTGGGGGGCGAGTCGGGCGACGCTCCCCAGGGTCGAAGCCTCTTCGCCCGCTGAAAGGTTGCTCCATGAAATTCCGATTCCTGCTCCTGCTCCTCGCGCCAGTCCTGCTCGGCGTTCTAGCGTTCGCCGCAGCGGACAGGCGGCTCGCCGGACCTCCCGGTGAGTCCGTCTCGATCGAGCGCAACGGCTTCGGTCTCGCCGCGTCCACAGACGAAGGCGGGACCGAGGAGGTGGTCGCGTCTCCCGGGGAGAACGTCACCTGCACCTGGATGTCCGGCGGCGCGACCGTCACCGTGACGATCGTTCCCCAGCCGGGCGAGACCGACGACGGCGTGACGATCCGGCTGGCGCGACGAGTGAACGCGCTGCGCAAGTCATTCCCGATCGACCCCGCACCCGGCGGCTGACGCACCCGGCCGCCCGTGAACACCCCGCGGGCGGCCGACTCGCTCCCATGAGACTCCGCAAACAGCTCGAGATCCTCCAACGCATCGTCACCGAGGCGCGCGAGCACCGATCCCGCGCCGTCCTGCTCGAGCGCCTGGCCAGGAAGCTCGCCCGCGCCTGGGACGCCGAGGAGCGCGCCGGCATCCGGGCGCCCAAGCTGCCGCCGTTCCCGCGGGCCGGCGGCGAGCTGGCGGCGACTGGAGAGCTCCCAGACCCCTCCGCCGAGCCGGAGGCTCCCTCGGATGGGTAACCTCGACGTGCCCTCCCCGGTCGGCCCGGGGAGCGGCGGTCCGCCGCCGCGTTGGGCAGAGCCCCGATGCCCCGGGTGCGGGAGCCCCCTGCGCCTCCGCGGCGCCTACGGCCTCCACCGGCTCGCGTGCTCGGCCTGCTCGTACTGCTCGGTCCAGACCACGAACGGCGCCCCTGGAGCGGTTTCCAGCGGCGCAGAGGCGGCCAAGATCCCGGGGGGGATGGCCGCTGACTCCGATCCGGCTGGCGCGTCCCCTCGAATGCCGGCCGGATCGGGGTTCCTATTCTCGACGTCGAGAATCTGGGACTAGGAATGCGCAAAGCCTTTCAGCCCCGCCGAACAGAGCTCGCGGCGGTCCTCCGCCGCTGGCTTGTCTCTGCATAAGAATAACTCCCCCTCCGAGGGGAGCCGGAACGGCGACGGTGAGGAGGGGGACGGAAGGAGGAAAAGGGGCCATGGCGACCCCTAGACCGCCGCTTGAGCCTGTCCCGGGACGCCTCTTCATGCCGGCCGTTCAGGCATGCGAGAATTCACGGTGGACCCTCCTCAGCTTCGACGACCGAGGGGAGGGAGTCGGCAAGGGGCCGGTACGAGCTTGCAAATTCAAATGCCGCTCCTGGCGTTGCCGCTCCTGCGCCTGGGAGGTCGCCCGGGAGGACTACCGGCGCGTCGAGCACGCGGCGCTCTCGGCCTCGTGGTGGCTTTACGTAGTTCTCACATTCGACCCGGGAGAGTGGTCGGATCCGTGGGCGGCCTACGCTGGCGCCTCGCGACTCTGGGACAAGCGCCTCCGCCGCCGACTCGAACACGGCTGGGGGCGGGTCGCGTACCTCCAGACCTGGGAGCGCACGCGGCGCGGCTGGCCTCACATGAACCTCCTGATCCGATCGAGCGCGCTGGAGGAGCACGTCCGCGGCCTGGCGAACCGCAGGCGCCGAATCGAAGGCGGCGGGCACGGCGCCGGACGCTTCGCGCACTGGACGCCCTGGCGGCGATGGCTCGCGGCGGCGGCGCCAGCTTGCGGTTTCGGCCGCCGCGTCTGGGTCGAAATCGTGGACGCCCCGGATGCGATGGCGGCCTACCTCGTGAAGGTCGCGCAGGAGTTCTCTAGCTCCAGATTCAAGGCGGGAGATCAACGCCCGCTTGGAGCACCAAGGCACTTTCGCCGCCTGCGCGCGTCGCGCGGCCTGCTCCCGCCGAGGACGCGCCCGGTCGCGGTGCAGTCGATCGACCGCGAAACGGGCGAGGTGACCTGGAGCCTCCGAGCTAGGGCGCTCGACGCCCCCTCCAACTGGACCGCGGTGCTCGCCAACGTCCCCGTCGAGAGCTTCGAAGGCCGCGAGGCGACCTGGACCGACGTGGCGAACGCTCGTGAATTCCAGTACCGCTCCGCGAAGCGCAGGCTCGGCCGACCTGTTCCTGAACCCAGATTCGAGTGATAGGATCCGCCGACGGAGACACCCCCATGCCCGAAGACCTCCCTGACAGTTCCGAAGCGCTCCGCGCGAAGATCCGCGACCTCGAGGGCGAGAGCGCCGCCAACCGCTCCGAGATCGCGGCTTTGAAGAAGCGCCTCGACGATCTCGACTCCGAGATCATCGACGAGTCCGAGCCCGACGATGACGACGGGGACGACCTGGAGCTCGTCTGATGGCGCGACGCCGAACGACCAAGGCCAAGCGCGACGGCGCGACGGCGCGGATTCTGCGGGGCGAATCGACCGCCGAGGAGGAAGCTCGGAAGCTGCACGTGAAGCCGTCGGCCGTGAAGGCGTGGACCACGATGGCGAAGAACGGAACGCGCGCGGGTCGGCGGTCGATCCTCGCGTCAGAGGAGACCGGACCCGAGCCGGTCAGTGGGGCTGACGGCGAGGGCACGGCCTCCTCGCCTCGCCTCGAGCGCGCGCTCCGCTCGGCCGAGCTCGACGACGGCGACGAGCCCGACGCCGAAGGGGACGACGGACTCCCCTCGAGCGTTCCGCCGCCTGACCCCGAGGAGCTCGTCGCGTTCACCGAGACGGTGCGCGGCCAGGCGTTGAAGCTCTACGCGGGCGTCGTCGGGCTCTCTCCCGACGATCCGCGCGTCGAGGCGGTGCTCACGTTCACCGAGCGCGAGCGCGCAACTCTGAAACTCTGGGCGCCCTACGCGGCGAAGTACGTCCCGATCCTGATTGGGAAGTCCGAGGAGGTCGGCGCGTGGATCTTCGTGGGAGTGAACGTCGCGAGCCTGTGGACGGGGATGGCGACGCTGCGGCGCATGGCGCCGAAGAAGACGGCGCGCGACCCGAGCGACCGGTTCGGGACGAAGCCCCCGCCGAGCCCGGTGGACATGTCGAACGGCCCCGAGGGTCCGATCGAGCGATAGACTCGCGGCGCACCGGCGTCCGCTGGTACGTCGGGATCCCCGGCTCCGGGAAGACGTACCTCGCGCTCCAGCACTTGCGCGAGTCGATGCTCTCGAACGGCTGGCCCTCGCTCCTGATCGACTCGATTGGCGAGGAACAGATTGCGCACGTCCCGCACGCGCGGTCCGTCCGCGAGGCGGTCGAGTGGGTCTGGGGCGCGGGGGAGTCCGCGGCCTACATCCCGCCCTCGATCGAGGAGGTGAACGCGCTGATCCGGCCGTGCCTCGATCCCGGCCGCGTGAACCTCTGGATCGACGAGGCGCACACCTGGCTCACGGCGCGGCGCGGCGTTGACGGGCCGCTGCTCCGCCTGATGCGCACGCACCGGCACGCCCGCGTCAACATCTTCCTCACGGCGCAGCACTTGACAGGCGACGTGCCGCAGGAGGCGCTCTCCTGCGCGCCGGAAATCTACTGCTTCCGCTGCACGGCGCCGGCCGTGCTCGAGCGGCTGAAGCGCGAGGGCATCGACCCCGAGCTCGTCAAGGCCCTGCCCGCGCGGGAGTTCGTGCGGCACTACGAGGGGTTCTAGGAAGTGGCCCCTTGACACGTCGGCCGGGGAGTGCTTGGATCCTGGCCGCGGGGTAGATGGGTCCGATGCGTGGGTCAACTTCGTAACGTGGCGGTCGCTGGCCTGGGAATCTGGGCCGGCGAGATGGCGGCTGGATTCGTGGTGCCGATGCTGCCCAAGGGCGCAGACGGCGGGGTCAACCCGATGGTCGAGAAGGCCGTGCGCTACGGCCTGACCGGCCTCGTGGTGATCTTCGCGCTCAAGACCCTGGGCTCGAAGCGGAAGAAGGGCTGATCCATGGGCCGCACCGTTGACTACCAGGCCGCGCCCGAGACGATCGCCGCCTCGACGACGGTCACCTTCACGTCGGCCAAGGTCCCCGCTTCCGGAGTGGTCGCGTACCACTTCGGCATGACGGGAGCCGGGAACACCTGGAACGCGATCGATCGCATCCGGGTGAAGGCGAACGGCGTCCCGTTCTACGACATCTCGTCGGGCCTTTTCCGCGCGTTCGTGCAGCGCTTCACGAACGGCCGGTTCACGTACCCGGCCAACGGCGCGATCAACAACCTCTCGGCCGCGGGAACCGCGGTGGACTGGCGGCGCTTCACGATCCCCCTGTGCTTCCTCGATCGCGAGAAGTCGGAGGAGGCCGACGTGTGCCAGTTCCCCGTCGGCGCGCAGGCGACGATCGAAATCGTCTTCAACGCGAACGCCGCGGCCGGCTCGATCTACGCGAGCTGGACGGAGACCGACGTCACCCCGCGCTGCTACCCCAAGCTCTATTCGAACCAGATGAACATCGCGGCCTCCAACGTGAACGGGCGCTATCCGTTCTCCGAGGATGGGCACCTGCGCGGGTTCGGCGTCGAGACGACGGGCCTGGGTCGCTTCCGCGCCGTCCTGAACGGCCGGCAGATTTACCACAACAACGGCCAGCCGGCCTCCAGCGCGACCGTCACCGAGGACATGATGTTCCTCGAGTCCGAAGCCCTCTTCGGCGGGAAGAGCTACTCCGTCGTCGCCGGCACGGCGGCGCAGGACAACTCGGTCGAGGATCCCGCGTGGATCAAGGTCACGACGGGCGACATCGCCACGCCCGGCCGCTCCTTCATCGAGCTGGGGACGCTCGCCGCGTGGGCCGGCGTCTCGTCCGAGCTCGGCGTCTACGCCGTGAAGCCCTACGACGAGGCGGAGGCGGCCTGACCTCGTGAAGGGGAAGCTACCCAAGTTCCTTGCCGCGGGAGCGGCCAAGCAAGCGCGACGCTCGATCGGCGGCGTCGCGCCTGCTCTCGCCCCCAAGGCCACGATCGATCGGCTCGTCCCGGTGCGGCCGGTCCTTCCTGCTCCTCGTTCGCGCGTCTCGGCCGCGTACGTGTCGAAGGTCGCTCCTGCCTTCGGCCCGGCGCGGCTGACCGCGATCCGCGCGGTGCAGGCGCAGCGCGACAAGGGCCGCGTGCGTGCGGCCGAGGCGAGCCGGAAGGAAGGCGCCCGCTCGCTCGCTCGCGAGGCGCGCACGATCAAGCACGCGATGATCGGCTCGTCGATGCGCATGACGCGGCTCAACCCGCCGAGCCCGCAAGCCGACCTCCTCACGGGCCGCCTGCGCTACTCGGGCGCCTTCACGTCGAGCCCCTTCTCGGCCCCGTTCCAGAAGAGCTACAACGCCCGCCGATCCTTCGGGGCGTGAGGCCCGACCTTGGCGACGGCGACGGGCCCCAAGTTCTACCCGAGGGTCCAGCCAGGGCCGGACCCGGCGCAGACGCGCAAGGTCAACTCGGCTGGAAAGAAGACGGCGGAGAAGCGCACGGGGAAGCTCTCGACCCTCGCGACGTGGGAGGGCTACCGCGTTTTCCAGGACGCGCGTTCGCCCACAGGCTGGATCGATCAGCACCGGGTCCCCATCGTCGCGGTGGACACGAACGGCCACGCCCTGCGGATGAACCTCCGCAACGGGAAGCCCGAGTACGTGAGCCCGACGCCAGCCGGCGCAGACTCGGGGGGCCTCCTCGGCTCGATCTCCAAGGTGCTCGCGTTCACGGGCGCCGACCTCGGCGGCCTGATGCTCGAGCTCACGGGCAACTCCGCGATCAACAACGTCCGCGTCGGGACGGGCATCGCGGTCACGGGCGGGATCGTGACGGCCGGAGGCCTCGGAGCGTCGAGCGTGGCCGGGCTCTCAGGCGGCGGCGGACTCTCGGGGCTGCTGGGCGGTGGCGGCTTCGCTGGCGTCCTGGGATCGTCCGTCTCGGCCGCGGGCCCCGTGCCCGGCCCGAGCCCCGCGTCTCAGCGTGCGGCGCCTGGGGACGTGGCGCAGGCCGCGGCGGGGTTCCTGTCGCCGGCCGTGATCGTGATCGCTGGAATCGTACTGTTCGCTCTTGCATCGTCCCGGAAGAGGTGATCCATGTCCTTCGCTGACCTGTTCTCCACCAACAACTCCGACTCGCTCCCCGAGTGGCTCCAGTCGGGGATCGGGATCGTGGACTCCGGCCTCGACATCTACGAACGGATCGCGGGCGGCGGTGAGGGCCCCGTGCTCGAGCCGATGGAGCGGACGACGAGTGCACCGGCCAACCCGTTCGGCTCGACGACGACGGTCCTCCTGATCGGTGCCGCGGTCCTCGCCTTCATCGTGCTGTCGAAAAAGAAGTAGCCCCGTGCCGCAACCTCCCAACAAGAACCTCGTCGGCGCGGGGACTCCGTTCTCGCGAACGGGGCCGCAGCTCACGACGATCCCGATCAAGGCGCCGGTGTTCCCGCGGCAAGGCAAGTCCTCGGTCCTCGGCGGGATCACAGGTGCGTCCCCCACCACCCCGGGCAGGCTCGACCGCGCAACGATCCCGAGTCTCGACACGGGGACGATCCTCCTGCGGGTCAACCTATGGAACCCCGTTGACGTGGACCGGCCCTCGATCCTCTTCTCGACGACGCCCGACGACAACGGCGGCGGACCGGTGTTCTTCTATAACTATGGTAGGCCGAGGACGACGCCGTTCGGGACGAACACCCAGGTTTCCGAGCGCGGCGGCGTGTGCCATCTCTCGACCGCGGGCCGGTGGTGGGTCTACAACTTCGGCGGCGCGGATCCCGTCGATCGGCTGTGCGTTGTGATCGACGCGGAGAACGAACAGATCCTCGAGAAGTTCACGAACCGACCGGGCGTGAACTATGTGCGCGAGAGCTCGGTGAACCTCACGGACGCGACGATCGAGTACGAGATCGCGGTCGGCGGCCCGTCGAATTGGCGTTCCGCGATGATCTTCCAGAACGTGCCCAACGCGGCTGGAACGAGTGCGCCGATCCGCTTCGCGATCTCCCAAGCGTCCGGCTACCTCGTCACCGCGGGCGTGTGGAACGGCGTCGGCTTCCGGCTCCAGGCGAACGGCTCCATGATCCTCTCCGAGCGCTCACTCGCGCGCGGAAAGATTTTCGCGTGCCTGGAAGCCGCGGGCGACGCGACGATCGAGTGGGCCGAGTTCAGGGACGCCTAGGCTGTGAGCTTCGACCGCGCACCGTACAACCCGAGCTCGAGCTCGACGACGACGGTTTCGAACCCGACCGCGGCGAGCTGGGGCTATCGATTCACGCTCCAAGGTGCCTCGCAGTCCAAGATCGACCTGGTTCCGGTCGGGCCGGATTCGGTCGCGGGCGGTGTGATCATCCCGCCTGGACTCACGACGACCTTCGACACGGCGGTGCAGAACGCCATGGCGGGGACTGGACTCTCGACGGGCGCGACCGTCTCGGCCAGCTTCAATACAATTTTTGCGGTCTATTGGTGCTCGGCGGGCGACTTTTCCGGCGGGCTCGGCTTCTCGACGACGATGCCGACGCTCCAGAACGGGATCCTCTCGCTCGGCGCTGGCGCGATCCCGATCCTGTGTCGATTCCTGGGCTGGATCAGGACGGGCGCAGCCGGCGGGCTCGTGGACTCGCTCCAGAACAGGCAAGTCGTCAACTACCTGAATCGCAGGCGAACGCCGCTCTATATCAACCCGGGCTACGTGGACGACAACACGGTGACGACGTACACGCGCAACTCGGCGACATGGACCTCGATGCGCGCGACGGCGGCCGAGTCGCAGTGTACGTTCATCGGAAACGGCGAGGACGCGGCTCTATTCACACTGAATGCGATGATCGACGGGGCTCCGACCGCGACGGTGAAGTTCGGGATCGGGCTCTCGACGACGCAGCCGCTCTCGATCGGATCGTTCTCTGCGAACGCGGGGAATCGGCCGTCAAGCTCATGTACCTACACGTTCGCGCCGGCCTCGGGGACGCTTTACACTCCCCAGATGCTCACGGTCAACTCAGTCAACAACGCGACGTACGTCGCGGATACGGCCAGAGACGGCGCCGCCGCCGATGCCCCCGCGACGCTGCTCGCCGGAACCATCTTCGCTTAATGGCACGCTCGGAGAAACTCCTGCGCGGCATCGAGATCGGCACGAAGGCGGGCTATCTCGTGCTCGCGGGCTTCGTCGTCTGGGTCCTCTGGCGGATGCTCGCGCCGAAGAAGAAGGAGGGGACGATCGAGGAGATTGTGCCGATCCTCCCGCCCGTGCGGCCCGCGACGAGCGGCGACGCGTCGGCGCCGACGAACGAAGCCGAGCCGCAGGGAATCGTCGGGGGCTTCCTGCTCTCGGGCGTCACGGCGCAGATTATCGACCCGGCCAAGGGCGCGCGCGTCTACCGCGGCGCGCTCTCGTCGAACTTCCCCGCCACGATCGAGGTCTCCAACGTCACGCGACAAGCCCAAGACGTGCAGATCGAGGTCGTGATCGACTACTACGAATTCGCGGGTGGAGAGCGCCTGGGGCAGCGCACGCGCTTCCCGGTGCGCACGGTGCGACCCGACTCGATCGACCGGTTCGAGGTGCAGATCGACTCGGGCAACTTCAACTCGCTGACGTTCGAGTTCGGCCAGGCGAACGCCGTGGCGCGCGTTTTCACGAACGGCAAGATCACGCAGTCAACCTCCTTCGAAGTCTGGTAACCAACGGAGATTCACGATGCCCAAGCCCAAGAACGAACACGCGAACACGACCCACCAACCGACCAAGCTCACGATCGAATTCGACGGCGAGGGGACTCCCTTTCTCGTCGTCGAGCTCGCCGATGGTCTCTGCTACTACGCAGAGCTCGCCGCGCTGATGGCCTGATCCCGTGAGCCACCATCACCCCACAATGTCGCCGTTCGAGACTCGAGCCCTCGAGCTCCTCGGCACCATGACCCAGGAGCTCGCTTGTTCCGTCACGCTCCAGCGCGACCAGGCGGGCGCTCTCTGTCGGATCGAAGCGAACCAGACCCAACTTCTCGAAAGGATTCAGATGCTCACACAGGCAATGCAAGACGGCGCCGACCATATCAATCAGACCCTCCTCGAGCTCCGAACCGCGATCGACACGCTGATCCAGCAGGGCGGCGGAACCGGCGACGGTGCGACGGAGAACGAAGTCCTGTCGCTCCTTTCCCCGATCGCGTCGACGGCGCAGCAACTCCTCGACACCGTGAACGCGGCGATCGGCCAGCCCCCGCCGGCACCCGCCGCATTCGCGGCGCGGCGCACCGGCCCGACCGGGCGCGGACCCGTTCGCCGGTCGTGAAGAGGCGGCGACGGCGCGGCTACGTCTTCACGGCGGCGCGCAGGCGCTCCGCGAAACGCAACCTCGCCAAGGCGAAGCGAGCACGTCGCCGGTAAGGTGCCGGCGGCGGACCTCGGCCCGGGCTCCCCAACACTCCGCGGGGGGCCCGGGCTTTCTCCGTTGACGCGCTGACGCTCTCGGGGTAGGGTCGAACGTGCACCGGGGGTCTGGCCGACCACTTCGGTGTGGGCGCGGCGAGCAACCCGCGCGGTCCTGGAGCCCGGGCAACCGGGCTTCGGGGCCGTTTCCCAACCCGGTCGGTCATGGGTTGCTCCATGCCGAAAGAGACTCCGCGCGGGGATTCCGCGATTGAAGTCCTGCGCGCGCTCGTCGCGTTGCTGGACAAGCATCCGACCGTCAGGCAGTACGCGCGCAGCGCTGGGCTGATCGAGCCGATGCTGCCGCTCCTGGAGAAGCGAGCGCGCGAGCTCGTGGCGCGGGCTGACCGCTCGGCTCCGGCGGTGAAGCCTTGAAGCTCACCGACGCCGATCGCGTCGCGCTCTTCGTCGCCGCGCTCCCCGCGGTGATCGCGTTGAAGCTGACGACCTCGCCGCCCGCGAAGGATGGCTCGACGAAGAAGGTCTCGATCGACTTCGCCGCGGCGGTGTGGACGAAGCGCTACGTGGAGACGCTCGCCAAGGTGATCGAGGAGGACGGGCGCGGATCGAGCGACGCGGGAGGGTTCCCGTCGTGATCTTCCACAAGCTGTCGAAGGACGAGAGCAAGGCGCTCGGGTTCCTCATGGGCTTCACGTTCGAGGCGTCGGCGCGCAAGGGACCGGAGTTCCACGCGATCGCGCGGCGCAACATCGAAGAGCTGATCCCGCTGCTCCGCACCGACGCGGAGAGGCTCGTGCTGCGCGCGATTCTCAAGGGGATGGATCCGCTGGAGGCGCTCTCGCGCATCGCGGCCGGGGAGTACGGACTGTGAAGCCCGAGATCCCCTTCGAGCTGCACAAGCTGGCGACGCACCCCGCGCTCCCCGCGGCTCCCGCGGCGGTCGTGACCGGTCGCGACAAGCTGACCGGCGCCCCGATGGTCTCGATCTACGGCCCCGCGGGCGGGCACACGCTGCTCGATCTCTACTTTTGCACGTTCGCGGGCAATCTGTGGCTCGAATTGCGCAGCGACACGGACCTGACGCAGTTCTCTGATTCTTCGCTCGACGAGGCGACGGCTCTCGCCTGGCGCCTCGCGATCCCGCGGGTGAGGACGCGGCCGGACACGGGATCGGTCCCCCGGGCGCTCCCGGAAGGCGGACTCTGATGCCCTCCCCGCGCGGGCTCCTCAAACGGGCGACTCGACGCAAAATAACGGTTAGCTTCACAGGGCCGGAGTTCGAAAGGCTCGCGCTCGAGCTGGAGTCCGCAGTTGACGTTCCTTGGTGGGTGAGGCGTTCCCTGTCCGCCTATGCGCGGTGGATACTCCTCGAGCGCGCAGGGCCAGCCTCCGCGATCGCCGGTGCTGGCCCTGCGCCGCGGCGCAGGAAGGCGCTCAAGTCGAAGGGCTCCCGGAGCCGAAAGTCCATGGCATGAACGGTTCCGAAGCGATGCACGCGGCGA
>Ga0207646_10007531_pt1 | contig 11045 bp, 10 predicted proteins | sample KBSK5502metaG_FD_184343 | JGI IMG/M metagenome (GOLD analysis project Ga0207646, IMG submission 184343) | Corn, switchgrass and miscanthus rhizosphere microbial communities from Kellogg Biological Station, Michigan, USA - KBS K5-50-2 metaG... | ecosystem: Host-associated > Plants > Roots >...
CAAGACCCCGCGTCCCTACCACTCCCCGAAACATGCAGCGATGCGCCGGGCGACGCGTCAGTCCGTCATCGCGGCGGCCGGGCGGCTGTTCAGCGAGCGAGGGTACGCCGGTAGCAGCATCGAGGCCATTGCCGGGGCGGCGGGAGTGGCGGTGCCGACCGTGTACGCAGCCTTTGGCAACAAGCGGTCGATCCTGCTCGCCATGCTTGCTGCATCGGTAGATGAGGCCGAGGTAGACGAGGCCGAACCCAAGTCCAGGTTCGACGACGCGACCGCGTTGCTGGACGAGATCACCGACGGCGTCGCGGAGCGGCTGCGCGAACAGGCGGCCGGGGTATCGGACCCGGCAACTCGCGTGCGGAAGATAATGCGGCTGAACGTCTCGATCCTCGCGCAGACCGCGGTGGTGCGGCGCGTCATCCGCGGCGCGGCCGCCATGGAGCCGGAGATCCAGTCGCTGCTGGACGAGATATACCACCATGTGTATGTGAGCTGCCAGACCGCAGCCTGCCTGGCCATCGGCGCCACCAGCAACGACGCCCGGACCCGTCGTCTAACCGACGTCATCTTCGCATTCACCAGCTCAGACCTCTTCGACCTGCTCACCGGGCAACGCGGCTGGTCCGTCGCTGAGTACGAGCATTGGGCCATCCAGACCGTGACAGCGGCACTCCCCGCCTAGATCGCTGCCCGGACGGACACCATTGGCGTGCGTGCCGCGACACGCCGCGAGCATCCGTGACCAGCGAGCGAAGAGCGCCCCTGATCGGGGCGCTTATTCACGCCTGACCCTTGGGAAGGGCTTTGTGATCGCCGACCGTGACCTGCGGATCTGTGATCAACGATGCTGCCGAGGACATGACACCCACAACCGACACCAACGGGCTTGGACACTGCGATACTGCGATGGACGTTTTGCGGCGCATCGTCCGAGGCCAGCGACAGTGCTGGACACCTTGGCCGTATTTTGCAAGCAGGGGGTCACGGCTGTCGAGCACGGCGAGGCGACCAGGCTGGTGATCCCGCCACGCCACCGTGTCCGCTGAGGTTAATCGTTGCCCGGCACGTGCCACTCGGGTGCCGTTCATCGGGTTCGGGGTGGCGTTCATCTGGGCCGGGGTGGAGTTCATCGGGGTAGTTGTGGCGCCCATCGTCGCCGGGGACCTGCTATTCGCGATGTCGTCCTTGACCGTGATACAGAGGATGACCATGGACGCAGAACGCAACAAAGAGGTCATTCGCGAGTTCGACGAGCTTGGTGATGGCCGGGGCAATCTGGGCCGCCTGGACGAGCTGTGCGCTCCTGACATCGTTAATCATGCTCTAGCTCCTGGTCGCCCGCAGGGCATTGAAGGGACGCGGGAGTTCTTGCAGACAGCACGGCGAGATATCCATCCGGCCCGGTGGCTGTGGTCTGAGATAGTGGCCGAGAACGACTTGGTCGTCCAGTTCGGTTCACGTGAACTTGACTGGCCTGGTGGCTCGTTCCGCGGCTTCGATCTCTCACCTGGTCGCTTTCCGCGTGATGTGATGTTTGCGTACCGTCTCGTTGACGGGCGGATAACGGAGCGCTGGGCGATCCGAGATGACCTCGCAATGATCCTCCAGCTCGGCGGGCTGAGACCCAACGGGTAGACCCTGCGTGCGCCCGTCACCTGCGTGGAGCGGAGGCGCGCCGGCTCCGGCGATGCAGGGATCTGACAAGGGGCGAGGACCCGTAGGCTTGCCGCCGATCGGGCAGGCCTGCCACTTGCCCGCATGGCCCGGTCAGGGTCTCTCGGGCCCGCGCAGCCGGGCTGGTCATGGTGACGGGTTCATCTTGCCGGGCCAAGGTCAAAGAGAGGCTCGCCGTCGCTGCCGCCGGGCAGGAAGACGAACCGCTCCAGGTCACCGCGCTGTTCGTCCAGGCCGTAGGCGGGGTGGCCGACGAACTGTGCTAGCGAGGCGGCCAGGTGGCCGGGGTCGCGGGCCAGCCATTCGCTGAGGAATTGCAGCATTTCGGCGAGTTCGGCTGCGTCGGCGGCGTCCAGCTTCATTTCGGGCATCGGTCACTGTCCTTCCGGGGTGAGCCGGGTCAAGGTGCGCTTATCGGTGGCGTTGGCTTTGTAGCGGTGCACTTCGCTGGTGGTGGTGCGGGGCACCGGGCCGCCCTCCCCGCGCCGGGGATTCTGTCGCCGCGCAAAGATCACTCGCCGTCGTCTTCCCCTGCGGCCACAGTGGCACCGCCGCCCGTCACGGTCGCGCCACCAGCGAGAACTTCGCCTGCACCGGCCCCGACCGCCTCGTGCTATCCGCTCAGCAATGAAGGAACGTGCTATGAGCCCGGCGAGTTCTGCCGCAAGACTGATCATGGCGCGTCGGGCGTGGCCGGGGACGGCGAGAAGATCGTCTGCGAGGACAACAACAGCTGGCGCCGGGAACCGGTCTAGCGGCGGACCAAGGCAGAGTCGGGCGTGCCGCTGCGTGCCCGATGAGCGGGTCGAACCCGGTGCCTGACGGTCACTCGCGGCTCAGCCGAAGTGCACGCTGACTTGCGATGCCGCTGGTCAGGACTGGTCACGGCACTCATTCCCAAGCTGATAGTGGAGTTCGATTCTCGTCACCCGCTCCACGACGAAGGCCCGGGCCAGGGGTACAGCCGGACCTGGGCCTTGATCAAGGATCCTGGTCGGTCCGAACGGGTGCGGATGAGCCCGGCGCAGCATCGAGAACAGCATCACCTCACCCGCCACCGCCAAGGGCGCGCCTAGCACGAGCTTGGCTCAAGCACAAGCCGCTCAAGCCCGCCGTCGAGGACGGGTTCACCAGCGATGACTTCTCCATTGATGCGGCCGCCGCCCACGTGCCGACCAGGTTCGGAGGCAACGCGTTGCGGCGGCCGTACCACTGCGTCCGTTTAGGGGATGAACTCGAAGCCGTGGACAGCGCGTCCGACGAAGTAGACCCCGACGATGCGGCCGGAGTCGTTCACGCACGACGGGGCCGTTCCCGCCGTCGCGGCCGGGTCGCTGACCGTGCGGAAGTGCCCGGCCTGCCCGGTGAAACCGATGCCCGGCCCGGTCGCAAGGAAGTAGGTCCCCGTCAGCTGGCGGGTCCTGAGCGAGACGCACCCGACGAAGGTGCCCCTGCCGGGCCGCTGAGCAGCACCTGGATGGTCGATGGTCGTGAACCTCCCGGCCTGGTCCTTGAAGCCGTGCAGCACGCCCCTGGAGTCGACATAAGTTCCGACCACGAGCCCGCCATCTGAGATACCGCCCACAGAGGTCCCCTGGAACCGTGCCCTGCCCGCATGCGGGTCATTGACGACCGAGAACCTGCCCCCAGCCAGCACGAAGCCGTGCACCACCTGCCGGGAGTCGATGAAGAGGCCGCCGATGGCGCCCGAGTCGTTGATCGTGGTGGCCTCCGTTCCCTCGCCGGCCATCCGGCCCGCGCCGGCTGCGTTGATGGTGGTGAACCTGCCGCCCCGGTCCAGGAGGCCGTGCTGGACGCCGGTGCGTGACACGTAGAAGCCGTCGGTGGTGCCCCGCCTGTTCACGCCCAGCAGGCAGGCGGTGACCAGCGCGTTCCTGCCCGCCGCCGGGTCGTTGACCGTGGCGAACCTCCCGCCCCGGCCGGTGAACCCGCGTAGCGGCCCTCTCCTGTTCTGGTAGCAGCCGACGATGACCCCGTTGTCGTTGATGTTGTTCGGCTCAGTCACCACCGCACCGGGGAAGCTGATGGTGCGGAAGCTTCCGGAAGCAGCCGCCGGAACGGTCGCCTGCGCGGCTGAGGCGCTAGCCGCTGAGCCGAGGGCCAAGATCGGAGCGAACGCAACGACGCACCACAAAACCGCGCGTTTCACTAGAACCTCCATGGCAGATGATGATAAGGGGCGTACTGGACAGCCGTCGCGACCCTACGCCGCCTAGTCCGCGCGAGTCAATGAAGCCCAGCCACCCCGCAGGGCACTGCGCGTTGATGCGCGAATGCGGCGGTCCGGGCCGCATGCCCTGCCCTTCCACGTCCGTGCCAGAACCGTCAGGAAACCTCGGGCACTCGCGGTCAGCTGAAGCCACGCCCGTGGACGCGTGAGCTGCGGAGTGACAGGCAGGAGCACGTATCCCTGACCACTGGTATCCAGACCGAGGACGCACGGGCACTGCGCTGGGATCACGTCGACCTCGCGACAGTGTTCTCGGGGTGGAGCGGATCCTGGCCGTCGAGGCGGAAGATCGCGTGGAAGTGGATCAGGCCGCGCCGCTGAAACTCGGCCACCTTCACAACCGAGACCCGGACGTGCGACGTTATCTGTACGCCTACGGACTATCCGGTCGGCGCATCACGACGTCGAGCGCCGGCCACGGTGGACCCTCGCGTAGGGCGCTGAGGAGTTCACGAGCTGCTCGTTGCCCGTTCGGGAGTTGGTCGCCCGGATCCCAGCGCCACGCGGCGACCATGGCCAGAACAAGGATCCGGCACTCACCGAGCAGTTCCTCATCAGCGGCCGCATAGCGCTCGCTTACCCGTTCGGGGACATGGGCGAGGTCGAACTCGACGGGCCCACGGCAAGACGTCTCGAGATCGATGAACAACAGTCCGGTCTTCGTACTGAGCACGTTGCCCGGGTGCGGCTCGCCGTGCAGTAGCTGCTCGGCAGCGCCGCGGTCGCCGATCGCTTGTCTCCGACTCCGTAGCGTGTTGATGAGAAGCTCCCGATCCGCGTCGGCAAGCTCCGGAGTGAGGTTACCGCTCTCTACAAGCTGCTGAGCCGCGTCTACTCGATCCGTGAAGTGCGGCGTCCTGACATCGAGCTTGCGCATGCCGGCATGCAGTCGCTCAAGCGCATTCGCGTAGTCGGCTGGTGAGACTTCCCGAGGTGTCACAGGTTTGTAGTAGGTCCATAGCGTGACGACAAAGCCATCATGCTCATAGACGCGCGGCTCTACTCGGGGTTCCAGAGCAGCCACAGGGCTCTCGGTTTCGGCGAGCCGTTGGGCAAGCTCGACCTCGAACCGCGCGACCTGATGCGCTGTCGGTGCGACTCGGGCAAGGACGTCACAAGGCAGCAGGCGCACAGCGAGCTTGTTCGAATTGTGAAGAACGATCGCGTCGTCGACGGTCAGGTCAAGCGCCGAGGCGGTCGACATGGCCGCGGCCTGCGCGCGCTGAATCTCAGATGACTGCATCCAGCTGATTTTCTCACCGCTGCCGACCTTCACAGCCGACCTCTACAGAGAGTGCCACTACGTGCTGCCGCTGTGCTGGCGCTGTGTGGTCGAGGCAGCAAGCCGCACTTAGTGATCTTATGGCGTTGTCGCAGGTGATGCGAGGGCTGTGCGGCTTGGGATTGGTGGTTACGCTGGTCCGGTGGTGTTCAGCATCCGGGTGAACCAGCCGAAGTCAGTGGCGGGGCGGATCTGGAACCGTGCCCAGGACGCATTCGCTGTCTTCTCACCCGCGCTCATCGTGCTCAAGCTCATCGGTGTGATCGGCTGGTCCTGGTGGTGGGTGCTCTCGCCTGTATGGATTAGCGGCATTGTCGTGGCGGCTGTACTTTGCGGTCTGCTGGTGCTGTTCGGGCTGCTGCCGGTAAACCACCGTCATGATCTTGACGGTTAGCGGCAGACCCGCGATGCGGCGGCCGTGCCCGCAAGGTGCCTGATTGGCCGGGTAACCAAGGCATCTGGCGGACACTCATGGACAGGGCAACATGCCACGGCCTACGACGATGCTGGTCACGGAGCCTCCCACTCATCGATACGCTGGAAGACGTAGCTGGTTTTAGCGCCGAGCAGGGTTCCAATTACGCCACGATCGCTCACCACCGAACTCATGGCAGTTGCCTCAACACGCCGAAGGGCCGGCGAGCTACCCAAGCCAGCACAGCATCTTGTCGCAGGTCACCGGTGGCGCGCTGGTGCCTACGGTCTTGTGGCCGCCACGTCACGCCAGGTCTGCATGTCGGCGGTGCTCAAGTTGGTGGTACTGAGCCCGAGCACGCTTGCCACAGCCAGCGTGGCATGGACTTGTGCATCGGCAAGCACGGATGCGGCGCGCTGCAGGTTCTCCCCCGCGTCGGGGACGCCCGTCACCAGCAGTTCCTGGGCATGCGCCTGCAGTCGCTCAGCCTCGCGGTAATGCTGCGGGCCCGTCATCGGCTTCGTCCTCCCTAAGTGACTAACCACCTGGTAAGGGACCTACGTTGCGGGGTAAGCCCAGCTCACATCGAGATCGACGCAGCTCCGCTGTGCGTTACTGTTGGCACCTTCGACACCATGGAGAGGGGACTCGCCGGACCGCGCCAGGCGATGCCGGAGTTCCTCCCCGAGGTGGTGCCCGCGGTGGAGATCGGTGGCGGCTCGGTCGCCCGTTTTGGAGGCGCGGGCTAGCGACCGAGGCCACGCGGGCGGCTTTGCGCTTTGGCCTGCCTGGGTCGAAGTCTGGCGCGAGCGAGCTGGTCAGGCACGCCCGACGCCGTACGCCGGATCGTCCTTAGGACTTACCTGGCGGTGCGGGCTGGCCGGATCCTGAGATCCTTCACCGGCAGCCAGAAGTTGACGGACTCCAGCCGCAGCCGCCCGTCAATCTTCATGGTTTCGAGCAGATCCAGAATTTCGGCCTCCGACTGCTCGCTTGCTCCCGACTGCCGCAGGCGTACCTCGTCAACATCAACCGTCACAGTGATCATCGTGCCCCCTTCGCGATCGTGCACGCGGAGGCTTGGTACCCAGTCCGGCGGAGTCCTATGGCCTCAGATCCGAGCCAAGGCTAAGCCGTACGCCAACCGCTACCGGGTGGCACCGCCGGGCCAGCTCTGGCGCACTAGGGTCAGATGTTCCGTGCGGACAGGTGCCGGATGCGATGCATCTCCCGGAGAGGCAGCGGGATCATACGGAGACCGTAGTAGCACGCATCGGCCCGGCGTGTGGCTGGGTAGCCCAGTGCCTGGGTTTACCCTCCTCAACGAAGGTTACGACATCTGCGTGGCAGTCGGAATCGGTCGCATGAGCGTCAGGCTCGTGATGTCGGTCGCGCTGGCCGGTGCGGTCGTCGCGGCCGGCTGCACCGCGGACGGGCCCGCCGCGCCGAGGGCGCCGGCGCGGGTCACGCGGCCGGGGCTCACCCAGCCGCATCCGTGCCCGCGGATCACGGGATTCACCTGCTCCACGCTGACCGTTCCGCTGGACCACTTCGGCCACGTCCGTGGCACGCTTCGGCTGCAGGTAGCGGCGGCGGACAACGCCGCCGCGCCCCGGGGCCTGCTGTTGCTGCTGACCGGCGGGCCCGGACAGCCCGGGGTGCCGTTCGTCTCGCGGCTTGCGGTCCGGCTGGCGCCGGTGCTGCATGCGTACCGGCTGGTCATGTTCGATCAGCGGGGCACCGGCCAGCTCGGCGCGATCGACTGCCCGGCGTTGCAGGCCGCGGTGGGCAGCTCCGACGTGGCGGTGCCTGCGGCCGCCGCGGTGCGCGCGTGCGCGACCATCATCGGGCGGGACCGCCAGTTCTACTCCACCCGCGACACCGTCGCCGACATCGACATGCTCCGGGCGGCGCTCGGCGTGCCGACGATGGTTGTCGACGGGGTTTCCTACGGCACCTTCGTCGCCGAGCACTACGCGCTGGCCTATCCCCGGCACGTGTCGAAACTGGTGCTGGACTCGATCCTGCCGCAGGCGGACCCGCAGCGTACCGACGCGTTCTACCTGGTCGGCCTGCGCGCCGTCGGTCGGGTCCTGCGCCAGGCCTGCCAGGCGGCCCCGGCGTGCGGGTTCGACCCGGCGCAGGACGTGGCCTGGCTGGTGCGGCACCGGGCCGACGGCGTGAAGATCTTCGACATGCTGGTGACCTACGAGTTCATCGACCCGACCTACCGCAACCCGAACCCGCCGCAGGTGCCGCCCGGCTTCGGCGACGTGATCGGCGCGCTGCACGCCGCCCGGAACGGCCAACCCGCACACCTTGACCAGCTCCTCCAGGGGCTCGGCGCGGGCGGCGGCCCGCCCGCGATGTTCAGCTCGGGCCTGCACGCCGCGACGCTCTGCACCGACATGCGCTTCCCCTGGGGATCAGATGCCGTGCCGCCCGGCCTACGCGGGCCGCCGCTGGCACGGGCGACCGCCAGGCTGACCACGGCCCAGGTCTTCCCGTTCGACGCGAGGACCGCCGAGGGCGACGGCATCATGCAGACCTGCCTCGACTGGCCGCAGACCCCGCCCGCGCCCGAGGCGTCGCCGAACTCGATGCTCCCCGCCGTCCCCACCCTGCTGCTGGCCGGTGACCACGACCTGTCCACCCCGCTCGAATGGGCGCGGGAAGAGGCCGCCCACGCCCCGGACGGCGAGCTGGTGATCGTCCACGGCGCCGCCCACTCGATCCAGACGCGCGAACCAGGTCACCAGGGACGCGACGCGCTGTTCGCGTTCCTGCTCCGCTGACCAGCCACCGGCGGTTCAGGTCCCGCCCGCGGCTAGCCACGCGCCGGTGAGTTCCCCCAGCCTGTTCTTGGTCGCCTCGGACGCGAAAGAGGCGTCGATCGCCGCTCGGGCCAGGTCGGCGAGAACGGCGTCGTCGTATCCGAACGCGTCCCGGACGCGGGTGTACTCGGCGGCGGGGGAGGTGCCGATCGCCACGGGGATGTCGCTGTTCACGGTGACCGTCAGCCCGGCCTCGCGCAGCCGCGGCAGCGGATGGGCGCGCAGCGACGGCACGAGCCCGAGGGCGACGTTCGAGGACGGGCACACCTCCAGGGGCAGGGCCCGCTCGCGGACCTCATCGACCAGCGCGGGGTCGTCCAGGACCCGGATCCCGTGCCCGAGCCGCTCCGCGTGGCCGACATCGATCGCCTCACGGATGCTGTCCGGGCCGCCCCCCTCGCCGGCGTGATGCACCAGGCGCACGCCGGCGTCCCTGGCGGCATCCATGACCGGGGCGAACGGGTGCAGCGGATAGGTCTCGTCCCCGGCCATGCCGATCGCGATCACCCCCTGCTCGGCGTAGCGCGTGGCCAGCCGGAGCGTCTGCCAGGCGCGGTCGACCGAGCGCCGCCGGGAGTGGTCCAGGATCACCCGGCATTCGATCTCGTGCCGGGCCTGACCATCGGCGAGGCCGGCCAGCACCGCCTCCAGGGGCATCTCCATCTGGCCCAGCCGCTCGCCGTGGGCAGCGGCGGTGAACGTGACCTCCGCGTACCGTGTTCCGTCCGCGGCCTCGTCGGCGCAGAACTCGGCCGCGATCCTGGTGAAATCCTCCGGCCGCCGCAGGCAGTTCCTGACCAGCTCGTTGCGGGCGGCGAACTGGCCGAAGCCGCCGAAGGCGCCGCCTTGGCCGGGGACGGTCGCTCCGTTGCGGTCGCCGATCTCGCGGAGCGTGGCCCACCGGATCGTGCTCTCGAGGTGGACGTGCAGATGGGCCTTGGGCAGCAGCGACAGGTTACGCATGGAGCGCAGCATAAGCGCCGGGGCTCGCCGCGCGCCGGGAACAATCCGCGGCAAAATACCGTTGCCACAGTGGGGAGGCGGCACGTACCCTGAATGACGAGGCAAGAAAGGAATCTCACCGTGAATCCGTGGTCAGGCCACCAGCGCAAGCAAGGCGAGAGGTATGTCGGCATACCCGCGTCCTTGCTGCTGGGTACTGCCCTGATCGCCCAGGTGGCTTCTGGATAGAGGTGCAAGCACCGGCCGGAAGCCGCTCGCAGGGGACATACCCGGCGGGCGGTTTTCATTTACGTCGAGCATATGGACGTAGCTCAACCAGGAAGAGCGCTGGTCTCCAAAACCAGTGGTTGCAGGTTCGATTCCTGCCGTCCATGCGAAGCACCACCCTGCGGGGTGAACGTGCCTGCGTATTGACAAATGCACAGCGGAACACCAAAGAAAGAGGCAGGCCGTCTTGCCGGCGCGCGTCGCGCCCGCGGGCCTGCCCCGGCTGCCCGGCCGGGGTCGACCCCGGCCGGGCAGCCCCTGGGCTGCTAGCTCCAATTGGTAGAGCAACTCCCTTGCAAGGAGAAGGTTTCCCGGTTCGAATCCGGGGCGGTCCACGTTCACGCAGCGGGATGTCGCGTAAGGGTCAGCGCGCCTGATCTGGGATCAGGCAGACGGGGTTCGAGTCCCTGCTTCCCGACACACGGTTCTCTCGCTCATCGGGAGAGCGGCCATTTAGAGTACAATTGCTCTATGGGTGATGTAGTCACAATCGGCCGCGGTAGGAAGTGGACTGAGAATCAATTTCGCAAGGCTGTAGCTGGGTCGGTCAGTATTGCCCAAGTAATCCGAGCGCTCGGTCTAGCACCCGCCGGCGGTTCCTATGCGACAGTCGCCCACTGGATCGCCACATGGGATCTGGATGTCTCGCACTTCACGGGCCAGGCATGGGTCGGTACACGGCCTGAGCGCCCGGTCCCTGGCCAGAAGTACACACTGGAGACGATCTTCTGCCGGAACTCGAGCTACCCGACGAGTCATCTGCTAGCGGTCCTGATGCGCGAAGGCATGCGGGAGCAGCTCTGCGAGCGTTGCGGGCTGACAGAGTGGCAAGGCAACCCAATCCCACTTGAGGTTGATCACGCCAACGGCATCCGCAACGACCATCGCCCTAAGAATCTGCGCGTGCTGTGCCCCAACTGCCATGCTCTGACGCCAACGTGGCGCGGTCGCAAGAATAGGCGGCCGGTGAGCCCGAAGCCGCCGAAGCTTCGCGTGGTAAGAACGCCACGAGAGCGAGCCGCACACGCCAAGTACGTGAAGCGACACCGGGAAGAGTGGGTAGCAGCGAACGGGCCATGCGCCAAGTGCGGGTCTACCGAGAGCCTCGTCACCGCTTACAAAGACCCGGCCAGCGCGACCATGAGAGCGTCGAACGTACCGGGAAGTCGCTCAGTTTCCGGTCCGACCCGCCAACGGGCGAAACCAAGTGGATCGTGCCCTGGCTCAGGAGCCGCCTGTCGAGGTACCACAGGGAGTCCCCGGGTTGAGAACGGACGAACGCGATCTGGCGCCCGTCGGGAGACCAGCTCGGAGCAAAGTCTGGCGCCGGGTCCGTCGTCAATCGGTGGATCTCCGAGG
>Ga0207646_10007532_pt1 | contig 11044 bp, 12 predicted proteins | sample KBSK5502metaG_FD_184343 | JGI IMG/M metagenome (GOLD analysis project Ga0207646, IMG submission 184343) | Corn, switchgrass and miscanthus rhizosphere microbial communities from Kellogg Biological Station, Michigan, USA - KBS K5-50-2 metaG... | ecosystem: Host-associated > Plants > Roots >...
GTTCCGAGGTGTTCGAGAAGAACCTGCCGGCATGAAGCGGAGAGGAGCCTCACCATGGAGCTGAACCAGCAGGTTGCGATCGTCACCGGCGCGGGGCGGGGCATCGGGCGCGCGATCGCCTTCGAGCTGGCGCGCATGGGCGCCGACATCGTCGTCGCGGAGCTGGATCGCGCCGGCGCCGAGCGCACCGCCTCCGACGTGCGGGGACTCAACCGTCGGGCGACCGTCGTGCCGACCGACGTCACGTCGCAGAAGGATCTGCGGGCGATGGCCGAGCAGACCCGCGCCGAGTTCGGTCGGATCGACATCCTCGTGAACAACGCCGGCATCTATCGGGCGGCGGCGTCGGTCGACGTCACCGAGGAGCACTGGGACGCGATCATGAACATCAACGCCAAGGCGGTGTTCTTCGCCAGCCAGGCCGTCCTGCCGACGATGATCGCGCAGAAGCGTGGCGTCATCGTCAGCCTCGCCTCCATGGCGGGCAAGATTGGCAGCAGGACGAACCTGCCCTACAACGCCAGCAAGGCGGCCGTGATCAGCATCACCAAGAGCCTGGCCCTCGCCCACGCCGCCGACGGCATCCGCGTGAACTGCGTGTGTCCCGGCTTCGTCGAGACCGACATGTGGGCGGCCGTGGCGCGTGAGCAGGGCGCGTTGCTCGGGCAGTCGCCGGAGGAGTTCACGCGCCAGCGCGTCCGCCAGGTCCCCCTCGGGCGCATGGAGTGCCCCGAGGACGTGGCCAACCTGATCGGGTTCCTCGTGTCCACGCGCGCCGACTACATCACCGGTCAGGCGATCAGCGTGGACGGTGGACTCATAATGCACTGAATCGTTTGTCCGCCGACGCGATCGAGCCTCGGCTCGATCGCTCACGCGGACAGGGGGGCTTGGGGGGTGCGTCGCGCACCCCCCATCATATGAATGACGTCGGGCTGATGGGGATGCACGTGCCGGGCATGTCCTGGCGGGAGATCCGGCAGGCCGCGGTGCTGGCGGAAGAGCTGGGCTACTCGTGCGTCACCATGGGCGAGTCGTGGGGTGAGGACGCGCTGACCTCGCTGGCCCAGATCGCGGCCGTGACCTCGCGGCTACGGATCGGGACCAGCATCGTGCCCGTCTTCGCGCGCTCGCCAGCGAACCTGGCCATGAGCGCGCTCAACATGGACCGGATGTCCGAGGGGCGATTCTTGCTCGGCCTGGGCACCAGCGGGCGCCTCGTCATCGAGGACTTCCACGGCGAGAAGTTCGCCAAGCCGCTGACCCGGATGCGGGAGTACATCGACATCGTCCGCAAGGCGGCGCGCGGCGAGCGGCTGGATCACGACGGCGAGTTCTTCCACACCAAGCGCTTCCAGCTGCGGTTTCCGCCGTACCGGGCGACGCTGCCGATCTACATCGCGGCGCTGAGCCCGCCGAGCCTCCGGCTCACCGGCGAGCTCGCCGACGGCTGGCTGCCGATCTTCCTGGCGCCGTCGCGGATGACGGCTGCGGTCGCCGAGCTCGAGGCCGGTGCCCGGGCCGCCGGCCGGTCCCTCGCCGACATCGCCATCTCCCCCCAGGTCTCGATCTACGTCACCGACGAGCCCGGGGCCGCCCGCGATCGCGAGCGGCCGCACATCGCCTTCTACATCGGCGGCATGGGCGTCTTCTATCACCAGTACATGCACCGGATCGGCTTCGGCGCCGAGGCCGACCGTGTCCGTCAGGCGTGGGAGGCGCGCGACCGCGACGGCGCGGCCCGGCTCGTGACGGACGAGATGGTCGACGCGATGACGATCATCGGCACGCCGACGCGCTGCCGCGATCAGATCCAGGCGTTCTTCGACGCGGGCGTGCAGGAAGTGCGGCTCGTGTTCAACGAGCCGGACAAGGACGTGTACCTGAAGGCGCTTCGGGCCGTGGCGCCTCGGTAGGGCGAGGGACAAGGCCCTGCCCTACCAGGCGGGCTGGAAGTATGTTCGGCGGGCATCCGTCTGCCGCTCAGTCAGCGCCGCCGTCGTTGCCCCTGGTTCTCTTTGCCGTCGCTTCGATCAGGCGGTGGTTGCGGTCCTGAAGGGGACGGAAGTCATTGCCGAGAATCCGCCGGAAGGCTTGGAATTGTTCCTCCGACATCTGGGCCTGGCGCTTGAGCACGATCCACGTCACGATCTGCGAGCAGGGCGGCGTCGTGAGCGACCCCGGGTAGGTGTAGTACGCCGCCGTGTCGCTCAGGGCATCGGCCAGGTTGATCGGATGGCCGTGGACATGAGATGACGTGGACTTTTCCGGTAAGCCGGCGTCGATCAATTCCTGCAGGAAGGAGTTCTCGCGCCCGATGGTGTAGAGCAGCCCGACCACCGCGATCTTGGTCGTGTTGACGAGGTCGTCCTTGAAGACGGCATGGAGCTCCATCACGCCGCGCTGGCCCCCTATGGTGTGCTCCGACAGCGTATGGAAGTGGAATTGCGCCAGCGTGTAGGTCATGCCGCCGAACGTCAGCGTACTCCCCGGCTCGTACTCATTCTCGATCACGTGCCCGTCGTTGAGCAGATTGATCGGCGTCTCGAGCAGGGTGAGGTCAAGCCTCCGAAGCCGCCGATTGATGCGGGCGTCGCTGATGTCAATGGGAGACTGCCGCAGGAAGTTGTGAGCCGTGCCCGCGCAGGACGCCCACGCCTGACTTTGCTCCGCCCAGAAGGCGGGGCCCTTGTCCCCCGAGTACTCGAACTCTGCCGCTCGAGCATTCGCGGTGAGGGCCACGGTCACCACCGCGAGCGCGGCCGTGAGCGCCCGGGCAAGGCGCCCAACCTGAATCCTCACCGGCATCGATGACCTCCCTTGTCGCGAGCGTGAGGGCAGCGCTCATGACCGACCGACTCAATTGATCCGATCGCAACGGCAACGAAGATGGATCGGCCTACCGCAGGATCTACGAAAAGCGGTGCCCTCGTCAACACCCGCTGCCTGCTCTGTCTGTGGCCCGAGGAGGCCCTACGACGGCTTCCACGGTGCCGATTCGTCAGCCCGCGAAGGTCCAGCGCGGGTCGGCGGCGGGAATCTCGACCTCGGGGAGCTTCAGCTCGCGCCGGACGATGTTGGCGCCGAGGTTGATCGCGACGGCCTTGTAGAAGGCGATCCGGCGCGCCAGCCCTTCCCGTCCGAAGCCGCAGTCGGTCGAGAGCACGAGGCGCTGGGCCGGGACGTGCTCGAGCGCGCGCCGGATCAGCGACGCCACGAACTCCGGTGGCTCGACGGCGGCGGTCGAGTGGTTGACGACGCCGATCGCGATCTTCTTGTCGGTCCGGTACTTCGAGAGGAGCGGCAGATCGCGGCCGTTCGTCGACGCGCACTCGAGCGTGATCACGTCGGCATGGGTCTGCAGCAGATAGGGCAGGGACCGCTCGTAGGACGGCCGCTCCCAGTGCAGCGGCTGCTGGTTCGGGTTGCCCCAGCAGGTGTGCAGCCAGATCTCCGTGTTCACGCCGGCGATCTCCCGGTTGACGGCCTCGGTGAAGAATTCCAGGTCCTTGTCCGTTGCGGTGCCGTTGGCTCCTGCGATGTGGTGCTGCGGCTCCTCGATCTGGATGACGCGGCATCCCGCGGCGGCGACCTGCTTGAGCTCGGCGTTGAACACGTCGCCGAGGGCCAGGATCAGGTCGCGGTCCGAGGCGTAGTGGCGGTTGACGAGCATCTTGGCCAGCGACTGGCCGGTGATGGCGCCGAACTTCACGGGACGGCTGGTGAGCCGCTGGGCCATCTTGAACAGGGCCGCGTACTCCAGCGCCCGACCGGCGATCGCCTCGCCGACCACCGCCGGCTGATACGCCTCCATGACCTCGCGCAGGATGTGGCCGGGCGGGAGCCCCCGCCAGCCGCCGGCCGCCGAGCGGTCGACGTGACCGGTGATGCCGCGGAGCCGCTCGATCACGTAGAAGAACCACGACTTGCCGCCGACGGTGAGGTCGAAGCGGGAATCGCCGTCGGTGACGATGTCGAGCCCGGCCATCTCCTGCTCGCGGGTGAGACAGGCCACCGCGTCGAGGTACTGCTCGCGAAACCGCGAGTCTCCGAGCGCGTCCTTGAAGTCGCGCCCGCGCAGCTCCTCGGTGAACCAGTGCGGCCGCGGATACGAGCCGGTGATCGTGGTGGGCAGGATCAGATCGCGCGTGGCGTTCAGCACTGGCGTCCTACTCACAATTGCCTATTCCCTGGCGGATGTTCGCCGGGATCGAGAGCGTCACGGTAAAGGTCTTTGCCGGCTGGCCGGCCTGCAGGAGCTCCACGTCCTGGGTGACGGTCAGAGGAATCTGGTTCGGGGTCCAGGCGCCCCATCGAAGGTTGACGCAGTTACAGTTCAGGATGCATGGCAGAACCGGTACCTCCTTGGGCAGGTCAGGGGGAGCCATCGGGTTGGGACCGAACATACCGGTGATGATCTTCTTCTTCTCGGCGGCCGTCGGAACCGGCGCAATGCCGGTGATGTTTCCAGGGCCGGCTGCCGCCCACCTGAATTGCTGGTGGACACACGGGAGTTGCTTGCACGAGATCTGGAGCTGTGCCGGCTGCCCCGTGATCGATCCGACCGGGGCCGTATCGTCGCCCCGTCTTTTCCGTCTGGCGTTCAGCATGCGCAGACTGTCGGACATTGACAAAGGGATGTCAAACGTGGTTTCCCTCATCCCGGAGGAAATGTGATGATCCGCCTGCGGACGGTCCTCGTCGGCCTCGTGCTGCTCACGCTCCCGGCCTCCGGGCTCGCGGCTCCGGCGGGTCAGCCGATCCGCATCGGCGGCACGCTCGCGCTGACCGGACCGCTGGCGCCCACCGCGCTCCTGCACAAGATCGCCGGCGAGATCTACGTAGAGGAGCTGAATCGCGGCAACGGGCTGCTCGGGCGACCGGTCGAATGGGTGCTCCTCGACGATCAGTCCAAGCCCGACGTCACGCGCAGCCTCTACGAGAAGCTGATCACCGTGGACAAGGTCGACCTGATCATCGGCCCCTACGCGACGAGCGGCATCCTGGCCGGCATGGGCGTGGCGCAGCGCTATCAGAAGCTCTACGTGCATCACTCGTTCGGGATGCCGCACCTGGCGAAGTACGAGATGCACTTCCCGACGGCGGCCTTCGGGCCGGAGCCGCAGCGGACGATCCCGACGACGGTCCTCGACGCGCTGGCGGCGACCACGAAGCCTCCGAAGACGATCGCCATCGTCACCAGCAAGTTCCCCTCGGCGCAGTACCAATCCAGCGGCGCCAGGGAAGTGGCCGAGAAGCGCGGCCTCAAGGTCGTGCTCTATCTCGAGTACGAGTTCGGCACGCGCGACTGGGGATCGCTCGCTGCCCGGGTCAAGGACGCGAATCCCGACGTGCTTTGGGTCGGCGCGCTGGGGCTCGACGGCAACCAATTGCTCGAGGCGATGAAGAAGCTCGACTACACGCCGCCCCGCCACTTCCATCTCTTCCCCGCGCCCGGACCGCTGGCCCTCGCGCCCGACGGCAAGCAGGCGCTCTCCGTCACGGTCTTCGAGGAGCATCCGCCGTTCACGAACAATCCGGGCGCCGCCAAGCTGATCCCACTGTTCCGGGAGCGTGCCACCAAGGCGAACGTGCCGTATCCCTACGTCGAGACCCAGGTCGCCGGCTCGTGGGCGGCCTGGCAGGTGCTCGAGGCGGCCGTGACCGCCACGAAGAGCCTCGACGACAAGACACTGGGTCAATGGCTCAGGAAGAATCGGGTCGACACGATCATCGGCAAGCTGCGCTTCGACGGCCCGAACAACTACGGCGACGATCTGTTCAAGGTCAAGCAGGTCCAGGACGGTAGGTGGGTCATCGTGTGGCCCCGCGAGTCCGCGGCTCCGGGCGCCCGGCTGCTTCCGCCCTGATCGACGCGCGCGGGTAGCGCACCATGCCGAGCGCGACGCTGCTCGGCCAGTCGGTCGTCTCGGGCCTCCTCGCCGGCGGGCTCTACGGGCTGCTCGCCCTGGGGCTGAGCCTGTCCTGGGGTCTGCTGCGGCTCGTCAACCTCACCCACTTCGCGCTCGCCCTCCTGGGCGCCTACCTGACGTACCAGCTCGGCCACGTGCTCCACGTCCCCCCGTGGCTGGCGGCCGCGGCTATCGTGCCGGCGTTCTTCGCGCTCGGCGTCGCGCTCCACGCCGTCTTCGCGTACTTTCGCGTGGCGGAATTCGCCTCGCTCCTGGTCACCTTCGGCCTCGCAGTCATCCTCGAGTCGATGATCCAGTGGTTCTGGACCGCTGACTATCGCCGCTACGAGACCGCGTATGCGACCGCGTCGATTCGCGTCGGCCCGCTGTTCGTGCCGACGCTCGAGCTGCTCGCGTGCCTGACGGCGGCGGTCCTGGCCTTCGCGACGTGGGCCTGGCTCCGCTGGAGCTACGTCGGCAAGGCGCTACGGGCGAGCGCCGAGGATCCCGCCATGGCCGCGGCGTTCGGCGTGAATCACCGGGCCCAGGCGTTCCTGCTGTCCGGCGTGAGCGCCGCGTACGCGGGGATCGCCGGCGTCTACATCGCGCTCATCGCCACGCTGGCGCCGTCGCAGATCTGGGCCTGGCTCGGCGTGGTGTTCGCGGTCGTGATCATCGGAGGCCTGGCCAATCCCATCGGCGCGCTCCTCGCCGGGTTCCTCATCGGGGTCAGCGAATCGCTCACCATGGCCGTCGTCACCCCGGCCTGGGCCCCGCTCGTGTCGTTCTCGATCCTCATCGTCATCCTGGTCGTGCGGCCCGGGCGAGTGTGAGCGGGGATAGGCGCCGCGTCGCGGTATCGCTCGCGGTCGTCGCGCTCGGTCTCGGGGCACTGGCGGCGGTGGGCCTGCCCGCCTTCTACGAGTCGTTTCTCTATCTGATCTTCTCGTGGATCGCGCTCGCCACGAGCTGGGCCATCCTCAGCGGCTACGCCGGCTACTTCAGCTTCGGCCACGGCGCGTTCTTCGGCGCGGGGATGTACACGACGGCGACGCTGACGTCGGGGTTCGGCGTGCCGTTCTTGTGGACGCTGCCGGCCGCCGGCGCGGTCGCCGCGGCGCTCGCGGCGGGCATCGGCGCGGTGGTCTTCCGCGTGAAGCGACTGCGCGGAGAGCTGTTCGGCCTGCTCACGCTCGCCATCACGTTCGTGCTGGCGACGATCGTGCTCAACACGCGCATCGACGGTGGCCCGGGCGTATACCTGAGCGCCGTGCCGATGCCGCGGCTTCTGGCCTCGCCGACGGGCACGCTCTACCTGCTCGGTCTGGTCCTCGCCGCCGCCACGGTGTCCGCCGCCTACGCGATCGCCCACTCGCGGCTCGGGCGGGGACTCTACGCGATCCACGACGACGAGGACGTCGCCGAGGTCGAGGGCGTGCCCACCCTCCGCTACAAGCTCGTGGCCTTCACGATCTCGGCGGGTATCGCGGGCGTGGCCGGCGGCATCCACGCGATGTACGTGAGCTACGTCACCGTCGGCGAGACGTTCGCGATCACCGTGCCGCTCTACGTGGTCCTCATGAGCGTGCTCGGCGGCGCGCGTCACTGGCTCGGCCCGGCCGTGGGCGCCGTCATCATCGCGTCGTCGCTCTACGCCTTCACCGGGGGCCAGCACGCCGTGCTCGGCCGGGCGGTGGTCGCCCTCGCGTTGATCCTGGTCATCCTGTTCCTGCCCGAGGGCGTCGTCCCCACCGTGCTGCGACACTGGCGCTCCCGTGCACGGCAACCGGAGACTGCCGTCGCGGTGCGTGATCTGGCTGCCGCCGTCTTCGCGCCGAGCTCCGTCCCCGCGGAGCCGCTCGTGTGCTACGACGTGTGGAAGGCGTTCGGAGGGATCCAGGCACTCCGGGGCGTGAGCCTCAGCGTCGCGCCGGGCGAGATCGTCGGGCTCGTCGGGCCGAACGGCTCCGGCAAGACGACGCTGATCAACGTCATCAGCGGCCATGACGAGGCTGACCGCGGTCGCGTCGCGCTGGGCAGCACATCGCTGACCGGCCGCCCTGCGCACGAGATCGCCGGCCGAGGCGTGTCCCGCACGTACCAGATTCCTCGACCGTTCGGACACTTCACCGCGCGCGAGAACGTGGCGCTCGCGGCCACGTTCGGCGCGGCGCGCTGCTCGCCCGGCGAGGCCCGACACGAGGCCCAGGGCTGGCTCGAGTTCACCGGGCTGGGTTCACGGGCGACCGCCTTGCCTCATGAGCTGAACCTGCACGAGCGTAAGTTCTTGGAGCTCGCGCGGGCCCTGGCCGCGCGGCCGCGCGTGATCCTCCTCGACGAGGTGCTCTCGGGGCTCAACCCCGCCGAGATCACGAGCGCGATCGGTCTCATCAGGCAGATCCACGCGCGCGGCGTCGCCATCCTGTTCGTCGAGCATCTGATCCGCGCGGTCCTCGAGCTCTCGCATCGTGTCGTGGTGCTGAACGAGGGCGAGGTCATCGCCTCCGGCGTACCGAACGAGGTGATGCGAGACGACCGAGTCGTCGAGGTCTATCTGGGCAAGGCCCATGTCGTTGCTTGAGGCGCGAGGTCTGGCCATCGGGTACGGCGACGCTCCCGCAGTCTGGGACGTCTCCCTCGAGGTCGGCGAGGGCGAGCTCGTTGCCGTGATCGGTCCCAACGGAGCAGGGAAGAGCACGCTCGTCAACACCATCGCCGGCCTTCACCGCGCGCAATCGGGAGATCTGCACTTCGACGGAATCGACCTGACCGCGGTTGCGCCCCACCTGGTGTGCCGCTGTGGGATCGCCCTGGTGCCGGAAGGGCGGCGGCTCTTCGCGCGAATGTCCGTCGAGGAGAACCTGGAGATCGGCTGTTACCGCGGTGAGGCCCGAAGGGCGCGGGGCCAGACGCTGGAGCGCGTCTACCACCTCTTTCCCATCCTGCGCGAGCGGCGGCGTCAGCTCGCGGGCTCGCTGTCGGGAGGGCAACAGCAGATGGTGGCCATCGGCCGGGCGCTGATGGCGCGCCCCCGACTCCTCCTGCTGGACGAGCCGTCGCTCGGCCTGGCGCCCACCGTGGTCGATCAGATGTTCGGGATCATCCGCGCGATCCACACCGAGGGCGTGGCGATCCTCCTCGTCGAGCAGAACGTTGCCCGTGCGCTGGAGATCGCCGGCCGCGCCTACGTGCTGGAGGAGGGCCGGGTGGTGGCGGGAGGCCCGTCGTCCGTCTTGCGGGAAGACTCCCGCATCCAGGAGGCGTACCTGGGTCTTCGCGGCAGACAAGCCGCGTCCTCGACCCGTGACCACTGAATCTGGAAGACAACGTCTGAACAGCCGCATCGTCGACGACCCAGCATCCAGCCGTGGATGCCCGGAGTCCAATGGAGCGAATCTCCATGCAGATTCCCGGTCGCCATCCAGGTAAAGATGCCTGCATCCACCGTTGGATGCCGGTATCCGGCGGCAGATGATGACGCTGCACTCCAAGAGTAGTTGGGCCGCAGCTGTCATTGAGTCCGAAGAAATCCTCATCACGCGGCACGGGAAACCGGCTGGCGTGCTCATCGGCTTCGAAAGCGAGGACGACTGGCTCGACTATCGACTGGAGCACCATCCCGAGTTCTTGCGGCGCATAGCAGAGGCGCGCGAAGGTCTCCGCAGTGGATGCGGTGTCCGACTCGAGGATCTGCCGTCCTGACAAGCGGTCTAACAGCCATTGCGACCGATCGCTGAACCCCTTCGCGATCCCAAGTACTTCGCCAGGGTCGAGCTGGATTCGCTCGCGGGAACCGTCGTGTGGCCGAATGGTGCGGACATCGCCCCGGAGACGCTGTACGAACTCGCGTGCAAGACGAAGGTGAACGCGAGGCGGCGGTCGCCGTACCGGACTGGGGCTCGCGTTACTCGCTCCGGCCGGTGACCGGTAGCCTTCGGCCTGGGGGTGATCCGATGGTGACGTGGAAGGAGTTCGCCGGAGCTGAGCCTGAGCTGGCCGACATCGGCCGATCGCTGCTCTTTCAGTTCAAGGTTGGGCTCGGCTTTCTCGCCACCGTGCGACAGGACGGCGCCCCGCGGCTCCATCCGGTGTGCCCCGTCCTATCCAACGGCCGGCTCTTCGTGTTGATCACCCCGAGCTCGCCGAAGCGGCACGATCTGCTGCGGGACGGCAGGTACGCTCTCCAGACTTTCCCCCAGCCTAAGGCCGGAAGCGACGAGTTCTATATCGCAGGCAAGGCCGTCCTGGTTGACGATGAGGCAGCGCGTGCCGACATCCTGAGAGACGCCAAGCACATGGCTGACGCCGCGGAGACCGCGTTCGAGCTGTGGATCGATCGCGTGATGCACACGAGGTGGGAGCACGTGCTGACTCCGCAGATGCGCTCGGAGCAAAGGAAGTGGCGCGCGCCGGCAGGTCCGGCCGCGCCGAGCCGGCCCCGCTGAGGGGCGGGAAAGGGGGGACTATGGCGTACTGTCCGCCCGAGCTGCTCGACGACCTCGCCGACTTGTTCGCCGACGCGCGAAGCTGGGCCGGCGTCATCGAGAAGAGAACGGGCATCTTCTACGCGCGGAACCGGCCGTTCCTCCACTTCCACCTGCTCGCAGGGGGTCGGCGCTGTGAGGACGTCAAGGGACATACAGGAGACACCCTCGAGGAATGCCGGAAACAGCTCGCCGAAGTGGTCGAGGAGTGGCTCTTGATACGGCGTCGATCTGTTGTCCCGGGTCCTTCGTCAGGCAGGCATCACACGTCGAGAGTGGGAAAGCGCGTAAACCGGCGGTTCGGCGTCAACCGTAGCGGGACAGAGGGTTAGGGGAGGTTCGCGCTGATCCAGTCCGCGATGTAGTCGACGCCGACCTGGCGGTTGTCGGCCTGGGCGTGATAAGTGCCGCCGTCGGCCGCCGTGAGGATTTTGAGATGCTTGCGCGGCGAGCCGATCGCCGCGTACAGCTTGCGCGCCGACTCCACCGGGACGACGCGATCGTCCTCGGCGTGGACGATCAGGAACGGACACGCGATCTTTCCGGCCACCTCGGCGAGGGAGAACCGCTTGGCCTTCTCGATGGCGGCGTCCATGTCCGGACAGCCCATCACCCACGGGAAGTGGAACGTCGACTGCGCCGTCGTCT
>Ga0207646_10007533_pt1 | contig 11044 bp, 12 predicted proteins | sample KBSK5502metaG_FD_184343 | JGI IMG/M metagenome (GOLD analysis project Ga0207646, IMG submission 184343) | Corn, switchgrass and miscanthus rhizosphere microbial communities from Kellogg Biological Station, Michigan, USA - KBS K5-50-2 metaG... | ecosystem: Host-associated > Plants > Roots >...
GGCCGTCCGGGCTGCGCGTGCCTTCCGGGTAGATGCCGAGCACCTTCCCGGCCGCCAGGACCTGCAGGCCGGTCCTGATCGCCTGCTCGCTGGCCGGCCCCCCGGCGCGATCGACCGGGATCTGGCCGACCCCGGTGAAGAACGCCCGGCTGATCAGCCCCTTCAGGCCCCGTCCGGTGAAGTACTCCGACTTGGCCAGGAAGGTCACCTTACGCCGCACTGGCAGCGGCCCGAAGAAGTGATCGGAGAACGACAGGTGGTTGCTCGCGAGGATGACCGGGCCGCGCCGGGGCACGTTCTTGACCCCCCAGGCGCGAGACCGGAAGAGAAGCTTCAGCGTGATCCCGAGCGTGTACTTCGTCAGCCAGTAGCCCACGCTCACATCGTCCCATGTCCGGGGGGCCCGCGGGATGCGTCAGCCGGCCCGCGCCATGGGCTCGTTCTCCAGCGCCTTGTACGTCCCGGCGTGGAAGACCAACGGCTCCAGCTGGGGACGGTGTACCAGCGCGACGACCTCACCCAGCACGATCAGGTGATCGCCAGCCCGATGAGATTGCCGCAGCCGGCAGTCGAACGACGCCGCCGTGCCCGCCAGGACCGGGCATCCGGTTACGCCTCGTTCGAAGGGTATGCCGTCGAACATCGTCGAGCCGGCCGGGCGGGTCCGGTCAGCGAACCAGCGTGAGACAGCCTGCTGTCCCGCGGCGAGCACGTTGACGACGAACGCCCCGGCGTGCTCGATCAGGCCGCAGCCGCGGCTGGCCTCGTTGAGGCAGACCAGCACGAGCAGCGGGTCGAGCGACACCGATGAGAAGGAGTTGACGGTCATGCCGTGCATGTCGCCGTCGCCGTCGCCGGAGGCAACGGTGACGACGGTTACCCCGGTCGGAAACGAGCCCATAGCGTTGCGGAAGGCGGTGGCCCGGATCGGGCTTACGACGGATCCCATAAGGCGGCCACCAGTTCCCGGCCAGCATCGGCCGGCACCGTGAGGTCGGCGAAGCCCTCGGTGCGGATCAATTCCGGCACGAGTGACCGGATCAGCCGCACGTCGCGGCAGATCGTCAGGTGCCCGCAGCCGGGGATCAGCAGGTTGGCGGCGCCATAGCGCGGGTCATCGAGCCGCGCGGACGCCGGGGGGACGACACGGTCGCCGTCGGAATAGTAGGCCAGCCAACGGACCGTGCGCGGCGCAGTGACCTCCGGCAGGACCGGGCGGCGGCCCCGGTGCATGATCCGCGCACACCGCCCGGGAGCGATGCGGGCCAGGGAGACGCCGCGGTGCGGGCTCGCGATCGTCACCGCGCTTCCGGTCTGCGAGCTGAGCGCAGCGCTCGCCGCGAGCGCGTAGCGGACGATGAGCCCGCCGAGGCTGTGGCCGATCAGGTGAACGCGTGGAGCACCAGCGGCCGCGGCCGCCCGCAGGGCCTGATCCGTCAGCTCGGCGGACACGGCCACGGGATCCGTCGCGAAGGAGTTGTAGGTCAAGCTGACGATGTGCCCGAAGCCGGCCTCGGCGAGAGCGCAGCGCAGCGGCGTCCACACGGACTCGGTCGAGGCGTAGCCGTGGACGAGTAGCACGGGGTAGCGGGCGTTGCGCTCCGCGACGTACTGGATGCCCCCGCACCAGCGTCTCCGCAGCGCGCGCGGAACCTGCAGGGCCATCATCCCCACGGCTCGCAGTTCCTCTAGCATCGCCATGCCCTACGAGGAGGGCGACAGACGCGGCGTGATACAGCGAATCGATTCGTATCAGACCGGGCCACGGCGCCTCCGTGCGGGATAAGCACATGCGGCCCATATCCGCAGGACGAGCCGCTCAGGAGGATCGGTGACCACAATGGCTGAACGAACAGAATCCGTCATCCCCGCTGAGGCTGACATCGACCGGGCACCGGGATTGCTCGACGGGGCGATGTCCCTCGACCTGACCCCGCAGACGTGCAACCTCGAATACTGGCTCGGTGCCGTCGCTCAGGGCACGCTGCGCGGGCTGGTGCACGGCGGCCACCGCGCCGAGGCGGCGACGCCAGCGTGGATGCGCGAGCCGGGCCCGCTTCGCCAGTCACTGATCGAGGAGTTCGCGTTCCGCTCGATCGCGGAGGAGAAGGCCACCCGCGCGCTGTCCTACCTCGTGCTGCACGCACCGGACATCGACACCATGGAGTTCTTCGCGACGCAGCTTATCGACGAGGCGCGGCACTCCTCCGTATTTCGCGGCCACCTGCTCGAGCTCGGTGTGGCGCCGGACGAGCTGCGCGGCACCATCGAGCAGGTGGCGGGCGAGGATCGGGAGAAGATCCTCGTTCCGCTCGAGAACTTCGGGCTTCCGCTCGGCGACGCGGGCGACTTCATCGGCGGCGTCTGCGTCCTCACGGTGCTTGTCGAAGGTGTCCTCGCTCCGGCGGCGGAGCTGAGCGAGCTCAAGTGGCGGCGGCTCGATCCGGCCGCAGCGGAGATCGAGCGAGCCGCGGGCATCGACGAGATTCGTCACCTCACGGTGGGCGGCGCGGTCATCAAGCAATACGTGCAGGCGAACCCGGGCGAGCTGCCCAGGTTGAAGGACCTGATCGAGCGTGGCCGCGCACTGTGGGGCGGCCTGCCGGTGCTCGACATGATCCTTCGACGGGAGAAGCTGTTCCAGGAAGGCATGGAGCACATGGGGCACGTCATCGGCGACTATGAGCTCGCGCCCGGCAAGCGGCTGATCGACAGCACGCCGGAGGAGCGGCTGATGATGGCCGCCACCTGGTCTCTCCAGATGCAGGACAGCCGCCTGTCCGCCATGGGCCTGGGCTGACCCCGATGGAACGCCTCACGACCGTCCTGCTCGCTCGCCGACGGCTCGTGCTGGCCGCGTGGGCACTGCTGATGGTGCTCGGCGGCGTGTTCGCCGCCGGCCTTCCCGGCCGCATCGTCCCGGGTGGTGAAGCCCCGGCGTCGAGCCAGTCGGAGGTGGTGGCGCGCGCACTGGCACGCAGCTCGCTGCCGTCGCTGTTCGTGGCGATCCGCGTCGCCCCCGGCACCAGCCCTCGCCAGCAGGCACAGCTGACGTCGTCGGTAGCCGCGGCCGCCCTGCGTGTCAAGGGCGTCACCGGCGTCTCGCCGATGCCCGACACGCGACCGGTGCGACCGGACGGCGCGTGGGTGACCGTGCTGAACGTCTCCGTGGGCGGTGGTGGCATCGCCGACGCGGTCAAGACGGCACACGCCCTGTCACAGTCGCTGACCCATGTCGTACCGAACGATGCCGCGCAGGTGCATGTCGGCGGGTTCGGCGCCTACCGTGACGAGATAACGGTCGACTCGCAGCGCGATCTCGAGCGGGCGGAGCGCGTCGGCATCCCGATCGTGCTCGTGGTGCTGCTCTTCACCTTCGGGTCGATGTGGGCCGCCGCGCTACCGCTGGCGATCGCGCTGACGGCGTTGATCATCGGACTCGGCGGCGTCGGCGTGGCGTCCTACTTCCTGCCGATGTCGGACTACGTGACCAACGCCGCGTCCATGATCGGCCTGGCGCTCGGCGTCGACTATGCGATGTTCCTGGTCCAGCGGGTGCGGGAGCTGACCCACTCCGGCCACTCGGTCAGCGATGCGCTGCCCCAGGCGATGCGGACGACCGGGACGGCCGTGTTGTGGTCGGGGATCACGGTGCTGCTGGCCGAGTCGACGCTGCTGCTGGTGGACAGCCGGGCGATCCGGTCGGCGGCGTTCGGCATGGTCATGGTGACGGTGTTCGCCGTGGGCACGGCCTTGCTCGTCGGGCCGGTGCTGATCTGTGTGCTGGGCAGCCGGGTGGCCCCGGCCCGGCGGCATGCGGCGCAGACCCGGGCGGCGCGCGGCTGGCAACGGTGGGCACGGCACGTCACGCGCCACGGCCCGGTCTGGCTGATCGCGAGCGCGGTCGTGATGGTGGGACTGGCGCTGCCGAGCACCAGGCTGCACTCGTCGGTGAGCATCTCAAGCACATCGTCGCTGCCTGCGAGTTCGTCGGTGCGGCAGGCGTACGAACTGGCCGCCGAGCGCTACGGCCCGGCGGCGATGAGCCCCGTCGTGGTGCTGCTCCCGCCTGGTCACCAGGGCGAGGTGCCCAGGACCGTTCGGACCATATCCTTGGATTCCCAGGTCGCCGCCGTGACCCCCGGTATCCTGCCGGACGGGTCTGCGGACCTCATCGTGACCGCGAAGGCCGGCCCGTACTCCCCGGCGGCCCGCGAATTCGTGCTGCGGCTGCGGAGCGGCTCGTTGCACGCGGCGCTCGGCGGAGTGCCTTACCGGGTGGGCGGGGAGACAGCCGACAGCATCGACGCGACGCAGGCCATGTTCAACGGTCTCCCCAAAGTGGGTCTCGCCCTCCTGGTCATCATCGCGCTGTTGCTGCTGTTCGCGCTGAGGTCGGTGTTCTTGCCGGTCAAGGCCGTGGTGCTCGTCGTGCTTTCGCTGGGCGCGAGCCTCGGGTCACTGCTGCTGCTGGTGACCACCAAGGTCGGCGCGTCGCTCATCGGCGCGAACGGGCCGCAGGACATCCATCCGATCGTCCCGATCACGATCGTCGCGATCACGGTGGCCCTGAGCACCGACTACGAGGTCATCCTGATCTCCCGGATCGCGGAGCACTACCGGCGCACCGGCGACAACCGGGGCGCCGTAGTGTCCGGCATCGAGCACACCGGATCGGTGATCACCAGCGCCGCCACGATCATGGTGGCCGTGTTCGCGGGCTTCGCGCTGGCCGACCTGCTGCCGGTCAAGCAGCTCGGCGTGGGGCTCAGCCTCGCGGTGTTCCTGGACGCCACGCTGGTGCGCGGCGTGCTCGTTCCGGCCGCGATGGCCGTGATGGGGCGAGGCAACTGGTGGTGGCCAGGGCAGCGGGTGCCGCACTCGCAGTACGGTACCGTGCTCGCGCAAGAGATCGCCGAGCTGGTCCCCGAAGGCAGCCTCACCGTATGCGACGAGGAGCAGGCCCTCGCCGCGTCCGGTGAGCCCGCCGGTGCCGCACCCATGGCGGGCGCCGGGGCCGCCGAAACGCCGGCCAGTCACCCTCCGCGGGTCGAATGGTGGTCAGGGCCGCGACGCGCGCTCCAGCCGCGTACGGCGCTTGCACAGGAGATCGCCGCGCTGGTGCCCAAAGGCAGCGTCGGCGTCAGCGTTCGCGACGAGAAGCAGGCCGAAGCGCCGGCCGGTCACCTCCCGCGGGACGGATTCGGCGCCGGCGGGATCCACTATTCCGCCGACGTCAAGCAGACCGCTGTCCCGAGGCGAATGCCGCACGAATTCGGCGCCGGCCGGATTCACCATGCCGCCGACGTCAAGCAGACCGAGGTCCTGAGGCGAATCCGGCAGGAGGAGCCGACGGGCTGACGTCGACTCAGAGCAGGGAATCGGCATAACCCTTCACGGCAGTCAGGCAGGCAACCGCCGCTCAGGCCTTGAACCGGGCGGCTTCCTCCGATCCGCTGGTCGCGTCGCCTGGCTGGTAGGAGTGCGCGCCCGCGCCGGCCAGCTTGCCGCCCTGGACGATCAGGTATTCCTCGCGGATCGGCCGGTTGTCAAACCAGCATTCCAGGATCTCGCGGGTGCCCGCGGCGTAGCGTGCCTGGGCCGAGAGCGACGAGCCCGAAATATGCGGGGTCATACCATGATGCGGCATGCTGCGCCACGGATGATCTCGCGGCGCGGGCTGCGGGAACCACACATCGCCCGCGTAGCCCGCCAGCTGCCCGCTTTCCAGCGCCCGGACGATGGCGTCCCGGTCGCAGATCTTCCCGCGGGCGGTGTTGACGATGTATGCGCCGCGCTTCATCGTGGCGATCAGCTCGTCGTTGAACAGGCCCTCGGTGCCCGGGTACAGCGGGGCGTTGATCGTCACCACGTCGCAGTGCGGCACCATCTCCGCCGCGCTGTCATAGAACGTGAGCCCGAGCTCGCGCTCGACCTCCGGGGGCAGCCGGTGCAGGTCGGTGTAGTGCAGCTTCACGTCGAACGGCTTGAGCCGCCGGAGCACCGCGGCCCCGATCCGCCCGGCAGCCACAGTGCCGACCGCCATGCCCTCCAGGTCATAGGACCGCTCGACACAGTCAGCGATGTTCCAGCCGCCCCTGACCACCCACCCGTAGGAGGGGATGTAGTTGCGCACCAGCGACAAGATCATCATCACCACGTGCTCGGAGACGCTGATGCTGTTGGAGTAGGTGATCTCGGCGATCGTGAGCCCGGTTTCGCTGGCCGCCTGCAGGTCGTAGTGATCCGACCCGATCCCGGCGGTGATCGCCAGCTTGAGGTTCTTGGCCTTGGCGATCCGCTCCCGGGTCAGGTAGGCGGGCCAGAACGGCTGGGAGATCACGATGTCGGCATCGGGCAGTTCACGTTCGAACACCGAGTCGGGGCCGTCCTTGTCAGAGGTGACGACCAGCGTGTGACCGGCCGCCTCCAGGAAGGGGCGCAGGCCCAGCTCACCCGACACGCTGCCCAGCAGCTCCCCGGGGGTGAAGTCGATGGCATGCGGGCTCGGCGTCGTCTGGCCGCCCGGATAGGAGGTGATCTGCGGGATCTCATCGCGGGCGTATGTCGCCGGGTACCCATCGACCGGATCGTCGTACAGCACGCATAGCACCTTGGCCATCGTCGGCTCCTGACTCTCGGGGATGTGGCGAGATCGTACTGCTGATCCACTCTGTAGTCATACGGGCCAGAGCAGACAGGACGGTCTGCCATCGAGGGTGTGGAGAACCGTCGGCCATACCAGCCAGAGTCCTGGCGAGACTTCAGCGACCTGACCGCCCGCGTTCACAATGCGTCAGCCAGGCCTGCCCACGGGAAGCGGATGCCGATCGCCACGACGACGAGCGCCAGCAGGCGCCGGATGATGGTCTCTGGCATACGAGCGTGCAGGCGAGCGCCGACATGCCCGCCGGCCAGTCCGCCGACTCCCAAGGCGATTCTGGTCGGCCAGTTCGGAGCGACGCTACCCGCGGTGGTGAATCGACAGGATCGAGAACGTCACCAGGTCCTCTTCTCGATCATCACCCGGCAGGCCATCCGCCGCGGCAGCTTCAGTTCGGTCAAAGACCTCATCGCCGCCACCGAGAACTTCATTGGCGGCTGGAACGACCGCTGCCACCCCATCACCTGGACCAAGACCGCCGACAAGATACTCCCGCACTGCCGCCCAGGTAAAAGAACCTCGTTCACATGACACTAGCTTGGGCCGATGGTGCTGGTCAGGGGCCGAGCCGAGGCACAGTCCTGCCGCTCGTGGCTAGACTCAGGAGCATGGAAGTTATCAGGATGCTGGGAGTCGGCGAGACTCCCCTGTCCGTCGCCGACGTTTATGCCTCCGTCGCGGACGTTCCAACGGCGGGCGGTATTGCCTTGTTCTCTGGCGTAGTCCGCAACGAAGACGACGGCCGGGCGGTAACGGATCTGGGTTATTCGGCGCATCCGAGCGTTGAGACTTACCTGCGTGAGGTGGTGGAGAAGGCCATAGCGCAGTATCCGATCCAGGCGGTTTCTGCGGTTCACCGTATCGGTGATCTTAAGATCGGTGAGATAGCCGTCATAGTGGCCGTGGCGTGCCCGAAGCGCGGGGAGGCATTTGACGCGTGCCGGCAGATCATCGACCAGATCAAGGATACGGTGCCGATCTGGAAGCATCAGCGTTTTGCCGATGGTGATGCTGAATGGGTAGGGGCAGAGGGCTAGCAGGCGATGGCGCGCGTGACCGTCCGTTATTGGGCAGCGGCAAAGGAAGCGGCAAACACTGCCGAGGAAATTATCAGTGCGGATACGCTTGCCGACGCACTAGATGTTGTGAGCGGGAAACGTGCCGGGGATTCGCGGTTCGCTGCCGTGCTGGCGCGTTCCTCGTTTCTTGTCAACGGCACGCAAGCGGGCCGTCATGCTCCTGAAACGGTCATGCTCCCGGAGAATGCGTTTATCGAGGTGCTTCCCGCGTTTGCTGGCGGTTAGGGCGGCCGGGGTGGCTGGTATCCGAATTCGTCAAAGATGCCTCTCAGCTTCTCGTCGAATTCGGCGGCCCGCGGTGCGCCGGGAAATCGCTCGGCAATAGCATCGTTAAGTTCGGCCGCCCTGATGAGCAATGAAGGGCCCGATTTCCTTTCGTAGATCAGCGCATGGAGTCCCGAATTCACCGCCGCGTCCAAGTCTCCGCGATGCGCGTGAACAAGGCCGAGAATGATGTCCACTTCGGCTAGGCGCATCGGGCTACGGGCGGTCGTGCCGTTCTCTTCGCATTCCCTCAGAACCCGGTTAGCGTACTCTTCGGCCTTGTCATGGTCGCCTAGCCACTGGTAACAGGCCGCGACGTAGAACGCGAACTTAGTGCGGTCGAAGACAAAGTGCCGTGGGTAGTTGACCGTCGGCAGCTTCTGCAAAAGGCTGGATGCCCGTTCTATGGCTGATTCGGTGGCCTGGCGGTTGCCGAGCTTAGCCCATCCGCGCGCCTCTTGCATGATGAGCTGGACGATGGCCGAGTTCTCCCCGCCGATGTTCTGCGCGGCCTTGGCGATGCTGGTGACATCGAGCGATTCCGCGCCTTGGTCATGGAGCTAGCGAGATATGCGGATATACAAATGTGGGTGCTCACCTACTGGGACGAGTCACAGGAGCTGGAGGTGACGCTTCCCGATGATCCGCATTGTGATGCCATTATTATTAACCGTGACAAGCTCGGCCTTAACTGCCATGTGTCATGGGAGCGATGGCTTCAGATCAGGGACGCGGAAGGCACGGAGAAGGCAGCAAGCCTGATCACCGACATTTTGAAACTCTGCGCACGCAAGAAAAACTGAAGGCTCCCGGCCTGCGCTGTCCTGCCCTCCCTCCGTCACCATGGGGACGGGCGCCCGCGCATTAGCCAGATCGTCAGCGGGTACTTAATCCCGCTCACGGGCGGCTCCTCGGTCCCGTTGGCGAGCATGAGAAGCTGCGAATGCAAAGGAAACACGAAATCATCGTGATTCCCGTTACCGCCGTTGTCCGACAGGGTGATATCGCCGCAGCGATGCATGGTGATCTTCCCCGCACGGACGGCCTCGTCAAGAACGCCCGTGATCAGCGCGCGGACGATCTTGCGGCGGGAATTGCTCCCCTCGCCCAGCCGGACCGTGAGCAGGTCCATCACGTCATCGCGGGCCTGCGTGACCGCTGCAAGGGTCCTGTCCCCGAACACCGGGCCGACGTGCGCGTTCAGGATGTTCCGGTACGCCAACTTGGTTGCCTCGGTGCCGGGATGCCGGCTGATCCACTTCTCGCACTCGTCCCTGAACCACGTGCTGCCGAGCTTGGGATCGATGAACACCCGCGCGCGCTTGTCATGGGCGATCTTGAGCTGTGCGTCCTGGGCGAGCCGCTTGCCGGACCCGTACCGGGGCCGGCCGCTGCCGTCCAGCTCGTCGGCGAAGCTCGCCTCACGCTGGCGGCCGTCGGCCCAGTAGCGTAGCGTCCACTTGTGGCTACAGCGGTCCTGGTTGGCGCACTGGCACTTCTTGAGGATGGTCCCCTGACGCTGCCTCATGATCGGCTCCCGACCCTGACTTTGCTCTGACCCTGGCGAGCCTCACAGGCTGTTTACCTGCGATAACTGCCAAGATGGCAAAGATCCGCCGATGTATCGTCAGGGCTAGTGGTCAGCTGTTGGGTGAAATCGTGCATATCGGGTCATCATGTAGCGGGGGGACTTGCCGGTCTCTGGCGGTGTCGGCTCTGGGGCAGATTCCGGCGCAGGCCGCGCAGGTGAGGTCGCCAGCGGGGGATGGCCTTTCCGTCGCCGTTCTCGCTGGCCGGCTTCTCTATCGGACGGTGATCAACGGGGTGGTCTTCCGCTTCCGGGCAGGGTGTGCGTGGCGGGATCTGCCGGAGTGCCAGGGGGATGGGCAGACGGTCCACGATTGGTGTCGCTGGGTGAAGGGCGCGCGTTCGCCCGGCGGAGCGAGGGGATCAGGGCGGCGACCCGCTCGAGTTGATCGTGTTGGGAGTGGAGGTCGAGGGCGCCGAGGCGGACGATGACGTGGCGCGCTCCGGCCGCGATGTAGCGGCTGAGGCTCTCGATGACGGCCTGGGGGGTGCCGGTGATGATCGCCTGGATCTTCTCCAGTTCCTCCAGCGGCATGCCGTAGTTGGCGATGGCGTAGTCCTCCAGCGCCCGGCGGCCGCTGTGGAGGCTGCTGTCGACGCGCACGGACACGAATAGCGCGGGGGTGATGCCGGCTGGGGAGCGTCCGGCCTGGGCCGCCGCGTTCCGGATGTCGAGCAGGCCGGATTGGTAGTCGGCGGGGTCGGGCGGGTAAGGCAGCCAGCCGTCGTAGAGCCGTCCGGTGCGGGCGAGCGCGGCCGGGGTAGCGCCGCCGAGCCAGATCGGCGGCCCGCCGGCCCGGAATGGCAGGGTCGCGGGCGGGATGTTGTCGAAGTTCAGGATCTCCCCGTGAAAGGAGGTAGCGCCGCCCCACAGCTCGCGCCACAACGCGACAGTCTCGTCTAGGCGGGTGAAGCGGCGCTCCCACGGCACCTCGGACAGCGTGTAGAACGGCTGTCCGAAGCGGCCGGGGAAGCCCGCGCCGACCGCGACCGTGAGCCGGCCGGCCGACAGCAGATCGACCGAGGCCAGGGACTGGGCGGCCTGGATCGGCCGGCGCAGGAAGGGCAGCAGCGCGCCGGTGCCTAGCGTGGCCCGTTCGGTGACCGGGGCGAGTGCGGCCAGCATCGTCAGTGCCTCGATGCGCGGGCTGATCAGGGTGTCATTGACGAAGAGCGAGGAGAAACCCAGCTGTTCGGCCCGGACGGCGAAGGCGACCAGCTCTCGCGGGTCGCCGTCCGCGCCCCACTGGGCCTTGCCGGTCGGGAGGAGCACACCGATGTCCATGCCGATGATCCTGGTCACCAGCGGTAATATCCGCAATTCCCTCGGGGGAATGGCCGGAAGCCGCCCCGCGGGTTACAACGGGCACGTGGACTTCCCTCACGCGCTGCGCGAACGCCGCACCCGCCGTCATCTCAGCCAGCTCGATCTCGCTATGCGGGCGGGCAC
>Ga0207646_10007534_pt1 | contig 11043 bp, 10 predicted proteins | sample KBSK5502metaG_FD_184343 | JGI IMG/M metagenome (GOLD analysis project Ga0207646, IMG submission 184343) | Corn, switchgrass and miscanthus rhizosphere microbial communities from Kellogg Biological Station, Michigan, USA - KBS K5-50-2 metaG... | ecosystem: Host-associated > Plants > Roots >...
CCGGCATCCTCGAGTTTTCGGAGCTCGGAACGTTTCTCGATCGGCCGGTCAAAATGTATTCGTCCGGAATGTACATGCGGCTGGCATTTTCTGTGGCCGTGAATGTCGATCCGGAAATTCTGGTGATCGACGAGGCGCTGGCCGTCGGCGACGGACATTTTCAGAAAAAATGCGTCGATCGGATCCGAGAGTTTCAGCAGCAGGGGAGAACGATTCTGTTCTGTTCGCACGCGCTGTATCACGTTACCCAGCTCTGCCAGCGGACGCTGTGGCTCGATCACGGCTCGGTGATGCGGTGGGGACCGACGCTGGATGTGGTCCGCGATTACGAGTCCTTTCTTCTTCAGCGCGACCGCGCGCTGCCGGCCAGCGAAGGGCAGCCGGAGCATGAGCGGCCGTTCTCGCCGGTGCGATTTCGCGAGATCGTCGTTTGCGATGGAACCGGCAGCCCGCGCGACCTGTTCGAGCGCGGCGAGAGCATCCAATTTCGCGTGCGCGTGCATTCCGACGAGCCGTCCCAGCCAATCCATGTCATCCTCGGCGTCCATCGTTCGGCGGATGATCTGCAATGCTTCGCGGTGGGTACGCATGCGGATGGAATCGAGCCGCTGCACGGCCGCCAGGAATATGAATTCTCGGTGGAGCTGAAGAATGTGCCGCTCAATCGTGGCGAGTACTCGATCATCGCCTTCGTCGGCGATGAGAACGCCATCACGGTTTTCGATCGACGGGACGTGCGTCCGGCATTTTCGATCACCGCCGATCGCTACGAGGTCGGCCTGATCTCACTCCAGCACCGCTGGTCGATGGAGCCGGTCGACGCAGCAGTGGCCGGCCGCTGATGGCCGCGAGCTGCTCGCTGGTGGTCGTCAATTACCGCTCCGCCCCCCTCGCCATCGAAGCGGTGCGGACGGCACGTGCCGCGACCGGGAGCCCGCTGCAGGTCATCGTCGTCGATAACAGCGTCGATGCGAATGAAGCGAATGCTCTCCGCGCGCACGCTGATGTCCTCATCGTGGCCGATAAAAATCTTGGCTATGGTGCCGCGATCAATCGGGCGCGAGCGAAATGCGACGGAGACGTGATGGTCGTCTGCAATCCGGATGTGCGCTTCGGCGCCAACGCCATCGATCTGCTTCTGGCCGCCGGCGCCGACGTTGCCGGTCCGGCACTCTACTGGGACGACGCCTTCAAATGGTTTCTGCCGCCAAGCGATCTCCACAACGGTGCAGACGCATTCGACGCTGCAATCGCGAGCCGTTCGCCGCGATGGCGCCGCAGCCGCGACCGACACCGAATCCGGAAGCGCCTGGCTTTCTGGTCACTGCACCGGGCAACATCTGTTGCGGCGCTTTCTGGAGCGGTCATGGCCATTCGTCGGACAGCATTCGACCGCGTTGGCGGATTCGACGAGCGCTTTCATCTGTATTTTGAGGAAATTGACTTTCAGCGCCGGCTGCGCGGCGGAATCGCCTACGTTCCGGCGGCGCGATGCCGGCATCTCTACAATCAGAGCGCGGGGCAATCTGCGTCGGCTGCGTCCGAATACGCGAAGTCCGAACTGCAATATCTCGAGAAATGGAGTGGACGACGCCTCGCGCGCTGGATCAAAGGCATCGAGCGGCCGACATCGCCGCCACCCGCGCTGCCGCTGGAGGGCGACATTCCGATCGAGCGTGAAAACCTGGTCGTCGAAGCATCGCCCCTGCCGTCATTCGACACAGCAGCCGGCCACTTTCCGACCACTTCGCGCGTGGCGATCCCGTCCGAAGTGTGGCAGACATATCGTGGAGAGGCGCTCTACCTGCGAGTGATCGACACGAAACGGTCGAGCGTGGTCGCAACCTACGTAAAGACTAAAATACCCGCATGAGCTCGACCAGCGTGTCGATTCTCGTTCCGCTGAAGCGGAGTGTACCCGAGCTGTCGTCCACGCTCGAGTCGGTGGAGAAGTATCTGCAGACCACCGGATTCGATTTCGATGTCCGCGTCCTCAATGCCCGCGATGGCGAAGGCTATGGTGGAATGATGCGGCGTGGGGCGGCGGAGGCCAAGGGGAGCGTGGTAGTGGTGATTGATCCGGAGCTGCCGTACCCGGTCAGCGCGATCGGCGATGCAGTGGCATTGATCGAATCGGGATCGGCGGACGTCGTCTTCGCAAGACGAACCGCGAACCGCGGGAAATTTCTACTGCTGCGCTGGTTTCTGGTCTCGATTCTTCCCGATCCGACTCTTTATCTGAAAGCGTTCTCGTCACATGCTGCCCGACTGCTCATCGGTGAATCGAAACAAAACGACGGCGGATTCGATCTGGAGCTGGCGTATCTGGCGAACAAATACGGATTTCGCATCGAGATGCTGCCGGTTGATGGTGCCTCTCGCATGAAACCGACATTCACGGCCATCGGCGGTCTGGGGTCCGTGATCGCGATCCGCATGAGGGATCGAAAAAACGGGTATCGCGCGCCGCGACGATGTCCGGTCTGTTTCTCGTCCGAAGTGTGGAGCTGGGCGCAGATTCCGGGCAATGTTGTGCGGGCCTGCAGTCGCTGTAAGTCTAGATATCTCAGTCACTTCGAAGCCGCAGAAGATGCGAGGGTGGTGCGGCGCGAGCTGCGGCCTAACATCCCTGTCGGCGAGGCCGGCGACGAGACTGCGCACGCGCGCAGCGCGCGCGAGAAGACCAGCGTGCGGCGATTCACCACGCTGCGAAAACAAATTCCATCGCGTTCCCGCATTCTCGAGATCGGCGTGCGCGATGGCAGCTTCGGCGCGGCGGCCTCGCGCGAGTACGAATACGTCGGCATCGATCGCGCGCCCGCCGCGGCGCGCACCGCTCGCGCGAAGGGTCTTGAAGTGTATTGCTCGACGCTCAGCGGATTTGTGAATACCGGACCGGCCTTCGATGCCATCACGCTTTTTCACGTCTTCGAGAACATGCCCGATCCGCACGACGCACTGGCCCGGATGAAGGAGTTGTTGAAACCCGGCGGCGCGCTTTTGCTGACGACCTTCGATACCGAAGGCTTGTTGTATCTGATCAGCGAGCGGATCCGCATGGCGCACAATTTCCGAACGCACCTGATCCTTTATTCGCGCTCGGCGCTGATCGAGCTGCTCGAGCATTCCGGCTTCGAGATCGTCTCGGTGGCCCCATCATTTGAATATCGCGATCACAAGTTTCTGCGGCATTGGATCACCGCGCGTTTCCCGGCGCTGGCACCGCTGATCCACACCATCCTGCGCATTCTGCCCGACCCGCTGCTGGTAAGCTCCGGCTCGATCCGCATCACCGCGAAGCGCCGCGCCGGGCCACCGATCGAAGTCCGCGCCATCCGGTCGGTGGAACCGACGCATGCCCGCTGACGGCCGCTTCATCACTCGCGCGTATCAACCGGGTGATGAGGCTGCGATTCTCGATCTCTTCGCGCGCAGCTTTCATGCTCCGCGGACCGTCGAGCACTTTCGGTGGAAATATCTTCAAAACCCGTTCGGAAGCGCCCGCATCAGCCTGACCTTCGATTCCGACGGCAAGCTCGTCGGCCATTACGCCGGCTATCCGGTGCCCTTCGTCGATTCGGGTCATGAGCTTCTGGCGCATCAGATCGGCGACACCATGACCGAACCGTCGGTCCGGCACATCGGGCGGGGGCCGACGAGCGTGCTGGGACAGACCGCATTACATTTCTATGCAACATTCTGTGAACATAAAATCGCATTCAATTATGGCTTCAACGTCGCCAATATCCAGCGCTTCTCATTGCGTTTTCTACGGAGCGATCGCGTTGAGCCGGTCGGCTACTGGATTCGCCACGCGCCGATCCCGCCCCTCGGGAGACTGCGAAGATGGATGGGCGGTTATCAGCTCGAGCTGGTGCGCGACGTGACTTCGGAGTACGACCGTTTCTTCGAGCAGGTTTCTCCCGCGTACCAATTTCTCGTTCGCCGGGATGCCCGATATGTTCGATGGCGGTATCTCGAATGCCCGGAGCCGGGCGCGTTCGTCATCGCCATTCGAAAATGGAGACGGCTGGTGGGCTGGAGCGTTTTCCGCGTGCGCCAAGGACGACTGGTATGGGGCGACGCGCTGTTCGATCCGCAATCTGCGGGCGCGATCGACGTGATGATCCGGCACGTCGCGCCGAACTATCCGGTGCAGGCGGTCGAGGGGTGGTTTCCACCGCGCCCGGCGTGGTTTGCGGAGGGGCTGAACCGGGCCGGATTCGTGTCGGCGCCGGAGCCGCAGGATCTGTCGCTGATGTGCGTCCCGTTCGAGCTCGCCGACGCGACGGAGCGCATGCGCCAGCGCTTGTACTACACCATGGGAGACTCCGACCTGTTCTGACCTGGCCGTGCTCGTGCAGGTAGAATTGGCCTCTTATGGAAGTGCGTCCGCACAGCAGCGGCGGCAAGCAGATCGCCGATGTCGATCGCAAGCGCGTGCTGGTGATCGACGATGATTTGCCGCTGCGCGGAATGCTGGCCGCGGCGCTGCGCAAGCACGGCTTTCAGGTCCTGCTGGCCGGCGACGGCGAGGAAGGGCAGCGCGCTCTCAACATCCATCATCCGCACGTCATCCTGCTCGACCTCGCGATGCCGAAAGTCAACGGCTGGGACTTTCTCCAACGCCTCAAGGAAACCGGACACCTGGGCCGCGTTCCGATCATCGTGGTGTCGGCGCATCTGCGAGTCGAGCCGCAGGCGGTACTCCAGATGGGCGTGTCCGCCATCCTCCCGAAGCCCTTCAATCTTCCGGAACTGATCGACCTGATCGATCATCTCGCACCGTGAACTCCATCGCCGCGCGTTATCCGACGGCACTCCTGCGCTCGTACGCCCGCATCAAGATCGCCACCGATCCTGTCTACGACGCGGTCTTCGAGCTGCTGCGAAGCTCGACCACTCCGCTGCTCGACCTTGGCTGTGGCATCGGCATTCTGGCGTTTTATCTTCGCGAGCGTGGATTCGCGGCGGCCATTACCGGAATTGACCACGACCAGCGCAAGATCGAGATCGCAGAAAGCGTCGCGAAAGGTGAGAGCAACCTGTCGTTTCGTCTTGGCGACGCGCGGACATCTCTCGATTTTCGCGGCAATGTGGTGTTGCTCGATGTGCTGCACTACTTCAGCGACGCCGATCAGGCGACGATTTTGCGCCACGCAGCAGCGGCCGGCGGATCGATCATCATCCGCGACGCGATCCGCGACGGCTCGCTCCGATATCGCGTGACCTACGCGCAGGAAATGCTGGCGCGCATTGGAGGGTGGCTGCAGGCGGAGCGGCTGCATTTTCCGACGCGGGAAGATATCGAGCGTTCGCTCAACGGCAATTTCCGCGAAGAAATCCGGCCGATGTTCGGTCATACGCCGTTCAACAACTACCTGTTCGTCTTCAGCCGGTCGTCCGAGGGCACGACGAAGCTGTAACCGCCGGCCAGCAGCTCGTCGATCACGCGCTCGAGGGAGCTCACCGAGTGCCCGCGCCCCTGGTGCATCACGATGATCGTTCCCGGCCGCACGCGCGGAACGATTCGCGCGGCTACGCGCGCGGGATCGTGCCCAACGGTATCGAATCCACGCACGCTCCATCCGATCAGCCGCATTCCGCGAGCGGCGAGCAGCGGATGCACCGAAGGGTTCTTCATGCCAACAGGCGCCCGGAAATAAGGCACTTCCCCGATAACAGCAGCGCAACGATCGATCTCCGATGCGATCCACGGCGCCGGCGAGCACCAGAATGTGGCCGACGGATGCGTAAATGTGTGATTGCCGATCGCGTGGCCGGCCGTCGCGATTTCCCGCATGACCTCCGGTCGCAGCTCCGCCAGCGAGCCTTTGACGAAAAACGTCGCGCGCACTCCGCGTGACTGGAGCAGCTCCAGAATTTGTCGCGTGTCGTCGCTCGGACCGTCGTCGATGGTCAGCCAGACTTCGCGACCTTCCGTGACGAAGCGCGTAACGACGGGCCCGAACCATTGCACGTTCGGCGCGAGCGTCGGATAGAGCCACAGCGCGTGCAGCAGAGCCATGATCACAAAGCCGTAGACGTGCGTGTGGGGCCACATGACGATGGGCACGAACGGCGAGAGCCAGCCGAGGGCGATGATCAACCGGCGCATTGCGCTTCCAGCTCACGGACAGTGTTGCGGAGGATGCGCAGGATCAGCCACGCCAGCCCATTGAGCGAAACCATGGCCAGGAAAAACCAGGCGACGTAGCGCGCAGGCGAAGTCTGCATCGCGAAATACGCAGATGTCGCGACCATGGACGTCATCAGAAAAAATGAATTTCGCTTCAAGTGAATCTTGCTGGTGGCTCCCCGAACCACCAGCCCGCCCACGACGATGCCGGCTTGAATGGCGGTAGCCGCGATGAGAAAAGCAATCGGCCAGGCAACCATCGAAGCGAAGTAACAAGTAAGTGTTACAATAATAAACAACGTTATTATGTACTGTTCTGCGGCGGATTGATCCGGATCGATCGCCAGCAGGAGATGGTCGACCTCCATTTTCGGCGGCTTGCTGAGCCGCGCGCGCGCGAGCGCCAGCAGCCGAAACAGCGCAAAGCGATGCCGGGAGGGAAACCATTTCGCCTGCGGGCAGTCCCGAACCATCTTCACGATGCGAAATCCTCGAACATGAACCACTGATACCACCACGATCGGATCACGTCCTCCAACTCGAACGTCCATTCCGCGACCGCCGCCGCAAAGGCCTCGTCGCGACTGCGCGTGGCCGGAACTCTGATCGGCTCACGCGACACCAGCCGATAGAGTCGCCGTCCTCGTCGCACGACGAACACCGGATGAATCGGCGCGCCGCTGCTCATCGCGAGCGCGAACGGCCCGGCCGGAACGCGCGTCGATTTTCCGAACAGCGTGGCCGGAAGATCGGCGATCCCAGGCGTCACGCGATCGCCCTGGATGGCGATGATGCCGCCGTCACGGACGGCATGCAGGAGATCGAGCGCCAGATCGGTGGCTTTGACATTGAACTCGATTTTGAGCGCGTTGACGCGGTGCGCTTCCTCGAACGCGTGCGTCTGCGGGTCGACCTCCGGCGCGCGGATCATCACGATGCGCTGGCCGGAAGTCTCGGCGAAGAGGTGCGCGCCGAGGTCGTAGCTGCCCATGTGTGCGGTGAGGAGAATGGCGCCGCCGCTGGCCTGCATGGCCTCGAAATGCTGCCAGCCGACGAACTCCCAGTCGGGAACAACGCCCAGCTCCTTGAAGTGGAGGTTGTCGGTCATCGTCCAGGCGTAATTCCAGAAGACGCGATAACAGCGGAAGAAATTCGTCACGCCGTTCGAGCCCGGAATGATCGCTTTCAGATTTCGCATCACGCCTCGCCGCCCCGGCCCCCACAACAAAAAAAACAGCGACCACGCGGCCATCACCAGCGGCTCGATCCAGGGCGGCACGCTCACGGCGCCGAATCGCAGAAACTGCCGCCAGAAAACCCCGCGGACGAGGAAGCGACGCCACCAGCCCGTCACGTGCGCATGATATCGCCCAGGTTCTTTTCCACCGACGGCAGCGGAGGGCGAAGCAGGCGAAAGAGGGCGCTGCTCATCAGGGCCTCGTCGCCGGGATAGGTCGGCACGAGATGCAGCGGGAAGCGCTCGAAGATTTCGCGATCGCTGCGCCGGCGCAGCCTCTGCACGACGTTGCGTTTCTGCGCGATCCGATCGGCGTGGCTCACGATCCACTCGAAGGCGCGAAACTGCATCGCGGTCAGCGGATCTTCAATCGTCGCGATCGGCTGATCGCGGCGCAATCGCCGCCGCACTTTCGACCAGAATCCATTCCGGGACGGAGTGGTGGCGGAGAGCGGCGCGCGTTTCAGCTCGCTCGTGCCGCGGTTGCGCGTGGTCACGTAGTGATGCAGCCGATGCAGGTAGGCATAAAAAACGGATCCCGCGACATCGCGCAGCAGGTCGTCTTCATAATTCTTCAAGACCGTCTGCAGCGCATTGCGCTCGAACAGCACGCCGCGCTCGAATTCGCCGAGGCGGGCGCTGGTGGCGCCGGAGGCGTGGCGCACGGCTGCTTTCGGCTCGTAGAGGACGCGATGACCCGCCAGCCATCCGCGCCATCCGAAGTCGACATCTTCCAGATACGCGAAGTAATCATCATCGAAGCCGCTGAGTGTCAGATACGGTTCGCGACGCGAAATCATGTTTCCGCCGCACGGGAAAAAAAGCTCATCTCCCGATAGCGGCTCGCCGCGCGAGCCGACTGGATATCGAAACCCGTTTTGAAACGCGTGGCCGTCGAAGGTCATGACGCCGCCGACGAAGTCGATCAGCTTGCCGCTCATGTCGACGATTTTTCCGCCGACGGAGATCACATCGTCGGGCGCTTTCTCGATCGCGCCGACCAGCGCGGCCAGCCATCCCGGTTCGGGAACGGTGTCGTTGTTCAGAAACACGATGTTGCGGGCCTGGGAACGCGCCACTCCCGCCGCGATACCGCCGGTGAACCCATGATTTTTTCCCAGCGGAAGCAGCCGCACTTTCGGAAAGCGCCTGACGATCGCTCCAATGCTGCCGTCGGTCGAGCCGTTGTCGACCACCGTGATGGCCGCGCCATCGACCTCGCCGAGTTGCTCTGAAACCGCACCGAGACACGCGAGCGTTTGGCTGCGGCTGTTCCAGTTGACGATGATGATGTCGGCGGCGATCAGGGCGCGCCTCCGATGCGGCGCTTCAGTCGCTCGAGAATCGATGCCGGCCGCTCCGGAATCTGCATGTGGGCAGCGAAGGCCTCTTTGTTGGCGTCGGCGCGCGGCTGGCGGCAGAAATCGAGCAGCGGCTTCAGAGCATCAGGCCACTGATGTTCCAGCACGAAGCGGCGTGCTGCATCCCGCAGCGCGGCTTGTTTCGCGAACGCCTGGAGAAGAGTATCCGCAATTGCTCGCGGGGCATTCGACTCCACAATCATCCCGCATCCGTAGCGCTCGAGAATCGCGTCGGTCTCCGGTGCCGGACTGCTGACGATCGGCAATCCGCCCCAGAGATAGTCGTAGACGCGGGTTCGCATCGACAACTGCGTCTCGAGCGACTGTGGGAAGGTCAGCAGGGCAATGGCGAATCGATCGAAGAACTCGGCGCGCCGCTGGTACTCGAACCACGGCTCGAATCGAATGAACGCCTCGAAGCCGCGCCGTTTGACGTGATCCATCGCGGCGGCGGTTTTTCCCTGCGGCGTGACCGAAGGATTTGGATGCTTGGTGAAGGTGAGCGAAATATCGGGCAGCGATTGCCGCGCAAGCGCGATGGCGTCGATAGCGGCAATCGGATCGTACCAATCGTAGATTCCGCCGAACAGCACGCGCGGCCCCGACGCCCGCGATCGCTCCCGCGGCGGAGGAACGCCGAAAGGCGCGATTGCGATCAGGGCTTCGAGATCGGGATCCGACTCGAACGCCATCGGATTCAGGCGGCCGACCGCCAGCATCATTCCCAGCCAGAACAGGCGTTGGGATTGCGAGGCGCAAAGAAAGAAATCGCCGCGCAGCAGCGAGTTGATCAGCGTGGCATGGTCGTGCGTGAACACTTCCGCGCCGCGGCTTTCGTAGTAGTGAAGATTCTCGATGATGAATGGATCGTACAGATCGACGACCGTCGGCATCGGTCGTGCGTGCGCGAAAAAATCGTTGGTGGCGTGGCCCTGGACGACCGCCACGTCCGCTTCCGCGCTTTGGAGCGACTCCGCCGTGATCGGCGCCGACAAAAGTGTTACCTGGTGCCCATCCGCCGAAAGAGCCTTTTGCATTTCCAGAAAACGGATGCCGACGCCGGCCGGATGGCCGTGACCGAGCGGCTCGGGGCAGACCAGAAGAACGCGGCTCACGCTCGCCCCTTCATCCTCTCCACGATCTCGTGCAGCTTCCACGTCCGCGATTTGAAAATCGTATCGAGGAGCTCCTGCAGCCGCCCAACTTCGTCGAACAGCGCGGCGCTGGTCTGCTGCGACTCCGAAAACGCCGACTGCAGATCCTTCAGCCGCACGCCTTTCTCATGGCGATCGGCCTCGGCTTCCGCCATGCTGTTGCGAATCTCGGCGTTGGCGCCTTCGAGGTGGCTGATGCGCATGAGCGCCTCGTTCACGCGGTTGTGCAATGACTGGATCTCCGCGCCGAGCGTCGCCTTTTCGCGCTGAAGCCTCGCGATGTCGACCTCGAGATGATTCTGTAATCCTTTCGCTTCGACGGCCTCATTGTGCACGGTGGTGATCCGACGCTTCTGACGTTCGAGTACGTTGGCGAAGACGTTTTCGTCGAGGAGGGTGGCGTGTGTTTTCCAGACCTGCAGCTTCGCCTCGCGAAATCGCGCCGAGCCTTCCGGCGATTCGAGCGTGATCGATCCCGATCCTTCGATGTGGCGGATCTCGCAGGTGATTCGCGGCACGTGGACGAGCGTGCCGCGCTGCGAGAGTCGGATCAGGAAATCCCAATCTTCGAACAGATCGAACGCCGGATCGAAGCCGCCGAGGTCGAGGAAGGTCTCGCGGGGGATGAGGAGGGTCGGAAGCGGGATGTAGTTGTCGGCGACGAGCTGCTCGCGATCGAAATCATCGCCGAAGATGCGCATCCGGCTGTGGGTCTCGTACTCGCCGGTGGATCCGATGCGCACGAACGCTGACACCGCGTCGCTGTACCATGCCGCGTGCTGCGATCCGCGCGCCGCCGCCGTGAGCGTGGCGAGATGCTCCGGGTAGTACAGATCGTCATCATCGAGGAATGCGATGAAGGCAGACTTCGCGGCGCGCACGCCGCGATTCATGGCCTCCGACCGCCCGGCCGATTGCGCGTGATGGACCAGGCGGACATCGCGAATGTCGGGCTGCTTTCCGCCGTCGTTGACTACCACGATTTCAGCGGGGTATCCGGTGGCGCGAATCGAATCGACAGCCTCGCGGAGCAGCTTCGGCCGGTCCTTCGTGCGGACGATGACGCTCACCGGCAGCGGTTCAGATTCGATTTCAATCGCGGGAGGTGCGCCAACAGCATCGCGGATCGAGGAGAACGGCATCGTCCGCAGC
>Ga0207646_10007535_pt1 | contig 11042 bp, 10 predicted proteins | sample KBSK5502metaG_FD_184343 | JGI IMG/M metagenome (GOLD analysis project Ga0207646, IMG submission 184343) | Corn, switchgrass and miscanthus rhizosphere microbial communities from Kellogg Biological Station, Michigan, USA - KBS K5-50-2 metaG... | ecosystem: Host-associated > Plants > Roots >...
CACCAGGAGGGCGGCGACGGTCGAGTCCACTCCGCCGCTGACCGCCGCGATGGCCTTCTTTTTCCCGACGGTAGCGCGAATCTCCTGCACTTTCCGCCTGCGGTAATCGCCGAGGTCCCAGGTCGGCTTGCAGCCGGCGATGCCGAACAAGAAATTCTTCAGAATCTCCGTCCCGGCCTCGGTATGCGTGACCTCGGGGTGAAAGAGAATTCCGAAACGGCGGCGGTCGCGATTCTCGAACCCGGCGATCGGGGCGTTGTCCGATCGCGCGGTCACGCGAAAGCCGGGCGGCTCGCGCATGATGCGATCGCCGTGGCTGGCCCACACGCGTTGATGTTTGGGAGTGTTCGCGAGCAGCAGAGAGTCAGCGATGACGTCGATCTCCGCGCGGCCGTATTCGCGCTCATCCGCCGCTTCGACCTGGCCGTCGAGAAAGTATGCCATTAATTGCATACCATAACAAATAGCGAGAATTGGTACGTTTAGATCGAGAACTTCGCGGGAGCAATAGGGCGCCGCTTCGGAGTAAACCGACTGCGGGCCGCCGGAGAAGATGATCGCTTTGGGATCGAGCTCGCGAATTTTCTCGATCGGATAATCGAACGGATGCACGACCGAGTAGACGTGCTGCTCGCGGATCCGGCGGGCGATGAGCTGTGTGTACTGTGAACCGAAGTCGAGGACCAGGACGGTTTCCATCACCACGGCAGCTTCAGCGACTTCGCGACGAATCGCACCAGCGGCGTCATCTTGCGGCAGGCAGCCGAGAAATCGGACATGAAGCTCTTGCCGCAGATCTGTTTTTCGGTCAGAGGAACTGACGTGATGAAATCCGTTCGCTTGAGATCCTCCACCATCGGATGATCCGCCGCGAATCCCCTTGGCGGCCTTTTCAGCGCTCCGCCCTCGATGGGCAGCTTCGAACGCTTGATCGCTTTCCAATCAGACGAGCCGTTAGCAATCACATGACGAATCTTCGCGAGCGACGCCGCATCGGGATGCCAGATGCCAGCGGCCGCGAAGCACGTCTCGGGCGAAATGTGAAGGTAGAAACCGGGGACGCTGGCCGCGGCCTTCGCGCTTTCGTGGAAAAAGTGGATGCCGAGGTGGGTTTTGTACGGAGACTTGTCGCGGGAGAATCGCGTGTCGCGATAGATGCGAAACATCGATCCGCCGACCGGACGCGGATCGGCCACCAGCCGCGGTGCGATGCGGTTCAGGCGTGGCCCGAAATCGTTGATGAAGCGGAGGGCGGGATTCTTGATCTCCGATTCGTATCGCTGCTTGTTGGCCGCGAACCAGTCGCGGTTATTGTTCTCGCTCAGCTCGCGAAGAAACGCGAACGACTCGGAGGTGAAATACGCCATCAGAGCAGGTTGCGCAGCTCCTTGCCCGGTTTGAAGCGGATGGTGTTTCCAGGCGGAATCTTGACCTCGACGCCGGTTTTCGGATTGCGTCCGATGCCTTTCTTGCGCTGCTTGACCTGAAAGACTCCAAAGCCGCGGAGCTCGATGCGCTGTCCGCGCGCAAGGGCGTTGCGTAGGCCTTCGATGACTGTGTCCACCGCCTGGGCCGCCTTGACTCGAGAAATTTCCGACATTTCGGCAACTTTATTGACGATGTCCGCTTTGATCATGGTCCCAGGATTATAGCCGTCATGAGCGAGAGACACCGAATCGACGTGTGGCTGAAGCTCGTCTGCCTCGTGAAGCATCGCAACGAGGCTACAGAGGCCTGCCGGGGCGGTCACGTCAAGATCAACGGACTGCGCGTGAAGCCGGCCGCGCCCGTCAGGGAGGGCGACGTCGTCGAGTTCCTGCAGGGCTCGCACTATCGGCGCGTCGTTGTCAGCAGCGTCCCCGAGAAGCAGGTGGCCAGAGACATGGCCCGGACGATGTACATCGATGAAACGCCAAAGCAGGAGGTCGATCTGACCCGCCCCGCTTTTCGCGAGCGAGGGCGGGGGAGGCCTACCAAGCGGGAGCGTAGGGAACTTGACAAAATCAAGCGGTAGCGGGAATGCCGATCCTTTCGGACCCGTTTGATTTGGCAACACGTTGTTTGCCTTTCGAGACGCAGAACCTCGCGGTTTCGAATCTCCGACTGGCAGCACAGAAAGGAGATTCACCCGTGAAAACAAACGGTACCGTGAAGTGGTTCAACGACGCCAAAGGCTTCGGTTTCATCACCACTGAAGGCGGCGAGGATGTGTTTGTGCACTTCTCCGCAATTCAGGGAAACGGCTTCCGCACTCTCTCCGAGGGTGCGCGCGTTGAGTTCGACGTCGTGCAGGGCCCGAAAGGCCTTCAGGCTGCGAACGTGACAATGGCGTAAGAAAGTCTGAACCGACAAAAACCGAGGGACAGCCAATTCGGCTGTCCCTTTTTTGTTGGTTCTTGGGGGTCAGAGCTTCGATTCGCCCTAAATTCTCCGCGGAGTAGAGAATAGGGCGAATCGAAGCTCTGACCCCCAAAACCAACTACACGCTTCCGAAGCGGCGCATGTCGACGTTCGCCATCAAGCCGATGGCGATGAGAAACATCATCGTCGATGACCCACCATACGAGATCAACGGCAGCGGGATGCCAGTGGTCGGCAGGATTCCGATCTGCATCGACACGTTGATCAGAATGTGGAAGATGAAGAACGAGATCAGGCAGATCGCGAGGAATGTGCCACCGCGATCGCGCGCATTTTTCGCGAAGTTCAAAGCCTGGATGATCAGAAACAGGTAGAGGCTGAGAACGATCATCACGCCGATGAACCCCCACTCTTCACCCAGCACCGCAAAGATGAAATCGGTATGGCGCGCCGGCAGATACTCGAGCTTCGCCTGCGTCCCCTGCCTGAACCCTTTGCCGTGAATGCCTCCTGAGCCGATCGCGATTTTCGCCTGCGTGACCTGGTATCCCTTGCCGAGCGGATCGCGATCGGGATTCAGGAACGTGACGATGCGATCTTTCTGATAGGGCTTGAGAAGTGTCCAGCCGACCGGCAAAGCGATGATCATCGCCACACCGACCGCCACCCAGATCTTCCAGCGAATTCCGCCGAAGAACATCGCGACAGCGACCAGGGGAAAGAACGTTGCAGCCGTTCCGAAATCCGGCTGCACCATGATCAGGGAAACGGGTAGGGCGATGATCGCCATGGCCTTCAAAAAAGATCGGGCGTTCAGATAGGCGTGCTCGTTGCGATCGAAGTAGCGCGCCAGCATCAGCGCAGTGAAGATCTTCATGAACTCCGACGGCTGAAACTGAAACGATCCGAAGTGAATCCACGACTTCACGTTGGCGGTGACTTTTCCCCACAACAGCAGATAGACGAGCAGCGCGCTTCCAATCGCGTAGAGGATCGGCGCGATGTCGAAGAAGACGTGATAGTCGACGACCATGAAGAGCACCATCAACGCCGCGCCGATCCCGATCCAAAGAAACTGTCTGCGGAGGAGTTGCAGGCTCGGATCGGTGAAATAAGTCGCGCTGTAAATCAGAAGACAGCCGATGGCCGTGATCGCCGTCGCGGTTCCGAGGAAATTGATGTCGTGGGCGGAAAGCGCGCGGGCGCGAAACATCAGTGACCGAAGTTGGAGTTCGCGGGGGCGGGAGGCGCTTTCTTTTCCTGACCGGGCACGGGCAACTTCCCTTCGCGGATCATTTCGAGAGTTTCAGGATTGTTGAGATCGAGATTGGCCGCTTCGATCTGACTCTTGAAGCGCGATTCGTAGAGCAGCTTGGCCAGCGGTGCTGCGTCGGTGCCGCCGTGTTGCCCTGCGTGCTCGACGAAGACCGCCACAACCATCTGCGGAGTTTCTTTGGTGGCGTAGGAAACGAACCAGGCGTGGTCGCGCTGCATGAAAGGCAAACCGGCGGTGCTGAACCAGCCGCTTTGTGCGATCACCTGCGCGGTGCCTGTCTTGCCGCAGATGTCGAGACCAGTCACGCGTGCGTTGCCGGCAGTGCCGCCTTCTTCGTTCACGACTTTCCAAAGTCCGTTTCGGACGATATCGAGCGCGCCTGGCGGCAACTGAATCCGGCGCAGCACTTCGCTCGCCACCTGAAGGCGTTCGAGACTGCCGTCCGGCTTCGTGCGCTCGATCATTCTCACGACGTGCGGGCGGTAGATCGTCCCGCCATTTGCGATGGCAGCCATCATGACCGCCGTCTGCAGCGGAGTCACGATGAGCGGACCCTGGCCGACAGAGACCGAGATCGTCTCGCTGGGATACCACTTGCGATGTTGTTTCTGAGCCGCCCAATCGGTGGAGGGGACGATGCCCGCTTTTTCGCCGTCGAGATCGATCTTCGAGATCTGGCCGAAGCCGAGGTTGGTGGCCCACTTGGCGATCTTGTCGATGCCCAGCCGTGCGCCGACGTTGTAGAAAAAGATGTCGCACGAGACCTTGATCCCGTTGGTGACGGACAGCTCTCCGTGACCTTGCCTCCTCCAGCAGCGGAACCGCCGTCCGAAAAACACTCCGCTGCCGCCGCAACTGAATGTCGTTCCGGGACCGATCGCACCTTCTGCCAACCCCGCCATCGCCATCACGGTCTTGAAGACCGATCCCGGCGAATAGAGGCCCTGAATGCTGCGGTTCAACTCGACTTTGAACGGATTCGATGAGATCAGTTTCCACGTGTCGGGCGTGAATCGCTTGGAATAGACGTTGGGATTGAATTCGGGGGAGGAGACCATCGCGAGCACTTCGCCGTTGCGGGGATCGAGCGCCACCACCGCGCCGACGAATTCGTTCTCGACAAAATACTGTTCTGCGCGGCGCTGCAGATCGAAGTCGAGCGATAGATAAACATTGCTTCCAGCCACCGGATCCTGCCGCGCCGACCGCACCTCGGCCAGCCGCCTGCCGTGGCTGTCGTACTCCCAATACTGCGTGCCGTCTTTGCCGCGCAGGTATTCGTCGTACATCATCTCGACGCCGCGCTTGCCGATCAGATCTCCCTGCTTGAGATCTTTGTGCTGCCCGAGATCCTTTTCCGATACCTCGCCGATGAAGCCGATGACGTGCGCGGCCATGGTGCCGTACGGATAGTTGCGCCGCTGGACCGGCTCGACGTTCAGCTCCGGAAATGAGAGCGACTGGGCCTGAATCGACGCCACCTGAGACATCGTCAGGTCCTCGGCAATCGGGATGGGACGGGCGAACGGGATGACCTTCCCTTTCTCGAAGCGCGCCTCGACGTCCTGCGGCGTAATTCCGAGACTGGTCGCGAGAAAAGCGATCAGCTTGTCGCGATGGGTCTTGTCGGTTTTCACGATCGGGCGCATGACCACGCGATCGAGCGTCAGCGAATACGCCGGCTGGTTATCGGCCAGGATTTTTTGTCCAGTGCGATCGAGAATCAGTCCCCGTTTCGCAGGCATTGCCACCGGCCGCAGTGCGTTGGCGTCGGACAGATTGCGATATCTCTCCGCTTGCACGCCCTGCACGAACCAGAACGATCCCGCCAGGAAGACGAAGATCGCGATGATCGACCACAGGAGAGCGTTGATCCGGAAGGTGAGGAATTTCTGGTCGTCTCGATATACGCGCATATCAGGTTTCAGGTCTCAGGCGTCAGGCGTTACATGCATTCCTGAGGCCTGGCTCAATACGCCGGTCGTCTGGTGGCCTCGATCGGCTCCTCCCGCAGGAATAGCGTCAGCAACTGATACACCAGCATCCCGAACAGCGAAGTGAAAATGGCTTTGACGATCATGGCCTGCTCGAACATCTCGATGCGTTGCTTGAGCAGGATGTTGACCAGCACGAAGATCACCAGCTCATTGACGATCACCGATCCGAAAAGACACGCGCCGAACATCAAGGTCCCGCGCAGGACCAATCGCGCGTTGATGTAGGCCACCACGTATCCGATAACAGTCAGCGAAAACGCGTGCAATCCAAAGATCGACATCGAATATGCATCCTGGACGAGCCCGGCTGCGATTCCCGCGAAGATCGCGCCGACGAGATTTCCTCCCATCGAGTAGTACACCACGAGGATCAGATATGGATTGAAGAACGCCAGAGCGTTTGGATAGAAGCTATCGAGCAGCGAGTGCAGCGTCAGCGCGATCAAGAGTCCGATCGTGAACCGAAGCCACCTCATGGCGTGTACCTCACGACCTCTCCCGGAATTTTTCGCGTGTGGAGCACCAGCACCTCTTCAATGGTGCTGAAGTCGACGGACGGACGCACAGCAATGTTCTTGAAAAGGTCCTGACCCTTTTCCGCTTTCATGATCACGCCCACCGGAATGCCTTTCGGATAGATGCCGTCGATTCCGGCAGTCAGGACTTTGTCCCCCGGCTGCACGTCCGCGAGCGATGGAATGTCATACAACTGCGCGCCGCCGGAGCCGTCGCCGCGGAGAATTCCCTGGCGCCGCGTGCGCTCGATCAGCACGCCGACCGAGGAGTTGCCGTCGATGATGAGCTGAATCTTCGCCATGTCTTTCGTCGTCAGCACCACGCGGCCGATCAATCCGTTGGCGTTCACGACGGCGTCGTTGATCTGGAGGCCTGCGTTGGAGCCGCGATCCACGATGATGGCTTTGAAGCGGCTGGAGGTGTCGAGCATGATCGCCTGCGCCATGGTGGTCGGCATGCTGAACTGCTCGGCATAGCCGAGGAGATTGCGCAGACGCTTGAGATCGCCTTCGGATTGGCGCAGCTTGAGGTTTTCAGTGGTCAGCTCGATGACCTTGCGATGCAGCGCGAGATTCTCGTTGACCGAGCGCCGCATATCGAGATAGCCGTGATACATGTCAGCGGTCGTCTGACCAATCCAGTTCACGGTTTTCGGCACAGGCGAGAAGATCGTCATGACGGTGCGCTCGAACATCGTCCGAGTCTCGCCGACATAGCGCGTCCGGCTGCTCAGGCTCATCAGAACGAACAAGAGCGACAGGACCACGATGAAAAGCAGCGTTGGTCTTCGGGGGATGACGTCAACAGGTACTGCCATCTTCAGTCCGGGCTGAGCAGATTTAGTGCCGGGTGCCGAGTGCCGAGTCCGACCAACTCGGCACTCGGAACTCAGCACTATTCGATTGAGATCTTCCGCAGCAAGTTGAAATCGGTCAGCATCTGCCCGGTGCCCAGCGCCACGCATGCCAGCGGATCTTCAGCCAGCGTGACAGGCAACCCGGTCTCCTCGCGCAGGCGCTTGTCGAGGTTCTTGAGCATCGATCCGCCTCCGGCGATGATGATGCCTTTGTCCATGATGTCCGCCGACAGCTCTGGCGGAGTTCGTTCCAGCGCGACGCGCACCGCTTCGACGATCGTGGCCACGGTTTCAGACAGCGCTTCGCGGATTTCTTCGTCCGATACGATCAGAGTCTTCGGCACGCCTTCGACAAGATCGCGTCCTTTGATCTCCATCGTCATCTCTTCGTCGAGCGGGAACGCCGATCCGATCTCCATCTTGACCTGCTCGGCGGTTCGCTCACCGATCAACAGGTTGTACTTGCGCTTGATGTACTGAATGATCGCGTCGTCCATCTCATTGCCGGCGACGCGAACCGATCGCGAGTAAACAATGCCGGCCAGCGAAATGACTGCCACGTCGGTCGTGCCGCCGCCGATGTCGACGATCATGTTTCCGGTCGGGTCGGTGATCGGCAGGCCCGCGCCGATCGCCGCCGCCATCGCCTGCTCGATCAGATACACCTCTGTGGCCCCGGCGCGAAGTGCGGAGTCTTTGACAGCGCGCTTCTCGACCTGCGTGATTTCCGACGGCACCGAGATGACGATGCGCGGCTTCACGAGAAAGCGACGGCCGTGCGCTTTCTCGATGAAGTACTTGATCATTTTCTCGGTGACTTCAAAGTCCGCGATCACGCCGTCCTTCATCGGACGGATGGCGACGATGTTGCCCGGCGTGCGGCCGAGCATCTCTTTCGCTTCTTTGCCGACAGCTTCGACGTTGTTGTTGATCTTGTTGACCGCGACGATGGAAGGCTCGCGCACCACGATGCCTTTGTTCTTCGCGTAGACGAGAGTGTTTGCGGTCCCGAGGTCGATCGCGAGATCGTTCGAGAACATTGAAAGCAGTGATTTGACAGCCATATTCTTTTTGGGCCGCGCGGCTCGGGTGCAAAACAGGCGCCGGACGTCAGGCGTCGGGAGGCCTGACGCCTATTCCTCGACCAGCACCGTCTCAGATTGTATCGTTTGTTTCCCCGCGGCGTTCACTGCTTTCACCACCACGCTGTTCCGGCCGACTTTGTTGAAGCTGACCAGCTTCTTGAAATGGCCGTTCGATTCGACGTCCACTTCCTCGTCGTTGATGAAGACCGTGGCGCCGGGATCGGTCACCCCTTCGATCATGTAGAACGGGCCGCCGATCGAATACGGCTTCTTGATCTGCAGCGACGGCGGCGGTGCCTCCTGCGTGATCGAGCCGGCCGGCTGAGTGCCGCCGCTGACTCGGAAGCGCCGGAACGCCGAAAACGGACCCGGCTCGCCGTCCGGCCCGGTCGCGGCCACGCGCCAGTAGAACGCTCCTTCAGCCGTCACCTTGGCCGAGGCGGTCGATTTTTGTCGCTTCGAGTTGATCTCGAGCGTCGTAAATAGCCGCGAACGCGACACCTGAAGCGTGTACGACTGGGCGCCCGGCACCGGCTCCCACGAAAACTCCACCCGCGATTCGCTGCTCATCGCATAGACCTGGTTGTCCGCGGGCGTCAGCAGCGCCGGCGGCATGAGCAGATTTCTGATCGGCGAGAGTGTCCCCTGCGCGCTGGCGTTCACTTTCTGGCCGGTGGCCAGCTTGACCGCTGGGCCTCCCGACGTCGGCGAAACCGAAACCGATCCCTTCGTCGCCATGACGGCCGTCGACTTCTGCTTATCGACCCCCACCTGCGTTGCTGATTCCGAATCGACCACGACCTGGCTGCCGGGCGTGCGCACGGTCGACGTGTCGTCTGTCGTTGCGACTTCCACCGATCCGATCTGCATCTGCACCGAATTGCTCTTCTTGGCGGTTGCCGGGTTGAACTGTGCGTAGATTTCGAGGAGGGCGTTCGGGCCGACGGTGTAGAGCGAGCCGTTCGAAAAGATGAGCTCGGCAGAGGCGTTTTCGCCGGTTTTCACCCAATCGCCGTTGAATAGCGGTTTTCCCATGTCGGCGCGTTTCCAGTCGGAAGTCGCCGATTTCTGAAATTGAACGTCACCTTCGACGGTGTTGAACTGTGCGTCGAACTCCGTGCCGCCTTCGCCGCTGATCGCTGCACGGCTGATGGTCTGCGACTCGACCGCCGCCTCCTGCGCATTGACGTATTTCGCGGCGGTCAGGAGCGTTGTGGCCTCGTCGAGCTTTTTCTGAGCGCGATCGAAATCCGAGCGGTGATTGCTGAAATCTTTGGACGACGCAAGCCCATTCAACGCCGTCCTGGCCTCCGCAATAGCAGCCTCGGCAGAGCTTCTGGGATTCCGTTTCTGGTTGGTGAAAAACCAGTAACCGCTGACGCCGAGGGCGAGAAGAAGAATGATTAGCCCGATCTGCTTGAGCCGATCGATCGAGATCAGGAACCAGTCGAGTTCAGCCCGCGGTCGCGCGGCCTTTTTGATCGCCATCGGACGAGGTTCACCTTTTATAACACAGCGGGAATAGGTAGACTTACGCGTTTTTTAGCCTAGTGTCTGGAGCACCGGCTTTAGCCGGTCTTCTCCCGGCTCAAGCTGGGGCTCCGTACTCCCCAACTCTCAAAGAGGTCTTCCCGATGCTCAAATTGATGCGCGACAACTTCCAGCAGCTCAAATGGGCTCTGCTCGCCGTAGTAGCAGCCTTCGTTATCGGCTTCGTTTACGTCGACATGGGTCTTGGCGGCGCTTCCCGCGTTCGCGAAACCGACCGGGCCTATGCCGCCCGCGTGAATGGCGAGACGATCCCGTTCCGCGAATACGATCGCGCCCTTTATTACACGCAGAAAAACTATGAACAGATGTACCGGCAGCCACTCACGCCGGAGATGATCAAGGCGATGGGGCTGCAGCAACAGGTGCTCGACTCGCTCATCGACCAGCGGCTTCTGTTGCAGGAGGCCGACCGCCTGCATCTGGGCGCATCGCCCGAGGAAGTTCGGAAGAAGATCCTCGAGATCCCGACTCTCAATCCCGACGGTCATTTCGTCGGCGCGGAGCTCTACAACCGCTACATCACCGGCTCACTCGGATATCAGTCCACGGCTGAATTCGAAGACGAGCTGGCAAAAGACATCACGCTTCGGAAGATCGAAAGCGCGATGACGAATTCGATCGTGATCTCGCCGAAGGCCGCGGACGCCGAATACAAGCGCGCTTCCGAGACCGCCAAGATCAAGTATGTGTTGATCGCGACGCGCAACGAGGCGTCGCAAATCAGCGTGACGCCGGCCGAGGTGGAGCAGTATTACAAAGCCAATCAGGCGAACTACGCCCACGGCGAACAGCGGGCGTTGAAGTATCTGCTGGCGGACGCGAATCGCATCCGCTCGCAGATCATTCCGACGGACGCCGATCTTCGGAAGCGCTACGAAGCGTCGAAAGAAGATTACAAACATCCGGAGTCGGCGCACATTCTTCACATCCTCATCAAAGTCGATCCCAGCGCCACGCCGGCGGAAGACGCAGTCGCGAAAGCGAAGGCCGAGAACATCGTCAAGCAACTTCGCGCGGGCGTTGATTTCGGCAAACTCGCGAAGGAGAACTCCGGCGATCCATCGTCGTCGGGCAAAGGCGGCGATATGGGGTTCGTCGATCGCGGCGTGACGGTCGATCCGTTCGATCAGGCCGCCTTCTCGATCCCGCTGAATACGATCAGCGATCCGATTCGCAGCAAGGAATTCGGTTACCACATCATCAAAGTTCTGGAGCGCAAACCGGCGGGCTATCGCTCATTCGAGGAAGTGCGTCCGATGTTGGCGGCCCAAGTCGCCGAACAGACGGCAAAAGAGCAGGCGCGTGACGAGATCACCAAAATCCTTTCGCATCTGAAGCAAACGAAGCCGAAGACCGCTGCCGAATTCACCGCGCAGGCGAACGACAAAGTCAGCTCGAAC
>Ga0207646_10007537_pt1 | contig 11039 bp, 7 predicted proteins | sample KBSK5502metaG_FD_184343 | JGI IMG/M metagenome (GOLD analysis project Ga0207646, IMG submission 184343) | Corn, switchgrass and miscanthus rhizosphere microbial communities from Kellogg Biological Station, Michigan, USA - KBS K5-50-2 metaG... | ecosystem: Host-associated > Plants > Roots >...
GTCGTCGCATGATGGCCGAAAGAAGCTCCGGATTTCCCCGATCGCGGGAGGCGCACATGGGCGACCAGGCCAGCGAAAGCGGGAGGTTCCCTAAGACAGCCGTGGCGGGCGGTCCAAGGACGGACCAAGAGTGGAAGCCAGACTGCAACGGGTCATTCTCCGACCTTCGCACACGACAGACGAGATCCTGTCGGATCGGTCCTCATCCGGAGACGCACGATCGAAAATCCTTGGTACGGGGCGAGGGTGCGTCGTCCTTGGTACGAAATTCCAAGTGCTAAGACGGAGAGCTAAGATGAAGCGCTCCATACGAAGAATCTCGTGCTGAGGACGAAGAACTAAATACGTCCGGAGGCCGCAAATATGTCGTAGTCGAGACTTGATCTGGCAGTCAGTGGTTGCCCTCGTCCGGCAGAGTTCGGCCAGGAGCGGCCTTTGACCGATTGATTCGCTAACGGCTGAGTGTGACCCATTTGAGACATTCCGAGGACCTCATTGTCCGCGTGCTCTTGCGACAGCAACTTGCTTCCGTGCGAGTGCGCTCTTGCCCTTTGATGGCTGCGTCATCGAGAAGACCTCGCGCATGTGCTCGGCGAGCGCCTCGCGAAAGTTTGCGGCGTAGGGAAGTATTGGACGCCGGTTATCCCACTGGACGACCAAACCTTCCCGAAGCGGTTTCCCGCGGTGCGCTACGCGGAGGATGGATAGCTCATAGCGATCCGTCCGCAGGAGCGACGGAATGATTGCCACACCGTGTCTAGCTTCGGCGAGCGCAAGCAAGGTGTGGGGCGCGCGGCTTTCGAACAGGATGTTGGGTTTGACGTTTGCCAGACGGCAAGCCGCATTGAATTGCACACGCACGGAGTAACCTGCCTCCAGCAGCAGCAACGGATAGGATGCAAGGCTGCGGATATCAATCGTTTCGGCGGCGCCAAAGTGGAGCGATGGAGCGCACGCGGCCAACACCTCGTCCGGCTGTAGTGGCAAGCTCGCCAGGCGGGGATCGACACCCTGGTCGTGCCTGATGCCCAAGTGAACCTCGCCGCGTTCCAGCAGCGCCACCTGGGCCGGCCCAAGGGCCTCGGTCAGCCTGACCTGCACGTTGGGGAAGCGCACAGCGTATCGGGGCAGAAAGGTCGACAAAACACTCTCGATCATCTGCGGCGAGGCCGCCACCTTCAACACGCCGCTGTCTCCGCGACGGAGCAGCTCTGCCCGCTCGCCCAGCGAACGGACGTGGCCCAAGACGCTGCGGCAATCTTCCAGCAGCTCCTCGCCGATGGCTGTCAGGACGAGACGGCGCCCCACGCGATCAAAGAGCCTGACGCGGAGCTCCTGTTCGAGATCGCTGATTTGCCGCGACAGGGCTGACTGGCTGATATGCAGATGTAGTGCCGCCTTCGAGACCGTTCCCAGCTCGACTACGGCGACGAATGTTCGCAGGCGTCTCAGGTCCATGCTCGTTGCTTAGCTCCGATCTGCATAAACAGTCAGGAGAATTATGCATTGGACACCAGATTGCACCCGTGTATATGATCCGCAAACGTCTGTCAATTCGGGCGCATCGATCGCTGCCATTGCCCAGCGCGCCCGCGCCGACGAGTGCTCCTGCGAGGGACCCCAGATGAAATCGAAAATACGAAAGCGATGGCACCTCATTGGTTCGATGCTGGGTCTTACTTTGCTGGCCGCCGTAAACCAATGGGCGTGGGCGGCAGGCCCGCAGACTCGGGGGCCGGAGCGGATCGAGCACATTGTGATCATCTACCTGGAGAACCGTAGCTTCGATAACCTGTATGGCCATTTCCCCGGGGCCAACGGACTGCAGGACGCCAGCAAGACGGCAACGCAGACCGACGCCCAAGGCCAGGTTTACGCCACGTTTCCGCCGGTAATGAGCGATCGCGCCAAGCCCCCTGAGCCCGACAAGCGCTTTCCCGCGAACCTACCGAACGCGCCGTTTCTTATAGACCGTTACGTGCCGATCCACGAGAAGCATGCGGATGACCTAGTGCGCAGCTACTATAGGCAGCAACAGCAGATCCATGGCGGAAAGATGGACCGCTTTGTCGCCGTTTCCGGGTCGGGGCTAACCATGGGCTACCACGACAGCAGTCAAACGGCCCTGTACCGCTATGCCGAGCGGTACACGCTAGCCGATAACTTTTTCCACGCAGCGTTCGGAGGCTCATTGCTGAACCACTTTTGGCTGATCTGTGCTTGCACTCCGCGCTTCGATAACGCGCCGCCGGCCATTCGAGCGGTGTTGGATGAGAAGGGGAACCTGGTCAAGGACGGCGCGGTCACGCCGGACGGCTGGGTCGTGTTCACGGTCTTCACAGTGAATGCGCCCCATCCCTCTACTGTGAAAGATGCCAATCTGCTGATGCCCCCTGAGACCATGCCGACCATCGGGGACCGCCTCACGGAAAAGGGCATCTCTTGGGCCTGGTACTCCGGTGGCTGGAACGATGCCCTGGCGGGCAACGCGGACCCGTTATTCCAGTTCCCTCACCAACCCTTTGCTTACTTCAAGCAGTACGCGGACGGCACCGAGGCCAAGCGCGAACACCTGAAGGATGAGGCCGACCTAATCAAGGCGATCGAGAGCAATAGCCTGCCGGCTGTGGCGTTCTACAAGCCGATTGGTCCCAAGACCCAGCATCCCGGCTACGCCGACGTCGAGTCGGGCGACCAGCACGTCGCCAACATTATTTCGAAGATCGAACGAAGCCCGTTGTGGTCGAGCACGGTGATCGTTGTGACCTATGACGAGAATGGTGGCTTCTGGGATCATGTGCCGCCTCCGGTCGTGGATCGGTGGGGGCCCGGACTGCGCGTGCCGACCCTGATCATTTCACCGTTCGCCCGGCGCGGCTTCGTGGATCACACGTTCTACGACACCACCTCGATCTTGAAGATGATCGAGACCCGTTACGGCTTGGCGCCGCTGGGGGAGCGCGACGCTCACGCCAACGACCTGCTCAACAGCCTCGACCTGTACGGCCCCGCCCACTGATCCGTCGGCGCCCCTCGCCCTAGTCGGTGGCGGGGGCGCGTGACGGCCTTCGAAGTGAATCATGGCGACGCCATCAAGCCGGCTTTCGGTTATCGCATTGAGTATTCCGGATTGATGGTGCTGCCGATCAGGAATTGAGTTAGTCGGGATGTCTCCTAGTGGCACGACGCTGCCGTTCGGGCCGAACCGCGCCAACGACCGCAGTGGGTTGTGAATTCAACTGGTCAGCGCAACACATGCTAGGTTTAGGAGACGCAACAGCAAGTGCTTGTCAAATCGGTACTAATCGCAAGTAGCGCCGTTTCCTGGTCACTCTCACTCGTGCTTGTACAACCTCGGATCGTCGCTAAGCCACGTCGCAGGAAGGCCTTAGACTTCAAACCCCTGTCTATAAGGATGAAAGGTGTTGCGTCGACCGGTTGAGCCCGCAGTCGTTACCGGACGATCGCTTCGCCCGGGTGTGCCTAACCACGTTTGTCAGCCCAACGTGGCCAGCAGCTTCATGAAATTCCGCTTGGCCTTCCAAGTCGTTCGTAACTCCGCGATTTCTTGCCCGAAGAGCGCATCCTGCTTCTGCGCGGCACGTAACTCTCGAATCGCTTGGACGATCTCGAACGCCTCCCCGTATTGCGCGCCACGTGTCCCGGCCGTCACCACATGCGGCAGCAGCTTCTTGTATAGCGCGACAGCCTCTTCAGGATGCGTCTTGCCTCGCATGGCGGCGACCTTGTCCCATAGGAGCATGTCGACGGGTCCGCCGCGAAACGCTTCCCACGCTTTCTCCGTCTCCCTCTGGCGAAGGTGAATGGCGACCAGCGCACTGCGAACCGGCGGCTGCCAGCTAGGCAGCCGCTTCGCGTTCGGACCTTCCTCGGCGCGCACCAGCTGCCACAGGTGCTGCAATGCCCTTGTCGCCAACTCGTCCGCGCGCCCGATCCGTTTCGCGACGTGCACGAGTTCGAAATGGGCATCGCTGCCAGGCTGGCGCACAAAGCGCGCCCAGGCAAGCGACTCCACACGGTCCGCATCGCCGCGACGCAGGTGTTCGTCGATGCTGAACTTCACGAGGTCGTCGAGCCGCTCGCTCCCGAACGCGGCGATGCCCTTTTCGGCCCACGCAAGCGCCTCGTCATGGCGGCCATGAAGCTTGAGCACTTCCGCGAGCTCGAGAAAGGCGTGCGGGCTCGAAAGATTGCGCGCTTTGACGGCGACCAGAGCGTCGACGTCCCCGGAAAACGCGACAAGTTCTTCCATCGCGTGCTCGACGCGATAGCGGCCGCTGTCGAAGTGGGTGCGGAATGCTTCAGGACCCAGCGCCGGAAACCGCTTCCACGCCGCGTCCACCAACTCCCGATAACGCTTGAGGCCGGACTGTCCCAGCGCGCGCTCATAGCTCGGAAGGACGCTATGGAAGGTGTCGTAGTCGCCGGTCGTCTGGAATCGGAACAGCCGCTCTGCCAGCGCCACCGGGTCCGGGTTCAGGTTGTTGCAGGCCCGCTCATGGACCTCGCGCAACTCCATGATGACCGGCATCACCGAGCCGTTGGAATCATCGATGTCTCCGAGCGCGGCCTCCGCCTGCGCGATGGCTTGTTCGACGATCTCGACCAGCTTCGGATCGCCATCGGCTACTCGCGCTTCGAGCATTTGCGCAAGGTCGGCAAGACGATCGGCGTAATCGCCCGCCTCACGCCAATCGAGGAAGCCGGAGATCCGGGTGGCCTGGCGGACGACGGACTTGAGCGACGCAACATCAGCCCGCGCGGTAGCCTTTGCTGCAAACAGGAGCTTGTCGCGAATGCCGCGATCACGGTCGGCAGCCTCGATGAGCCACTCGCGCAGCGCCCTTTCGTCAAGCGTTTCGAGGTATTCCCGAATCTGCTCCTCGTGGGTCTTGCGCTTCTTCCGCGGTTTGGCGGATTCCTTCTCACTTGGCTCGAAGACTTCCTCTCCAGCGTTCTCAAGCCAGGACAATGCGACTGCCACCGCGTGTTTGCAGAAGGTTCCGTCGTCGCCGACAGGGCAATCGCACTCGTATTCCAACTCTCCATCGGACCCGGCTGCGAGCCGCACGCGATAGCGCTGGGTGCCTTGGACGCTGGTGCGAACCTCGTATTCATCAGCGTCGAGCAGCCCAACCGCGCCATCGTGGAAGTAGGCCGTGCCGCGCGCAAGCGTTCCGGTGTCCGCCAGCTTCTGAATGATGCGGAGAGTGAGAACGTCGACAAGGTTTGACGACATCACGTAGAAGCACCGATTTCGAGCAACGACGGTAGGCCCCCCGGCCGTGTCCGCGGCGTTGCCGGGATCGGCTCTTCGAGCGGCAGTCGCCTAAACCAGCTGCGGCTCTCTCGGACGCTGACGCGCGACGTAGCGCTTGACAGTGATGTTCTTAGCCATCTTTTTGGCCTGGGCCAGATCGTAGGCGGTCTGCAATGCGAGCCAGGCGTCCGCGGTGCCGCCAAACGCCTTGTCGAGACGGATCGCCATCTCGGGCGAGATTCCGCCCTTTCCATTAACCAAGCTGTTCAGGGCTTGGCGCGATACGCCGAGCACCTTCGCCCCATCGGTTATCGTAAGGCCGAGCGGCTCCAGGCAGTCATGGCGCACCGACAATCCAGGGTGCGGGGGTTCCTTCATCGGCATGGCTCACTCCATTGAATGCGGTCAAAGCGCTTCTTCAGTGGTAATCCACCAAATCAACCTGCGCAACATCAGTCCCTTCGAAGCGGAAAATAATCCGCCAGTTCCCACTCACCCACACTGACCAGAAACCCCTCAGTTCTCCCTTCAGGGGGTGCAGTTTCAACCCAGGCAAATCCATCTGCTCCGGGGTCTTCGCAACATCAAGACGGGCGAGAATGCGCGCAGCCTTGTCCACCAGCTCTGGTGGCACTCCCTTCGCTCATCCTTCTCGTAGAACCGTTTCAAGCCCTTGTGGCGAAAGCTCTCAATCACCGGCCAGCCCTGCGTATTGTTGTTAATTATTGTAAAGTGACAAGTGTCTCTTGTTAAGCGCCCACCGCTGAGAGGGCCTAATTGGGATGATGCTCTGAGACGAGCGCGACCTAGCGGTACATACAACCACCAAAGCCCCCGCGGGCTGCGCTACGTCGCCAATCCGCGCCCGAGCCTCTCGATCGTACGCTCGCGCCCTACGAGCGTGAGCACCGCGTCGATCGCCGGGGTCTGCGGCGTACCCGTGACGAGCGTGCGCACCGCCATCATGACTTGCGGCGGCTTCAGCTGATGTTTTGCGGCGATCGATTTGATGCCGGCACCGATCGCTTCGCGGGTCCAGTCGATCGTCTGGAGGGTCGCGCAAAGGTCCCCCAGCGCGCGCCGTAGCGCATCATCGATCTTCGCGGCGAACTTCTGCTGGACCTCGCTCGCCCCGGGCGTGACCCTGTAGAAGTATTCGGCCTCCTCAGCCATTCTTGCCAGCGTCGCCGCCCGATCGCGCAGCAGTGCAGCGACGTCTGCCGGCGACGGTCCGCGCGCGACATCGAATCCAGCGCGTTCCAGGAACGGGCGCAGGCGTTCGCCGAGTGCATCGGCCGGCAGCAGCTTGATGTGCTCGTGATTGACCCAATGCAGCTTGTCGACGTCGAAGCGTGCCGGCGCCGGATTGACATGGTTGACGTCGAACCACTCGACGAGCTGCTCCCGCGTGAATATTTCGACGTCGCCGTGGCCCCAGCCGAGGCGAGCGAGGAAGTTGACCATCGCCTCGGGCAGGAAGCCGTCGTCGGCATACTGCATGACGCTCACCGCGCCATGCCGCTTGGAGAGTTTGTGCCCGTCATCGCCAAGCACGGTCGGCAGGTGCGCGTAGACAGGAACCGCAGCACCGAGGGCGCGAATGATGTTGATCTGCCGTGGCGTATTGTTGACGTGATCGTCGCCGCGGATCACATGGGTGATGCCCATGTCGAGGTCATCGACGACGACGCCAAAGTTGTATGTCGGCACGCCGTCGCTGCGCACGATGACCAGGTCGTCAAGCTCGGCGTTGCTGATCTCGATGTGACCCTTGACCTGATCGTCCCAGGCGACGCTTCCCTGCGCGGGGTTCTTGAAGCGGAAAACGGGTGCGACACCCGCGGGTGGCGTCTGTCCGGGCCGCAGATTTTCCGGTCGCCAGCGGCCGTCGTAGCGCGGCTTTTCGCCGCGCGCCGTCTGCTCCGCGCGCAGCGCGTCGAGTTCCTGCGGCGTCATGTAACAGCGGTACGCGAGACCGCGCTCGAGCATGTCGTCGAGGACTGCCTTGTAGCGAGGAAGCCGCTGCATCTGATAGTAGGGTCCCTCGTCGTAGTCGAGGTGCAGCCACGCCATGGCATCGAGGATCGCCTTGATCGCCTCCTTGGTGGAGCGCTCGACATCGGTGTCCTCGATGCGCAGGATGAACTGTCCGCCGTGATGCCGCGCGAACGCCCACGCGAAGAGGGCTGTGCGAGCGCTGCCCAGATGCAGGAAACCGGTGGGGCTCGGCGCGAAGCGGGTGCGCACTGGAGACGTCAAGGGGAAGGCGAACAACGCAGCAGAGGGCTAACGCCGCTTGCGCACCGGTTGCCAGCGCAGATCGAGCGTGGTCGGCAGCGCGGGATTCGGCGCCTCGGCGCGCACGAGCATCGGTCCGGGCGTGTGGCCGTGCGTCCAGAAGCGCGCGATGCGGCGCGCCTCGGCTTCGTTGGCGTTGACCGGGAACGTCGCGTAGTTGCGCCCGCCCGGATGCGCCACGTGATACGTGCAGCCGCCCAACGCGCGGCCGGCCCAGATATCGACGAGATCGAAGGTGAGCGGCGCCTGCACTTCGATGGTCGGGTGCAGCGCGGACGGCTGGTTCCAGGCACGGAAGCGCACGCCGGCGACCAATTCGCCGGGCACACCCGTCTCCGTCAGCGGCAACGCGCGCCGGTTGCACGTCACCGCGTGACGGCCGGGGACCATGCCGCTGACCTTGATCTGCAGACGCTCGACGGAGGAATCGACAAAGCGTGCGGTGCCGCCGGCGCTGATCTGCTCGCCGAGCACGTGCCACGGCTCGATCGCCTGCCGCAGCTCGATGGTCACGCCGGCGTAGCTCACCGTGCCGAACCGCGGAAAGCGGAACTCGACGAACGGATCGAACCACGCCGCGTCGAAGGCGTAGCCGAATGCGTTCAGGTCGGCGACGACATCGCGGAGGTCCGCGGCGACGAAATGCGGCAGCAACCAGCGGTCGTGCAGGGCCGTGCCCCAGCGTACCAGCTTGCCCCGGTACGGCTGCTGCCAGAAGCGTGCCACCAGCGCGCGCAACAGCAGCATCTGCACCGCGCTCATCCGCGCGTGCGGCGGCATCTCGAACGCGCGGAATTCGAGCAGTCCGAGCCGCCCCGTCGGAGTGTCCGGCGAATAGAGCTTGTCGATGGAAAACTCGCTGCGGTGAGTATTGCCCGTGAGATCGGTTAAGAGATGCCGCAACAGGCGGTCGACCAGCCACGGCTGCGCCGAATCCTCGCCGGTGCGATGCTTGCGCTCGAGCTGCTGAAACGCGATTTCGAGCTCGTACAGGCGATCGTCGCGCGCCTCGTCGACGCGTGGGGCCTGGCTGGTCGGCCCGATGAACATGCCGGAAAACAGATATGAGAGTGCAGGATGGTTCTGCCAGTACGCGATCAGGCTCTGCAGCAGGTCGGGGCGCCGCAGCAGAGGACTGTCGGCCGGCGTGGCGCCGCCCAGCGTCACGTGGTTGCCGCCGCCGGTGCCGGTGTGGCGGCCGTCGAGCATGAATTTCTCGGTGCCGAGTCGGGACTGCCGCGCTTCCTCATACAACGTCGTAGTCGTCGCGATCAATTCGCGCCACGACGCTGCGGGATGGATGTTGACTTCGATGACGCCGGGATCGGCCGTGACGCTCAGCACCTGCACCCTGGCGTCGCGCGGCGGCGCGTAGCCCTCGACGACCACCGGCGAGCCGGCAGCCTGTGCGGCGTCCTCGATCGCGGCGAGGAGCGCGGCATAGTCCTCGAGTCGCGTCAGCGGTGGCATGAAGACATGGACATGACCGTTGCGCGCCTGCACCGTGAGGGCGGTCTTCACGACCTCACGCGGCTTGGTGCCTCGCGCACGGCCGCTTCGAGCGCGTCTCATGTCATCGCGCCGCGGCAGAGCCTCCTTGGGAGCGAAAGGATCGACGGGCGGCTCGTGGTCGACTTCTTCCGGCAACACGTCCGGCAACGATCCGAGCGGCAACCTCAGCCCGAGCGGCGAATCTCCCGCCAGGGCGTAAAGCCGCTCGCGGCGCAGCGGCCACGGGCTCGATTCCCAGACGGTGCCTGCCTTGCTCTCGCGGCCGTCGGTGACGGCCTTGAGTGGCAGGACGTAACCGGCGGGCCGGTCCAGGCCCGCGAGCAGAAGTCGCGCGAGCCGCGCGCGCTCGTCGGCATCGGCGAGATTGCTCCGGAGCGGATCCGCGTTCACCGGCAGCGCCGCTTCGTCCTTGAGCAGCCTTGGCACGTCCTCGTAAGCGGTGATGACCAGCGCCGCGGGCAGCCCGAGCGCCGCGGCGAGTTGCGTCGCGAAGGCGCCCGCGTCAGGCAGGCCGTGCGTGCCCGGCTGTCGCGTATCGGCGAGGAGTGCGGCGTCGTGCCACAACGGCTCGCCGTCGTTGCGCCAGTACACGCCGAGCGCCCAACGCGGCAGCGGCTCGCCCGGATACCATTTGCCCTGCCCGTAATGCAGGAACCCGCCGGGCGCGAACCGCGCCTTGAGGCGCATGAGCAGCGCTTCGGCAAGCTCGCGTTTTTTCGGTCCCAGTGCCGTGTAGTTCCATTCGGCCCCGTCCATGTCGTCGATCGACACGAACGTCGGCTCGCCGCCCTGCGTCAAGCGGACATCATGGGCCGCGAGATCAGCGTCGACCGCCTCGCCCAGCGCGTCGATCGCCGACCACTGCGCATCGCCGTAAGGCTTGGTCACGCGCGGATCCTCGTGCACGCGGGTCAACTGCATGGCAACGTCGAACTCGACGTTGCAGACGTCGGTGTAGCCGATGACCGGCGCCGCATTGCCCGGATCGGCAGTGCACGCGAGCGGGATATGACCTTCGCCGGCGAGCAGTCCCGAAGTCGGATCGAGGCCGATCCAGCCCGCGCCTGGGAGATACACTTCGGCCCAGGCGTGCAGATCGGTGAAATCGCGCTCCGGCCCGGCCGGACCCTCGAGCGGCTTCTGATCCGCCGCAAGCTGGATCAGATATCCGGACGCGAAGCGTGCGGCGAGCCCGAGATTGCGCAGGATCTGCACCAGCAGCCAGCCCGAATCGCGGCACGAGCCGCAGGCTTGCATAAGCGTTTGTTCCGGCTCCTGCACTCCGGGCTCCATCCGCACCAGGTAGCGGATCTCGTTTTGCAGCTGGTGGTTCAGGCGAACCAGCATGGTGACGGTGTTGTCACCCTCCTTGATCGTGGCGCGAAACGCGGTGAGCCAGGCGGCGAGACGGGGGCCGACGGGCGCCGTCTCGAGAAACGGAATCAGCTCCTTGGCGAGCGTCGGCGCGTAGGCGAACGGAAAAGTTTCGGCATAAGGCTCGACGAAAAAGTCGAAGGGATTGATGACCGTCATGTCGGCGGTCAGACCGACGAGCACGTCGAGTTTGTCGGCGCGTTCGGTAAAGACCAGGCGCGCGACCCAATTGCCGTACGGGTCCTGCTGCCAGTTCAGAAAGTGTCCCGGCGGCTCCACCGAGAATGAGTAACCGAGGATCGGCGTGCGGCACTGCGGGGCGGGCCGCAACCGTATCTCGTGCGGACCCAGGTTGACGAGGCGGTCGAACCGGTAGGTCGTGCGGTGCTGGAGCGCGACGCGGATGGCCATTCGATCGCGCGTCTTACCAGTCCGGGTTTGGTAGCTGCGCAAACACCCGACGCAGACCCTCGCCCCACTGCGAGTGGATCATCTGGAAATACGGATCGGATTCCTCGATGCGCCGCTGCAGCCGGATCGTCAGCGCATCGGTCTCGTAGACGACGAGGTCGAT